>WNGI01000558.1_pt1 | contig 27937 bp, 28 predicted proteins | sample 5400621 | NCBI WGS metagenome assembly WNGI01 (sample SAMN13153374, study PRJNA577476) | soil metagenome | isolation source: 20 cm soil or saprolite under Garry oak tree replicate 1 | place: USA:California | collected 2016-06-15
CGTGGCAACGACGTTGAGCGAATCTATCTTCATGGCGAGTCCCCCGCTTCGATTGAGGCGACTCTACACCCCGATTTTCGTGGCCTCTCGGACCGTGCAGGACGAACACGTCGGCGACGGGAAATGATTTTTGGTCAGCTCGCTCGCCGCTGTGAAGCATCAGGCTCGTGCGGGCCGCACGTCGGACGTTTGCAGAGTGAAGTCGATGCGGGACGATCCGCTACGACGGAGGCTGTCAAGTGAAAAACTCACCCGCGGCTCCCATCTACCAGCTCAAGGTCACGCTGGCCGAGGTTGGGCCGCCGGTCTGGCGGCGCATCAGGGTCCGTGGCGATCTGTCTCTCGAACGCCTGCACGCGGTCGTTCAGCGAGCCATGGGCTGGCACGACTCGCATCTCCACGAGTGGACTGTGGAGGGCCGGCGCTACGGCCAACCCGAGACGGACGAGCCAGAGTACGAGGTGGACGACGAGCGGAAGGTGACGCTTCGCGAGGCGGCGCCGGCGGCGCGCTCGCGTTTCGAGTATCTGTATGACTTGGGAGACAGTTGGACCCACGAGGTGGTCGTCGAGAAGATCGAGCCGCCCGATCCCCAGTTTCGTTCCGCCGAGTGTCTCGGCGGCGAGCGCGCCTGTCCACCGGAGGACTGCGGCGGTCCTCCCGGTTACGAGGAGTTCCTGGCGGCAATCCGCGATCCCCGGCATCCGGAGCACAAGGATCAGTTGGCGTGGGCGGGCGGGAAGTTCAACCCGGAGGCGTTCGATTTAACGGCGGTCAACCGCCGGCTAAGGACGCTGAAGTGACTGAGGCGGTCGCAGCGCTCCGGACGCTCAGGAGGGGCGGTCCGCCGTAACTGCAGGAGGAGGCGGCGATGGAACGACATTACGATCTCGTCGTTATCGGGACCGGCATCGCGTCCGGGGTGGCGTCTCGGTGCCGTGAGGCGGGCTGGACCGTCGCAGTGGTCGACTCGCGTCCGTTCGGTGGGACGTGCGCCCTCCGCGGTTGCGTGCCGAAGAAGATCCTGGTCAGCGCGGCAGAAGCCGTTCACGCCGCCCGCGACATGGACGGTATCGGCGTGCCCGCCGGCGCGCTCGCGATCGATTGGCCGCAGTTGATGAAGTTCAAGCGTTCGCTCGTCGATCCAACGCCCGAGCGCACCGAGCAGGGCTGGGCGAAGATCGGCGTCGACCGATTCCACGGCCGTGCGCGCTTCGTGGCGCCGACCACGCTGGCCGTCGGCGATGATCGGCTCGTGGGCCGGCGCGTCCTCATCGCCGCCGGCGCGATGCCCGTGCCCCTGAAGTTCCCCGGCGCCGAGCGGCTCACGACGAGCGAGCAATTCTTGAACCTCGACTCACTGCCGCGACGGGTGGCGTTCGTCGGCGGTGGCTACATCGCGTTCGAGTTCGCTCACGTCGCCGCGCGCGCCGGCGCGCGCGTCACGATCATCCATCGCGGCAGCCGTCCACTGGAAGCCTTCGACCCGGACCTGGTCGACCTGCTCGTGAAGCGCACGCGAGAAGTCGGGATCGGCGTCGAGCTGGACGCCGAGGTCGGCGGCATCACGGTGGACGCCAAGCGGCTCGTGGTGCGCGCCACCCAGCGCGGGACGGAACGACGGTTCGAAGTCGACATGGCCGTCCATAGCGCCGGACGAGTGCCGGAGATCGACGACCTCGATCTCGCCGCCGCCGGCGTCGAGCGCGAGAAGCGTGGCGTCCGCGTGAACGAGTTTCTCCAGAGCGTCTCGAACCCGGCGGTCTACGCGGGGGGCGACGCCGCGGCGAGTGGTCCACCGCTGACGCCGAAAGCCAGTCTCGACGCCGAGGTGCTGACCACCAATCTCCTCCAGGGCAATCGCCGCACGCCGAACTATGACGGCATCGCCTCGGCGGTCTTCACGCTTCCGCCGCTGGCGGCGACCGGCCTGACCGAGGACGCCGCGCGCGCCAGAAATCTGAAGTTCCGCACGAACTGGCAGGACACGTCCGGATGGTTCAACACGCGACGGGTCGGGGAGACGACGTCGGGGTTCAAGGTGCTGATCGCGGAAGACACGGGACGGATCCTCGGCGCACACCTGCTCGGGCCGCACGCCGACGAGGTGATCAACGTGTTCGCTGTCGCCGTCCGACTCGGCATCCCGGCGGCTCAGCTGAAGGACGTGATCTTCGCGTATCCGACGAACGGCTCGGACGTCAAGTACATGCTCTGAGCACTCAGAACGCCCGGCGCCAGGCCCCGGCCACCGCGGCCCCGGCGGCAACCACGAGCAGCCACTGGACCGGTGCGGTCGGCAGCCCGCGAATCGTGAACGCGGCGACCAACCCGAGCGCACCGCCGACGAGAAGACCGAACAGGTGAGCGAGGAGATCTGACGTCGGCCCGGTGCCGAGCAACGCCAGGAGCGCCAGTGCGGCGGCGGCAACGATCCACCACTTGCGCGGCGTCGAGCCCACCCGGCCTGGCGTGACGATCCGCAACCCGGCAAGGATGCCGACGGCTCCGAAGATGGCCGTCGACGCGCCGACGGAGACGTGACCGGGACCGTGGACGGTCGCCGTGAGGGCGTTGCCCCCTGCGCCGGCGAGCAGGAGCAGCCACAGCCCGACGCCCGGCCCAAGCTGCTGGCACACGGCCGTCACGAGCAGTGCGCTCGCCAGCGCATTGCCGAGCAGATGCGGCGCGTCGGCGTGCAGCGTCAGCGCGGTCACGGCACGCCACCACTCGCCGGCCATCATGCGTGTCGCGTCGGCGCTGCCGTGCTGGAACCACTCGCTGTGGTCCGCGCGTGAGCCGGTGATCGCGAAGAATCCGATGAGGACGAGGGCGACGTACACGCCGACCATCGTCGGAGGAGACGACGGAGGCGCCGCATCGCGACGGCGGGCTTCCTCTCCAGCGTTCTCGCGATCGTAGGCGTCGAGGGTCTCGAGGGCGGCGGTAATATCGGACGCCGGAACGATCAGGGCCCAGCCATCCAGGCGCCGGCGAACCCGGTGCGGGATGTTGGTCGCTGCGAGCACAACGGCCCACTCATCGGCGCGCTCGCGGTCCGGCGCGACGCGTACCGCCGTGCCGGGTCGCAAGATGTCCACGCCTAGATGGCGCCGGCGACGAGGTTGACCGTCAACGCCAGCAACGCCACATTGAACACGAACGAGACGACGCCGTGCGCGGCGACGGTACGGCGGATCCGCTTGCTCGTGACGCCGACGTCGGACACCTGCGACGTCATGCCGATGACGAAAGAAAAATAGACGAAGTCCCAGTAGTCGGGCTCCCGATCATCACCGGGAAAGGCGAGGCCAGCGCTGGCCGTGTCGTCATAGAACTCGTGGGCGTAGTGCAGCGCAAACATCGTATGGATGAAGACCCACGACAGCAAGATCGTGAAGGCCGGGAGAGCCATGTCGGTCAGCGGCCGGCCGCGGTCGGCGGCCGCGGAGCTTCCCAGCTGCGCGAAGATGGCGGCGACGCTGGCCAGCGCCGCGGCCACCGTCAGCACAAGGATCGTGACCTGCCCCTCGTCCTGCTCGGCGGCCCGGAGGCGGATGCGATGAACGTCGGAGCGCCTCATCATGTGGAAGACGAGCCCCAGATAGAGCGCCGCGCCGGTGTCCCAGCCGGCCAGCAGACGCGTCGCCGGTCTCCAGCTCGTGAAGAAGGCGACCAGGACGGACACGACGAGGCCGACGGCTGCGCAGATGAAGAGCCGCGGCCGCGCTCGCACGATGCGCAAGACCGCGGGCGCCTTCATGGCCCGCACGATACCTCGAAATACCGCCCTGGTCGCCTGGCGCCCGGACGTGTAGGATGAGCGGCTGATGCCGGACCCGGTCCCGCTCTGGAGCCCTGGACGAACGCAAAGGAGACACACGCAATGAAGGTCGCCAACGCCGTCGCGCAGATCTTGAAGAAGGAAGGCGTCGAGTTCCTGATCGGGTACCCGGTCAACCAGATCATCGAGGCGGCGGCCGAGGCCGACATCCGCACGATCATCGTGCGCCAGGAGCGGACGGGCCTGCACATGGCCGACGCCGTGAGCCGCGTCACCTCCGCCGACAAGATCGGCGTGTTCGCGATGCAGCACGGGCCGGGCGCCGAGAACGCCTTCGGCGGCGTGGCGCAGGCGTACGGGGATTCCGTGCCGATCGTCGTGCTCCCCGGCGGCTATCCGCGACGGCTCACCAACATTCAGCCGAACTTCAACTCGTTCCTGAACTATCACCGGGTGACGAAGTGGTCGGAGCAAGTCATCGTGGCCGACGCCGCGCCGGAGGCGATGCGGCGCGCATTCACCCAGGTGAAGAACGGACGGCCGCGGCCGGTGCTCGTCGAGTTTCCGGTGGACGTGCTGCGCGAAGAGATCGGCGACTTCGATTACACCCCCGCGCCGCGCACGCGGGTGGGCCCAGATCCGCGCGACGTGAGCCGCGTGGCCGAGGCGCTCGTGGCCGCCCAGCGGCCGGTGATCTACGCCGGCCAGGGCGTGCACTACGGGAAGGCGTGGAAGGAGCTTCGCGAGCTGGCCGAGCTGCTCGAGGCGCCGGTGACGACGAGCCTGCAGGGCAAGAGCGCGTTCCCCGAGAACCATCCGCTGTCGCTCGGCTCGGGCGGCCGGTCGATCAGCAAGCAGCTCCATCACTTCCTGACCAACGCCGATCTCATCTTCGGCATCGGCTGCAGCTTCGCGATCACGAACTACGGCGTCAGCATGCCGAAGGGCAAGAAGATCATCCACGCCACGCTCGACCCGACCGACTTCAACAAGGACGTGGCCGCCGAGCAGGTGCTGGCCGGCGATGCCGCGCTGACGCTGGGCGCCCTGCTGGCCGAGGTGAAGGACCGCTTGAAGGGCAAGCCGCGCGGCCGCCTGGCCACGGTGACGAAGGAGATCGCGACGCTCAAGGCCGAGTGGCTCGCTCAGTGGATGCCCCGCCTCACGGCGAAGACCACGCCGCTCTCGCCCTATCGCGTGCTCTGGGATCTCATGCACACGGTCGACGTCGCCAACACCATCATCACGCACGACGCGGGGAGCCCGCGGGATCAGATCTCCCCGTTCTGGGAGTCCGTCACCCCGCTCAGCTACATCGGCTGGGGCAAGACGACGCAGCTCGGCTACGGCCTCGGCCTCGCGATGGGCGCCAAGCTCGCCAACCCGAACAAGCTCTGCGTCAACTTCTGGGGCGACGCCGCCATCGGCTTCACCGGCATGGACTTCGAGACGGCCGCGCGCGAGCGCATCCCGATCCTGTCCGTCCTCTCCAACAACTTCTCGATGGCGATCGAGCTCAAGATCATGAAGGTCGCCACGCAGAAGTACCGGAGCACCGACATCAGCGGCCACTACGCCGACTTCGCCAAGGCGCTCGGATGCTATGGCGAGCGGATCACCGAGCCGGACGAGATCGTTCCGGCGATCAAGCGTGGGATCGCCAAGACCCGCGAGGGCGTGCCCACGCTGCTCGAGTTCATCACGGAGAAGGCCGAGGACTTTTCTATGTTTTCCTGAGCCCAGGGAGGGGGATGGGCCCGCGCACTTGCCCCGCTGGCACGGCGAGAACAATAGTTGTCACGAGCCCGGTCTCGCCGGGTGCCGCTGAGTTCGCACAAGCCCCTCTCAATTTTTGAGTTTTCGCCTTCCGCCCGGAGAGGCACGCATTTTGCCCCTCGCTGTGCCTCCGAGCGGAGGAATGCATATGCATCAGCGTGCCCTTGTCTCTTCTTTGCTCGTGGCAACCCTCGCTTCCGGCTGCGCCACCTCACCGGCCATGCAGGCGTATCAGGCACCCCACCGGGCGCACCCGGACGTGGAGCAGCGAGCGCGCAAGATCCGGACGATCGCCGTCCTTCCACCCGATATTCGAATCTCCTCGCTCTCGGCGGGCGGCGTCGAAGAGCTTCGGGACGACTGGAGCACCACCGGCCGGGACAACGTCGTCAGGGCACTGCAGACGCACTTCAAGGACCAGCCGGTCGTGATCAAGGTCGTCGCCGTCGATCCGGAGGTCCGGGACACGCTGGCCGAGATCCGGCCCCTGTTCCGGGCGGTGAGCGTCAGCGTGCTGCAGCACACCTACTCGCCGAACCCGTTCGTGAGCAAGCTGGAACGGTTCGAGTACTCGGTCGGCTCCGTCCAGAGGATCGCCCAGAAGGCCAATGCCGACGCGGTGCTGCTGTCCTACGGGTTCGATGAGATCTCCACCGGCGGCCGAAAGGCGCTGCACGCCGTCGGTACCGTCCTGCCCTTCGTCCCCAGAGTGAGCGCGGGGGTCACCGGGCTGTGCGCAGCGCTCGTGGACCCGGCCGGCACGATCCTCTGGTACAACATCGAAACGCGGGCCGGCGGCTACGATCTGCGAGAGCCTCAGGGGGCTTCGAACTTCGTCAAGGTCACCCTCGTGAATTTCCCGCGGGTCGAGAAATGAAGCGCCCCTTCGTCACGGGTCTTCTCGGCCTCGTCCTCGTCGCCTGCGCGACGAGCTCGCTCCCGCCGATCCGGGACGCGAACGTGCGCCTGGAAGAGGACGAGCAGCGGATGTGGGCGCGAGTGGAGCAGGAGCAGAAGAAGTTCGACGCGAGTGGCGCGCTCTACCGGGACGCCGAGTTGGACGCGTATCTGACCGGCGTTGCCCGCAAGCTTCAGCCGCCCGCGGTGCTGCAGGTCATCCCCTTTCGGGTCGCGGTCGTGAAGAATCCCTGGCTCAACGCGTTCGCCATGCCGAACGGCGCGCTGTACATCCACTCGGGTCTCCTCGCGCGCCTGGACAACGAGGCTCAGCTGGCGGCGGTGCTCGGGCACGAGATGGTGCACGTCACGCACCGGCACGGCATCCGGGACTTCCGGAGCGCCCAGAACAAGACGGCCTTCCTCGCGACGATGAACGTGACCTTTGGTGGGGTTCCGGTCCTGGGGGGCATCGCCGACCTGGTCGGCGCGTTCGGCACCACCGCGGCCATCACCGGATACGCCCGAGACCAGGAGCGGGAAGCCGATTCCGAGGGTCTCGACCTCATGGTCCGCGCCGGCTATGACCCCGCGGAGACGCTCAAGGCATTCGAGGAAATGAAGAAGGAGCTCGATGAGCAGAAGATCAAGGAGCCCTTCTTCTATTCGAGCCATCCACGCCTGCAGGAGCGCATCGAGAGCTTCGAGTCCTCGATGAGGACCACGTACCGCGACCGGCAGGGCGGCGCCAGGAACGCCGACGTCTTCCTGAAGAAGACTCAGAGGGCCGTGGTCGAGAACGCCCAGCTCGATCTGAAGGCCGGACGCTTCAGGACGGCCCAGTGGGGCGCCGAAAAGGCCATCGCGATACGCCCGAACGACCCGAAGGCGTACTACATTCTCGGCGAAGTGCTCCGGCAAAAAGCGGGAGATGGAGACATGCAGAAAGCGGGGCAGCACTATCAGAAAGCCATCGCCCTGGACCCGGCCTATCCGGATCCGTACAAGGGCGTCGGCCTCATCCAGCTGAAGCGCGGGGAGGCGTGCCAGGCGAAGAAGTCGCTGCAGTCGTACCTCGCGCTGGCTCCGACGGCCTCCGATCGCGCGTACATCGACGGGTACATCCGGCAATGCCCGCGGTGACCCGCGCGACGATCACGCTGCTCCTGGCCACGCTCTTCGTGGCCACCGGGTGCGTCACGGCGCCGTGGGTGCCGACCGATGGCGCCTACACCTCACCCGTCGATCGCTACGCCATCGATCTGCCCCAGGGTTGGATGCGGTGGACCCAGGGCGAGGACGGTCGCCTCGTCGTGACGCGAGACGGGGTCCTGCTCCAGGTCATCATGATCGAGCGTTTTCGGGTCGGCGAGCCACTCAAGCACACCAAGAAGCAGCTGGCCAGGGGCATGATGCCGCAGGAGGCCGCCGAAGTCGTGCTCGACAACTTCAGCTCGAACAAGGACATCTCCGGCCTGGAGGTCAAGGACAACCGGCCCACCACGATCAGCGGGAAGCCCGGCTTCTGGACGGTGTTCACGTACAAGACGAAGGATGAGCTCAAGCTCAAGGTCGTCTACTGCGGAGTCCTCGACGGCGAGTGGTTCTACGGCATTCGCTACTCCGCGGCCCAACGCCATTACTTCGACAAGGATCTGAAGACCTTCGAGACGGTGCTGCGAAGCTTCAAGTTGAAGACGAACGCCTGAAGAGCCGTCTTGCTTCGAAGACGTTGACGTGGGCGTAGACCGCGGCTAGCTTCGTCCCATGAAGCAAGCCGAACGCCCTGTCCTGCATCGCTGGACCCGCCACGAGTACGAGCGACTGATCGATCACGGCTTCCTCGACGAGGACGACCCGATCGAGCTGCTCGACGGGCTGTTGCTCGTGAAGGAGCCACAGCATAGTCCCCACAGGACAGCGGTGCTGCTGGTCGCCAAGGCGCTGGAGCGGGCGTTCGGAGACGGCTGGTTCGTTCAGACCCAGAGCCCGATCATCCTTGACGACCGGTCGGAGCCCGAGCCGGACGTCGCCGTCATCCGTGGCTCGCCGCGCGATTATGTCGATACACATCCGACGCACCCCGCGCTCATCGTTGAGATCGCGCAGTCGGGGTTGCGGCTCGCCCGAGGACGGAAGGCCGTGGCATACGCCCGCGCGCGGATCGCCGACTACTGGATCGTCAACCTCATCGGTCGAGTGCTCGAAGTTCATCGCGAGCCGGTGAGACCAGGTCCGGCCCGACGGCCCTGGGGCTACGCGGCGATCGAGACGCTGGCCGCGAACGCCACGATCGCGCCGCTGGCCGCGCCGTCTGCCGACATCCCCGTCCGCGATCTCTTGCCGTAGGCGGCTCAGCCCTCCGCGATTCCTGCCAGCGTCTCCTCGAGGACCGGCGCCAGCTCGCCCACGATCGCGTCGAGAGAGAACACGTCGTCGATCTGTCCGGCGAGCGACGGCCGGGCGGCGATCGCGACGTCCTTGAGATGCCGGCGCTCCTTGACCGCGACGGCCGACCAGTCATCGACGAGTGCCTGAGCGCTGGCGCGATCGGTGTCGCGGGAGAGCCGGCGGGCCAGGCGCTCGGAGAACACGAGTCCCTGGAGCGATTCGAGATTGGCCCTCATCCGCTCGGCATTCACGACGAGGCCGCCGGCGATTCGCTCGAGCGCGTCGAGCGCGCCGCCCGCGGCATCCACCAGCTCCGGAATCGTCACCAGCTCGGCCTGCCAGCCGCCGAGCGCGCGCTCGTGCTCGCCGACCGCGCCGGAGAGCAGCGTGGCCATCAGACCCGGCACACGTTCGGCAGCGGCGAGCGCCTGAAGACAGGCCACGGGATTGCGCTTGTGAGGCATGGCGCTCGAGCCACCGACGCCCTTCGTCGGCGCCGACTCCAGCATCTCGCCGACCTCGGCCTGCGAGAGCAACGCGACGTCGCGCGCGATCTTGCCCACCGTGATCGTGACGATCGCCAGCTCGGCCATCAGGCGCAGCAGCTCGTCGCGATGGTCGTGCCACGCGCGCGCTTCGCCAAGCCCTAGCCGCTCGGCCACGCCGCCACGCACGGCCGCGCGCTTGTCGCCGAGGGCGTCCAGGGTGCCGACGGCCCCGCCGAGCTGGACGCACAGCGCCCGGTCGCGCGCGACACCGAGGCGGAGCCGGCAGCGATGGAGCGCCGCCGCCCAGCGCGCGATCTTGAGCCCGGCCGTGATCGGCGTGGCGGGTTGCATGAGCGTTCGGCCCAGCATCACGACGCCCGCGTGGCGCCGGGCATGATCGCTGAGCCGACTGACGGCCGTGGCGAGAACGCTGTCGGCGTCGGCGAGACACGGCTTCACGCAGAGGACCAGGGCGGTATCGAGGACGTCCTGGCTCGTCGACCCGTAGTGCACGAAGGCTGCCGCGCGTGCGTCGACCCGCGCGACCTGCTCCGTGAGGGCCTTGACCAACGGCACCGCTAGCGAGCCCGACCGCTTGCTCTCGCTCGCGATCGCTTCTGGCGCCGGCCTCAGATCCGCGCACGCTTTCGCGATGACTCGCGCGGCCTCGGCGGGAATGACGCCGGCGTCGGCTTCGGCCTCGGCGAGCGCGCGCTCGAAATCGAGCATCGCCCTCACGAACGCTTCGGCCGACAGCGCCCGAGCGAACGAATCGCGAGCGAAGCTCCGAGCGACGATGTTCACGGCGACCCGCGCTCGCGCGTTAGAGCTCGATGAAGACCGCTTCGCCGTCTCCCCGGAGCCGAACGTCCCACCGATAGATCTTCGGATTGCCAGGATCACGCGTCGCGACCAGCGTGCGGAGTCGTTCGGGATTGCCGATGGCCCGGGCCAGCGGGTCGTCCTTGATCGCGTCGAGCGGAGCGAGGAACACGCGGTTCTGCACGGCCTTCAGGAGGCCTCGCGCGAAAATGGTGACGCTGATCTGCGGCGCGTACGTCTCGCCGCCGGGCCCCCGGAACGACCCGGGCATGACCGTGTCGATCGCATATCCGCCATCGGCGCCCGTCGAGACGCGGCCGTAACCGTAGGGCCGGGTTCCCTCGCCGCCCGCGGGAAGCTTGCCGGAGGCGTCGGCCTGCCAGGTCTCGAAGAGCGCATCGACGACGGGAGCGCCGGCGCCGTCGACCACGCGTCCTTTCAGCGTGATGCGATCTCCGTGGCCGGGGAACAGCACCGTGCCGCCGTCATTCCAGATCAGCTCGCGCGCGAAGAATGGTCCGACGGTCTGCGAGGGCGTGGGCTTCGCCACGGTCACACCCCCATCGGCGTGGCGCGCGGCCCGCGCAGCACGATGTCGAACCTGTACCCGAGCGCGACGCCCTCGACGCCGTGCTCGAGGTCGAGGTCCGCGATCAGCAGCCGGCGCCCGGCCTCGGGGACGCTGTTGAAGATCGGATCGATGGCGAGCAACGGATCGCCCGGGAAGAACATCTGCGTGATGAGCCGCTGGGCGTAGGCGTTGCCGAAGAGCGACAGGTGGATGTGGGCCGGGCGCCACGCGAAGGCGTGGTTCTGCCACGGGTAGGCGCCGGGCTTGATCGTCACGACGCGGTAACGGCCCTCGTCGTCCGTGAGCACCTGACCCTTGCCGAGGAAGTTCGGATCCATCGGCGCGTCGTGGTCGTCCACCGGGTGCGGATATTTTCCTGACGCGTTGGCCTGCCACACTTCCACGAGCGAGCGCCGCACCGGCCGGCCGGCGTCGTCGAGCACGCGGCCGACGAGCACCATCTTCTCGCCGAGCGGCGCGCTCTTGCCCCACGTCGTGAGATCGGCCTCGCTGTCCCTGACGAAGCTCTTGGGGAACGTCGGCCCCGCCGCCTCGAGCGGGCTCGGCGCCACGCGCACCGGCGGCTGCGCGGGCGCCCGGAGCCGCGTGCTCTTGTAGTCGGGGTACAGGTACGGCGGGTGGACGTCGGCGAGTGTCTCGGCCATCGTCGTCGGCTCCTTCCCTCAGGCGGGCGGAGGACCGCCTACGGTGAACGTCGTCGGAACGATCCCGATCAGCTTCACGTAGAGCTGCCACGGCGGCGGCCCCGCCGTCCCGAGCGGGAACCAGGCGATCGTGTTGCTCTCGGCGCGGCTCGATCCACCACCGAAGGGAAAGCTGACGCCCGCTCCGGTGGCCACGGCGCTGCGATGGCCCGACACTCCACCGGCCGTTCCGAATCTGACGCTCGGCCCAGGATTGGAGGCAACCGCGGGCGCCTCGACGTCCTGCGGGCCCAGGCTCGAGCCATCGGGCTTCAAGATCCAGACCTGTTCCAGCGGCCGGCCGCCGGTGTTGATCTCGATCCTGATGCGGTCGCCGACGATCTGGTAGCCCGCCGAGATGCGTGCGCCCTGCGGCTGAGGCTCGGGCTTGTACGGAAGCGTCGCGCGGGAGCATCCAACCAGGACGATCAACGCGACGACGAGGAGCGCGCGATACCCCATCCCGAGCTAGCGATTCGCGCGAGCCAGGACGGCGTGGAGCAGGACGTTGACGCCGGGCACGGTGTAATCGACCTCGGCGTGCTCCGCCTCGTTGTGCGAGATGCCGTCCCGACATGGCGTGAAGATCATCGCGGTCGGCGCGATCCGGGAGATGTAGTACGCGTCGTGCCCGGCCTGGCTCAGGATGTCGCGGTGGCGGACGCCGAGCTGCTCGGCGGCATCGCGGATGAGCCGGATGCATCCGGGATCGAAGCGCTCGTTTCCGAACTGCCACTGGCCGGCGATGCGCATCTCCACGTTGCCGCGCTTCGCGCAGTCCGGCATGGCCGCCTTCACCTCGGCCCACATCTGCTCCACGATCTCGCGCTCGGCGTGGCGCACGTCGCAGGTAACCTGAGCGTACTCGGACAGGATGCCGGCCTTATTCGGCCACGCGACGAGCCGCGGGACCGTCGCCTTCCCTTCGGTCGCGTGGTACTTCCAGCCCACGTCGTTGACCGCCACCGTGAGCATGGCCGCGCCCACGAGGGCGTTCCGACGCCGGTCCATCGGCGTCGGGCCGGCGTGCGCCGTCTCACCGTAGACGTCGACGTGCATGCCACGCACCGCATAGCCGCCGACGACGATGCCGACGGGCACGGCCTCGCGGTCGAGGATCGGCCCCTGCTCGATGTGCAGCTCGAAGTACGCATCGATCGGCCGGCCGCCGACGTCCTTCTTGCCGGCGTAGCCGATGCGCTGGAGCTCGCTGCCGAAGGCCTTGCCGTCGTCGTCGCGCAGCCCGAGGACCCAGTCCACGTCGAAGACGCTTGCGAAGGCGCCGGAGGCGACCATGGGCGGCGTGAAGCGCGCGCCTTCCTCGTTGGTCCAGCACACGAGCTCGAGCGGCCGCTTCGTCCGGATGCGCCGCTCGTCGAGCGTGCGCAGCACCTCGAGCCCGGCCAGGACACCGACGATGCCGTCATACTTCCCGCCGGCGACCTGGGTGTCGAGGTGGCTGCCCATCAGCACCGGCGACAGATGATCCTCCGTCCCCGGACGCCGCGCGAAGACGTTCCCGACCTTGTCGACGGTGACGGTGCAGCCGGCCTCGGTGCACCAGGTGACGAAGAGGTCCCGCATCTCCTTGTCGGCATCGCTCAGCGCTAGCCGGCAGAGTCCGCCCGCCTTGCCCGGCCCGATGTCGCCGGAGCGCATGACCGTGCTCCAGAACCGGGCGGCGTCGATGCCGACGGCGCGATCGATGGTCACGGCATCTTCACCGGCGGCACGTATTCGTAGTCGGAGCGGCACTTCTGCATGATCGCGCGCAGGTCCTGACGCAGCTCTTCCAGCGTCGGCCGCCCGACGAACCACCAGCCGTTATAGATGCGATGGATCGTGAGGTCGGGATGAAGCGAAAACGTATACGGCACGGCGACCAGGCCGTGCTCGAAGCCCGGCGCCGTCTGTTCCACGATGTCGAGCTCGTTGATCGCCCGCCGCTCATGATCGCTGAGGAAGGTGAACGTGGCGCCGAGCCCAGCGCGGAACGCCGCCGTGACCTCGGGTGCATCGGTGCTGACGACGGCGAGCTGGCAGTAATTCACCGCCAGCTCGTCCTGCATCGTCGTGAGGTGCCTGACCAGCACCGAGCACTTCGGTCACCAGTAGCCACGGTAGAAGCTCACGATCAGCGGATAGCCGTTGGCGAGCGTCGAGAGCCGTACCGGGCGACGACGATGATCGGGCAGCTCGAGATCGGGAAGCCGACTGCCGACGACGAGATCAGCGCGCATCGCCCTACTTCGGCAGCATCGCGATCACGGGATCGAGATGCTTGGGGTCGGACTTGAACCCGACGCCCAGCCCGCGCACGACGGCGACGACCGCGTCGTTGAACGGTGTCTTCACGCCGAGCTTCTTGCCGTGCTCGCACACGGCGCCGTTCAGATAGTCGATCTCGGTGCGGCGGCCCCGCATGACGTCTTGAAGCAGCGATGGACGGCCGCCGCCGCGCTTGCGGGCGATGTCGGCGATGTCGACGAGCAGCTCCTTCAGTCCCCGTCCCTGATACGCGTCGACGAAGCGCTGAGAGGGAATGCCGTAGATCGGCTCCACCTCGTGACCGGCGGCGCGGCCCACCATGATGCACTCGGCACCGAGGTGCACGCCGACGGCGGAGACCTTGGGATCGATCCGCACCTCGGCCGAGCCCAGGCCGGTAAGGCCCGCCAGCGGATTGGCCATGCAGTTGATGGCCAGCTTGGACCAGCGCTCACCGAAGAGGTTGGGCGTCACGTGGGTCTCGGCCACCGCGTTCATCACCGCGGCCAGCTCCTTCGCGCGGTCGGTGATGCGGCCGTCGTGCTCGCCGATCTTGAAGCCGATGGTGCCGCTGTCAGTGCGCATGGCGTGGCCCGGCTCGTACATGCCGGCGCCGATCGTGATCACGCTGCCCAGCGTGCGCTGCTTGCCGGCCACACCCGCGACGCGCTCGTCGTTGAGGCCGTTCTGGAAGTCGACCACGATGCCCTCGGGCGTGAGGTACTTGAGCGCCATCGCCGTCGCCCACTCGGTATCGTACGACTTGACCGAGATGAAGACGGCATCGAACGGCTGGGTGACCGACTGCAGCTCGTGGATGTGCAGGGCCTTCACCGGGACCAGGTGCTCGCCGCACGTGCCGCTCAGGCGGAGCCCGACGTTCTTCATCTTCTCCACGTGCTCCGGCCACTGATCGACCAGCGTGACGTCGCGGCCCGCCCGCGTGAGCATTCCGCCGACTACACTCCCGATGGCGCCTGCGCCGATGATGGCGATTCTCTGGATCATGTCGTCCTCGTCGTGGTCTGACGTGAGTGTGGCGGAAGCATACCAGACTGCTCGCGTGCCTAGAACCAGTTGGCCTTGTCGACGACGTTTCTGAGCGGCTGATTCCCCAGGAAGCGCCGCGCGTTGTCGACGATGATCTCGAGGCGCCGCTCGTCGAGATACGGGCCGTGCCCGGCCGTGTGCGGCGTCATGAGCACGCCGGGCATGGTCCACAGCGGGTGATCGGCAGGCAGCGGCTCCTGCTCGTAGACGTCGAGGCCGGCGCCCGCGATCTCGCCGGCGCGGAGCGCGTCGACCAGATCGTCGAGCCGTGTCGTGAGGCCGCGGCCGATGTTGATGAAGAAGGCCGTGCGCTTCATCCGCTGGAAGCGCGCCCGGTGCATGAATCCCTCGGTGGCCGGCGTGTGCGGCACCGTCAGCACGACGAAGTCCGCGAGCGGCAGCAGGGCGTCGAGCGCGTCGGGGCCATCGAGCTTTCGCACGCCGGGCGGCGCGTCGCGGCGCCGCGCGTCCACCCCCATCACGTGCAGGCCGAACGCTTCCATGAGCCGCGCCGTCTCCGACCCGATGCCGCCGACGCCGACGATCAGCGCGGTGGCGTCCGGCAGGTGGATCACGCCGCTCTCCTCGCCCCGCTCGGGCCGCCACTCGCGGCGGAGCTGGCGTGGGAAGTACAGGTGGAAGCCGCGCGCGAAGGCGAGCACGAAGGCCAAGATGTGGGCGCCGATCGTGTCGTTGTAGATCTCGCGGAAGTTCGTCACGACCGCCGGATGCGCGATCAGCGCCGGCGTGTAGTAGCCGGCGGGCGGCGCCGCCTGAGGCGCCTGCAGCCAGCGCAGCCGTCCGGCTCTGGCGAGCAGCGCGTCGGGCATCGTGCCGAACGCGGCGTCGGCGTTGCCGATGGCGCGCGCGGCGTCCGCGTCGGTCTCCGCGACGACGACGGTCAGGCTGGGGACCGCTTCCTGGAGGCGCTTCGACCAGGCACGGGTCTTGTCGGACTGCGGCGGGAGCATGAGCAGGGTGGTTGGCATGATGGCTGGAGGGTATCATCCCCACCGTGCCCCGGGACCTGCGTGCGGTCGCGAGCGTGACGATCGACAACGAGCGCGTGCGGGTGACCGAGTGGCGCTTCGCACCGGGCGCCAGCACCGGGCCGCACCGTCACGAGATGGCCTACGTCGTCGTGCCGCTCACCACGGGCCGATTGGCGGCGACCGGGCCGGCCGGCAACACGGTCAGCGAGCTGGTCACGGGCCAGCCGTACTTCCGGCCGGCCGGCGTCGAGCACGACGTCCGCAACGCCAACGCCTTCGAGTTCGCGTTCATCGAGATCGAGCTGAAGGACGGGCCCGGAAGCGTCGCTTCACCTCCTGGATGAAGGCCTCCAGCTTGGTGTCTTCGCGCGACGTGAACAGCGTGGCGATGATGCGGAGGATCCGTGACGGCCGCATGACGAACGACACCGCGTAGAAGTTGCCGAACAGCCAGTACTTCCAGAGGGTCAGCTCGCGCGCGGAGATGTGCTCGCAGTAGTTGTTGTCCTCGCGAAGCCGGGCCTCGGTCGAGACGATCGGCGTCATCAGGAACTCGTCGGTCAGCCGGATGCGGCCCCGGGCCACCAGCGAGCGATAGAGCTCGGTGTTGGGAATCGGGAAGAAGAACGACATGTTCACGTCGTCGATGCCCTCGCGGGCCAACCGCCGGGCCAGCCGCACGCTCCCGCGCAGGTCGGCGCGCGTGTCGTGCGGGAAGCCGAGGACGAAGAAGGCCGTCACGTTGAGCTTGTGCCGGACGGAGGCCCGCACCGACGCCAGCAGCGCCGGCGTCGTCATCTTCTTCTTGATGAGTGCGCGCGTCCGCTCCGAGCCGCTCTCGGGCGCGAAGGCCAGGTGCCGGCCTCCGGACTGGTAGAGGAGCGGAGCGACCTCGTCGTCGATCGCTTCACAGCGCGTTCCCGAGGGGAACTGCCACACGATCTTCAGCCCGCGGCGGAGGATCTCCCGGCAGAAGGCGACGATCCAGTCCTTGCGGATGATCGCGGTCAGGTCCTGGAACGGGAAGTTCACGGCTCCGTACGTCCGATGCAGGTGCTCGATCTCCTCGGCCACGTCGACCGGGTCGCGCGGGATCCAGCGCTGGGTCCACATGTTCGGCGACGAGCAGTACGTGCACTGGTACGGGCACCCGCGCGTGGCCAGGATGGGCACGGTGAGGCCCTTGTGGATGGCGTTGACGAACTCGCGCTCGTCGTAGCCCCTGACGTTGAACAGGTGCCACGCCGGCCACGGCAACGCATCGACGTTGGTCGAGCGGTCACGCCGTGGATTGACGCGGAGGGTGTCACCGTCGCGCCACGCGACGCCGGCGATGGCGCCGTAGTCCTTCCCGCCGGCGGCCAGCGCGTCCATCAGGGCCAGGGCCGTCTCTTCGCCTTCGCCCATCGCGATGAAATCGAGCGGCGCCTGCTGCATCGAGTGCTCGGTGAGCGCGGTGAAGTGCTCGCCACCGCCCACGATGACGACGTCCGGCCGCGCCGCCCGGATGGCGTGGATGATCTCGCGCGTCAGCGGCCACAGGAACGAGAACATGTTCCCGATCGCCACCACGCGCGTGTCGGGATCGATCCGCGCCACGATCTGGTCCGCGGTGAGGCCGACGCGGCAGAACTCGCCGTGTTGCTCCACGTGGTCGGGCGCCTCGCCGATGGCGTCGATGACGCCGACCGGAAAGCCGGCCAGCTCGAGCGCGGCGGCGACGTACGCCAGCCCGAGGGGCAGGCAGGGGGTGAGCGACGTGAGGTTGCCGGGCTTGTACACCCCGGGAGGATGGACGAGCTGGATCCTCAGGGCCCGCCGCTCGGCCGGCGTGGATCGAAGCGCGGCCAGCAGCGGACCGCCGCGCCGGCGGGTCACCTCTCCGAGCTCGATCATCGCGCTGGAAACGGCCGTCGCCATGATCTGGGCGAGGGTGACACATTCACCGAAAGACTGTCAATGTCTGGCGGCGCGCGTCCATTTGCCCCTTTGGCCCAAAATGACTAATATGGGCGCTATGAGGAAGCCCGCCGCCCGCCCCGCCCCCGCCGCTCCCCGGCCCGATCCCCTCGCCGAGCTGCGCGACCGTCGAGGCGAGCCGCCGGCGGCGTTCACCGCGACCGACGCCAAGAAGCGGTTCGGGCGCGTGCTGGAGATGGTGCTCCGCGGGGGCGCCGTGGTCATCACCAGGCACGATGCCCCGAAGGCGATCCTCATCTCGGTGGACGACTTCAACGCGCTCACCAGGCCGACCGACCGGACGCTCGACGCCCTGAGCGCGGACTTCGACGCGATGCTCGCCCGCATGCAGACACCGAAGGCGCGGGCTCGAATGAAGGCGGCCTTCGACGCCTCGCCGAAGGAGGTGGGCAGGGCCGCGGTGGCCGCCGCGCGCAAGCGTGGCTGATGTCGCCCCTGACCCCTGCATCTACGTTCTGGCCGGGACGAATGGCGCCGGTAAGAGCAGCCTCGCCGGTGCCACCTTTCTCAGCGCGGGCACGGAGTACTTCAACCCCGACCAGGCCGCGCGGCTGATCCGCGACCGCAACCCCGGCCTCGGCCCGACCGAGGCGAACAGCGCCGCCTGGCATCAGGGCCGGCGCTTGCTCGAGCGGGCCATCGCCGAGCGCAAGACGTTCGCGTTCGAGACGACGCTCGGCGGCGCCACGATCACGGCCCTGCTCCAGCGCGCGCTTTCCGCGGGAATCGCCGTGCGCGTGTGGTACGTCGGTCTCGCAAGCCCGGAGCTGCACATCGCGCGGGTGCGGGCACGGGTCGCACGGGGCGGGCACGACATTCCCGCAGGGCACATCCGCGCCCGCTACGACAGCAGCCGTCTCAACCTGATCCGCCTCCTGCCCCGGCTCACCGAGCTTCGCGTCTACGACAACAGCGCCGAGGCGGATCCCCGCGCCGGAGTCGCTCCCGAGCCGACGCTCGTCCTCCACATGCGACGGGGCAAGATCGTGCGCTCGAGCCCGCTAGCTGAGACGCGCGCGTGGGCCAGACCCATCATGGCCGCGGCGATGAAGGCCTCCGCGCCGGCGCGGTAGCCGGCTATACTTGCGCCCACCTCCACGGCGAAAGGACACGAACATGCCGAGCATCCAACATCACGGTGCGTCCATCTACTACGAGGAGTTCGGCCAGGGCTTCCCGATTCTCACGTTCGCGCCCGCGGGCCTGCAGTCGATCATCGACGTGTGGAACGGCCCCTCGGCTCCCGTGAACCCCACCACCGAGTTCGCGGGGAGCTTCCGGGTGATCGCGATGGACCAGCGCAACGCCGGCGGCCAGTCCCGCGCTCCCATCACGGCGCAGGACGGCTGGCACACGTACGCGGCCGACCACATCGCGCTGCTCGATCACCTGCGCATCGATCGGTGCCATCTCTATGGTCAGTGCATCGGCGGGTCGTTCATCATGAGCCTGCTGAAGGCTCAGCCCCAGCGCGTCGCGTCCGCCGTGCTCGCGCAGCCCATCGGGCGCGTGGGTGAGATGAAGCCCGGCCGCGCCGCCAGGTTCGACGCGTGGGCCAAGACCCTCGGCGACCATCCGGAGGTCACCGAGTCGGTGCTGGACGCGGTCTACCAGAACCTGTACGGCCCCGGCTTCGTCTACAGCGTCGACCGCGCGTTCGTCTCGAGCTGCCGGACGCCGTGCCTGGTGCTGGCCGGCAACGACGAGGCGCATCCCTTCCCGATCTCCGAGGAGGTCGCGAAGCTCCTCCCCAATTCAGACTTCATTCAGGAATGGAAGACGGGCCCCGCGCTCGCGTCGGCGAAGGTCCGGATCAAGGAGTTCCTGGCGAAGCACACGCCTAGAGCTTGATCTTCAGCAGCTTCGCCGCAGTTTCACCGAGCATGGCTCGCCGCTCGGCGTCGGTGAAGCCCGGCGTTTTCAGGATGTGGTCCACCGACTTGTCCTGCCACGGAATCGGATGGTCGGTGCCGATCACGAGCTGGCTCACGCCAACCTCCGCCGCCAGGTGCCGCAGCGCTTCCGAGGTGAAGACCAGCGTGTCGTAATACATCTGCCGAAGATATTCGGTCGGCTTCTTCTTCAACTTGACGCCGGTGTCCATGTCCGGCGCGACGCGGAGCGAGTTGTCGGAGCGCGGCGCGTAGGACGGCAGATAGCCGCCGCCGTGCGCCGAGCAGATCTTGAGCCCGGGGAAGCGATCCAGCGTTCCCTCGAAGATGAGGTGCGAGAGCGCGATGGTCGTGTCCAGCGGGTTGCCGATGGTGTTCTCCAGCCAGCCGTTGCCCTTGAACCTCCGGGCGAGGTCCGGCGTACTCTGCGGATGGATGAAGATGAGGACCCCGAGCTCCTCCGCTTTGGCCCAGAACGGGTGAAACTTCGGATCGGAGAACTCGTCGCCGGCGACGCTGGCGCCGACGGCGGCGCCGCGGAGTCCGAGCTTCTTCACGCCTTCCACGAGCTGCTGCACGGCGAGATCCGGAAACTGCAGCGCGACCGAGGCGAAGGCGACGAAACGATCGGGATATTTCCCGCAGAACTCGGCGAGCCGTTCGTTCTGGATCTTGATCACCTGGGTCACCACGTCGCGCTCCGTCCGATACCACCGCGGATTGATGCTGAGCGCCTCCACGTCGATGCCCTGGGCGTCCATCTCGCGGATGCGCCGCGGCCCGACTTCATCGATCCCCGGCCCGCGATGGTCTTCCACCTTGAGCCCGAGCAGCGCGTACGCCTCCGGGATCACGCAGTGCGCGTGCACGTCGATCGTCTTCACCCGACGGCCGCCGATCGTGATTTCACGGCGCCGCCCCGCCGCCACCGTTTGGCGGCGCTGTCCAGCCGGCTTCACGCGCGCTTTTCCAGGCGCGGCTGGTCGCGCCTGGGCTCGGGTTCGTTTCCCTGCGGCACTGAGGCTCCCTGCGGCACTGAGCAGATCGCATTCGGTGAAGGTAATATTCGTCATGGGAGGCATTATGGGACAGCTTCTCGGCCTTGGCATCACGCACTACCCGCCACTGTGTTACAAGGGCAACCTCAGCCGGCGCGTCAAACTCCTGCTCGCCGACCCCCTGCTGCCCGAGCCGCTGCGGTCACCCGCCAACTGGCATCCGACGATGCGAGATCAGTGGTCCACCGACGAAGGACTGAGCCACTCCGAGCAGCATCGGAGCGACATGATTCACCACTTTCGCAAGATCCGCGCCGAGCTCGATGCGTTCGAGCCCGATTTCGTGCTGCTGTGGGGCGACGACCAGTACGAGAACTATCGCGAGGATTGCGTGCCTCCGTTCTCGGTGCTGGCCTACGACTCGGTCGACGTTCAGCCCTGGAAGGGTCACCAGCGTGGCGAGAACTGGTGGGACGAGCCGGCCGACACGACGTTCACGATCAAAGGGCATCGGGCGGGCGCGAAGCAACTCGTCTCGGGGCTGCTGGGTGAAGGCATCGACGTCGCCTACGCCTACAAGCCGCTCCACCATCCGCTCGGTCACGCCTTCGTGAACTCGATCCTGTACCTGGACATCGACCGCAAGGGGTTCCCCTACCCCGTGGTGCCGTTCACCGTGAACGCCTATGGGCGCTGGCTGATCGGGGCTCACGGCGAGCCGATGACGCCGTCGCAGGCCGCGAAGCTCACCGAGCACACCGAGCTGGACCCGCCGGGCCCGCAGCCGTGGCGGTGCTTCCAGGTGGGCGCCGCGGTCGCGCGGGTACTCACTCGCAGCTCCTCCCGCGTGGCCGTCATCGCGTCGTCGAGCTGGAGCCACTCGTTCCTGGTCGCGAAGCACTCGCTGATGTTCCCGGACGTGGAATCGGACAAGCGCTACTACGAAGCGCTGCGGACCGGCGATTGGGCGACGTGGCGGACGACCACCATCGAGGAAGCGGAAGATCGCGGCCACCACGAGCTGCTGAACTGGTTCTGCCTGGCCGGCGCGATGGCCGAGCTCGGCCGCCGGCCCGACGAATCCGTGTTCCTCGAGTCCTGGATCTCGAACTCCGACAAGGTGTTCGCCGTCTTTCGGCCATAGCCATGCCGGGAAAAGTCCGCCGGATCGTGACCGGAGTGAACGACGCCGGCCGCTCGTGCATTCTCTCGGACACGCTGCTGCCGAAGGCCGACGTCGCGCCAGGTGCCCCGGTGCTCGTCGGGTTGTGGACGACTGACTCTTCGCCGGCGTCGAACCAGGGAACGCACGATCCCGTTCCGGACGGGGTGATCCACCGGATACCGCCCGCTCATCGAGGCGGCAGCGTGATTCGCATCGTCGACCTCCCGCCCGACGTGCGGCGTGCGTACACGGCGGACGAGATCCGCCAGCGCGGCTGCAGGACCACGCCCGATCGCTCGGCGAAGCACCCAGGCTTCCACGCGACCGACACCGTCGACTACGCGATCTGTCTCGAGGGCGAGGTCTGGGCCGTCCTGGACGAGGACGAGACTCTGATGCGGCCGGGCGACGTGCTGATCCAGCGCGGGACCTATCACGCCTGGTCGAATCGCAGCGACCGTGTGTGCCGGATGCTCTTCGTCCTGATCGACGCGGAGCCACTCAAGGGCCACGAGTGAGCCCGACCGTCACGGCTTCGCCTTGAGCGCGGCCTGCCCCACCAGGTACTGATCGATCCCTTCCTCGATCGCGCGAGGGAACTCCGGCACTGGCCCCACGAGCTCCTGCCGGTAGGCGCGAAGCATGATCTCGCGGAATATCGGCAGCGCGGTGCGCCCCCCGGTCTCCTTGTCCCCGAGCGTGCGGTTGTCGTCAAATCCGATCCGGACCGCCACCGTGATCCCCGTCGGCCCGTAGGTGGAGCCCACGAACAGGGCATCACGAAAGTCGCTCGTCGTTCCGGTCTTGCCCATCACGGGGATGAGGAAATCACGCCCGTCGAGGGCGTGGGCGGTTCCGCCGGGTAGGCGGACCACGCCGCGCAGCCCCTCCTGGATCAGGCTCAGGCCAGTGGACTCCACCTCCAGCGTGGACGGGAACGCCTCGTAGAGCACGGCTCCGGCGGCGTCGGTCACGCGATCGATGATGTGGGGCTCCGCCAGGATGCCGGAGGCCATCGCGCGATAGGCACCCGCCAGTTCCAAAAGCCGCACCTCCGAAGCCCCCAGCGCCGTGGTGATGTAGGGTTGCAGCGGCGTGCGGATCCCAAATTCCTGGGAGGTCGTGATCACCTCGTCCACGCCGATCTTCCGGGTGATCCACACCGCCACCGCGTTGCGCGATTCGGCCAGCGCTTGACGCATCGGAATCGGTCCCTTGAACCGGTGGTCGTAGTTGCTGATCCACTTCACCGGGCGATTAGCGCCCATGGGCACACTGGTAGGTTGGTCGGGCACCGTGGTGTCGAGGTCCAGGTCCTGGCGGAACGCTGCCAAGTACACCAGCGGCTTCCATGCCGAGCCCGGTTGCCGCAGCGAGCCCGTGGCGCGGTTCAGGTCGGAGTAGCGCGTGTGGCGGTCCTTGTAGATCTGTCGCCCGCCGGCTTCGGCCAGGATCGCCGCGTCCGCGTTGCGCAGCACCACCACCGAGCCCTGGATCACCCCTTGCGCCTCGGGGTGACGCTCCTCGTAGAGGGCGAGGCCGTTCTCCAGGGCTTCGTTCACGATGGTCTGCACCCGCTCGTCCACCGTGGAGTGCACGAGGATCCGCCCCTGGAAGAGATCCCCCATCGCGAAGCCGTGCTCCTTCAGCTCGGCGAACACGGTGTTGATTGCGGCCGGGGCCTGCGTCTTGATCGTGTTCTCGGTCGCGACGACGACCGGCTCGGCCTGTGAGCGCTTCGCGACATCCGCGGTGATGTAACCGTTGCGCGCCATCAGCGCCAGGATCTCGTTGCGCCGGCGCAGGGGTCGCGGGTCCCCGGGCACCGGGGCGTAGTCCCGGGGCGACTTGGTGATCCCCGCCAGCAATGCTGCGTTCCCGGCATCCTCGGCCGTGTAGCTCGACAGGGGCATGCCGAAGTAGTACTCGGAGGCGGCGGCGAAGCCGTACCGGCCGTTGCCCAGATAATTAAAATTGGAGTACCGGGCGAAGATCTCGCGCTTGGCCTGCTCCTGCGATCCGAAGCGCTGGCGCATCTCCCGCTCGAGCCAGATCGACAGGCGCATCTCCTCCAGCTTCCGGAGGAGCTTGTTCGTGGCCGGGACACCCAGGACCGTGGAGAGGAGCCGCGAACTCATGTTGTCGCGGAACAGAGTGGCGCCACCCTCGCGACTCGAACGGTCCCGGAGGAAGTAACCGCGGACGAGCTGCTGCGTGAGCGTCGAGCCACCATGAGGGAAATGAAACCGAAACCCGTCGCCGTTCCACCAGGCGGCCACGGAATGCACGATCGTCTTGTAGGCCACTCGTGGCAGCGCGCGGTACTCGAGGCCGGAGTGGGTGAAGAAGTTCCTGTCTTCGGCGGCCAGGATTGCGTCGCGGAGGACAGGAGGCACTTCGTGGTAGGAGACGACGCGGCGGTACTCCCGCGCCAGCTCGACAAGCACTGTGCCCTGCGCGTCGTAGACCTCGCCGGTCGTCGGAATCTCGAAACGGATGAAGCGTTCGAGATCGGGCAGGCCGCTCCGGTCGAAGTAGATGTAGTGGACGAGCCGGACCGCCGGAAGCAGGCACAGCAGCGCCAGGAGCGGCGCCACGAGCCGCATGCCCTTTCGCCGACTCATCGCCTCGACGATCGCAAGCACTTTGAAAGTTTGACCCTGGCTGACTCTAGTCGCCGGCATCCGCCCTGTCTATGGGACCTTGGCCTACGGCGCACACCGGTCACCTCCCTCACCTTCGAGCGCTCGTATCCCGTGCTGCATCTCGACGGCGGCGAGACGGTCACCGCGAAGTGCGTGCTGATCGCGACGGGCGCCGAGTATCGCCGGCTGACCGCGGAGGGCTGCGAGCCGTTCGAGGGCAAGGGCGTCTACTACGCCGCGACGCTGACGGAAGCGCCGATCTGCCGGGGTGCCGAGGTCGTGGTCGGCGGCGGCGGCAACTCCGCCGGCCAGGCCGCCGTCTTCCTCGCCGGCGTCGCCAAGAAGGTGTACCTCGTGGTCCGCGGCGGCGATCTCTACAAGGACATGTCTGCCTACCTGGCGCGGCGCATCGAGCAGACCCCAAACATCGAGGTGCTCCTCAACACCGAAGTCCGGAGCATGGACGGCGACATCCATCTTCGCTCGGTCGAGCTGATCAACAAGAAGACCGGCGAGACGCGCATGCTCGCGACCCCGGCCCTGTTCAGCTTCATCGGCGCCGCGCCGCGCACCGACTGGCTTCCTCCCGAGATCGAGAAGGACGCCAAAGGCTTCATCCGGACCGGCCTGGGCGCGCGCTCGGCTCGCTGGACCGCCGTGCGTGATCCCTACCTGCTGGAGACGAGCCGCCCGGGCATGCTGGCCGCCGGCGACGTGCGCTCCGGCTCTATCAAGCGCGTCGCCTCCGCCGTCGGCGAAGGCGCGATGGCCGTCGCATTCGTGCACCAGTACTTGAAGGAGATGTGAGGGGGCGACATCGGGCGTGCCGTCTCGCAGCGCTTCGGGAACTCACGAACGTTTTCTCTTGACAGGATTTAGCGCGGCAGATTGCCCCGAGTCGGCCCCATTCGTCGACGCGGGCGCAGCGCACCGCAGTGACGCCGGAACGACCGCGCGATCGTCGTCACTCCGAAAAATCATTGCTCGCCGCACGATCGCTCTTCTGAGCGGCGCGACGGAAGAGCAAAAACGCGGGTGTAGAGTCGCGACAGCATCAGGAGGATCCTCATGATCTCGTCACCCGAAGTTCACGCGACTCAGGGGCTCGTGGCAGATCTCGATCGACTCGGCGATGAGATCGCCGAGCTGTCGGCTCACCTCGATGCCGCCACCGCGCAGCTCCTGGATCTCATCCGCGAATTCGACGCCCGCGACGGCTGGAACACCGGCTTTCGTTCGTGCGCCGCGTGGCTGTCGTGGCGCGTCGGGCTCGACCCCGGTGCCGCCCGCGAGCGCGTCCGCGTGGCACGCGCGCTCGGCTCGCTGCCGCGCCTGGCGCACGCGCTCGCCCGCGGTGAGCTGTCGTATGCGAAGGTCCGCGCTCTCACGCGTGTGGCGACGCCGGAAACCGAAGAGCGCCTGCTCAAGGTCGGCAAGGCCGGCACCGCCGAGCACGTCGAGCGCATCGTGCGTGGCTGGCGCCGGGTCGACCAGATCGCAGAGGCGCGGGACAGCGCCCGGCGGCACAAGAGCCGCGCCCTGCACATATATAAGGATGAGGACGGCATGGTCGTCATCCGTGGCCGCCTGGCACCCGAGGTGGGCGCCGTGGTCATGAAGGCGCTGGAGGCGGCGCGGGACACGTTGTATCAGCGGTCGCACAACGTTTCCGCAGAAACGTCTCTTCCCGAGGTGACGCCGACGATCGCCCAGCAGCAGGCGGACGCGATCGCGCTCGTTGCGGAGACCGCGCTCCACCGCGGAATCGACCCCGGCAACGCGGGAGACCGGTACCAGGTCGTCGTCCACGTCGATGCCCCCGTTCTGGCGGACTCCGACGCACCCGGCCAGTCCGTCCTCGACGACAACACCCACGTTTCCGCGGAAACGTCCCGACGCCTGGCGTGCGACGCAAGCCGGGTGGTGATGCGCCACGACGCCCAGGGCCACGTCGTGGAGATTGGCGCGCGCACGCGCACCATCCCACCGGCGTTACGTCGTGCGCTTGACCACCGCGACCGCGGCTGTCGCTTCCCAGGCTGTGGCGTGCGATTCGGTCAGGGCCACCATATACGCCATTGGGCGCATGGCGGCCACACCACGCTCTCGAATCTCGCCTTGCTCTGTCGTCGCCACCACCGCGCGGTTCACGAGGAGGGATACCAGGTCGATCGCCAACCCGACGGAACGCTCAGCTTCCGGCGACCGGACGGCGCGCCCCTACCCGCCGTCCCGACTCCGGCGACCGTTCCCGCGGATCCCGTTGAGGTTCTCCGCGCGCGACACGACGCGCAGGGACTTCAAATTCACGCGCGGACGTCGATGCCTGGCTGGATGGGCGAGCGCCTCGACCTCGGCTGGGCGATCAGCGTGTTGCACCCACTTGCTGCCGGATAGACGTCAGATCACGCCCGCTCCGGATCATTGATAACGCCCCCCCCTTGACAGGGGAGTTGTGCGCGCTGTACCTCGGGGCCGGGGCGGCACACGCCAACCTCTGATCCGCGACGGAAGCCCGCAACTCCCGAGAGAGGCTGGCTTCATGTTGCTAGCGCTGTTCACTGAGGACTCAACGCGGAGGAGAAGCCCATGTGCAAGCTGTGCGATGACGGAATTCCGCAGGACCATTCCAGCTCCCGGCGCGATTTCTTAAAGGCGACAGTCGCCACCGGGGTCGCCGCCTCAGGTGTCAATCTCCTTGCCGCGCGCCCTGCCGCAGCGGACCGCGGGGACCCGCCCGAGGACCACGGGCGCCGAGGCCGGCGCTACATCATTCGAGGCGGCTCGGTGATGTCGATGGACCCGCACGTGGGAGACTTCGCCAAGGGCGACGTTTTGATCGAGGGCAAGAAGATCCTCGGGGTCGGGCCGAACCTGCACGCCGGCGACGCGGCGGAGATCGATGCGCGTGGCAAGATCGTGATGCCCGGCTTCATCGACACGCATCACCACCAGTTCGAGACGGCGCTGCGGAGCTTCCTGGCCGACGGCGTTCTCATCTTCGACGGCACGCCGTCGACCGCTATCAACTACTTCCAATACATTCTCCTCACGTTCGCCCCCGTATACCGTCCGGAGGACGTCTACATCAGCGAGCTGTTCGGAGGCCTGGCGCAGCTCGACGACGGCGTCACCACGGTGTTCGACGTCTCGCAGATCCATCACTCGCCGCAACACTCGGACGCCGCCATCCAGGCGTTGTTCGACACGGGGCGCCGCGCCGCCTTCGGCTACTTCGAGAGCGCGGGTGGGGTTGCCGGCAACCAGTATCCTCAGGACGCGCCCCGCATCAAGAGGCAGTGGTTCTCCTCGAGCGACCAGCTCGTCCACATGATCATGGGCGGCGAGGTCTATCTCGGAGATGCGAGCACGCAGCAGTCCTGGACGATCGGGCGCCAGCTCGGCCTGCAAATCGCGGCCCACATCCTGTCTCCGTTCGGCATCCGTCCCATCATGGACGCGCTCGCCCACGGCCAGGGCGGCAACGAGCACAACATCGGGATCGGCGCCGATA
>WNGI01000559.1_pt1 | contig 27937 bp, 29 predicted proteins | sample 5400621 | NCBI WGS metagenome assembly WNGI01 (sample SAMN13153374, study PRJNA577476) | soil metagenome | isolation source: 20 cm soil or saprolite under Garry oak tree replicate 1 | place: USA:California | collected 2016-06-15
CCTTTGCCGACCGCCTCCGCCGTCCGCGCCATCACCGCGAGATGGGCAAAGCCGATCTCGCCCCCATCCATGGCGTCGGTGCTGCGCGGCATCTCGGCCAGGCGCTCACCCACCGCAAGCCGGTCGTAGGCCGCGTTGGAGGTCATCCGGCAGTTGAAGCGGATCCAATCCCCAGAAGTGTTAAAGCCTTCGTAGTCCCACCAGTCGGTCTGGTCGAACTCGGCGGCGAGCTGAGAGAACTTGAGCTCGAGCTGGTCGATGACCCGGCGCAGGCTGATCAGCTGACAGGCGATTGCCTCGCCCGCCGGGACCATCTCGAGCATGCGTCAATCGTATCGAACATCGGTACGAGAAGCAAGTTACTTTACACGCATTCTAGTTCAGATTTGACATTTTTACCGGCCGCCAGACCCAACCGTCGTCTAGCGAAGGGGGTGAGCCAGCCTGACCTCCACGATCCCGCCCCGCTCGCGCGCGACAAGCGGCGGCTGATCAAACGTCGCCGGCCCGCCGACCACCTTCCCATCCCCAAACCTGAACCTCGACCCATGCCACGGACACGTCACCACCTCTCCTTCGACCTTGCCCTCCTCGAGCGGACCTCCCGCGTGCGCGCACACCGCGCCGATCGCATGCAGCAACCCTTGACGCCGCATGACCAGGACCGGCAAACCATTCGCCTCCACCCTGCGCATCTGCCCTTCGGGAAAGTCGTCCCGCGTCCCGACCCGCACGTACTCCAGCGGCCCGCCGACGAACGCATTGCGATTGACCGCGGTCCCGATCCCAAACGTGAGATGCCCACCGACGTAGGCCCCGATCACCACGATCAGCCATGCCACGGTCGAGAGCAGGACAGCGGAGGGCCGCAGAACCGGCGAGCCCAGCCGCATCCCCAGGGAAACAACTTCGATCGCAAGCACGAGCGTCATCGTCAAGCCGTGCACGATCGCCGTCCGCCTCTCAATCCCATCGGTCTCGTGAAAGTCGGTGTAGCCCGTGAGAGCGGCGAGGATCGCCCCGGCCACTCCCACACCAAGAGCCAGGTCCCCTGCCACCGCGGGCACCTGTCCCGTCCCCACGAAAACCCAGTCCGCCACGACACCGACAGTCCATGCCCCGACAGGCAGATCGGTCAGCGCGGGATGGAGCGGATGACCCAGCACGGTGGTTCCGTGCATCGCGTTCTTGATCGCCTGGCCAGGCGAGCCCAGTGCGTCATACGCAGCGCCGACCGCCTTCTGCACTGCAACCGCGACCGGGTCGAGCCACGCCTGAGTCCGAACCGCGCGATCGAGCATCCGCTCGCGTGGGCGGCTCTGACGGATCAGACGGCGGATGCGACGGCTGTCAATTTCCACGGTGCGTCGCGGGCGAGGCCTCAAACCGGTAACGCGATCGGCTGCGAACTTACTTGCCGTTGCCGCGTCGCGGCGGATCCCGCTAGTAAGGTGTGTTCATGTCCGAGAAGGAGATGGGGGTGGTAGGTCTGGGCACGATGGGCATGAACCTGGCCCGCAACCTCTCATCGCATGGGGCAAAAGTCGCCGTCTACAACCGCACGCATCGCAAGACCGAAGACTTCATCACGGCCCATGGAGCGGAGGGCGACTTCGCACCCGCCGCGACCCTGGAGGAGCTCGCTCGCGTTTTGAAACCGCCGCGCGCCGTGCTGGTGATGGTCAACGCCGGGCCGCCCGTGGACGAGACGATCGATGCGCTGACGACAGTTCTCGACAAAGGCGACATCATCATCGACGGCGGCAACTCCCTCTTCCGAGACACGCAGCGGCGGGCTGCCGCGGTGGAAAAGCTCGGCTTCGGATACATCGGCTGCGGCGTTTCCGGTGGGGAGGAGGGCGCGCTGCACGGGCCGAGCCTGATGCCCGGCGGGACGCGTCAGTCCTACGCGCGAGTCGAAGGCATGCTGACCGCCATCGCCGCGAAGGTTGACGGCGTCCCTTGCTGCACGTACATCGGGCCGGACGGCGCCGGGCATTTCGTGAAGATGGTGCACAACGGGATCGAGTACGCCGACATCCAGCTGATCGCGGAAACGTACGACCTGCTGCGCAGCGCGCTCGGTCTGGCGCCGGACGAGCTCGCGTCGGTTTTCCGCGGCTGGAACGAGGGGCGGCTGCAGTCGTACCTGATCGAGATCGCTTCCTACGTCCTGGCCAAGCACCGCGATGGGTCGGGTGAGTCGCTCGTCGACGCGATCGAGGACGAGGCGGAGCAGAAGGGCACCGGCCGCTGGACGAGCCAGTCGGCGCTGGAGCTCGGGGTGCCGCTGACCGGCATCACGGAGGCCGTCTTCGCCCGCATGCTGTCGAGCCAGAAGGCGCGGCGCGTGAAAGCGGCGGACATCCTCGCGGGACCGGCTGCGGCGAAGGCTGAGCGCACGCTGATCGATGACGTGCAGGACGCCCTTTACGCGTCGAAGATCGTGGCTTACGCGCAGGGCTTCGAGCACCTGTCCGCCGGCTCGAAGGAGTTCGAGTGGAACCTGGACCTTGGCGGGCTCGCCACCATCTGGCGGGGCGGCTGCATCATCCGGGCCAAGTTCCTCGACTACATCAAGGAGGCCTACGAGCAAGATCCAAACCTGCCGAGCATGATGCTCGCGCCCTTCTTCCAGGAAGCGCTTGCCGGCGCGCAACCCGCATGGCGCCGGGTCGTCAAAACCGCGGTCGACCACGGCATCCCAATCCCCGCGTTCGCATCGTCGCTCGCTTACTACGACGGATACCGTCGCGCGCGTGGCCCCGCAAACCTCATCCAGGGCCTTCGCGACTACTTCGGAGCGCACACGTATCACCGCGTGGACCGGGAAGGCGCCTACCACACCCGCTGGGCGCAGGACGGGGAAGAAGTCCGGACCGACCGCTAAGGATGCCGGCTAGGGCGGCGCGGGCTCCCGCCCGAAGATGCCCGCAACCAGAAAGTACAGCGCAACCGCGACGCCGAGCCACACCAACAGCGCGAACCCCACGCTCGGCACGACTCCCCAGCTCGTGACCGACAGAAACACCGTCATCGCGAACGCCGTCATCGCGATCGCCCCGAGGACGGCACCAACGGAGTCAATGGACGCCTGCTCCTTCCCCTCCTTCTCCTGGATCAAGGTGAGCGACGCAGGCAAGATGGCGGGAAAAGCAAGAAACACCCCTCCCAACTTCGGTCCCAAGGCCGTCCCGATCAAGCCTGCGACCAGTGCGATCGCGGCTCCGAACACGAATCGCACCGCGTAGTCGCGAAATCGATGCGTGCCCACCTCCTCCGGCTGCAGCCCGGGGATCAGCCCTGGGTTCACCTGACGAACACCCAGTAGACGGCCCCCGCCGGGATGAACCACGCTACCCAGGCGAGCGCGCTGCCAACGACCGCCTTGAGATGCTTCACCAAAAGAGCCGCGGCGAGGCTGTAGACGACAAGACCGACCGCACCCGCGATCATCCCGACGGCGGACATCTGATCTTTCGCGGGCCCCATCGCGATTCCGTTCACCAACAGGCTCACGCTGGCGACCGAAGGCGCCGCCGCGAACAGTCCCGCGAACATCTTCGGCTTGAGCGCGTCGCCAAGCACCGCGAACAGCGCGACGATGACACCTCCCGCGAGCGTACGCACGAGGAGCAGGACGACTTCTTTCACGCGGCCAGCACGCTGCCGTTGCGTTTCGCCTTGCGTCGCACAAGCGCGAGGACGGCCGCTTCGTCGCTCTTGAGCCGCGCCGGAACGCGCGAAGCGGCGGCGCGGAGCACGGTCTCCAACCGGCCATCCATGTAGGTGTCGATCACCGCGGGATGTACGTATGAACGGCGGCAGACGGCACGTGTGTGGCCGAGCTTGCGAGCGACTTGATCGATGGCTGCGACGACGTTGCGTTTCGCGTCCGTCTCGGATTCGAAGGCGGCCCCTTCCCGTAGGGCGGACGCGGCCAGAACCGTGCCGGCCCAAGTGCGGAAGTCCTTGGCTGTGAAATCCTCGCCGGTCACATCACGGAGGTACTGATTGACGTCATCCGATGAGACCGTGCGGTGCTCCCCCTCGGCGTCGATGTACTGAAACAGCTTCTGGCCCGGAAGCTCTTCACATCGCTTGATCACGCGGGCCACGCGGCGGTCGGTGATCCCCACCTGCACCTCGACTCCGCTCTTGCCGTGGAAGAGAAATCGCACAGTGGAACCCTTCACGTCGACGTGACGGTTGCGCAGCGTGGTGAGTCCGAACGATCTGTTGTGCTTTGCGTACTCCTCGTTGCCGACTCGGATGAAGGTCGTCTCGAGCAGCCGGACGATGGTTGCCACAACCTTCTGCTTGGGCAAGCCGTCCCGGCTCATGTCGCGCGAGACCTGGCGTCTGATCCGCGGCAGCACCTTGGCAAACCCGGCCATCCGGTCGAACTTGTTGACATCGCGGATCTCGCGCCAGCGAGGGTGATATCGGTGCTGCTTGCGCCCCCGCGCATCACGCCCTGTTGCCTGCAGGTGTCCGCGCGGGTGAATCGTGATCCAGACGTGCTCCCACGCGGGCGGGATGACGAGAGACCGGATGCGATCGAGGGTTGCGCCATCGCGGATCAGCCTTCCGTCCGGACCGAGGTAGACGAATCCCTTGCCCTTGCGTGCGCGCCGCAGGCCTGGCTCATCGTCTGTCGTGTAGACGAGGCCCGCCTCGTGCGCGGCTTCGGCGGCCGGATCGGGAACGACGGCTAAGCCGCGGTGGGAGGGGTTACTCCTGGACCGCCCCATTCCGGCTGCGCCGCCGTCAGCAGGCTTCGCTTGCGCGCCCAGAGCCTGGCGACGAGTTCCTCCCGCGAGGTCAGCTCGTTGACCGGAAATCCAAGCTGCCAGAGGCTCGACCGGACCTCGGCCGGCAGCTCGTAATCGACCCTGTGAGGCCGCGCGACTTTGGAAAGAACGTCCCCCAGCTGGACCAGCATCACCTCGTGCTCGCTCATGTATCCGAAAAACGCTTTCCGAGCTCGCGCTACCGGTTCAGCCCGTCGCCAATTCCTGACGTGTCTGGACGAAAGCCTGGACCGCGCGTTCGAGGTCGTCGGGGGAGTGCGCCGCGGAGACCTGGGTTCGGATGCGGGCCTTGCCCTGGGGCACGACCGGGTAGGAAAAGCCGATCACGTAAACGCCTTTTTCGAGCATGGCGGCCGCCATCCGGCCGGCCAGAGCCGCGTCTCCGACCATGACCGGGACGATGGGGTGCTCCCCGGGCAGGATGTCGAACCCCTCCTCCGTCATGCGGGCGCGGAACCGCCTCGTGTTTTCGGCCAGACGCCGCCTGAGGTCACCCGCGGAGCGCAGAAGCTCGAGCACCTTCAGGCTGGCGGCCGCGATGGGCGGTGCGACGGAGTTGGAGAACAGGTATGGGCGGGAGCGCTGGCGGAGCATGGCAACCAGCTCTTTCCGCCCGGAGACGTAGCCGCCGCTCGCCCCGCCGAGAGCCTTGCCCAGGGTTCCGGTGATGGCGTCGATGCGGCCCATCACGCCGTGATGCTCGGGCGTGCCGCGGCCGTTCGCGCCGATGAACCCCACGGCGTGCGAGTCGTCGACCATCACCATCGCGTCGTATCGCTCGGCGAGCCGGCATATCTCCGGCAGCGGCGCCATGTACCCGTCCATCGAGAAAACGCCGTCCGTCACGACCATCCGGAAACGCGCTCGGGCGCTCTCCTTAAGCTGCCGCTCCAGGTCCTCCATATCGCGGTTGGCGTAGCGGAATCTCTGCGCCTTGCACAGCCGGATGCCGTCGATGATGCTCGCGTGGTTCAACGCATCTGAGATCACCGCGTCCCGCTCGTCGAGCAGCGCTTCGAAGATCCCGCCGTTGGCGTCGAAGCAGGAGGAGTAGAGGATCGTGTCCTCTGTGCCAAGGAAATCGGTCAGCGCCGCCTCGAGCTCCTTGTGCACCTCCTGGGTGCCGCATATGAACCGCACCGATGCCATCCCGTAGCCCCAGCGATCCAGCGCTTCCTTCGCCGCCGCCACGACCGCCGGATGATCGGCCAGGCCGAGGTAGTTGTTGGCGCATAGGTTCAGCACATCCTTTTCCAGGACAGCGACCGTCGCGCCTTGTGGCGAGGTGATCACGCGCTCCGGCTTCTCCAAACCAGCCTCGCGTATCTGCTGCAGCTCTTCCGTGAGATGAGATCGCATTCGCTCGAACATCAAGTACTCCAGTCGAGAACTACCTTGCCGCACTGCCCGGAATGGGCCACCTCGAACGCCTTCTTGTAGTCCTGGTACGCAAAGCGATGCGTGATCACAGGCGAGATGTCCAGGCCGCTCTGGACGAAAACTGACATCTGGTACCAGGTCTCGAAGATCTGCCTGCCGTAGACGCCCTTCACCGTCAGCATCTTCAACACTACCTGCGACCAGTCGATGCCGAACTCATGATCCGGCAGACCGAGCACCGCGATGCGGCCGCCGTGCGCCATGTTGTCGATCATGTCGCGCATCGCGCTCGGCTGGCCGGACATCTCGAAGCCGACGTCGAAGCCCTCCTTCATCCCCAGCTCCTCCTGGACACGGCGCAGAGTCGTTTTACGCACGTCCGCCGCGCATGTCACGCCGATCTTGCGCGCGAGCTCGAGCCGGTAGTCGCTGACGTCGGTGATGACGACGAACCGTGCGCCGTTGTGGCGCGCGACCATCGCAGCCATGATCCCGATCGGCCCGGCGCCCGTGATCAGGACGTCTTCGGCGACAAGTCGGAACTGAGTCGCGGTGTGGACGGCGTTGCCGAATGGGTCGAAGATCGACGCCACGTCGAGGTCGATCTTGGTCAGGTGGGGCCATAGGTTGCTCGCCGGCATGACGATGAACTCGGCGAAGGCACCGTCGCGCTGCACCCCGATGCCGACGGTGTTCGCGCAGAGCGCGCGGCGACCCGCCATGCAGTTCCGGCAGCGGCCGCAGACGATGTGGCCCTCGGCGCCGACGATCTCTCCGGGGAACACCGAAGCCACGCCTTCGCCCAGCTCCACCACCTCACCCACGAACTCGTGGCCGACCACCAGCGGCGGCTTGATTGTGTGCTGCGCCCACTCGTTCCAGCTCTCGATGTGGAGGTCCGTGCCGCAGATTCCGGTGCGGAGAACGCGAAGCAGCACCTCGCCAGGACCGGGCTTCGGCTCAGCGACGTCCTGCAGCCACAGGCCCGGCTCCCGCTTCGCCTTGAGCAGCGCCTTCACCTTGGTCGCCACTTTACAGATACGTTCGAAGGCAAAAAACTTGCCCGCCGGCGCATAGAATTCCGCCTGCGGCTCCGCCTCGGACCGCTCATCTCGTGGTGTGCCGGGAAGGCTGGTCGGCGGGAGTTCGACCATGCCATGAGCACCGCGCAGAGCTTTCTCTTCTTCCTCATCCTTCTCGGTGGAGCCGCGACGGCGCTGCGTCTGCTGTCCAGGAGGGCGCCGACAGTCCCGTACCCAGTTTTGCTGGCCGTGGGGGGAATCCTGATCGGTCTCATTCCGGGCTTGCGCCTGCCGCCCGTCGGGTCCGACCTGATCCTGCTCGCGTTTGTGCCGGGCCTTGTCTTCGAGGCCTCGCTGGCACTCGACCTCGACGAGATGTGGCGTCGCGTCGTGCCGATCAGCCTGCTGGCAACGGTTGGCGTTTTCCTGACCGTGATGTTGATCGGCGCTATGGCCCACTACGGACTCGGACTCGACTGGGCCAGTGGTTTTCTGCTCGGCGCCATCGTCGCCGCCACCGACCCGATCGCCGTCGTTCAGCTTCTCCGCCAGGTGGGGGCACCGCGTGGCCTCGAAGCAATCCTCGACGGCGAGAGCCTCTTCAACGACGGCACGGGTGTGGCCGTCTTTTCGGCAGTGCTTGGCACCATCCTCTCGGGGCATCCGTCGGTGACGGACGCGGGCTTGCGCTTCCTTTACGTGACGGCGGCCGGCGTCGCGATCGGGCTAGCGGCCGGAGCGGTGGCGGTGGTCTTCCTCCGCCTCGTGCGCGAGGCGGAGCTCGAGATCCTGATCACGCTCGTCCTCGCCTACGGTTCGTATCTCGCGGCGGACGTCGTGCACGCATCGGGGGTCGTCGCAGTCGTCGCCTCGGGCATCGTGGTCGCCCGCTACGGCAGCCGCACGGGCCGCCTGCAAGGCACACAGTTGCACGGTTTCTGGAGCCTGCTTGCCTTCGTCCTCAACGCGATCCTCTTCCTGCTGGTGGGCATCGCGCTGCCGGCGCAGCGCCTTGCCGCTGTCGCCGGACTGGCGCTCGGCGCCTACGCGATCATGCTCGCGGCGCGCGTGCTCCCGGTTTACGTGCTGCTCGGTCTCGCCGACGTCCGGGGTGCGACGATCCCCTGGAGCTGGAGGCATATGACCCTATGGGGTGGGCTCCGGGGTGCGCTGTCCGTTGCCCTCGCGCTTTCCGTGGCGACGTACCCGCAGGTCAATCCCGCCGTCTCGGTGATCGCCTACGGGATGGTCGTGCTTTCGCTGCTCGTGCAGGGTGGCCTGCTGCTGCCCGTGGCGAGGATGCTGCGCCTGCGCGGGGATCCGGCTATCGAGCCGCACACTCAGGGCACACGCCGGTAAAAAGCAGCTGGTGGCTCGTCACGGCGAACCCGGTGCTCGTCTTGACCGAGCGCTCGGCGTCCTCCAGGACGCACCCAGGGACCTCGACCACGCGGCCGCAAGAATCGCAGCGGATGTGCTCGTGGTGGTCCTCCGCCATCTCGTAGTGGACTTTTCCGTCACCCAGGTCGATGCGCTGGATGACGCCTTCCCTCTCCATCCCGGTCACGGCCCGAAAAACTGTCGAGTAGTCCGCGGCCCCGAGCGACTGCACGACGGCTTCGTGGAGCTCGTCGATCGACCACAGGTGCTTTTGCTCGGCCTCGAAAAGGGTTCGCACCTGATCGCTGACCGGGCTGGGCCGCGCCATCGCCGCCCAGTCTACGCGCACTTGACTTGCGCAATCAACTTGTGCAATGCTCTTGCGCCATGGGGAGGTGGGTGTGCATGGCGGCGGCCGGGCTGTTGCTGGCCGCCTGCGGAGGTACGACCTCCACCGCGTCGTCGACCATCGACGTCGTGGCGGGCGAGAACTTCTGGGGCAATCTCGTGGCGCAGCTCGGCGGCTCGAAGGTCAGCGTGCAGAGCGTGGTCACCGATCCCAACGCCGACCCGCACGAGTACGAGAGCAGCACCGGCGACGCTCGCGCATTCGCCGAAGCCAGGTTGGTCATCTTGAATGGCGCGGGCTACGACGACTGGGGCCAGAAGCTGCTCGATGCGAACAAGTCCAGCCACCGCGAGGTTGTCAACGTCGCTGACATCGTGGGCAAGAAGAAGGGCGACAACCCGCACTTCTGGTACAACCCCGCCTACGTGACGCAGGTCGCGGACAGGATCACCTCCTCGCTCAAGGCCATCGCGGGCGCAGACGCCGGCTACTTCGACCAGCAGCGCTCCCAGCTGACGACCGCCTTCAAGCCTTACATGGACGAGGTCGCGAACATCGAGCGGAGTTACTCCGGCGTCCCCATCGGCGCGACCGAGAGCATCTTCGCCTACATGGCCGCGGCCCTCGGCTTGAACCTGACAACCCCGCCTGAGTTCATGAGCGCGGTGGCCGAAGGCACCGACCCTCCGGCCGGGGCGGTCGCGACTTTCCAGAGCCAGATCTCCGCCAACCAGATCAAGGCTCTCGTCTACAACGTGCAAGCATCGACGGCCGTGACCACGAACCTCAAAGCGCTCGCCACCGCGCGAGGCATTCCCAACGTTGGCGTCTCCGAGACGCTTCAGCCCGACAACGTGTCCTTCCAGGACTGGCAGCTGAAGCAGCTCCAGGAGCTGGAGGTTGCGTTGAAGTCGACAGGCTGACGCGCGGCGTGGCGATCTCGGCGCGCGACCTCGCCGCGAGCTACGCGGGACGGAGGGTCTGGTCCGATGCCACGTTTGACATCGAGCCGGGGTCGTTCACGGCCATCCTTGGTCCGAACGGCTCGGGCAAGACCACGCTGATTCGCATGATCCTGGGCCTTCTCGCGCCGGCCAGCGGCCGCATCGAAGTCTTCGGCCGGACGCCACGCCGCGGCGATCCGACCATCGGCTACATCCCGCAGCGACCGGGCTTTGACCCCGAGCTGTCGATCCGAGGCCGCGACTTTGTCGAGCTGGGCGTGGACGGATGGCGCTGGGGCGTCCGCCTTGGCGGCCGGGCGAAGGCCGCGGCCGCGGCCGCGGCATCGATCGAGGCCGTCGGCGCCACCGGATACGCGGATCACCCGCTGGGCCGTGTCTCGGGAGGCGAGCAGCAGCGGCTGCTCCTCGCCCAGGCGCTCGTCGGCAGTCCGCGTCTTTTGCTGATGGACGAGCCCTTGTCTTATCTCGACATCCGCAACCAGCGAACCATCGTGCAGCTGATCCGCGATTTGGCGAGGCGGCGCGGCCTGACCGTGCTGCTGATCGCGCACGACGTCAACCCGCTGCTCCCTTACGTGGATCGCGTCCTTTATGTCGCGGCCGGCAAGATCGCCACGGGCACCCCGGCCGAGATCGTCACGACCGAGCGCCTGTCCGAGATCTACTCCGCGCCGGTCGAGGTGATTCGGGACAGCCATGGCCGCGTCTTCGTGGTTGGGCTCGAGGAGGAGACGAGCCATCCGCATGCTTGAGGCCCTTCCGCTGACCATTCCCAATCCGACGCCGAGCTGGAACCCGCTCGAAGACCTCGCGATCCTCTTCCACTACGACTTCATGGTCCACGCGTTCCAGGCCGGGACCATCGTCGCCATGGTGGCTGGCTCCATCGGCTATTTCGTCGTGCTCCGCGGATCATCGTTCGCGGCGCACGCCCTGTCGCACATCGGCTTCGCGGGCGCGGCGGGCGCGGTCGTGGCGGGACTGAGCCCGGTCGTCGGATTGCTCGCGTTCACCCTGGGCAGCGGCGTCGCTATCGGTGCCTTGGGCAACCGCTTGCGCGGGCGCGACGTGACGATCGGCATCGTGCTCGCCTGGACCCTCGGCCTTGGCGTCCTGTTCATCTCGCTCTATCGCGGCTACGCCACCGAGGCTTACGCCCTCCTGTTTGGCGAGATCCTTGGCATCAGCGAGCGGGACGTGATCGTGACGCTCATCGCGGGCGTCGTCACACTTGTGACGCTGGTGACGGTGTACCGTCCGCTCCTCTTCTCGTCCGTCGATGAGGAGCTCGCCGGCGCCAAAGGCGTGCCGGTGACCGGGCTTTCAATCGCGTTCATGGCGATTCTCGCGGTTGCCGTCACCGAGGCGGTTCAGGTGGTCGGCGTGTTGTTGATCTTCGCCCTCATCGTCACGCCGGCAGCGATCGCCATCCGTTTCACCAGCCGTCCTCCTTTCGCGATCGGGATCGGCATCAGCCTGGCGCTCCTTTTCACCTGGCTCGGCTTGAGCATCGCGTACTTCTCACCTCATCCGGTCAGCTTCTTCATCACCTCGCTGGCTTTCTTCACCTACCTGGGGGTTCGCCTGTCGGAGCCTGTGCGGCGCGCTCTCCGTTAAGGTTTTTCGGGGATGTGGCGGCGGGCTGGGGTCGTCATCGTGGTGATCGTAGTCGCCCTGGCGGCGGTCAACTACCTGCGTCCGATCCCCGCTGTAGCCGCCACGCACCTGCTTCACAGCACTGAGGTCGTGCCCGGCGCCGCGCCGACCCTGCCCTGGCCGTTGCGCGGAGCGGCTGCGGTCGGCATCGGTGGGCTCGGTCTGGTGGCGAGCTCCGGCAACGAGCAGGCCACTCCTGCCGCGAGCGTGACCAAGGTGATGACCGCGCTCATCGTGCTCGAGGACAGCAAGCTGAAGAAGGGCGAGACTGGTCCGAACATCACGATCAGCGACGCCGACGTGGGCGCGTACGAATCGGACCTGCGCGACCAGCAGTCGGTCGTGAAGGTCGAGGTCGGGGAGCAGCTGACGCTCTTCCAGGTCCTGGAAGGGATGTTGATTCCGTCCGCGAACAACCTCGCCGAGACGGCAGCGCGCTGGGATTCCAGCTCGATCGATGCCTTCGTGACCAAGATGAACAAACGCGCAGCCGATCTCCATCTGACGCACACGAAGTTCGCCGACACGAGTGGGGCGTCCGCTGCCAGCGTGAGCACCCCAAGCGATCTGACGTCCCTCGGCATGGTGGCGATGCAGAACGATGTGTTCGCGCAGATCGTGGCCAGGGGCCAGGTCGACCTGCCTGTGGCGGGAACCGTTTACAACGTGAATGGTGTTTTGGGCCAGGGCGGCATCGTCGGCATCAAAACCGGCTCCGGTCTCAACGCCGGCGCCAACTTCCTCTTTGCAGCGAACGCGACGGTGGACAACCACACGATCGTCGTCTACGGCTGCGTGATGGCTCAGCCCACCCTCCAGGCCGCGTTCGCTACCGCACAGAACCTGATCGCGGCGATGTCGCCGATCGTGCACGTTCGCCGGGTGATCGCCCGCAACCAATCCATCGCCAACTACACGACGCCATGGGGCGAGCAGTCGGATCTCGTGTCCACCGTCGATGTGGACCTCGCCGAGTGGCCCGGCATGATCCTTCGCCAGCATCTCGATGCCAAAGAGGTTGTCCTCGAGAGACCGATCTCGCCCAGCACAGTGGAGGGAACCGAGCACGTCGTGCTCGGGGATTACAACTTCGATGTGCCTCTGGCCACGGCCGACCCTCTTTATCCGCCCGGCCGCTTGTGGCGGCTGCTCCGGGTCAAGCTCTGAGCCTGGCGGCTTCCTCGTAGGAGGGGAGGACGCCGTTCCAGCGCATCTGGTTGGCGTCTCTCCAGGCCTGTCCGGTCTCGCCCAGGCTCTCCCACCCTCCGTGCACGATCTCGACGCGGGTCGCGTTCCGGAAGGTTCGGCATGTACCTGCCGCCACTACTCGAGGCATTGGGCCTGGCCGAAGTGGAGCACAACCCGAAAAACAACCGAATGCGGGCGGTCTGAGCTTCCTGTAACGCCAGGCCGGCTTCCGGCACCAATTGGTGATGTCCGGTTGCGTACCCATTGGCAAGTAGCCGCCAACCCTATTCTGTGCCTGGGGTGGTGGAGTCCTCCGGCTCCGAGCTCGAGTCGCTCAAGCGCGGCGACGAGGCGACGTTCGTCAGCCTCATCCAGCGCTATCACGGCCCGATGCTGAGGCTGGCCATGGCATATATCCGAGATCACCACATCGCCGAGGATGTCGTCCAGGAAGCCTGGCTGACGGCGATCAGGTCGCTCGATCGGTTCGAGGGCCGCTCCTCGTTGAAGACGTGGATCTTCGGCATAGTGATCAACCTCGCGCGAGCCCGGCGCCGCAAAGAGTCTCGGCTGCTCACCTTCACCGCCCTGCTGCGACGCGAGGATCCTGATCGTCGCGAGCCGACCGTCGACCCCTCCCGCTTCACCGCCGCGGGCGACTGGCGCGCGGTTCCTCACCAATGGGAGAACATTCCCGAGGAGACGCTTCTCGGGAGGGAAGCGATGCAGAGAGTGCAGGCCGCGATCGAAAAGCTTCCGCCGAAACATCGTGAGGTGATCGTGCTGCGGGACGTGGCCGAGCTCGATGCCGGGCCGGTCAGCGAATTGCTCGGTATCTCAGCCGAGAACCAACGCGTGCGCCTTCACCGCGCGCGAGCAGCGGTCCGGAAGGCGCTCGAGGACTACCTGGGATGAAATGCCGCGAGGTCGTCGAGCTCATGACCGACTACCTGGAAGGCGCGCTGACCCCCCCGGACAGGGAGCGGTTCGAGCAGCACATCGTTGGCTGCGACGGCTGCCGCGCTTACCTGCAGCAGCTGCGCCTGACGCTGCGGGCGATGAGAAGCGTCGAGGGTGTGCCGATCCCTGACCGCGTGCAAACGGAGCTTGTCCGCGCTTTTCGGAACTGGAGATCCGCAAGCCGCTGACGACGTCGTAACGCTCCGACGACCTCCATGCACTGAACAGCGAGCGGCCACGTGGGTGGCCGAGGACCATGGGACCACTCCCGGGAGGACTCTTTTGCGAACTGCGTTACGAAACTTCGGCGCTGCCGGGCTCGCGATCCTGATGCTCGGCGCCTCGGCAAGCGTCGCTTCGGCCTCAGAGGCGACAGGTCGGGTCTACGTCAACGACAACACCGCGGGCGAAAACACGGTCGCCGCTTTCGATCGCCACAGCGACGGGTCGCTGACGCCACTCCCCGGCTCACCCTTTGCCGCGGGGGGACAGGGCACGGGCACCATCATCGGGTCACAAGGCGCCATCCAGGTGAGCGGCGACGGCCGCTATGTGATCGCGGTGGACGCGGGCAGCAACCAGATCTCCGTCCTGCGCATCCGGCACGACGGGTCACTGACACTCGTGCAGGGAAGCCCGGTCGGCTCAGGAGGCATCGAGCCGGTCAGCGTCGCGGTGCACGCGAACCTTGTCTATGTCGCGAACGAAGGCGACAAGGCGACGGGGACCGGCAGCGGCTACGCCGGGTTCACGCTCAATCCAGGCGGGCGTCTGACGCCGCTCTCCGGAGCAACCGTTTCTCTGCCCGGCACCGCCAACCCGGGCGACATCCTCTTCAACTCCACCGGGACAAATCTGATCGGCGTTGAGGTCGGCACGACCGATCCCAGCACGTTCCGGATCGACAGCTTCGTCGTGGGTGGTGACGGCCGTTTGACCGCGGCGGCGGGCTCGCCTTATCCGGCGCAAGCCGCCGGGCCGTTCGGGAGCGAGTTCTCGCCGGCGGATCCTTCCCACCTTTACGTCTCCAACGCTCACGGCGGCGCCAGCAACGGATCGGTCTCCGCATTTCACGTCGCTTCGAACGGCACGGTGACCTCGATCGGTGCTTCGCCGTTCGCCGACGGCCAGACCGCCCCGTGCTGGGTGGAGATCTCGCACGACGGCGCCTACCTTTTCACTGTGAACACCGGAAGCACGAACATCTCGAGCTACCGCATCCAGCCCGACGGCTCGCTGAGCTACGTCACGACGACCGGTTTCAAGAGCGGAGGCAGCGTACGTCCTTTCGATGCGCGCCTCGACCGCTCCGGTGCCGATATCTACACCGTCGACGCGGCACTCAATGCCGTCAGCGCCTTCGCGGTGAGCGGGGGCTCGCTGACCGAGCTTCCCGGATCGCCATTCGCCTTGCCGGCGGGCGCCACACCATTTGGAATCGTCACCATCTAATAGCGACCCGCGGTGCGGCGGCTTCCGAGCCGCCGCACCATGCGCGATACTCATCGTCTGATGGGTTTCATCTCGCGCGGCTTCAAGGGGCGGCGGCGCGATACCGCTTCGAGCTCGCGCTTGCCGCCAGGCCAGTACCTGGTGAACGATTTCCCTGTTCTGTCCGCCGGTCCGACGCCCCGCGCCAACCTGGACCAATGGACCTTCTCCATCGAAGGCGAGATCGATGAGCCGAAACGCTGGACGTGGAAGGAGTTGCTCGCCCTGCCGTCGGACACCGTCACGAAGGACATCCATTGCGTCACCAAGTGGTCGAAGTTCGACACCACCTGGAAAGGCGTTTCGGTCGCCACCTTGCTGGAGGGGGTGGAGACCGGGGCCGAGTACGTCACCGTGTTCTGCGACGGCGGCTACACCACCAACCTGCCGCTCGAGGACATCATGGACGGCAAGGCCTGGGTCGCATACGAGTTCGACGGCCAGCCGCTGCATCCCGAGCACGGCGGCCCCGCACGGCTGCTCGTTCCTCACCTCTATTTCTGGAAGAGCGCGAAGTGGGTGCGCGGCATCAGGCTGGAGAACGAGCAGCATCCGGGATTCTGGGAGTCGAACGGCTACCACCTGTATGGCGACCCTTGGCGCGAACAGCGGTACTGGGGAGACTAGTAGTCCCCACGAAATCAGAGGACTTGGCGTGATTTCGCGGGCGCCCCTGATCAAGTGGCAGTTTGCCGAGCTCGTCGAGCTGGTCCGTGAGACGCCGCGCGTCTCGAGCCTCTACTTCAACATCCCCGGCTGGCCCGGACATCTCGCCGGCCAGCACGTCGACGTCCGGCTCACGGCCGAGGACGGCTACCAGACGGAGCGCAGCTATTCCATCGCCTCACCTCCCGAAGACCGCTGGGTTGCGCTGACCGTGGAACGCCTGGAGGACGGCGAGGTCTCGCCGTATCTCGTGGGCGAGCTCAAGGTGGGGGACAAGGTCGAGCTGCGCGGCCCGATCGGCGGATATTTCGTCTGGCGAGCAGGCGAGGATCGTCCGCTGCTGCTGGTGGCAGGCGGATCGGGTGTTGTGCCGCTCATGGCCATGCTCCGGCACCGTGCGACAGCCTCGCACAAGGCGCCCGCACGTCTTCTTTACTCGTCGCGAACGCTGGCCGATGTCATCTATAGGGAGGAGATCGATCGCCTCGTTACGGCGAACGACGGGCTTGCCGTGTATCACACGCTCACGCGCGAGAAGCCCAAAGACTGGACCGGTTACACGAGGAGAATCGACGCCGCGATGGTGCAGGAGGTCGCTTGGCCCAAGACGCAGCAGCCCGCGGTCTTCGTCTGCGGCCCGACTCCATTTGTGGAGGCGGCGGCCGACCTGCTTGTCGGCCTCGACTACGAGGCGCAACGGATCAAGACGGAGCGGTTTGGAGCCACCGGAGGAGTAGGAGGATGAGGATGCAGACGTCTGAGATGAAGCTGGACGGCAACGCGATCGCCGGCCTGCTGGGAGAGATCTTCGCCGTTGAGATGACTAGCGCTCAGGGTACGTGCGCCTCGTGCGGTGCGGTCAACGAGGTCGGTCGGGTGGATGTCTACATCCACGCGCCAGGAACTGTGGTCCGCTGCCCAGATTGCGAGCATGTGTTGATGCGGATCGTGCGCGGCCGTGGCCGCTACTGGCTGGACCTGACCGGGGTGCGCTGCCTGGAGCTCGCCGAGGACTAAGTCCCGGGACGCTTCATCGCCCACGGTCCGAACCGGATGGCCGCGACGAGAAGCCAGACGAACAAGGCGGCGCTGAGGAGTGAGAAGAGCTCCTGAACAATCACCGCCCAGGTCGGGACCGGAGACGTCTCAGGACGCGCGAAGTAACTCAGATTGGTGAGGCCGCCGATGACCCCCAGCGCGAAGAGCACAAGCGCAACCCAGAACATCCATCGCCAACCGAGGTAGCTTCCCAGGGCCGCGACAAGCTCGAGGACGGCGACGACCACAACCACCGCCCACGCCAAGAACACCGAGAAGGTCACGATCGTGTCGATATCCGTTCCAGCCGGAATTGACGTGCCCTGCGCTCGGATCACCCGCAGCATGCTGTCGTGGTTGATGTAGAGCGCGGCGGTAAGCACAGAAAAAAGCGTCTCCACGACAAAGAAAGCGGCGGTCGCCAGCTGCATCGGGCGGGTCCACGAGGTCGGTTCCCGGGCTCCACGCGGTATGGGGATCCACTGCTGGCCATCCCAGCGGAACTGACCATCGGCGGAAACCTGGCCTGTCGCCGCGCTGGGATTCTGGCTCAACGCCGCCAGGTTATACCCGCACCCCTTCGGCTACACAAGGTAGCCGGCGGCGAAACTCAGTTTGAACGGTCCCGCGACCCGGATAGGCCTTCCGACCGTTGAGGTACTGAACGTTTGTAAAGACATAACCGATGCCGGAGCGCATCTGGGAGGGGGTCCCATTGCCTGTACAACCGCCGGTACAGCAGCAGATCAAGGGCTGGTTCGACGCCGTGCTGGCGCTCGGCCTCAAGGTGAAGGACCGCGAAACGAGGAGCCACAACCTCCGCGTCGCGAGGCTGTGCGTCCACATCGGGAGGCAGCTGTCGATGAGCGCATACGAGCTGCGCGTGCTCGCCAGGGCCGGGCTGATGCACGACATCGGCAAGCTCGGCATACCCGACGCGGTGCTCGGCAAGCACTCGGCGCTTGACGAGTCGGAATGGAACCTCATGCGCACCCACCCCGAGATGGGCCTGACGCTCCTCGACCGACCCGGCCAGTCGAGCCGGGAAACGCTCGCCGTGCTCTATCACCACGAGAGGCTCGACGGCAGCGGCTACCCGTACGGCCTGCAGGCGGAGGCGATCCCCCTCGAGGCACGGATCGTTGCGGTGGCCGACACATATGACGCGCTGACGTCGGACCGCCCGTATCGGAAGGCGTGCTCCCAGGCGGAAGCCCGCCAGGTTTTGACGGAGGAAGCCGGCTTGCGCCTGGACGCGAGAGCTGTATCGGCTCTGCTCAAGAGCCTCGACAACTACACCCCGACCTTCGAGGTCGGGCCGAGGACCGCCCTGGCGTTCTAGCGGCTGCAAGCGGCGCCCCGAAATCGGTCACCATGACTCTGGTGAAGTTCGGAGTCGCGATCTTTCCCACCGAATACGCGATCTCCATGACCGAGCTGGCGCCCTCGGCGGAACAGCTTGGCTTCGAGTCCCTGTGGGTCGCCGAGCACTCGCACATCCCGACGAGCCGGTTGTCGCCATGGGCGGGCGGCTCTGAGCTGCCCCAGTACTACTGGCACACCATGGACCCGTTCGTCGCGCTCACGGCGGCGGCCCTCGCCAGCAAGACGATCCGGGTCGCGACGGGGATCTGCCTCCTCGTGGAGCGCGACCCGATCCATACTGCCAAAGAGGTGGCGAGCCTCGACCACCTTTCGAACGGCCGGTTCATCTTCGGCATCGGCGGGGGCTGGAACCGCGAAGAGATGGCGGACCACGGCACGGCCTTCAGCACGCGCTGGAAGCTGCTCCGCGAGAAGGTCGAGGCGATCAAGACGATCTGGACTGAGGACGTGGCTGAGTATCACGGCGACCTGGTCCGATTCGGTCCGATGTGGGAGTACCCCAAGCCCGTCCAGAAACCCCATCCGCCGATCGTCCTCGGCGGCAGCGGGCCGAAGATCCTGGAGCGGGTTGTGCGCTACGCCGACGGGTGGATGCCGAACCGCGGACAGGTCATCGAACGGATACCTGAGCTTCAGGACATGGCGAAAGCCGCGGGCCGGTCGAGAATCCCTGTGTCTTACTACCCGAAGCCCGGGGTCGAGGAGATCGAAAGGCTCGCCAAGGCGGGCGTCGATCGCTGCATCTATTACGTGCCGCCCGACGGGCGTGACCCAGCCCTCAAAAAGCTGAGCGAGCTGGGCGAGCTGGTCCGTCCTTATCTAAGGGACTAGCGCCCTTTCCAGCGCCACGACCTACTCCGTGGTTACCGGCGCAGGTCTCGGGCCATCTCGGCGAAGTTGTCCACGTAACGCTGCACGTCGTCGACGCCTTCTCGTCACGGAGTTCCTGGACCGGCCGTAGACTCCTCGAGGGGCAAGGTGAACCGGAAGTCCGCGCCCGCGCCGGGCTCGCTGTCGACCCAGATCCGTCCACCGTGCATCTCCACGATCTGACGCGTGATGGCCAGGCCCAGCCCCGTGCCGATGATCTTGCTGCTCGTTTTCTCGTAGCGCTCGTAGCGGCTGAAAAGGCGCTGCGCGAAGTCCGCGGCGATGCCGATGCCATGGTCTCGCACGCTCACATCCACATGACCGTCTCGCAACGAGCTGCTGACCAGGATCTCGCCGCCGTCAGGTGAGTACTTGATCGCGTTGCTCAGCAGGTTGGTCATTACCTGGGCAATGCGGTCCGGGTCGCAATGCACGACCGGGTTCCCTGCGTCGAAGCTGCAAACCACGTCGTGCAGCGTGCTGGACACGCGGGCCCTTTCCACCGCGTCCTGCAGCAGGCTGTTGATGTCGGCAGGCTGCATCTGCAGTGTGAGCCGGCCCGCCTCGATCCGATCGAGGTCGAGCATGTCGTTGATCAAGCGGTTCAAACGGTCCGATTCCTTGTTGATGTCGGCGGCGAAGCCTTTGGTCTCAACGAGCGAAACGTCCTCATCGCGGATCATCTCGCTGAATCCCGAGATGCCGACGAGTGCGGTGCGGAATTCGTGGCTGACCAGCGAGACAAATTCGCTCTTCAAACGGTTCAGGCGTTCCAGGCCGGCGAGGTGCGCGGCGGCGGCCTCGTTGGCGGCGTGCTCGGCGTCGGTGTCTTCGTACATTGCGACGAAGTAATCGATCCGACCCGTGGCGTTGCGGACCGCAGTCGCGCTCCAGTGCAGCCACGTCTCGCTGCTGTCAGCGCGGACGGCACGGCTATCCGACTCGATGGTATCCACGTCGCCCTTCCACAGCGGTTGAAAGATCTCAAAGACCCGCGCGAACTCCTCTGGGTGAAGGTATCTGGCGACGGGCGAGCCGACCATCTTCTTGGGCTCGGTACGCAGCAGCGCCGCCATGCGTGGATTGACGTCGATGACGTTCATGTCGGGACCGACGCGCGCGATGCCAAGCGGGGCGTGCGCGATGATCTGATCCAGGAGATCGGTGCGGCGTCCTAGCTGATTTTCGGCGCTTCGGCTCTTGTGCAGAAGGTCGAGCGAGTCGCGATGGGTGAAGATCTGGTTGGCGACGAACAGGATGCCTATCCCGCCTGCCAGCACGGTCGCGAAGCGGTCGAGGTTCTGATCGATCACCGCCAGCCTGACGGCCATGACGGCCGCAGCCAGGGACGCCGTCCAGGGCAGGGCGAGCTGCCACAGCTCGATGGGTCCCTCCTCGACCTGCTCGTCCACGTTGCGCGCGGGCCAAAGCGGGGCCAGCGCGATGAGCAGGTAGCCGACCACCCAGCCGGCGTCGAGCACGCTGCCGATCGCATCGTACGTCCCGTTCGCGGTCAGGTAAGCGAAAGCGCTGTCGGAAAGCGCGAGGGATGCGAGGCCGCCGAGCAGCAGCGCCAAACGCACCACCTCAGGGCGCCTGGCCCTCCGCAGGGCAAGAACCAGCACGGTCGCCGTGATGATGTCGCCCAGCGGGTAGGCCAGGCCGATCAGCTGTGCAGCCGGCGTGGCCGACGAGGTCTCGTAGACCTTGGCGAGACCGAATCCCCAGGCGAGAAAGAGCAGGGACAGCGCGACGATCGCCCCCGCCAGGACAGCCTCGCCACGTGTGGCGAGGCGGCGGGGGGATGACGTGAAAGCAAAAACGCCGGCGATCGCCAGAGGGATCGCGAGCAGGTAGCCGGCGTCGGCCGCGGACGGAAACGGAACGCCCTGTCCCTCGACCACCTCGATCCAGGACCAGACGACCTCGCCCAGGGCCCAGCTCAAAGCCGAGAGCGAAAACAGCGTCCATGCCACGCGAACGCGGCCTCCGCTGCGCACGGCGGCAAAGGCGCAGCTGCCGGCGGCGATGAAGGCGGCGACGGCCTCGCCGATATCGTCCAGGCCGATCGTTGCCTGGTCGCTGACCCACCGGTTGGCGGTCCACAGGACGAACGCGATCGACACCAAGGCGGCAGCCGTCGCGGCGACTGCGAACGGGCGCCAGCCAGGAATTCCGAGCCCCGTCACGGCCAGCCGCTGTCGCGGAAGCGCCAGCGACGGGTTCTGCTGCACGCGTCGAGCGTAAGCGGGACTGCTCACCACCGAACCTGGGAACCGAGAATTCGGCCTGTTAAGTGATGCCGATTTTCATTTAACATGGCGGGGCAGTTACTTGTAGCACAGCCGGGAGCCCGTGGAGCACGGCTAAGGGGAGGACTGCGAATTCCGGGGTGAACTCGTGGATCAGCGGTCGGCGAGTGGGTTCAGCGACCTGATGGCGGAGGCGGCGCCGGCGACGGCAGCTCGAACCGCCGCCCTCATCGCCGTGCTGTGTATGACGATCGCCCTGGCTACGTTGCCGGTCCTCGTCGGCTTTGGGCTCGTGCCTTTTGCCGGGTGGCTGGCCGCCGGACTGGGGAGCTTGGCTGCCGTGGCGGGTGGGGTGAAGTTGGCCGCGATGGGGTGGGGCCTGTTGGCCCGATTCGAAACTGGACGAGCGCCCATGGCTGCCGCAGCCTCGATGGATTAACCGCTTCTACGCAAACCCGGCCGGGCCCGGCAAAGGAGGTGAGATTTTATGCGCAAGTTGCTGTTTGCCGCCATCCTGGCGACCTCGGCGATGCTGACTCTGGCGATCAACGCCGGTGCTGGTCCGATTCCGCCCTGCTGCTGAGCCAATTCGTACCTAAGACCCTGTCAAGTCAAAGGTGGCTGCGTTAAGCTGGCCGCGTGTCAGACGCGTTTTTGCACCCCGCTGAAACGGACGGCTCGAGAGGGCAAGGCAAGGCCACCTCGGGCCGCCGTCGCGGTCGCCGGCGCGGGGTTGAGATCCGGCCTGGCTCCGTCAAACAGGCCCGGCTCGAGGCCGGACTCAGCCTGGGCCAGGTCGCCCGGAATGACATCAGCCGGACGGCGATCTATTTCGTCGAGACCGGAAAGGCCAAGCCTTCCCGCGAGACTCTCGAGCTGATCGCTGAGCGGACGGGCCGCCCGGTCGACTTCTTCCTCGAGGTCGACGCCGAACGACAGCGCAACACGATCCGAATCACAGAGGTCGAACGGCGCCTGGTCACCGGTGACAATGCCGGCGCGATCACAGCCGGCGAGACGGTCCTCGAGCACAAAGCTGACGACGACACCGCGGCGCGAATCAAGCTTTTGATGTCGATGGCACACCTCCGGCTGGCGCAGCCGGTCATGGGTCGGCGCCTTGCCGCCGCGGCACGGGTTTACTTCGAGCAGGTGGGAGACCTTCAATCCGTCGGCGAGTGCCTGGGCAACGAGGCCTCGGCCGCTTACCTGCTGGAAGACCCGACCGCTGTCAAGATTGCAGAAGGCGCGCTCGCTACAGTGCGCTCGCTCAGACCAGTGCCCAGCACGACCGAGTCGCGCTTGCTGGGGGTGCTGGGCCATGCGCTTCTACAAGCGCACGAGTGGCAGGCCGCGATCAAGTGTTACCAGCAGGCCATCGAGACCGCGGACGTGGTTCAGGACCTGCAGAAGCTCTCTCTCATGTACAGCGGTCTGAGCATGGCTTACGAAGAGCTCGGACAGCTCGAACAGGCCGGCCGCTTTGCACAGAGGGCCCTGGCGATCCACCAGACTCTGAACGACCGCCTTTCCGTGGCCAGGTCGGAGAACAACCTGGGCCTGTTGCTGCTGCGAGGCGGTGACGTGTCTTCCGCGCAGTCTCACATCGATCGGGCGGTGGCCATTTTCGTGGACGCCGGGGTGGAGCACGGCAAGGCGCAAGCCTTGCTCAGCCTCGCCGAGGTGGCGCTCGCAAGGCGAGACATCGCGACAGCCAAGCGCCACGCCGAGCGCGCGCTTGCGCTTGCGGAGCGGCTTCGCGAGATGGCCACGGTTTCTGACGCACACTTCTGGCTGGCGCAGGTCGCGCAGGCTGAGGGGGACTGGGCAGCCGTCGACGCCGAGTTCGCCGCCGCGCTCAGCGAGCGCGACGAGCAATCCAGCCGCGAGCGAGTCGCGACCTATCGAGCGGCATACGCCGAGGTCCTGGAAGGGCGCGGCGATATCGCCGCCGCGAATCACCAGCTGAAGGCCGCCCTCGCGGCGCTCGGCACCCGGCCGGCGGCCGGGGACAGCGCTCGGTCCGCCACCGCCTGATTCTCGTCGGAGCCCTGTAGCCAGGCGTTCTACTTGCAGGCGGCCGTAAACCGTGTTGACAATAGAGGCGCTTCAGCAGTCGAACTCGCGGCTCAGGGGGATGTTGGATCTGATGCCAGTAGTGCTGGTCGTTGACGACGGTGCGGCGAATCGTGAGCTCATCCGGCTGTACCTGTCGTCCATCGACTGCGAGGTGCGCCTCGCCGAAGACGGTGTGAGAGCGCTCGAGATGATCGAGGCCTCTCCACCAGACCTGGTGCTTCTCGACGTCCGCATGCCGCGGATGGACGGCTACGAGGTGTGCCGGCGGATCAAGGCGATGCCGCGCGGCCGCCTGCTGCCGGTCGTAATGATCACCGGCCTCAGCCAGACCACGCATCGCGTCATGGCGCTCGAGGCCGGCGCGGACGATTTCATGGCCAAGCCAGTCGAGGGAGCCGAGCTCATCGCTCGCGTGCGTTCCGCCCTCCGCCTGAAGGAGCTCTACAACACCCTCGACGGCGCGGAGCACGTGATCTTCTCGCTCGCGACTGCGGTCGAGGCGAAGGATTCATTCACGGAGCGACACACGCAGCGCGTCGGCGAATCGGCGCGTCTACTCGGGCAATACCTCGGGCTGTCGGACCAAACGTTGGAAACGCTGTACCGCGGCGGCATGATTCACGACATCGGGAAGATCGGCGTCTCGGACTCCATCCTTCACAAGCCCGGTCCGCTGAATCCCGTCGAGGTGCCGCAGATGCAGGCGCACGTCGAGATCGGAGAGTCGATCGTCAAGCCTCTTCGCTCGACGTCGGGCCTGCTCCCCATCATCCGCCACCACCACGAGCGCTTCGACGGACTTGGCTACCCTGACCACTTGCGCGCGCGCGAGATTCCACGCGCCGCTCGGATCGTGTCGGTTTGCGATGCGTTCGATGCGCTCGTCAACGATCGCCCCTACCGGATGCGGCGCTCGACTGAGGAGGCGCTGGCCGTGTTGCGAGCCGGGGCCGGTACTCAGTGGGATCCGGAAACGGTGGAGCTCCTTGCCAGCGAGCTACCGGCCATCCAGCATCTCGGCGCTGCTTGAAGAGATGGTTATCCCGTGTTTTGCAGACCGGCCGCGATCCCGTTGACTGTGAGCTGAAAGACACGCTCGGCGCGCGCGAGATCAGCGCGCGAGGTCCTGCTGTTCCGCATCGCCCGGAGTGCTCGCAGCTGAAGATGTGACAGCGCGTCGACGTATGGATTGCGCAGCTCGATCGCCCACGACAGAACCCTCCGATCCTCCAGCAGGCGGCGATGACCAGTCACCGCGAGCACCCACTCTTTCGTCAGGTCGTACTCGCCAAGCACCTTCGCCGTCAGGTCGGACCGTTCGCCAAGCGCGAGGTAACGCTCAGCGATCCGGCGGTCGGTCTTGGCGAGGCTCATCTCGGCGTTGTCCAGCATCGCGTTGAAGAGCGGCCATTCGGCGTAGGCGCGGCGCAAATCGTCGAGCGGCCCCGCCGAAAGCCCGCTTCCCATGCCATACCAGCCCGGAAGGTTCAGCCGCATCTGCGACCAGGCGAACACCCATGGAATCGCACGCAGGTCCTCCAGCCGCCGGCCCCCAGAGCGCCTGGATGGTCGCGACGCGATGCGCAGCCGGCCCAGCTCCTCGATCGGGCTGACGTCGAGGAACCATTTTTCGAATCCAGGTGCGTCGACGAGCGCGCGGTAGGCATCTCGCGCCGGACGGTCGATCATCGCCGCGAGCGCGCGAAAGTCTCGCGCCGGGTCGCGCGCCGATCCGCGCGGAGCGGACGCCTCCAGCACCGCTGACGTGACCTGCTCGAGGTGGCGGCGCGCGATGGCTCGATTCCCGTAGCGCGCAAAGATCACCTCGCCCTGCTCGGTCACCTTGAAGCGACCGGCCAGGGAGCCGGGCGCCTGCGCGCGTACAGCGCGGTTGGCCGGCCCTCCGCCGCGGCCCAGCGCCCCGCCTCGGCCGTGGAACAACGTGAGGCGGACGCGATTCTTTCTCGCCCAGGTGGTGAGCGCGGCCTGCGCGTCATGCAGCGCAAGCGTCGCCGACAGCGGGCCGGCCTCTTTTGCCGAGTCGGAGTAGCCCAGCATCACCTCGACCTGGCGGTCGTTGGCCAGGAGCCGCCTTCGCACCGGCTCGAGGCGAAGCACGTCGTCCATCACCTGCGTCGCGTGCGCAAGGTCGTCGAGCGTCTCGAAGAGGGGGATCACGTCGAGCACCGGGATCTTGCCCATCGAGGTAGCTCGGGCGAGTTCGTAGACGGCGGCCAGGTCGCGTGCTCCTCTCGTGAAGCTGACCACGTAGCGCCGGCAGCTGTCTTCGCCAAAGCGTTCTTGAAGTGACGCGACGACGCGCATGGTGTCGAGCACGTCGCGCGTGAGCTCGGATCGGCGCCCGCCGGCGCGCAGCTCGGCGAGCGCCCCCTCGTGCACAGTGCTGTGCTGCCTGATCTCGAGCTCGGCGAGGTGGAATCCAAATGTGTCCACCTGCCACAACAGGTTCTGCAGCTCACCAAACGCAAGTCGCCCCGCTCCTGCCGCCGCAAGTGACTCCTGCGCTGTCTTGAGATCGCGAGCCAGGTCCTGCGGCGAGCGATAAGCGAGCTTGCCATCGCCGGTGCGCGTGGCCTGGATGCGGTTTGCGATGTGAAGCACGCAGACCCTGTGCGGCTCATCGGCGGAGCGCGTGGCGAGCGCTGCGAAGCGTTTCGGATCCGAGTGACGGGCCGCCGAGAGCAGGCGCCGCAGATCCGCGGAAGGCGGCGTGGAGTCCGCGTCCACGGTCAGCGAGCGGCCGATGCGCGTCGCGGCCGCCTCCAGGGCGAGCAGCACGTGCTCCGCATGCACGTCCATCGCAGCCGCGGTCACACGAGCCGTCACGGCAGGGTTCCCGTCGCGATCGCCGCCGATCCAGCTGCCGAAGCGCAGGAATGGAGCGGCGAGCGGCGCGCCCTTCGGGGAACCCGCCGCGCGCAGCGCGCCGTCCATCGCCCGGAGCAGCTCGGGCACGATTCGGAACAGGGTCTCGTCGAAAACCGCCATGAAAGAGCGCACCTCATCGAGCGGCGTGACGCTGAGCGCGCGCACCTGCGCCGTCCGCCACAGCGCGTCGACCTCCTCGATGAGCCTTCGCTCCGCGTCGCCCTTTTCGCTGTCGGAGATCCTCGGATCGTCCAGCCGCTCGAGCTGATCGCCGACGCGCCGGATGGCCGTGACCACCGCCCTGCGCCGAGCCTCGGTCGGGTGCGCCGTGAAGACGGGGTGGATCTCGAGCGTCTCGATCAGACCGTCGAGTCGCTTCGGACTGAGCTTGGCTCGAAGCTCGCCGATCGTCGCGGCCAGAGACTCGGCCATTGGCTCCGGTCCGCGGTCGCGTTCGCGGATGACGCGCGCACGATGGTGTTCCTCAGCGAGGTTGGCCAGATGGAAATAGCACGCGAACGCGCGCGACACCTTCTCGGCGCGATCGAGTCGCCATGATGCGATGAGCTTTTCAGCGTCACGCTCGTATCGGTCGTCGTCGCGAGCGCGGATGACGAGGGAGCGCAGCTGCTCGACGTCGCGCAGAAGGCTCTCGCCGCCGTAGTCGGCGATTACCCTGCCCAGAATCTCGCCGAGCAATCGAACGTCGCGCCGCAGCGGTTCGGGGATCTCCTGCCGCGCGGCCTCCCGGGTCTCGGTCAAGCGCGGTCGAGAGCCACGATGTACTCGAGCGAATCGACAAGTGCAAGGAGCGACGCCTCGATGATGTTGCTCGAGCAGCCGACCGTCGTCCACCGCTTCGTGCCCTTGCCGGACTCGACCAGCACGCGCGTCGTCGCGGCGGTGCCGGCATCACCGTTGAGAATGCGGACCTTGTAATCGTGCAGGCTCACGTCGTCGAGCGCCGGAAACCGCGGGCTGAGCGCTTTGCGCAGCGCCGCGTCGAGCGCGTTGACCGGTCCATTGCCCGAAGCTGCTGTGTGAAACAGCATGCCCTCCACCTCGACTTTGACCGTCGCCTCGGCGTGCACGGAGCCTCCGTTCTTCCGCACCTGCGTGGTGAAGTCGACAACCGTCCAGGGCGCGATGTAGCCGGGCTGCAGACGGCGCACCAGCATCTCGAACGAAGCGTCGGCCGCTTCGTACGAGTAGCCCTGGTGCTCAAGCTCCTTCAAATGGTTCACCAGCCATCGCGTCTGCGGGTCATCACGGTCGAGCTCCAGCCCGAACTCACGGGCCTTGGCGAGCACGTTGCCCCGACCTGAAAGCTCGGACACGAGCACGCGTGCCTCGTTGCCGACAAGCGCAGGGTCGATGTGCTGATAGGCGTCTTTGTGGCGAAGCACCGCGGCCACATGCTGCCCCCCCTTGTGCGCGAACGCGCCATGGCCGACGAAGGGCTGCTGCAGCGGAAGCGCGAGGTTGGCGATCTCCGCCACCGTGCGTGACAGCTCGCTGAACCTCTCGACGGAGGTCTGCGGAAGCGCGTCCA
>WNGI01003910.1_pt1 | contig 27925 bp, 27 predicted proteins | sample 5400621 | NCBI WGS metagenome assembly WNGI01 (sample SAMN13153374, study PRJNA577476) | soil metagenome | isolation source: 20 cm soil or saprolite under Garry oak tree replicate 1 | place: USA:California | collected 2016-06-15
TCTGTGTAGTTTGCGGCGGGCCGGCGAGCCGCAACCAGCGTCTCGTGAACGGCCGGCCGGCGCTATGGGAAAGCCCGACCATCATGGTTGGCGGCCGGGAGTCGTACGAGGCGCGGTGCCGGCATTGCCACAAAGTCCCCAGGGCCGATGAAGATCAGACGGCACTACTCTGAATGTGGCCTCCGTGCTGAACGTCGCGTTGACTGGAAACATCGCCGCCGGAAAGTCGACCGTCGTCGATCTGTTTCGTCGCTGGGGCGCCACGATCATCGACGCGGACGCCCTCGTCCGCGAGGCCCAGGCGCCCGGCGGCGCGGTACTGGCCGCGATCGCCGGCCGTTTCGGCGCGGACGTCCTGGCATCCGACGGGACCCTCGACCGCTCGGCGCTGCGGGGCAAAGTGATGGGCGACCAGGCCGCGCTCGACGCGCTCAACCAGATCGTCCACCCCGCCGTCCGTCGCCGCCGCGATGAGCTGCTGCGCGAGGCCCGGGAGGCCGGCGACCTGCTCGTCGTCAACGACATCCCGCTGCTCTTCGAGGCGCTCGACCCGACCCAGTTCGATACCGTGGTCCTGGTGGACGCCGGCGCGGCGCTGCGGCGCACGCGGCTCCGCACGTTGCGCGGACTCTCGAACGACGAGGCCGACCGTATGATCGCGGCGCAGATGCCCGCCGAGCGCAAGCGGGCGAAGAGCGACTTTGTGATCGAGAACGAGGGCTCGCTCAAGCGGCTCGAGCGCCAGGCCCGGTCGGCGTTCGACGAGCTGCGCCACCGCGCGGCGGTGGGGGCACTGGGTGGTCGGCCCGCGCGCGTGTTGCTGCTCGCCGCAGCGGAGTCGCGCGAGCAGCCGACGCTCAACCCGATCGCGGCCCGCTACGCAGAGGCGGGGCTCGCGGTCCGGCGGGTGTCGGGTGACGCGGCCGCGATCGAGAAGGCATTGGGTCAGCCCGCGCTGCCCGACGCGATCGTCGCGACCGCCGCGGCCGCGCCGGCCGCGCAACAGGCCTGGGGGCGCGCGGGCCGTCCGGGCGTGCTCGCCGCCCTCTCCAACGACCCCGACCCCGTCGCGGTACGCCTCGATCTCCGGCCGTGGGGCGCCGGCCGGCTGCTGCTGGTCGAGCCCGACGCGGCGGGCCTGACGCCGCGCGCCGATCTGTTTCCAGCTGCCAACCCGTTGCCTTGACAGAGCTTCGGTGCCCCGGGTAACCTTCGCCGCGACCTCCCGCGCCCACGAGTGAGCGACCCCGCATGGCGAACATTCCAGCCGATCTGCGCTACACCAAGGACCATGAGTACGTGAAACAGACCGGCGATAACGCCAGCGTGCAGATCGGAATCACCGACTACGCGCAGGGCGAGCTCGGCGACGTCGTGTACGTCGACCTGCCCAAGGTCGGCGCCGTCTTTGCACGCGGCGACGTGTTCGGCACGATCGAGGCGGTGAAGGCAGTGTCGGAGCTGTACGCGCCGCTCGCGGGCACGGTGACCGAGGTGAACACGGCGCTCGAGGGCGACCCGGCGCTCGTCAACAAAGATCCGTATGGCGGGGGCTGGATGATCAAACTGCGCGTCAAGACTGCGGCGGAGCTCGACCAACTTCTGGGCAATGACGCGTACAAGAGGCACATCGGGCAATAGCGTCGTCCGTCATGCTCACGCTCACGTTCCATGGCCACGCCTGCTTCACGCTCGAAGCCGACGCCCGCCGAGTGATCATCGACCCGTTTCTCACGGGCAATCCCGCGACCGACATCCCGCGCGGCTCGCGAAGGTCGACGCCATACTGCTGTCGCACGGTCACGGCGACCACCTGGGAGACGCGGTGCCGATCGCACGGCGGGACGGCGCGACGATTGTCGCGACGGCGGAGCTGGCCCGGTTTTGCGGAGAACGCGGGGCCACCGTGCATGCCATGCACATCGGCGGTGCCCGGCAGTTCCCCTTCGGGCGGGTCAAGCTCGTGCCCGCGTTTCACGGGGGCGCCGTGGAGGGAGACACCACGGGCCAGTTCACAACCAACCCCTGCGGGGTGGTTGTGACGATGGGCGGGCACACCGTGTATCACTGCGGTGACACGGGCCTCACCATGGAAATGCAGCTGCTCGCCGGGCGCGTGGACGCAATGCTCGTTCCGATCGGCGACAACTACACGATGGGTATCGAGGACGCGGTGCGCGCCGTGGAGTTCGTGCAGCCCCGCACCGTGATTCCGATGCATTACAATACGTGGGACGTGATCAAGGCCGACCCGGAACAGTTCCAGCGCCAGGTCGGCGGCCGCGCCCGTGTCGTCGTGCTCGCGCCAGGCGACGCTCACACCCTTTCCTGACGAGGCCAGGCAAGTCCGCTCATGGTGACGGTACGCGCTTCCCTCGCCCCTGCTGATCGCTTCGTGACCCGTCACATCGGACCGAGTCCCGACGAGACGCGGGGCATGCTGGCCACCCTGGGATACGAGACGCTGGACGCGTTCATCGATGCCGTCGTGCCGGAGGACATCCGCCTGCGGCGCCCGCTGGCGTTGCCGCCGGGGCGGACCGAGCGCGAGGTGCTCCAGGCCCTGCGCGGCCTCGCGGCGCAGAACCAGCTGTACCGCTCCTACATCGGGATGGGCTACTACCACTCGTTCACGCCGCAGGTGATCCAGCGCAACATCGTGGAGAACCCGGGCTGGTACACGGCGTACACGCCGTACCAGCCCGAGATCGCGCAGGGACGGCTCGAGGCGCTGCTCAACTTCCAGACGATGGTCGCCGACCTCACCGCCCTGCCGATCGCCAACGCCTCCCTGCTCGATGAAGCCACCGCCGCCGCCGAAGCGATGCACCTGACGGAGGCGGTCGCGAGCGTGCCCGCCGGCACCACCCCGATGTTCATGATCGCCGAAGGGTGCCACCCCCAGACGATCGCGGTCGTGCGGACCCGGGCGGAGGCGCGCGGCGTCCAGACGGTGATCGCGGACCCCGCGAGCTTCGCGTTCCGTCCCGGTGTGATCGGCGCGCTGCTGCAGTATCCCACGACGGACGGGAAGATCGAGGATTATCGAGCGTTCTGTGAGAAGGCGCACGCCGTGGGCGCGCTCGTCACGGTCGCGACGGACCTGCTCGCCCTCACCCTGCTCACGCCCCCCGGCGAGTGGGGCGCGGACATCGCCGTGGGGAACTCGCAGCGCTTCGGCGTCCCGATGGGCTATGGCGGGCCCCACGCCGCCTTCTTCGCGACGCGCGAGGCCCACCGGCGCTACGTCCCCGGTCGCATCATCGGCGTGTCGCGCGACGCCGCGGGCCGCCCGGCGCTCCGCATGGCACTCCAGACCCGCGAGCAGCACATCCGTCGTGAGAAGGCCACCAGCAACATCTGCACCGCGCAGGTGCTCCTCGCCGTGATGGCGAGCATGTACGCCGTGTATCACGGCCCCGAAGGGCTGCGCCGCATTGCCGAGCGCGTGCACACCCTCGCCGTGCTGCTCGGCCAGGCGGTGACCCGACTCGGGTACCGTCTCGTGCACTCGTCGTTCTTCGACACGCTCTGCCTGGAGGTCGAGTCGTGGGCGCTCCCGCGCCTGCTCGACGCGGCCCGGGCGCGCCGCATCAACCTGCGCGTCATCTCCCCCACGCGGATTGGGATCTCGCTCGACGAGGCCACGACCCTGGGCGACCTGGCGGACCTCGTCACGGCGTTCTCGCTCAACGAAGTGCTGCCCTTCATGGTGGAGGACCTGGGGGCGACGGCCGACCCCTCGATTCCCGACGCGCTGCGTCGCACCTCCACCTACCTGACGCATCCCGTCTTCCACCGCTATCGCTCCGAGACGGAGATGTTGCGCTATATCAAGCGGCTCGAAGCGCGCGACCTGTCGCTCACGTCGGCCATGATCCCGCTCGGCTCGTGTACCATGAAGCTCAACGCGACCACGGAGATGGTCCCGCTGTCGTGGCGCGAGTTCAACCGGCTGCACCCATTCGCGCCCCGCGAGCAGGCCACCGGCTATCGCACCCTGTTCCGCCAGCTCGAGGACATGCTGGCGGAGATCACCGGGTTTCCGAAGGTCTCGTTGCAGCCAAACTCGGGGGCGCAGGGCGAGTTCACCGGCCTGCTCGTGATCCGGGCCTATCACCGCTCCCGCGGCGAGGGTCACCGCACGACCTGCTTGATCCCGACCTCGGCGCACGGGACCAACCCTGCGAGCGCGGTGATGGCCGGGCTGCACGTCGTGCCGGTGCAGTCGGACGCGCGCGGCAACATCGATGTGGAGGACCTGCGCGCCAAGGCCGCCGAGCATAAGGACACCCTCGCGGCGCTCATGGTCACCTATCCGTCGACCCACGGCGTGTTCGAGGCGTCCATCCGCCAGGTATGCGAGATCATCCACGCGCATGGCGGGCAGGTCTACATGGACGGCGCGAACATGAACGCGCAGGTAGGCCTGGTCCGCCCCGCGGATATCGGCGCCGACGTATGTCATCTGAACTTGCACAAGACCTTCTGCATCCCCCATGGCGGTGGGGGCCCGGGGATGGGGCCGATCTGTGCGGCGGCGCATCTCGGCCCGTTCCTGCCCGATCATCCGGTGGTGCCGCTCCGCCAGCAGCAGCCGTGCGGCACCGTGGCCGCCGCGCCCTGGGGCAGCGCGTGGATCCTGCCGATCTCCTGGGCCTACGTCGCCCTGATGGGACGCGAGGGGCTCGTCGAGGCCACGAAGCTGGCGATCCTCAACGCCAACTACGTCGCGCGCCGGCTCGCGCCGCACTACCCGCTCCTATATGCCGGGCAGCACGGGCTCGTCGCCCACGAGTGCATCATCGATTGCCGACCCTTCAAGGCGTCGGCCGGGATCGAGGTGGACGACATCGCGAAGCGGATCATCGACTACGGCTTCCATCCCCCCACGGTCTCGTTCCCGGTCGCCGGCACACTGATGATCGAGCCAACGGAGAGCGAGTCGAAGGAGGAGCTGGACCGCTTCTGCGACGCGCTGATCGCGATTCGGCAGGAGATCCGCGAGGTGGAGGAAGCAACCCAGCCACGCAGCAACAACCTGCTTACGAACGCGCCGCACACGTTGGAGGACCTCATCGCCGACACGTGGGACCGCCCCTATCCGCGGGAGCGCGCCGCCTTCCCCGCGGTCTGGACGCGGTCCCACAAGGTGTGGCCGTCCGTGAGCCGGGTGGACGGCGCCTTCGGCGACCGGAACCTGGTGTGCGTGTGTCCGCCGATGGAGGCGTACGCGCTTGCTGCTGACTGAGCGCCGGCTCGAGTGGCAGCTGACGCGCGAGCCGGCCGGCCGGAGCGGGGCCGCCAACATGACCATCGACGCGAGCCTTCTCGCCGAGGCCGCACGCACGGGGCGAGCGTTCCTGCGACTCTATCGCTTCGACCCGCCGTGTCTCTCGCTCGGTCGGAACGAGCCGGCCGCGGCCCGCTATGATCGCACCACCCTCGCGCGGCTCAGGCTCGACGTCGTGCGACGCCCCACCGGCGGCGGCGCCGTGTGGCACGAGCACGAAGTGACCTACGCGGTCGCCGCGCCGGTGGCCACGTTCGGCGGCCTGCGTGAAGCCTACGGCATGATCCACGCCAGGCTGGCGGCGGCATTGCGTACGCTCGGTGCCGATGCGACGCTCGCCCCGGACGGCCCGCGACCGTCAGGGAGTCCCGGCCCCTGCTTCGCGACCCCGGTCGGCGGCGAAGTCATCGTCGGGGGGCGCAAGCTCGTGGGCTCGGCCCAGGTGCGCGAGGGACGAGCGTTCCTGCAACACGGCTCGATTCTGCTGGCGGGATCGCAGGACGTCATAGCAGCCGTCAGCCGTGAGCCGCAGGCCGCCAGTGCGGCAACCACGCTGTCGGAGGAACTGGTACGACGGGTGACGTGGGACGAAGTTGCCGACGCGGTGGTGCGGGCGTGGGGCGATGATTTCGCCTCTACCGCCCCCTACCACCCTCTACCGTCCTCTACCGCCTGCTTTTCAGATCCCGCCTGGACCTGGCGCCGCTAGGCATCGCGGTGAAATCTTAGGCGCCATGCCAATCGCCCGCGCACAAACCGGCCTGACCCTCGCGGCGCTCGCCGGCCTCCTCTTCGTCGCCGGGTGCGAGCGCCCGGTCGGCTGCACCGGACAGTACTGTGGGACGATGGTCATCGCCTCCGGGGGCGAGCCGGATATCCTGCTCCCGCCCGTGAGCGAGTTCTCGATCACGCGCGACCTGACGGACCAGGTGTTCTTGAAGCTCGCGGACCTCGGGCTTTCGGGAAACACGATCGGGGACGAGGACTTCCAGCCGCAGCTGGCCGAGCGGTGGGAGTGGGACGCCCCGACGACGCTCGTGTTTCACCTCGATCCGCGGGCCCGATGGCAGGACGGCCAGGCGGTGACGGCGGCGGACGTGGCATTCACGTACGACGCGTATACCGACACGCTCGTCAACTCCTCGTTCCGCTCCTCGCTGCGCCAGATCGCCGCGGTCACGACGCGCGATTCGCTCACCGTGGTGTTTCGCTTCCGGCAGCGCTATCCCGAGATGTTCTACGATGCGGTGTACCACATGCGCATTCTGCCGGCCCATCTGCTGCGCGAAGTCCCGCGCGATCAGTGGCGCAGCGCGGCGTTCGGGCGCTCGCCGGTGGGCGACGGACCGTACCGTTTCGTTGCCTGGAAGGCCGGAGAGAGCATCGAGCTCGCCGCGGACTCGACTTTCTTCCTCGGCCGCCCTCACCTCCGGCGCGTGATCTGGCGCTTCACGCCGGACCAGTTCGTCGCGGTGACCCAGCTGATCGCGGGCGACGCGGACGCGGTGGAGGTGCTGGTCACCCCCGATAACGTGCAGCGCGCGCGCGCGGACACCCAGCTCGTGACTTACCCGTACAAGGGGTCGGCGTACGGGTACGTGGGGTTCAACCTGGCCGTGCCCGGCGACTCCACCAAACCTCACCCGCTGTTCGGCGATCGGGACCTGCGTCGGGCGCTCGTCATGGCCACCGACCGCGAGCGGCTGCTGCGCAACGTGTTCGGCGAGTTCGCCAAGGTCCCACCGGGGCCGCTGTCGCAGCTGTGGTGGATCTGGGACCCGGAGATCCATGAGCTGCCCTACGACAGCGGCCAGGCGGCGCGGCTGCTCACCAGAACCGGCTGGACCGACTCGGACGGTGACGGCATCCGCGACAAGGGCGGCCGCCCGCTCGCCTTCCGACTGCTCCTCCCGACGACGAGCGCCATCCGCCGCCAGTACGCGCGCCTCTTGCAGGAGCAGTTCCGCCTCGGCGGCGTCGACGTCCAGCTCGACGAAGTCGACTTCAGTCTCTTCAACGAGCGGGCGCGCGCCGGTCGGTTCGACGCGCTCCTCAACGTGTGGAACACCGACCCGACGCCGTCCTCGGGCTTTCCCCAGACCTGGACGCCCGCCGGGTTCGGGCGCTCCAACTACGGCCGCTACGACAACCCGGACGTCGACCGGTTGGTGGACCGGGCCGTGGCGTCGGCCGCGAACCGCGACCAAGCGCGGCGCGCCTGGCGGGCGGCCGTCGAGACGCTGAACCGGGACGCCCCCGGCATTTTTCTGTTCGCCACCGCCAACGTCGCGGCCGTCCACAAGCGGATCGTGGACGTGACCATCCGGCCCGATTCCTGGCTCGCCCTGCTCCGCACCTGGCGCATTCCCGCCGACCGACTGACGGATCGAGACCGCGTGGAGCGCTAGGTGGCGGCGTGGCTGGTGCGACGGCTCGTCGCGTCGATCGCCATCGTGTTCGCGGTCGTCACTATCACATTCTTCGTCGTGCACCTCGCCCACGGCACGCCGTGCGGGCCCGACGATCGGCCGCTCCCGCCCGAAGTCTGCCAGCAGCTGTGTCGGCGGTTCGGCTGCGATAAGCCGCTGCGGGTGCAGTATGTGAAGTACCTGGCCGCCTTGGCCCAAGGCGACCTCAGCGAGTCCATCGGACTGCATCGGCCCGTTGCCGACGCGCTTGCGGACGCCATCCCCAACACGTTCATCCTCGCGCTCGCGGCGCTGCTCGTCGATTTCGCGCTCGGTCTGGCGCTCGGGATCTATCAGGCCGTGCGGGCGGGCCGGTTCGGCGACGTCGCGGCCGGGAACGTCGCGCTGCTCGTCAACTCCATGCCGGTGTTCTGGCTGGGACTGGTCCTGCTGCTCGTGTTCGCGCAGTGGCTGCGCTGGTTCCCGGCGGGCGGGATCACGAATCCCGTCCTGTGTCCCCGAATCGACTCGCCGTACTGTCTGCTCGATTTCCTCTGGCACCTCACGCTCCCCGCTCTCACCCTCGGTCTCGTGGGCGCGGCGAGCACAGCGCGCTACCAGCGCGCGGCGATGCTCGAGGTCGTCAGCCAGGACTACGTGCGGACGGCCCGCGCCAAGGGCCTGCGGGAGCGGCGCGTGCTGCTGGTGCATGCGCTCCGCAACGCCCTCCTCCCCATCATCACGCTGTTCGGGCTGGCCTTTCCTTTCCTCTTTACCGGCGCGGTCCTCATCGAGACGGTGTTCGCCTGGCCCGGGATGGGTCGGCTCGCCGTGAACGCGATCTTCCAGCGCGACTACCCCGTGGTGACCGGTGCGGCCCTGGTGACCAGCGCGACGGTGGTGCTGGGCAACCTGATCGCCGACGTGTTGTATGCCGTGGCCGACCCGCGGGTCCGCGTGCCAGGGGAGGGCACGTGAACCTCTGGAACTGGCTGGCGTTGGGCGGGGCGGCGGTCCTGGCGCTGATCGTCGTCGCAGAGCTCCGACGACGGGTGCGGGCGACCGCCGCGGGGCGGCGGTTTTTCCGGCACCCGACGGCCGAGCTCGGGTTGTTCGTGCTCGTGTTCTTCGTAACCATCGCGATCGCCGCACCCGTCGTGGCGCCGTACCCACCTTACTACCAGATCGATATCGAACACCCCGACCACCCTCCCTCCGCGCAATTTCTGCTCGGCACCGACCCGCTCAGCCGGGACGTGTGGAGCCGGCTCGCGTACGGGGCCCGCGTCTCACTCGGCATCGGGGCCGTGGCGATGCTCGTCGCGGCAACGGTCGGCACGGCGGTGGGCGCCGTCGCGGGTTATTTCCGACGCGGGGTGGACGCGGCGCTCATGCGGCTCGTGGACGTGGGCCTCGCCATGCCGCGCATTTTCGTCCTGCTGATGGCCGTGGCGCTGTGGGAGCACATCGCGTTGTGGGTGCTCGTGCTGCTGATCGGGCTCACCGGGTGGTTCGGGACGAGCCGGCTCGTGCGGGCGGAAGTACTCAGTCTGCGCGAGCGGGAATTCGTCGCTGCGGCGCGGGCGCTGGGGGCCGGGGCGGGGCGCGTCATCTTCCGCCACGTTCTTCCCAATGCGGCCGCTCCGATCATCGTGTCCGGGGCCCTCGGCATCGGCCACATGATGCTGCTCGAAGCGGGGCTCTCGTTCCTCGGATTAGGCGTGCCGTCTCCAGCGCCGAGCTGGGGCAATATGATCGCCGACGGGTGGCACAAGATGTCGGTTGCCTGGTGGTCGTCCACCTTTCCAGGCTTGGCGATCTCGCTCGTCGTGATGGCCCTCAACGCGGTGGGCGACGCGCTGCGTGACGCACTCGACCCCCGCAAGGAGGCGGCGTAATGGAGCCGCTGCTCCGTGTGCGCGACCTCAAGACCTATTTCGTCACCGAGCACGGCAGCGGCACCGCGCGGGCCGTGGACGGCGTCTCATTCGAAGTGCAGCCGGGCGAGACGCTCGGCATCGTGGGTGAGTCGGGGTGCGGCAAGACCGTCACATCGCTCTCCATCCTCCGCCTCATCCCCGAGCCTCCCGGCCATATCCGCCCCGGGAGCTTCATCGAGTTCGAAGGGCGCAACCTGCTGACCCTCGAGCCCCGCGAGTTGCGGGCGATCCGCGGCAACCAGATCGCGATGATCTTCCAGGAGCCGATGACATCGCTCAATCCGGTGTTCACGGTGGGCGACCAGATCGCCGAGGCGGCCATCGTGCACCAGCGCCTGTCCCGCCGGGCCGCGCGGACCCGCGCCATCGAGATGCTCAACCTCGTCGGGATCCCCGACCCGGACGAGCGGGTGGATCACTACCCTCATCAGATGAGCGGGGGCATGCGCCAGCGCGTGATGATCGCGATGGCGCTGGTGTGCCACCCCAAGCTGCTCATCGCCGACGAGCCCACGACCGCGCTGGACGTGACGATCCAGGCGCAGATCCTCGAGCTGCTCGACCGGCTGCAGGCGGACCTCGGCATGGCGGTCATGCTGATCACGCACGACCTCGGTGTGGTGGCGGGAAGCGCCGACCGCGTCGTGGTGATGTATGCAGGTCAGGTCGTGGAGCAGGCGCCGACGACGGCTTTGTTCGCCCGCCCGCTGCACCCATACACCGAGGGGCTGCTCGCGTCGGTACCGCGGCTGGACGCACCGCCGGCGCGCGAGCACGGCCGCCTGCACGGCATCCCGGGTCAGGTGCCGGCCGCCACGGCCTGGCCGGACGGGTGCCGCTTCCATCCGCGCTGCCGGTACGCCTGGGACCGCTGTCGCGCGGAGGCCCCGCCGCTGCTCGACGCGGGAGGCGAGGGAGAGCCCGGCGCGCACACGGTGCGCTGCTGGCTCCTCACCGAGCCGCGGCGTCGCACGCCACACCCGTGACCCCGGCGCTCGTGGACGTGCAGGGACTCGTCAAGCATTTCCCAGGCGAGCGCGGGCTGCTCGGCCTCGGCCGGCCGCGCGCCGTCGTACGCGCCGTGGACGACGTCTCGTTCGCGATCGCGCCCGGCCAGACCCTGGGTCTCGTGGGCGAATCGGGGTGCGGCAAGTCCACCGTGGGGCGCGCCATCCTCCGGCTGATCGAGCCCGACGCGGGGCGCGTCACCATCGACGGTCAAGACGTGGTCGCCCTCGGAGCACGCCCGCTGCGGGCGCTGCGGCGCCGCATGCAGATCGTGTTTCAGGACCCCTACGGCTCGCTCAACCCGCGCATGACGGTGCACCAGATGCTCGCCGAGCCGCTGGCGATCCATCGGATCGCGAGGGGGGCGGAGGCCGAGCGACGCATCGCGGCCCTGCTGGAGGAGGTGGGGCTCGATCCGAGCTTCGCGCGGAGCTACCCGCACGAGCTCTCGGGCGGCCAGCGGCAGCGGGTAGGGATCGCCCGCGCCCTCTCCGTCGAGCCGCATTTCCTGGTGCTCGACGAACCGGTGAGTGCGCTCGACGTGTCGGTCCAGGCCCAGGTCCTGAACCTGCTCGCCGACCTGCAGCAGCGGCGCCGGCTCACCTATCTCTTCATCGCCCACGATCTCGCGGTCGTGAAGCACAGTCCTGTACGCCGGGCCCCGGCATCCCTACACCACATCGCTCCTGTCCGCCGTGCCCGTGCCGGACCCCAAGGCCCAGCGGCAGCGCATCGTGTTGGCGGGCGACGTGCCGTCCCCCGCGCACCCGCCGCCCGGCTGCCCGTTCAACCCGCGCTGCCCGCACCCCAAGAAGGACGCGCGCTGCCGCACGGAGCGGCCGGCGTTGCGCGAGGTCGCACCGGGGCAGCTCGCGGCCTGTCACTTCGCGGAGCAGCCGCTGTGACGCGCCGCGCCGCCATGCTCCGCGACCCCCAGCTGTGGGTGCCCGTCGCCGTTCTCATCGCCGGCCTACTGGTCCTGTGGTGGATCCGCTAGCGACCGCCTCCGCCCCGGTCGACGCGCGTCGGCTGGCACGCCTGCAGCTCGCTGGCATCGCCAGTGGCTTCACCGCCGGGGCCTGGCTGGGCGCCGCCGAGGCGCCCACCAAGATGGTGACCCTCGGCCTGTCGCCTGTCGTGATCTCGCTGGCCATGGTGCTGGGGGTGTTTCTGGCTCGCTGGAGCCTGCCCGCGCTGCTCCGCGGGACGGCGGCGATCGGGGCGGACGTGCGGCAGGCTCCTCACCTCGTCGTCTGGGCCGTGCTCGCCGGCTGTCTCTGGGCCGTCGCCAACACGCTCACGATCTACGCCATCCGCGACATCGGCCTCAGCATCGCGTTTCCGTTGTGGAACGCGAACAGCCTGCTGGGAATCGTGTGGGGTGCGGTGTTCTTCAACGAGCTGCGGGGGAGCGGATGGCGGCGGCCCCTCGGCGTTCTCGGAGGAGCCGCGCTGATGTTCGCGGGCGCGACTCTGCTTGCGGTCGCGTCGGCGGCCGGGGCACCCACGGGACATGCGGCGCGGGGTGTCGCCGCCGCGCTCGCGGCCGGCGCGCTGTGGGGCACGATGTACATCCCCTATCGCAAGGCCTACCTCACCGGCATGAACCCGCTGGCGTTCGTCACGTTCTTCTCGGTGGGCGAGGTCGTGATGATGCTGGCGCTCGCCCTCGCCGACCGCGGTGGCGTCGCTGCGCTCGCCGCCGAGCTCGCCGCCGCCCGCGACGTCGTGTTCTGGCTCCTGCTCGGCGGGTTCGTGTGGGTGGTGGGCGATCTGTTCCAGCAGTATGCGGCGAAGTACGTCGGCATCAGCCGGGGGATTCCGCTGTCCAATACGAACCAGTTGTGGGGGCTCGTGTGGGGACTGCTCGTGTTCGGGGAGCTGCGCGGCGGCGCGGCGACGACGTACGGACAGGTGATCGGCGGGTCGCTCCTGATGGCGTTCGGCGCGCTGGCGATCGCGCTGGCCTCCACCACGGGCGCCGAGCACCGTCGCTGGCAGGAGGCGGCCGCGCGCGAAGCTACGCGGTACGCGGTCGACCCGGCGTATGTCCGGGCCGCGCTCGCCGGGGAAAGCGCGGGCGCCTCCCCCGGCCGCCGTTCCTGGCTCGACTGGATTCTTGTCGGCGGCGCCACCGCGACGTTCGTCGGCTTCGGGGTTGTGGCCCGCGTGCCCCAATTGACCCTCGGCTGGGGATGGGTCGTGGGTCTCGCCACAGCGATGCTCGCGCTGCTTTCCGGTACCGGCTGGCTGCTGTGGCGGACGACACGGTTCAACTGAGGAGACCGAATCGGCGATTTCCGGGTCCTCGCTGCGTCGTTCCGGTCCTCCCCTCCCCTCGGTTCTATAGCACGTTGAGCGAACCTGTTTGACCTAGCCCTTGTGAATCCCCGGGCTTGCGCCCGGGGTCAGTTACAGGCCGGGTCCTGTTTCCCTGAATCCCCGGGCTTGCGCCCGGGGTCAGTTAACCGCCATGTCCGGTCATCACGCCTATCAGATGTATGCTCACGTCACCTGGCGCACCTGGAAGCGAGTGGGGTGCGTCGATGCGGCCGCTGCCAGTGATGTGCAGAGTGCTGTAGCAAACGCCTGCCGGGCCACCGGCGTGCGGGTATTCGGGAACGCTGTGTTGGCGGATCACGTACACCTGGTCGTGAGCTTTCGACCCGACATCCGGCTGAGCGATTTCGTGCGCGTCGCGAAATCGGTGGCCGCAACCCGCGCCAATCGCCGCGTCCCCGGTACCGTCCGCTGGGCGCGAGGCTATTTCGTGACCACGATTCACAAACGCGACCTTCCTCGGGTGACCCGATACGTCGCCGATCAGTTCCAACGCCACCCGGACTTGATCCCGCGGAAATCACGAGAAGTGCCTTAACTGACCCCGGGCGCAAGCCCGGGGTTCACGGAGGAAGGTGCGTCGACGGAGGGAGAGTCCTACACTGACCCCGGGCGCAAGCCCGGGGTTCACGGAGGAAGCCTCGACTGAGGGACAGAGTCTCCACTGACCCCGGGCGCAAGCCCGGGGTCTCAGGTACCTTCTCCCCATGATCAAACCTTTTCGCCACTGCGTCCTCGCGCTCGCCCTGCTCGCGCCCGTTGCGCTCGGCGCGCAGCAGGCGTCGTTCACTCTCGAGCAGGTGATGAGCGCGCCGTTCCCCGACGAGCTCACCGCCGCTCCCGCAGGCGGCGCCGTGGCGTGGGTCTTCAACACACGTGGCGCGCGGAACATCTGGGTCGCCCCGTCGCCTGACTACGCCGGCCGGGCCGTGATGTGCGCGGTGGGGACCCGAACGAGAAAGGTGAGTACCCGAACCCCCACAGTCTGATCGCGGGCGTCGAGCAGGCCGTGTGGGTCGTGCCGGTCGCGGGCGGAAATCCGCGGCGCATCGGCGAGGGACACGCGCCGGCGGTCTCCCCCAAAGGCGACCGGGTGGCGTTCCTGAGGCGGGGCCAGATCTGGTGGGCATCGCTCGCGGACACGGGCCCCGCCGAGCAGGTGATTCACGCGCGCGGGACCGCCCGCGCGCTGCGCTGGTCGCCCGAGGGCGCGAGGCTCGCGTTCGTGAGCGACCGCGGCGACCACGCGTTCGTTGCCGTTTACGACGTCGCCACGAAGACGCTGCGGTTTCTCGACCCGAGCGTCGACTCGGACGCGGAGCCGGTGTGGTCGCCCGACGGTCGGCGCGTCGCCTTCCTGCGGATTCCGGCGGGTTCGGAGGGACTGCCATTCACGCCCCAGCGGGCGGGCCAGCCGTGGTCGATTCACGTCGCCGACGTGGCGAGCGGCGCAGCACGCCAGGTGTGGATCGCCGACTCGGGGCCCGGCAGCGTGTTCCGCGAGGTGGTCGCGGAGAATCAGATCCGCTGGGCGGCCGGCGACCGCATCGTGTTCCCTTGGGAAAAGGACGGTTGGACGCACCTCTACGCCGTCCCGGTCGACGGCGGTCGGGCTACGCTGCTCACACCCGGAGGGTTCGAGGTCGAGCACGTGGCTATGAGCTCGGACGGAGCGACGATCGTATTCAGCTCAAACCAGGACGACATCGAGCGACGCCACCTCTGGAAGGTGCCGGTGACGGGGGGCCCGCCGACGGCGCTGACCCGTGGGACCGACCTCGAGTGGACGCCCGTGACGACCGGCGACGGTCGTGGCGTGGCCTTTATCCGGGCCGGCACCCGCGCGCCGCCGCGCCCCGTAATCCTGCTCGGCACCGCTGCGCCGCGCGACCTCGCGCCGGGCGCGATTCCGGTCGACTTCCCCGAGGCCGGACTCGTCGACCCACAGCCCGTGCTCTTCCCGGCGGCGGACGGGATGACGATTCACGGACAGTTGTTCCTGCCACTCGGCATCAAGCCGGGGGACCGCCGGCCCGCCGTAATCTTCTTCCACGGCGGCTCCCGGCGTCAGATGCTGCTGGGCTGGCATTACTTCTATTACTATCGCAACGCCTACGCGTTGAATCAGTACCTCGCGAGCCGGGGCTACGTCGTGCTGTCGGTGAATTACCGCAGCGGCATCGCCTACGGGATGGAGTTCCGTGAGGCGCTCCACTACGGCGCACAGGGCGCGAGTGAGCTCAACGACGTGCTGGGCGCGGGCCGTTACCTGCGCAACCGTGCGGATGTGGATCCCAAGCGAATCGGCTTGTGGGGCGGCTCGTACGGCGGCTTTCTCACAGCCATGGGTCTGGCGCGTGCCTCGGACCTCTTCGCGGCGGGCGTGGATTTACACGGGGTGCACGACTGGAACATCGAGATCCAGAATTGGGTGCCGACCTACGACCCGGCGAAGCAGGCGGAAGCGGCCAAGCTCGCCTACGCGTCCTCACCGATCGCGTACGTGAAAGGCTGGCGCGCACCCGTCCTGCTGATCCATGGCGACGACGACCGCAACGTACAATTCAGCCAGACGGTGCAGCTCGGCGCGGCACTACGAGCGCAGAGGGTGGACGTCGAGCAGCTGATCTTCCCGGACGACATCCACGACTTTCTGACGCACGGGCACTGGGTCGCGGCGTACGAGGCCGCAGCGGCGTTCTTCCAGCGGCGGCTGGGCCGTTAGCGCACTCCGCCCATCAGCCGCTGGACCGGCTTGATGAGCACGAACATGACGGCCGCTGCGCCCAGCGTTACCGCGGCCGTCACGCCGAACAGAGTCGGAAGCGGCGTCGTGCTGATGAACCCCGCCGACCAGCCGGCCAGCTTGTTCCCCAGGGCGTTCGAGAGGAAAAACACGCCCATCATGAGCCCGACCACCTGCCTCGGTGCAAGTTTGGTCACCACCGACAGCCCGACGGGACTGAGGCACAGCTCGCCGAGCTCTTCGATGAAATAGACCGCGACGAGCCAGAGCGGGCTGATCTTCACTCCTCCCTGCGCGATCGCCCCCGCCGGCATGAGCAGCACGAACGCCAATCCCACGAACAACAGAGCGAGGGCGAACTTCGCGGGTGAGGACGGCTGCCGGGGTCCGAGCTTCACCCACAGCCAGGCGAAGACGGGGGAGAGGAGGATCACGAACGCGGCCTGGATGGATACGAACCACGACGCGTACAGCTTGATGCCGAGCAGCTCGAGGTGGACGTAACGGTCGGCAAACAGGTTGAGCGTGGACCCCGCCTGCTCGTACGCCCCCCAGAAGAGGGACGCAAAGGCGAAGAACACCACCACCGCCGTCATCCGCTTCCAGTCCTCGGTGCTGAAGCCCTCGGCCGGCCCGGTGGCGGCGGTCGTCACCGCGGGCCCCGGTCGAGTGGCAAGACGCTGGATCGCCGGCTGGAGACGCCCGCGGCCGAGGACGTATTGCACCAGCCCCAGCGTCATGCCGACGCCCGCGCACGCGAATCCGAGATGCCAATCGACGCCTTCGGCCAGTTTACCGGCGATGACCGGCCCGAGGAGCGCACCGAGGTTGATCCCCATATAGAAGACCGAAAACCCGGCGTCGCGCCGCTCGTCCCCCTGTTCGTACAGCGACCCCACGAGGGTCGAGACGTTCGGCTTGAGCAACCCGGTCCCTATCACGATCAAGGAGAGCCCGGCGTAGAACAATGGCAGGGCATGAAACGCGAGCGTGAAGTGGCCCAGCGCGATGATGATCCCGCCGATCAGCACGCTGCGGTAGTGCCCCAGCCAGCGGTCGGCAATGATCCCGCCGAAGATCGCCGCCAGCCACACGCTGCCAACGTAGTTTCCATACACCGACCCCGCGTGGGAGTCGGTGAAGCCGAGCGCCTTCGTCATGTACAGAATCAGGAACCCCCGCATCCCGTAATAGCTGAACCGCTCCCACATCTCGGTGAAGAAGAGGGTGGAGAGACCGCGGGGGTGGCCGAACCACGAAGATCCAGGCCGCGGAGTCGTCACTCGAACAGATCGTTCTGCTCGATCGGCGTGGGCGTCTGGGGAGCGCGCAGGAGCTCGCCCAGCCGCTGCTCCCATTGCTCGACGTCGAGGTGGTGATCGTTCTGAAGGGTGCGGCGCAGTGCCGGCGAGAATTCGTGGAACGCGGCGAGCAGCTCCGTGACAGCCTCCCGCAGGGCCTGGACCTGGAAGCCACCCTCCGTCGCACCCATGTCTTCGAGGATGCTCTGCTCGGTGCGCGAGGCGATGATCGGCTCCGCCCGCCCCTGCACGAAGACGTTGGTCCGCCGCTTGGGACCGCGCTCCTCCTCGATCGGCATCAACCCGATGATGGCGTCGGAGCGCCAGTACTTGCCGTAGCCGAGAAAGACCATGCGATCGCGCTTGATGTCCATGCTGCCTCCGGAGCGCCGCCCGTCCGCGCTGCGGGGCCCCGGCCCGAAGGCGTCACGGAACCAGGACAGCACGCCGCGGATCACGCTCATGGTTAGTCCTTCTTCATCTTCTTCTTGAGCTCCCGGAGCTGGCGGTCGGCCGCCGCCTCGCGGGTGGCGCGGTCGAGCTGCGACTTGAGCAGTTCATCCTCCGGGTCCGTGCCGGGTCGCGGTCCGCCGCCCGCCTGGAGATCGCGCCACGCGCGTTCGGCCGAGCGCTCCGCCTCGCTGAGCGGTCGATCGCGCTCGGCACGGACCAGCTGCCCCTGCATGTCCCCCAGCTCGCGCTCGTACAGCGCGAGCTCGTCCTGCAGGGCCCCCAGCTTCTTCTCGAGCACGCGCGTGCGCTCGCGGTGCTTGGCGGCGAACCGCTGGGCCACATCCACGGTCTCCCGGTCTTGGATCTCGGCCGCGAGCCGGCCGCGCCGCTCGGCATCGGCCAGCCGCTGGCGCTCCTGGGTCAAGTCGCGCTCGGTGCGCCCTACCGCGTCGCGTGCCTCGCCGACGGCCAGCTTGGCCTCGACCACCGCCTCACGCATCTGGCGGGCCAGGTCGCGCAAGTCTCCCGGCGGCGTCGCCGCGTCCAGGGCGGTGCGCAACGCGTCACGCAGGCGCTCGAACACCGGAGCCTAGCTTTTCCGGACCGTTTTCGCGAAGAACGGCGAGAACACCTGCTCCACCGCGGGCGACTTGCACTCGGGGCAAGCCGGCCGGTTGCGCGCGTGCTCCTCGATTCCTTCTTGCTGGTTGAAGCGCGTGTGGCACTCCGTGCAGCGATACTCGTAGATTGGCATGGCGGGCTTTACGTTATTCCCCGCCCAAACCGCGGTCAAGTTGACGCCCCGAGCGGCCCCCCGAAGATTGCTCGCATGCCGAACCGCCGCTCGTACGCTGCCCTCCTCGCCCTGGTGGGGGTCGTCGCATGCAACGAGGGTCTCCAGCCGACCCCGCTCTGCGCCCCGAACGCCGCTGCGATCTGCGGCAGGGTGACGTTCCAGGGGACCGAGCCCGACAGCACGGAGGGCGTCTTGATCGTCGCCTACCCAACGTTCCCGCAGAGCCGCAACGACCTCCTCACCTTCCAGCCGTTCCCACCCCCGCCGTCGCTCCCCCGTCCGTTTGCGGGGTCGCAGTTCTACTCGCTTCCCCTTCGCAACGGCCGCTACGAGTGGGTGGTGGCCGTCTGGAAGAAGGTCGGCGCGTTCGCGCCGGGCTTCGGCAATGCCGACTCGCTGCTCAAGGAGGCAGGCTTCTACCGCGACCAGACCAACTCCACGGCGCCGGGCGTGGTCGTCGTCCACGATTCCAGCAGCGATTCGGTCAACTTCGTGATCGACTTCGGCAATATGCACCCGATCTGCACCTACTTCCCGCCGTGCCCGTGAGGTCCCTCTTGCTGGGAGCGCTCGCTATCCTGCCGCTGCGCGCAGCGAGCGCGCAGGGAACCGCCGCCCTGTACGGGTCGGTACGGGACAGCTCGAGCCAGCCCTTACGCGCCACCCTCCGAGTCGTCAACGGCGACGGCGTGAGCGTGGCGGACGCCCAGGGGCACTACCTGCTGAGCGTACCGGCCGGGCTCGTCATCGTGCGGGTCGGTGTCCTCGGTTTCCAGTCCCTCGACGACACGGTGACCCTGGCCGCAGGAGATTCACTCGAGCGCGACTACCAGCTCGTTCCCGCGGTCGTACTCTTGCAGCCCGTCATCGTCACCGCCGCCAAGCATTCGCAGCGCTTGAGCCAGGTGGTGACCAGCGTCGCGCTCGTCAGCGATACCGACCTCGCCCGCCGGGCCGTCACGACCGTAGACGAAGCAGTGGATAAAGCGCCCGGGGTGCAGTTCCTGAACGGCCAGGTGAACATCCGCGGCTCGTCGGGCTACGTGCAGGGGCTCGGCAGCCGCGTGCTGATGCTCGTGGACGGCGTGCCCGCGAATCAGGGGGATCGAGGTGGGATCAATTGGGACCTGGTCCCGCTCGAGGACGTGGCGCGCGTCGAAGTAGTGAAGGGCGCAGGCTCCGCGCTCTATGGCTCGGCGGCGCTCGGCGGCGTCGTCAACGTGATCACGCGTGAGATCCCGACCGGCTTCCACGCCCGGGTACGCGCCCTGGGTGGCGCGTACGCCGACCCGCCCCACGACATCTGGAAGTTCCGTGACTACACCGGCGCGCAGGAAGGCCTGGATGTCACGGCCTCATACGGGACCGACGTGGTACGCGGCAGCTACACAGCCGGCGGTTGGCACTCGGACGGCTACCGCGAGCAGGACCGGCGCAACCACTGGCAGACCGCAGGCAAGGCGCAGTGGCTTCCGAGCCCGGCGACCCGCGTGACGACCTCCGGCTCGTGGGCGAGCGATCAGTACGAGACGCCGCTCATCTGGTGCACCCAAGGTAGCTGCGATGACCGCGGCCAGGCCTTCCAGCCCTTCATGATCGACGCGTCCGGCCGTGGCGCGTTCACCCGCTCGGACAAGGGATACCTCGCCGCGACGGTCGAGCAGCGCGCCTCGGAGCGCTTCGCCTGGCAAGCTCGGGGCTCGTGGGGCCGCACGCACTTCACGGATTTTCAACCCACCGGCGATGACTGGGGCGTGGCCAATCGATACGGTGTCGAATTCCGCGGCGAAGTGACCCCGCCGGGCGACCGGGTCGTGACGGTAGGTGCGGAGGGCAGTTTCTCCGATGTGCGCACCAATATTTTCACCGGTGACACCAATCCCACGAGCAACGTGGTCCGAACGCATGATCAGCGCGAGCTCGCCGCCTACGCCGAGGGCGAGCGCCAGGTCGGGACGGTGCGGCTGGCCGCCGGCGCACGGATCGATCACATCGACGTGGACGGCGGCGGGCTGACCACCGTCCTGAGCCCGCGTTTCGGCGTTGTGCTGCCGACGGCCCGCGTCGGCGTGTGGCGCGCCTCCGCCGGCCGCGGTTTCCGGGCCCCGTCCCTGGCCGAGCGGTTCGTCTCCACCTTCGTGCAGGGTATCCCGGTCGTCCCGAACCCCAACCTGCGCCCCGAGACGGCCTGGTCGGTCGAGCTCGGCAACGCGGCGACGCTCTCGTCCGCGGTGCGGACGGACGCGGCGCTCTTCTGGACCGAAGCCTACGACCTGATCGAGCCTACCGTGGACAGCGGGCGGATCCAATTCAGGAACGTGACGCGTGCCCGGCTCGCGGGGGTCGACCTGGCCGTCACTGCCACCGCCCCCGTCGCGGGCCTCACCACGACGTTGTCATACACGTTCCTGCATGCCCGGGAGCTCGCGCACGACAGCGTCCCGGAGCGCCCGCTCGCCTTCCGGCCGAGGCACCTGCTCACACTCAGCGCCGACTATCAGCACGGCGCGATCGGCGTCGGGGGCGACTTCCGCTACACCAGCCGCCTGGACCGAGTAGACATCTACGAGCCCGATCCGCGCGTCGCAGAGAAGGTCCTCGATCTGCGAGCGAGTGCCGTGTGGGGGGCGTGGATGCTGCGCGCTCAGCTCGCTAACGCGCTCAACTACATCTACAGTCAGGTGCCCCGCACGCTCGCTCCGGTCCGCACGCTCGCCGCCACCATCACCTGGACGTATTAGATTCGTACGATGCTCGACGGCGCGCTCATCCTGACCCTGCTGCTCCAGGGGTTCCAGGCGTCCCCGCTGAACGGCACCTGGGAGTTGACCCGCATCTTCCTCCCGGGCCCCGTCCCCGTCGAGCGCGCCGTGCCGATCGACTCCACCGTCTACCTTCGCATCACGCTCGAAACACACGTGGGGGACTGGATCTCGGGCCGGCTGTACCGGCGCTATCGGGGCGAACCCGACCGCAGCAAGGTCGAAGCGGGACCGTTGCGCGGCACCGGTCGCTGGATCATCGGCGTCGAGCTCGAGAAGCCGGTCTGGGAGCGCGCCCGTACGGCGGCGTGGCTGGTGGGCGACACGCTGCGGCTCGGGACCCCACTGGTCCCCGGCGCGGACTCGATCGAACTCAAACGCGTCCGACTCGACGCCCCATATCCGCAGAGCGTCCTCGAGGTGGTGACCGCCCCATGACGCTGACCCGCCTGACGCTCACGCTGTCTTGCTTGACGCCGTTCTTGTCTTGTGCAGGCGACCGGTCGCGCTCTCCCACCTGCGGCATGGCGCAGCTCATCGGACCGTCCCTGATCCAGGACCGGCTTCGGCATCTGCCCTTCGTCCTGACCGACGCGCCGCGCGGGCTGCCGGGCACCCTTCCTGTCCGCGTGGTCGGCGTGACTCAACAGAGCACGGTGGCGGTCACCTACAGCAAGGGCGCGCTGACGATGGAGCATCAGGGGGCCGGCTTCCCCGCCGCTTCGGTCAGCGACAGCACCGCCTATGGCATCCTGGTCGTGGACGATTCCACGCAGCGGGCGCAGGGCGTGCTGATCTACGAGTCGCGCCGCCCACCGGAGGGATACCCGAGCATCGGTGCCCTCACAGCCACAGACCGGACGATCCCCTTGTACGGCGTCCGGGTGGACTGGGCAAACGTCTCGAACCCGAAGTGCCCGCTGCTCGGTGCCCCGGCGGGCCCCGCAAGCTCGGCGCAGTGAGCCGCCTCGTGGCCGTGAGCGCGACGCGCCGCATCGACGCGGGGCGGGAGCGCGTCGCGCTGAATAGCGCCTACGTGTATGCGCTCATGCGCGCCGGGCTCGTCCCGCTCCTCGTGCCCCCCATGCTCGACCCGGAGGCGGCCTGCGCCGCGCTCGACGGCGTGCACGGTCTCGTCCTCACGGGGGGCGAGGACGTGGAGCCGGGCCGTTACGGCGCGACGCCCCACCCCAAGCTCGGCGAGACCGACCGGGCGCGCGACGCCGTCGAGTTGGCCCTCATCGCGGCGGCCGAGCGACGTTGCCTCCCGGTCCTCGCCATCTGCCGCGGGATCCAGATCCTGAACGTCGCCCTGGGCGGCACGCTGTACCAGGACCTGGCGAGCGAGCGTCCCGGCCCCGTGGACCATGCGGATACGCGCTCTCGTCACGGACTGCGCATCGAGTCCGGCTCGCTGCTGCACCGCACGCTCCAGGCCGGGGACGCGAGCGTGAACACGCGGCATCACCAGGCGATCCGCGATGTGGCGCCGGCGCTCCGCGCAAGCGCGTGGGCAGAGGACGGTGTGATCGAAGGGGCCGAGCGCCAGGACCCGGGGACGGCGTGGATGCTGGCTGTCCAGTGGCATCCGGAGGACGATGTGGAGGGCGCGTTGTTCCGCGGCTTTGCGGACGCGGTCGCGTGAGCATCGCGTTCCCCTCGGCTGAATGGGTGAGCGCCTACGGCGCGGCGATTAACGCGAGCGACGGGTATCGGGCCGCTTCGGCCGAGTGGACGCACGGGCCGGTCGCCCTCGTCGTCAACCCGCAGCCGGAGATCGGCATCGCCGAGCCGGTAGGCATTTGGCTCGACCTCGAGCGAGGTGCCTGCCGCGAAGCGAAGGTGGTGACGCTGGGCGAGGCCGACCATGCCGCGTTCGTGATCTCGGGCGACTATCAGCATTGGAAGCGCGTGATCCGCAAGGAGCTGGGCCCCATTGCGGGGATCATGCAGCGCAAGCTGATGCTCAAGGGATCGTTGCCGATCGTGGTGCGCTTCGTGAAGTCCGCGGAGCAGCTGGTGGAAGCGGCGACGACGGTACCGACGAGATTCTTGGATGAAGCCTAGAGGTTTCGCAGTATCTTGTCGGGAGTCGACACGTTCGGGAAAAACACCCGGTCGCTCAACCGGTTGAACGCTACGCGCAAGGTAGGGAACCGCTCGGCGGCGGAGCGGTAGATGGTGGCGACGCCGAGGTGCTCGGCGAGCCGGTGCTGCGCCGCGAGGCGAAATCCCTGCCGGCCCAGCTCATCGTAATACGGCAGGTCGGGCCCGCCCTTGCGGGAGCGCCGGGCGGCGATGTAGTCCGGAAACAGCCCGGCGAGCCAGAGGCTGTAGTTGCCGAGATGCACGCGAAGCAGGAAGGCCCGTTCCCCGGCGTCGTCGAGCCCCGTGAGGTCCTCCACCATGTCGACCAGATAGTGGTAGGTCTCGTCGTCGGTGCGGCGGATGCGCACCTGCCGGTCATGATCGCCGAACTCGAGCAGCAGCGCGGCCAGGTAGTCGGCCAGCGCGCGGTCGTCGACGCCGGCGGCGCGCAGCGTGTGGCGCACGGCCACGTACGCGAACAGCGCCGGCGACGGAACCACGAGCGTACGCAGCGCGAGCAGCGCGTCGAGCAGGTCGGGCTCGTCGAGCAGCTCGTCGGGTCCCGCCTCGAGCAGCAGCCGCTCGTACCGGGCGCGGCGCGCGGCGTCACCGCGTGCCAAGGCGAGCGCGACGAGCAGGAGATCCTGCGCGCGCAGCCGTCCACGGACGTTGGCCAGAATCATGCCCAAACCTCCCTCTAGCGCTGCTACCCCGCGACCGGCGCCCGAGTTGCTGGCCCGCCTGACGACGCTCGCGCAGGAGCTGGCGGGGGCGTTCCGCCCGACCACGGTCGTCGAGCTCGTGGCGCGCGCCCTTGCCGAGCTGCTGAAGCCCGACCGGCTCTCCGTCATACTACTTCACGCCGAATCCAACCGGCTGGCGGTGACCTACGACACGCACCCCGTTCCAGCACGCACCGACGACCCCCTGCTCCAGCTCGCGTTGCGGCACGGGCCGCTCGCCTTCCCCAGGAACGTACGCGAAGAGGCCCGTCGGCGCGGGGCGGATCTGCCCGACGACGCGCCATCCCCCGGCTCCTGGCTCGGCGCGCCCCTCGTCGCCGCCGGTCGCACGATGGGCGCGGTCTCCGTGTCGAGCGAGCGGCCCGGTGCCCTGGGCAACCCCGAGCTGGCGCTCGTCTCCGCGGTGCTCGCGCAGGCCGCGATCGCACTCGAGAATGCCCGCCTGGTGGAGCTGCTCTCCTCAGCCAAGCGCGAGTGGGAGAAGACGGTCGACGCCATCTCCCAGGCGATCTGCATCGTCGACGCGCACGGCACCGTACGCCGCGCCAACCGCGTGTTCGCCGACCTGATCCAGGTCGCGGTCACCGCCATCCCCGGTCGCCCTTGGCTCGGTCTGCTGCCGCCCGCCTGGTCGGACCCCGTGGCGCGCGCCATCGCCGAGCCGTCGGCGAGCACCGCGGAGATCCGCGCCGGCGATCGCGTGCTGCTTCTGACCGCCATCCCCATGGCGGAGCCGGGCTCGGCGGTCCTCGTGTTCGAGGACCAGACCGACCGGCGCCGGCTGCAGGAACAGCTCATACAGTCTGAGAAAATGTCGGCGATTGGTCAACTGATCGCCGGGGTGGCGCACGATCTGAACAACCCCCTCGCCTCGGTCGTGGGCTTCAGCGACTTCCTCGCCGAGGCGGCCGACGTCCCCCCTTCCCTCCGGGAGCCGCTCCAGGTGATCCGCCAGGAGGCCGAGCGGGCCGCGACGATCGTCAAGAACCTGTTGTCGTTCGCCCGCAGCCAGCAGGGAGAGCGTACCCGGCAGCCGATCCGGACACTCCTCGACTCGACCCTTGCCCTGCTGCGCAATCAGCTGATGGCGCACAAGGTCGAGGCCACGTTGGAAGTCGAGCCCGGGTTGCCCGACGTCGAAGTGAACGCGAACCAGATCAAGCAGGTATTCGTGAACGTGATCAACAACGCGTGCCAGGCGATCGCCAGCGATGCGCCGTCCGGCCGGATCTGGATCGCGGCGCGGCGCGTGCGCGACAGCATAGCGGTCAGCGTCACGGACTCGGGCCCCGGCATGACCGAGGACCTCGCGGCCCACGTATTCGAGCCGTTCTTCACGACCAAGCGGGAAGGCGAGGGCACCGGACTGGGGCTCTCCATCTGCCAGGGGATCATGAAGGAGCACGGGGGACACATCGCGCTGGATACCCGACCGGGCGGCGGGGCGACCTTCACCCTGGAGCTGCCGATCGGGGCGCGGGCCGCTCGCGCCGAGGCGGCACCGGTGCCGCCCGGCGAGCCCAAGCCGCTCAGCATCCTGGTCGTGGACGACGAGCCGCACATCCTGCATTACATGCGGGCCACTCTCGAGAGCTGGGGCCACACCGTCGAGGTGGCGAGCGACGGCACCTACGCGCTGGAGCGCGCCCTGGCGGGCCCGTTCGACGTGATCATCTGCGACCTGCGGATGCCGCACCTCTCCGGACGCGAGATGTACACCAAGCTCGTCCGGCAGGACCCGCGGGTCGCCGAACGGATCATTTTCGCCACCGGCGACACGGTGCGCGGCGACACGCTCCAGTTCCTCGAAGCGCTCGGCCGGCCCTACCTGCACAAGCCGTTCACGCTGGCCGAGCTGCGCGCCGCCCTCGGCCATGCCGCGAGGCAGCCGGCCTGAGGGGGGGCGTGCGCGTCCTCCACGTCGACTCCGGGCGCGAATTCCGGGGCGGTCAGAACCAGGTCCGCCTGCTGGCCCGCGAGCTGGCGCGTGAGCCCAGCGTCGAGCAGCGGCTCGTCACGCGGCGGGGCAGCGAGCTCGCGCGCCGTGCCGCCGCCGAGGGCGTCACCGTGCGCGAGATCCCCTGGGCCCTCGGGCTCGATCCCCGGGCCTGGTGGTGGCTCGTCGCCGAAGCCCAGACCTGGCCACCGAATCTCATCCACGCACACAACAACCACGCCGTCACGGTGGCGATCTGGGCACGCCGCTTTCTCGCCTTCGCGAGCACGCCGCCGCGTGTCGTCGCGACGCGTCGGGTCGTCTTCCCGGTACGCCGCCGCAGTGCCCTGCGCCACGCGGACGCCGTCGTGGCGATCTCCGAGGCCGTGCGGGCGGCGCTCCTGGCCGCCGGGTTCCGCCCGGGAGAGGTGCACGTCGTTCCCTCCGGCATCGATCCCGACGAAGTCCGCCGCGCGGCCGCCGTGCCGTTTGACCTCCGGACGAAGCTCGGGCTGCCACGCGCCGCTGCGATCGCCGCCAACGTCGCCGAGCTCGAGCCGGCCAAGGATCAGCGCACCCTGATTCGGGCGGCGCTGGCGGCCCGAGCCAGTCGCCCCGACCTCCATTGGGTGATCGCGGGCGACGGCCCCGAGCGCCAAGCCCTGGCAGCCGAGGTGCGGCAGCTCGACCTCGCCGATCGCGTTCACTTGATCGGCTACGTCGCGCAGGCGGACGCATTGCTCGGCGAATGCGACGTCGTCGTCATGTCCTCGCGTGCCGAAGGCCTCGGCACTGTGGTACTCCACGCGCTGGCGCTGGGCAAACCGGTGGTTGCCACGGCAGGCGGCGGGCTGTCCGAAATCGTGCCCCCCCGGTGGCTCGCGCCCGTAGGGGATGCCGACGACCTCGCCCGGAGAGTGATTGAGGCGCTGGATCGACCCTCCCCCGCCCCTCTGCCCGCGCAGTACACCGCGGCCGCCATGGCCGCCGGCGTCTTGGCCGTGTATCGCTCGCTCGTCTAGTGCCGTTCCAACTCGGCGTCCAGGGTGACGGACCGGTGCCTTGGCGTGAAAAGTTGGAACGGCACTAGATTGCAGGGCCATGATCTACGTCTGCGTCCCGGTGCACAATGCTGTGGAAGGTGCGTCAGGTTTTCACGGCGTTCCCCCGCGAATACCAGCTGCTGGTCCTGGACGACGCGTCGACGGACGACACCGGCGAGGTCCTGGCCTCGTACGCTAAGGTCCTACCGATGACGATCGTGACGCACCGCGAGCGCCGGGGCTACGCGAAGAGCCTCGAGGAGCTGCTGCGCCTCGCGCTCCAGCGGACCGACCGGCCGAAGCGTGACTGCGCCATCACCCTCCACGCGGACTTCGTCCACTCCCCCGAGAGCATGGAGGACATGGTAAAGCACCTGGAATCGGGGGCGGATCTGGTGGTCGCCGAGCTGGTGGCGCAGCGGGGACGCGTGTCTCGTGCATTGGGGCTCGCGCGTCGCTGGACCCCTCGGCTGCTGCGCGTGGCCGGGCTGCGCGATACCGTGTCAGGGTTCCTCGCCCTACGATTGATCGTGTTGCGGCAGGCGCTGCGCCGCGATACGACACAGTTCCTGCAGACCGAAGGCTGGTGCGCGAGCGCGGAGCTGGTGGCGCGGCTGGCGCCGCACGCCCGCCGGCTCGACGCCATTCCCGCAGCGGCGCGGTACGACCTGGTGCAGCGCCCATCGCGCGTGCGGCCGTGGCGGCAGCTCCTGGATGCGTGGCGGGCCCGCTCGGTCATTCGCGCCGCTCGCACCGCCGTGGCGCTGCTGCTCATCGCGGCGGCGCTGCGGGCGCAGTCGGACACGGCCCGCAAGGATTCGACGCGGACCGATTCGCCCGGCTCCTCGTTCCTGCCGGCCATGGCGATTGTCCCGCCTCCCCCCGCCGTGACGGTGCCGTTCCCGATCGGCGAACGCCTGGTCTACGGGGCGCGATACGGACCCTTCAGCGTCGGCACGGCCACGATGCAGGTCGCGGGGATCGATACGATCCGCGGAGTCGAGGCGGTCCATTTCGTGTTCCTGATCGACGGCGGCGCGCTGTGGTACCATATCCACCAGAACCTCG
>WNGI01000820.1_pt1 | contig 27910 bp, 24 predicted proteins | sample 5400621 | NCBI WGS metagenome assembly WNGI01 (sample SAMN13153374, study PRJNA577476) | soil metagenome | isolation source: 20 cm soil or saprolite under Garry oak tree replicate 1 | place: USA:California | collected 2016-06-15
TTGCGCTGCTCGGGAGAGGTTTTTCGTCGACGAAACGCACCGCAAATACTGTTTGGCCACACCGGACTTCGTCTCCCGTATTGAGGGTCGCCTCCTTCACTCGCACCTCATTCACGAATGTGCCATTGCTACTCTTCTGATCGGTTAGGATGCAGCCTTTGGGCCCGTATTCGACCGCGAAGTGAACGCCCGACATGAAGGTGTCGTGAGGCACGGCAAAATTTGCACGCTTCGTGCGGCCGACTGTAATTGTCTGTCCGCCCATCACCGCGACCCGCTTCCCCGCGAATGGGCCGGCCTTGACTTCGAGAATGACTGCCATTCCCCGGACTCCAAGCCATTGTTTGAATTGACTCCCGCATCGCTATCTTACCAGCCTGAAAACCTCAGAAGAACGACTATTCGCTGGCCAGCTTTGCTTCACAGACAAAACTTGATGGTAATTACGGGGGCGGTGTAGTTTAACGCTCGCGTCAGGTAACAAGCGTAGTAGCATGTGGTCCCTGCGTATAGCTGGTCGAAGGAGGTGTTACAAAATCCATGGTCGAGCTGAATGTAGTAACGACGCGTTTGCAGCTCATGAGGCAACAAATATTGCCGATTATGGACGCGCTCTTGAAAGGCGCGCCTGACGAGGTCCAGGAGAGAAACCTTCGCGTAGCCGAATTGGAACGGAATCGGCGCCAACCTCCGTTTGATCGTTCGCGACATTCAGAGCGAACAGAATCGTCTTCAGGAATTGCAACGCAATTTGGGCAACATTCCCCGTGACAATCGTTGGTCGGCCAATCAGTTTCTCGATCAGCAACAAAAGAATCTCCAAAATGCAAAAAACAGGCTGAAGATCTGGCTGAGGCCGTTCGGCAACTCATGCAAAAGAATGGTTTCTTGTCACCCATCCAGATGACCATGAAATTCGAGGAACTTGTGGAAAACTTCGAAAGATCCGCCGAGCAAGGACAGGCGATTCACCAGATCATGTCGGAACTCGGAGTTCCTTCCATCAGTCTGCCACCTACAGAGCCTGTTTCAGTTTCTTCGATTATCCTAGCATGCGTATTCGTTATTTATGCGATTCGCCGAATCGCAGGAATAAATCGTGGGGTGTCCGGCGCGCGCGGAAACTGAACCGTGGTGCTTCCGAGAACGCGACGGCGCTTCGCCAGTTCAAGATCTTCGAGGGCCGGGAAATTCCATCCCAATCTGTAAGAAATGGTGAGCGGAATGCGTACGGAAAAGAGTCCGTCAAGGTTTCATTGTCACCAAGCTACTTCGGCGACGGGGATATTAGAGAGGACGGTCTTCTCGGCCAGGATTTCGACATGGCCATCCACGTGGACTTTCACTGAAATCTCGGCCAAGTTTCGTCCACGAATGGCCGTCGCGTTTGCAAAATGCCCGCCGTCCGGCAGCGCCGTTATTTTGATTGCGTGCAGCATGGCGATGCATTTCTCTTTGAGCGCCTTCACCTCCGGGTCTTGGCCAGAAGCTTTGAGCCAATTCACTTCTTTTTCCGTTTCAACTATGTGATATGCATCGCCACCCGAATTCTCGAGAAAGAAGCGCAAATAAGAAGCTACATGCGGCGCCTGAAGATGAAGATCCTCAAGTTTATTCACTTCATAGATGTGCTCCGGACTCGCATCAAGCGTTATTACATGCGACCCATCGTCCGCGTATCGCAGCAGGACAGGTCTTTGAGGGAGGTCGACGGTAGCAAGGAGGAGCTTGAATTTCTTGTAAAAAGGAAGCGTTTCGACCTTTATTTCGGTGGGATTTTCAGCCATCGTTTCCGCATGAACTTCATCCACGCGGGCAATTCGCTCAATCACATTTGTTTTCGCCATTGGTGAAGTGCTCTCCTGCGCACCAGTGTCTCTGGCGCTAGAGCAAGCCGCGCAAAGGATCAGAAGGCACCAAATTCCAGTTGAGGCCACGGCGCTGGCTTTCGTCCTGGAAGTGGTGGATTCATTTTGGGTTCCCTTTGTCCCAGCTTTTCCCATAGTAATCTGGATATTTTTCATTCGTGTTGCTAGTGACTACGGTGCCGTCATTAAAGCCATTGCGAACAGCATCCAGCCCGGCCTTTTGCCCCGCCGCATCGACATCCGCTTGCTTAGCGTCAGGGTTTGCTTTCTTATAATCCTGGCTCGCTTTCGCACTAGATTGATTGTATTGCGATTCGAGTGGAAACGTGTCGGAAATTTTCTCCCCTCCAGCGACCAGCTCATTCTTCGCTTGAATGGACTTTACGGTTCCAACCGACTCCTCCTCGACCATCTTTTTCACGTATTCATCACGTTTGTCCTTCTTCCGGTCTCCGCTGATCCCCTCCTTGGAAGACCGCGCGTGGTGAAGCTCATGAACCATCGTAAGTGCAGCAGAGTTTACCGACTGGCTTCGACTGATCACGATCTTCTTGCCGTCCCAATACGAGCCGTTGCCGTCGGCAAATGCGACAGGTATGTTCTTGTCTTCCAGATACTTGATGGCTGCTTTGCCTGTAGCACATTCATTGAGAAGATTTTTAATATTTTCTAGAGTAGTTTGGTCTGGTGTCTTGCCATCACCAGCCGATGGACTTGGGGAGACTGAGCCTTCAGGACTTGCACCAGGGCTTGTGCCATTAGGCGCGCCAGACTCACCGATGATTACTGTGAAGCAGCCAAGGATTATGACACCGCCGTGAGCCGTCGGGTCACCGATCCTAGCCGCCATGAGATTGCCAATCAGAACCGTGGGCGAGCCCATGGCGATGATGTCGGGTGGGCCGACGCATGTCGCCATATCCGTGACTCGCGCGGCTGGCAGGCCCCCAATGAGCACGGTGGGGCAGCCTGGAGGCAGGATGGGACCGCCGACATGCGGGACGAGTACCGTCACCATCGGGCAAACGTGCATGTCGGTAACGCGCGCGGCTGGAGGCATTGCTCCCCTATTTCCTGTGAATCAAACTCTCGTTCTCACTTCTTGCCGCCCTTGGTGCCATCGTCGGCTTCGTCGGGCTTTGCCGGATCCTGCGGACTGGAACCGCTGCCTGCGCCTGCGGCCCCTCCGCTGTTGATCAGCACCAATGTGCCGGAAATCGCCACGCCTGCCGGACCGATGTTGATGAAGCCACCGGCGCCCTTGATGGTCAGCTCCATGCCGGCTTCGATGACGACATTCATTCCTGCTTTCAGGTGGATTTCCTGGCCCGCTTCGTGGGCGAACTTCATTCCGGTTTTTTCATTGAGGGCCTGGCCGATCTGGAGGGACATGTTCTGGCCCACCTTCTCGTTCAGGTTGCCAACCACTTCGCCATGCTTGTCGCCTTCCACGTTTTCCACTTGTTTGCCCGTGACGATCAAGTGGCGGTCTTTGCCGACGAACTCACGGGAGTCGTTCTCGACGCGCAGGTCCATGTCTTTTTCCGCGTTGACAAAAATCTGTTCGCTGCCCTTTTTGTCTTCGAAGCGAATTTCGTTGTAATTGGCCGAGCCGCCGCCCTTCGAGCTTCGTGACATGAAAGTGCTTCGCGTCTGGTTGTCCGGAAGGCCATACGGAGGCATCTGCTCGGCGTTATAGACGCGGCCAGGGTTGCGAAACGCGCACCCAGCAAGAGCTGTTCTCGTCCTTCTTCCCTTCGCGATCCCAGTGAAATTGCACCTTCACACGTCCATACTTGTCCACCCAGATTTCTTCGCCAGATTTGCCCACGACGACAGCCGTTTGCGGCCCCTGGACGAACGGTTTGGGCGTCGTGCGATCCGGCCGGTAGGGTACTTTCGCTGGGATGCACTTGAAGTGATTGGAATAGTTCTCGCCGGAGAGCTCACCCGAAACGTAGCTGCCTCCTACAGTCGCGACGTGTTGCACTTCCGTAAGTAAATAGGCATCGTTCATATCAGGCCGATAGTAGCCTTCCAGATTGAACTTATACCCTGCTGCGAACCCATAGCAACCACCCGACCCGGAGGCTATCTTCGAGACAGTTTCCTCTTCCTGCATGCGGACTTTTGCCAGGTTCTCGCCCTGCGGTTTCCTCTGGTAAATTCCGGGATAGTCGTAGATTTCATACTTGCTGTTGCCATCGACATTGACGATGCTGGGTTCGTTCACCAAAAGGTTGGAACTTGGGGTCTCGAAATTGTAGTCAGTCAAAGACCATTTCCCTGTTCGTAATTCCTGTTCCATGTTCCAAGACGTGATGACATCCTTGTCCACCAAGCCGCCGGGAGCGTAGTTGACGTGGACCGTATCGTTCCGCGGGCACTCCTTGTGCACGCTGCTGTCGTTGGCCATTACAAGCGTATGTTTGTCTTGCTCGTGCTCGAAAAAATAACATATGCCGTACTGCTCCATCAGGCGCGAGACAAAGTTGAAGTCCGTCTCTCGATATTGAACGCAATACTCTCGTAGCTCGAAGCTTCCCTGAAGTGAATTCTTGAAATCGTTGAATCCCAGATCCTTGAAAATCTTTGTGATGATGTCCGGGATCGTCATGTTCTGAAAGATGCGGCAATCGGCCGTGCGCGTGAGGAACCACAGCCAGGGTACTATTTCCGCCCGATAGTGAGTAAACCGGTAGTCACTGCCGGCTTGAACAAACCGGCTGACAAATCCGTTCCAATACCGCTGGCCACCACCGGGTGCGTCAATCACTATTGCCACTCGCTGCCCCACGATTTGATCGTAAGAAATAGACGGATTTTCAGAGAGCAAATCGAGATGGAACGCAAACGGACGAGAAATGTTCTCGTGGCCATTTAGCCCCTGCAAAAGTAAAGCATCCTTTCCGAGGGGCGAGTTCAGGGAGAGGAGCCTTCCTTCCTGTGTGTAGGTCATATTCGAGCGTCTCCGCCACGACTTAATGAACCAAGCGTGCTGTTTTCAATTGGCTCGGGCCACATCATGATTTTCCGATCAAGGGTGAGAACACTCACCCACCATATTTTCCTAGGACTTCCAATGAACAGTCCGAGTTGGAACTGAGTTTTTCATTGCGTCCCGCCATTCACTCCCATTTGGGAGGCTTTTGCATTGGGCAGCGTGGCAGCAAATCGCGGCCAGTCGAAAGCGCTGGTAAATTTGCGACGGATGAATCCAGACCAGATCGCGTCGCCATTTTCAATTTTCGAGTCCGTGACGAGATCCCTTATTTTCTTTATGAAATCCATGGTGTTCTGCTTCGCCTGAGACCAACATTGGGCACCATCGGACACAATCCGAGCGTACGGATCAACGTCAGCTGCGCCGGGAGGGCTGTCGGAAAGCCGTTTTGGGCGTGGTACTGTTACGGGAGACCGTCCAATAGCAAAAAAGACCATGGCGCCTGTTCCTAGCGGTCCTTGAGCCGCCGGCCCTGCAGGCATCGGGACACGGGCCCCAAAATCGCTGAAGCCTTGGACCCCTAGATAGGTGTTCTGCGGCGCGGTGCCGCCGAATATCGCCGCGACGTGAGCGAGCGGCGCATCGAGTTCGAGGGAATATTGGCCGACTCCCGGCTCGGTTACCCTCATGCCGATGCCAAGGTCACGCACTCCGTGGGCAATCATATAGTTGGGCGCATGCACGAGAGCGTCACAGAGGCCTAGAAAGGGCCACTCCTCAAAATGATGAAAGGCCTTGTCCTGACAGGTGTGCAGAGCCGTACCCAATAACTTGACGGCTGTTTCTCCTTCGTGCCGGTTGATTATCGCTTCGACTATTGCGCTTGCGGACTTGTCAAGAAGATCGCGGACCGCCGCTTGACACTCCTGTTCAGTCTCCATCCTGCCGCCGAGAAATGGGTCCGATCCTTCGAGATGACCGCGCATCGCATGAAGGTGGGTTTCGTCCGCGGAATTGCCCTGTTTTTCATCAACGAGCGCATTGGCCTCTGCCATCAACTTGGCAGCTCGCGGGTCAAAGCCAAATTCTCCGCTGGTTGCAACTTGAACCGTAATCTCTTTATGGAAGCAGGGTATAGCCATTGTTTTCGCACCTTATCAGGAACGGAGCGTGGCAAAGTTTCGGCCTCACCTGCAACAGTACAGGCGGGACATGAGCTAAACTCACAAGCATTGGGTCACAATTCCCATCCTCGAGTTTCAACCGCGATGAACGTCAACGGTTCCCATCCCGACTCATTTTATGGCGCCGCAATTCACGTGTACTGAAAATTACCGTCAGAACCCACTCCCACACTTATCGATTCCAGTTTCCCGCGTTCGGCCATGCGGGTCAGCAACTGCCGGGAAATGTCCGGCAGCAAGGTGTTTGTCAGGATGTTGTCCACGTTGCGCGCTCCGCTTTCGACCTCGACACAACGGCGGGCGACTTCGTCCACCAGTGCCTGATCGTAAGTCAGGTCGATCTTGTGATTTTCCCGAATTCGCCGCTGAATTTTTCCGAGCTTCAACACGACAATCCGCTTCATCATTTCATCGCGCAATGGGAAATAAGGGATGAGGATCATGCGCCCAAGGAATGCCGGCTTGAAGATCTTGTTCAGCTCGGGCTTGATGGCCTTTACGAGTCCCTCAGGAGTAGGCATCGTTTCCGGGTCGGCAGTGAGCTTCGTCAACGCCTCGGTGCACGCATTTGTTGTGAGGAGGATGATTGTGTTCTTGAAATTAATTTCGCGCCCTTCACCGTCTTCCATCATGCCCTTGTCAAAAACCTGGTAGAAAAGCTCGAGAACATCTGGGTGCGCCTTTTCGACTTCATCCAGCAACACGACGGAATAAGGCCGGCGGCGGACAGCCTCCGTGAGCACGCCACCTTCGCCGTATCCGACGTAGCCCGGCGGAGACCCCTTCAAGGTCGAAACGGTGTGGGATTCCTGGAACTCCGACATATTGATCGTGATGAGATTGCGTTCGCCGCCGTACAGCAGGTCAGCAAGCGCGAGAGCCGTTTCCGTTTTGCCCACACCGCTTGGGCCTACCAACATGAAGACGCCCACGGGCTTGCCAGGATCGTCGAGTCCGGCGCGTGAGGTGGAAATGCGCTGGCTGATTGCATCGAGCGCATGTGTCTGGCCGATCACGCGCGAACCCAGCAGGGACTGGAGCGACAGCACTGTATTGATTTCGTTCTGCTGCATTTTCCCAACCGGAATTCCCGTCCAGGCGGAAATCACTTCACCGGTTATCTGCGCATCCACGCACACGCGCATGAGAGGCGCTTCCCCTTGAAGCGTAGAAAGTTCTCGGTCGAGTCCGTCGAGTTCCGTGCGTAGCGCGGGGAAATCCAGCGCTGGCTTCGCAGCGGTCGACCCGTCGACGATTGCAGCCCGTGGCGGCGGAGTTGATTCTAATTGGGTGCGGACCTCCCGGACGCGTGAAACGAGCTCGAATTCCTTGTCCCGGCGGCCCTGCAATGCCGAAAGTTTCGATTCGACTTCCACTTTCTGTTTCGCAATCTCCGCGAGACGCTCGCTATGGTCCGCACCTACAGATGTCTCACGCTCGAGGACGCGCTGCTGGACATTTAGATCATCGAGTTGGCGGCTGGCATCCTCGATCGGTGGGGGCGTGGCGTTTTGCGAAAGCGCCAGGCGCGCACAAGCGGTATCCAGCACACTCACGGCCTTATCCGGGAGTTGACGGCCTGCTAAGTATCGATGCGAGAGTCGCACTGCGGCGCTCACGGCCTCGTCGAGAATGCGTACGTTGTGATGTTTTTCAAGCGACGGAACGATCCCTCGAATCATCGTCATGCATTGCGTCTCGGCGGGTTCTTCGACTTTGACCACCTGGAACCGCCGTGCCAAAGCTGCGTCCTTCTCGAAGTATTTCTTGTACTCCGACCACGTTGTGGCGGCGACGGTGCGTAATTCTCCGCGTGCCAACGCGGGCTTCAGGAGGTTAGCGGCATCTCCCTGACCGGCTTGCCCCCCCGCGCCAATCATCGTGTGCGCCTCATCGATGAAAAGGATGATGGGAGTCGGGGAAGACTTGACCTCCTGGATTAAACCTTTCAGGCGGTTTTCGAACTCTCCTTTGATGCCCGCGCCCGCTTGGAGAAGCGCTAAATCGAGCGAGCGAATCGAAACGTTGCGCAGCGGAGGCGGGACGTCACCCGTCGCCACGCGCAGAGCAAAGCCTTCCACGACCGCTGTTTTCCCCACACCCGCTTCTCCGGTCAAGATCGGGTTATTCTGGCGGCGTCGCGTTAAGATATCGATGATCTGCCGGATTTCATGGTCCCTTCCCAAGACCGGATCGATTTTTCGGCCGCGGGCGCTGGCTGTCAGGTCGATCGTGAACTGATCGAGATTGGGAGTTTTCCCGGAACTCGCAACTGGAGCCGCCCCTTTTACCACATCGGTCAGCGCCGTGGCCGTCACACTATCTTCCGGGGATCCTGCCACAATCGTCCAAAAATCCTTTCTAAGGGCGTCAGGATTGATTTTCTGTAATTCAGAGGTGGTCTCTCGAATCATGCGCGCCAATTCATCGTCGGTTATGACCGCCAACAAGGTAAGCCCAGTGCGAACCTGCGCTAAGCCAAAATCCAAGGAACCAATCGTCCAAGCCTCCGAAAACATTTTTACGAGAGAGGGGCTGAACGCAGGCGTGCGCGCGTTCCCTGATTTGAGTCGGTCCAGGCTCCGTGTTAAATCCGCGGAGAGTCGTGCCTTGTTGATGCCGCCGCCCTTCAATATGCGCGGAACGTCTCCATCCGGCGAGTCGAGTAATTTCAACAAGTAGTGTTCGATCTCGATGTCATAGTGCGTCCTGGCAAGACAGAATCCTGCGGCGGCCTCGAGCGCATTGCGAGTGGGATCATTCAGTTTTCCGATCAAGCCTTTTAAGTTCACGTTCATCCGCGTATCGCCTCTCCTTTAGAGGGGAAGGATCGTGTCTGCCGGATTTCTGGCCATTTGTTCCGACTTGACCCAGGACACCCAGCCGAGCTGAGGCGCATGATCGTCTTGGGGACCGAGATCACACCTCGGCACCTCTTCGTGATTCATTATCAGCTGTATTTCGTAATCAAATTCGTCATTGGAATAGAATCGGGTCATAGCCTGCAACTGCTTGAAAGCCGAACCCGTAGGAAGAAATTCGAGGTATTGCGCGAGGGAAAGAGGGCCAAGCTTTATTCGGACGCGCGACTGCCGATCCCAGATCTCGTCGCCCAGGACGGCGCCTTTCCCCAACTCCTGAGATTCGCATTCATCATCGTCCATGCAGCATTGGGTATCAGGTGACAAACGATACCAGGCCCCAACAAACTGGTCGACTTCGGCAGGAACTCCGAAATAGTCACTTAGGAGCTGTTCCAGCGCGCCCGAAGATCGTTGGTGCTGAACTAACAGACCGGAGTAAAAGATTAGCGCTTCGTCCAGTATCCCCTGGTGTCCGATCAATCCTGGAGTTCCAAGGCCTATCAGGGCCAAAAGGTTTAGGAAGAAGTTGTCGCGATCACCCCGCTCGTAGGCGACCCCAAACCGATATTTTTGCCATGCTCTGTAAAACAAGGATAGACTTCGATGATTAAACAGGTCTAAGAAATCGCGGAGACTCGTGTCGCCTGCGCGCAATCGTTCCAAGAGCATCGCGGTGTACCATTGCGGAAGCGGCCCTTGGATCCCAGTTATCCCCATGAAATTGACATCCATCAGTGGGGTCTGATCGGCATCCCATCGCAGTGATTGGATTTCGCTGGCCGGAAAAGTGAGGGAAGGATGAGTGGCCAACCGTACGACTTCCAAAGAAGGATGTACGAACCCCCCAACTGGCTGGCGATCCGGCAAAGATCTTTCCAGCAGGCGCATTGCTTGAAAGAACTCAAACGCACACGGCTCTTGACGCAGTCGTGACACGATTTCGAGATTCTCTACAGCAGGATCGCCTGTCCGGCCCTTGGTGGCCATTGCTTCAAAACCTCGTTTCTCTGCTGCGTAATCACGGCTAGCTGAGTGAAGCTATTTAACGAAGCATACTGCCCCAGAAATTGTTCGAGAACCGCGGAGAACAAATAGGCTCCGCCCCCGACGAATTGTTCCTCGTCCAATTCAAGATCAACTCTCGTTCCACGGACGAAGCTGATCCCATGCTCTGAAATCACACGCGCGAATTCGCGTTTGCTGGCGAGGCGCGCGATCCCACCGATCTGTTTTTCCACGTGAACGGAATCCGAGAAGTTGTAGAGGCGCAATATCTCTTGCAGCGCTTCCCTTCCCTCACTCACCAGCGAAAGGTAGTTCAAAGAAAGATGGGAAATGAGTCGCCACTGCATCCCTTTTCCCGCGGGCGGACGCACCGTCGGAGTGGGCTTTCGCAGGGCCACAATCCGCTTAATTGAAGAAGCGGCGTCCAATTCAAAATCACCGGTCGCGCTTCCAAACGGAAGGCGAGAGGGAAGGTCGCCATTCGAGCACATACATTTCACCGTGATTGTGTCCAGTTCCGGGTGTGCAGGACGTCCGGATAAATCCACCAGTGAAAGGAACATCTCGGAACCTTCGTCATCCCGGCGGATGGAGGGCCTTCGATTTGTGTACCAAAATGCCTTTGGGCGGCTGTCATTGCGAGAAGATGTGTGGCGAAAACGGTAAAACGGTTCGTAGTGCGTCACTTGATCTGAGTGAGGATCCGGGCTGATCACCTCGTCAACTGAAAAAATTTCGAAGGCGCGACGCCTGCGAATATCCGGGATAACCGGGTATTCATATGATTTCTGGTCGAGCAAGATGGGCTCTGCCACCATGGGAAACAAATTGATGATCGGTGTACACCCGAGGCGTAACACATTGGGCGATACGCCCAACTCCAGCATCTGCTGGCGTTCGTCACCCTCGAACCGGGAAATTAGAAAGATGAGCTCAACCTTTTCCTTGAAACCCGCTCGGGAAAGCTGGTCGAGTCCATGAACGTCCAGAAAAAGGTACTTCTCCGGGAAAAAAAAGTATTCCTGCAGCAATCGATAGGCGAAAAACGAACGATGAGGATAGGGAAGTAGCGCTTCCTCTTTTGAGAACCCCACGGCGCGCACGCAATCGGCTGGCAGGAAAACGGGGGTGACTTTCGAATTCGGCGAGAGATCCCGAAGAATCACCTGCGAGCAATTGTTCAGAAGGAGTTCATACAAGGAGTACGAAAGGTTGCTCTCCCCATTCAAATAGAAGCGCAACGAATTGATATCCAGTTTGTCGAATCCGGCGTCCGGCAAACAATCGAGCCGCACTCGGAGCGCGGCGACCGCGTCAACCGCCTTCACAGTCGGCTTGAGTCGGTCGGGCGTTAACCACTGGGCTTCTGCGACATGCAAAGGCCAAAGCGTAGTGTCGTAGCATGTATTGAATTTACAAGGGAGGCCATTTACCGGGCGCGAATACAACATGGATTCTCTGCGAATCTTGAGTCCCGTCGACAATTTCCCTTGTTCCGGATCAAGATGGAACTCCACGATCGAAACCGATGGAATTGGGCGAAGATAGTGCGGGTATAAAATCGACAACAACGCCTCGGTGATTTCAGGGAATTCATCGTCGAGCTTGAGATGAATGCGCGCGGCCAAAAACGCAAAACTCTCGATAATGCGTTCTACGTGTGGATCGTCGCAGCGAGTGGGTTCCAATAAGAGCCTGGAGGCAATCTTCGGGTATTTTTCAGCGAACTCCGCGCCCAGGTGGCGGATATATGCCAATTCCCTCTCATAGTACGCGAGGAGATCATCACGCACCGGCGTCACCTCGAACCTGGTACGTGCCGTTATTTAGTTCCAGGAGGCTGTCAAATCGTACGGGGATTGGTTCTGGGTCAACCCTCAACAGCCCCTCAATCACAAAGTGAACAAGATGGGGTGTGTCGGCGGTGGCTGCCACGCTCACTTTTGTCCGGGCCAGGCGGGGCTCGAAAAGCGCGATGCACGCCTCTATTTCCCTTAAGAGCAAGCGTTGGTCGGCAGTGGCAAACAAGTTCATGGATGTGGTATCCGACAAACCGTATACAAATACGGACCGTCTCAGTTCTTTAAGGGATTCCGGCGGGTCGTCACCCACACACCGCGTATTCATCAGGAATTCAAGATCGCGGCGTAGCGCTTCTTTTACGGCACGCACGGATTTCGCGGGGGTCGGCATGGATTCCGAACGCCGCTTTGGCTCCTGATCGATCAGACGATCAAGCACGGACAATGTCGCGATTTTTGACTTGTCCGATAATTTCGCGAGGCGGATTTTGAGTTCGAACATCTGTCCCGGGATAAGCGCGATGGACTCTTCAAAGGTCTCGTACCCATGCAACTCGATCTTAATCCGATGCTCTCCTGGGTTGACCCGGTAGCCGTCGCCCTCGTAGTCGTTTACGCGCCCGACGCAAGTATCGTCTACGTAGATCGAGGCACGATCCGGCACAACGTTGAATTTCATCCTTGTCAGAAGTGGACCTGGGTGGTGCGTTCCAGAATCTTTGTCCATTAGGCGTATGCCTTCCCTCTTACTTTAAACAAGCCAGAGCCTGGATCGGGTCCAAACGGCAAATGCGCTCATAAATTTCCTGCTTCTCTGTTGCATTGCCTCCCATCTTGGTCATACACCGGAAGAGAAGTGTGAGCGGATTCGTGAGAACATCGGGGGATTCCCAATCCGCCAACTTGCGGCACTCAATTTCCTGAGCCAGGTCTTTCAAGATTGGGTAGGCGATTGATTCCTGACCAGCCGTAAGACAGAGCTCAGCAAGCTGGGCTTTTCTTTCAAATCGCTTCCGACCCGATCGTTCTTGAGACATCTCCCTCGTCAGGATTTCCATAGCCTCCTGGATTCGGCCGGAACGAACCGCGCGCATAGCCAGCTCCCGGACGTCTGGAGGTTGCTCCTTGCCATCGGTAGTGGGGAAAGCCTTCGTAGAAAAAGTCGCAATGGCTTCCTCTTCCCTAGGACGCGAAGAGTTAAAGTTCTCCTCCAACCATTTAAGAGTCTCAGGACTTGCCGCGGAAGTATCGTCTAGGAAAGTTGCTTTCGGGAGATCTGGGAAATCCGTCACAAGGGCGATCACACTTGATCGAATCGCTCTGACCACTCGATCGTAGTCGCTCCCCAACTCCTGGCACGCTTTGGTGGAGTAGCGCTGAAGGTCGAACCACATCGTGCCGCACGACGAGCCCAACGCGGTTTCGGATGCTTCGAGCAACTCTCTCCATTTTCCATCTTTCGCAAGACTCTTCAATCGTTGGCGGGTCTCGCTCACCGGAGGCTCAAAATTCGCGTCTGTCATTGAGAATCGCTGTCCCATCAATTCTCCCAACCGGAGCCCGCGGAGAATCACATAAGGCTCCGGGCTGGTGGGGTCAAGGCGACGCAAACAATTCGCCGCGGCTATAATCTTGCGTATAGCGTCGTCACGGTCGGCAGGCTCATCGGAAATTTTTTGCCGCCGCACTGGAACGGTCGGTTCGTGACTCGCCGCCGGGGGCGGATTCACCGCGGTCTGGGCAACTTCCGCCTCCAATTCTCCTTTGCCTTTGAGGAATGTTTCGACGAGCGATTGCAAGTCCTCGAGTGCACCGCGTAACTTTCCAAAGCTCGCGCTTTCTCCGTTGAGCTTTTCATTGCACAATTCACCTAAACCCTGCAATGCGGGTAGCGCTTGATTGAGGTCATTCGCGAGATTCGCGTAGAACTCGCGGGGCGTAGAATCTGCATCTTGGTCAAATGCTTCCGGACTCAATTTCTTGTCCGCGATGGCATTCTCGCGGGCCTTCATCCGGGCCTCATTGTCCTTGCAGTCCTCTTCGTATCCGACCACTCGTGACTCCACGTACTTGAACCAGTCGTAATTGCTCCGAGTTAATGGGATTTTTCTTAGTTGGCCAGCCAAGGAAGAACCGACCCAATTGAGTGGAGCTGCACGGAGCTCCATGTCGCCATCTTCAGGTTCGGGATAGAGGGTATCCCAAAAGCTCTCCATCATTCCGCGGAGTAGGTCAAGTCCGGCCTTAAGCCCAGAAACACCGTTTTGAAGTACGAGTGCCTCCGTCAGCCATGCTGCCAACTGCAGGTCCTTGCTTTTGGTGGTTAGCGCCTCGGTCGTCAAACGAATTACCAGCGCAGGATCGGCAGTTTTCACTTTGTAGGACCACTCCCCTTGAGGAAGATCTTCTTCTTCTCGGCGAGCTTCTTTCACCTTTTCGTAAACAGGCTCCCACCGTAAATTCTGACCACTGGGGTTTTCGCCTGGGATTCGGCTGAGGATGTTTTCGGGGAGCATCATAGGTTCACCTAGTGCACTGAAGGAACCGGGGCAAACTCCAATTTCCGTATTTCCAGGATTGGGATTTCCTCACCGTTAATAAGCAAGAGCTTCTGCCCGATGGGGCGCACCTCACCGTCCTCGCCCTCTTCCCACACGGTTTCTCTTCCCAGCCGAACACTATCGTTCGGGTGCTTTGCGGCAAAAGGCGTGAGAGCCGGTAAGTAGGATTCTCCCAATTCTCTGTCCCGAAAAGCGGGGTTGGCGTGGATCACCGCGGGTATCCAAAGAGTATCGCGCAATCGACGGGGCGGGCCGACTTCAATAGAGGAAAGAAACGAAAAAGGAATTTTGAGATAGGCGCCCGCGGCCAAAACCTCCAAATTCGCTCCAATCCGCGGATCGGAATCAACGATGCCTTCAAACGGCAATCCGTTATACTTACCGCTAGACGAGCCCACAGCGCTGTCTGGCGATGTGTTCTGTAGTTTCCCTTTCGGGTAGACGTCCTGGCGAGTCCTTGTCGCGTTGAGCAGTCCTCGGTAAAGCACACCCCCCATCTCTGACTGTGGACCAGCCTGGCTCAACACCTCCAGATGTTTTTCCGCCCTGTCGTAATCTCCAGAGAAACAAAGCAATTCAAATAGAAACGTGCGCCCCCTCACGTCACCGGGGTCACGGCGTAACTCGTCGCTCAAAGCACTGATGGCTTCACCCAGCTTTCCTGCTTTGAGCAAGTCTTGTGGAGTCATGGTGGCACAATCGAAACCAACATTCGAAAATGCTATGTAACATGGCTAGCAGCGTGACAGAAACATCACCGGGAAAGGGTGGGACGAGTACCCTCCCCAGCCGAGTAGCCAATTCAATCAAGCGCAACCCCGTTGATTCGGCCTGCACGTCATCTGATACATTCTGAGAATCTTACGCGACCGCTTTATTCGCCTTGACGTCCCAGCCCGCCTTGCCAACTGAAGTCATCGTGCCCTTGTTGTCCTGCTCAAAGTACTCCACTGTAATCTTGCCGAAATTGAGCGAGACATTCTCCGTCGGCGTTTCACCACCTCCCGAGCCGGATGTCGAATAGCTCGACACCATTACGTCATCTAGTTCGATTTTCAGATACTCCTTTTGCTCTCCGCCGGCCTTGCGCATGGCCATTTCTGCCTTGGGAATATGGTCGCCCTTGGCGCACGCGCTGATGAGCTTGGGGGTAGCCTTGTCGACGTGCTTGGTGAAGGTGATATCATGCATTTCCACCTTTCCCGAGCCCATCCCGCCTCCCCGCGCTGCACTGCCGGTCTGGGCTTCGGCCCAACTCCAAGCGAGCAGCTCGATCTCATCCTTGTGCTTGTCGTCCTTGCTCTCACCTTTGATGCCGTCTATCTTGAGAAACATATCACTGGACATTAGCGTCTCCTTTGTTGAGTTTTTGAACGGAACGAAATCTTTATGGCCGGTAAGTATCGCCGTCGCGAAACCTATTTCCGAATGGAGGGTGGCAATTCAGCGACCAACCGCAGGGATACGGTCAATTCATCCAATTGAAAATGAGGTCTGAGAAAGGCGATCGCCTTATACACACCAGGCTTCCCAGCCACTTCAGAAACCTCAATATGGGCCTCGCGGAGGGGATGTTCCGCTTTGACGGTCGGTCCAGCGTTGTCGTCAAGTACGACGTATTGCGCAATCCACTGGTTGAGGAATTTCTCACAATCGAGACGCGACATAAATCCGCCCACCTTGTCACGCATGATTACCTTCAAATAGTGCGCGAACCGGCAAACCGCCATGATGTATGGGATCTGGGCGGAAAGGCGTGCGTTGGCATTCGCCTCGGCTTTATCGTACTTCTTCGGTTTGTTCGCGGACTGAACGCTGAAAAATGCGGCATTGTCCGTCCCTTTGCGATGAACCAGAGGAACCAACCCGTGATCTGCAAGTTCCTTTTCGCGGCGATCTGTGATTGCAATTTCTGTCGGGCATTTCAGCGCCACATCTCCCATGTCCGTTTGAAAATTGTGAGCAGGCAAGCCTTCCACTAACCCTCCGGATTCGACGCCACGAATCGAAGCACACCATCCGTACTTGGTAAAGGCGTTCGTGACCTTTGCTCCGAGCGCGTAGGCGGCGTTTCCCCACAAATACTTTGAATGATCAGAACCATCCACCGCTTCCTCGTAATTGAACCCATCCACGGGTTTCGTGTCCTTGCCGTAAGGAAGTCGCATGAGAATGTGAGGGATCGCTAGTGCGACATAACGGGAGTCCTCACTCTCGCGAAAGGATTTCCACTTTCCATAGGTCGTGTTCTCAAAGATTGCCCCGACATCCCGCGGATCGCCGAGTTGCGTAAAGCTATCCATGCTCAGGAGTTGCGGCGAAGCAGCCGTCAGAAATGGGGCATGAGCCGCGGCCGCTACTTGAGAAATCTTTTCGAGAAATTCGATGTCTTCCGGGTGCTTACTGATCTCGAAATCGCCTATCAAGCTGCCAAACGGTTCGCCACCGAATATGCCAAATCCGTCCTCATAGATCTTTTGAAAAAGGCCGCTTCGATCAAATTCAGGAGCGCGCTGCATGTCGCGAAGAAGATCTTTCTTGCTGGCGTTGAGAACCTTGATCTTCAGCATGGAACTGGTCTCGCTCTGCTCCACCAAATATCTCAGGCCGCGCCAGGAGGCCTCGAGCTTTTGAAAATCCGGATGATGCAGGATTTCGTTTAGCTGAATGGAAACCAAATGATCGATTTGCGCGATGCGCGCCCCAATCATGGCTTGGGCATCGCGCGAAAGCGTCATTTCCCCCTCTAGAAATTGGGAAACGAATTCCTTGACCATGTCCCTGCCGCGCTCGCGGGATTCAGGCTCGCGGCCAAACCGTCCTTCTTGAACTATCTGGTCAAGGAGACTGACTTCGCTCGACTGGGCAGGCTGTGCTGATTGCGCAACGGAGCTCTTAGGCTGGCTCATCAGTTCCTCCCTTAACTTTTTCCTTTTTCAGCTCGTCCTTAATCTTGCCCATTTTCTCCGTATTCCCAATGGCTTCCATCAGCACAGTGTCGAGCTTCTCATTCGTTTGAAGAGCTCCGCGGAGGTCGGACAATTTCGTCCTCAAATCCAACAATTCTCTGAGCGGCCTAACCTGACGCGCTACCTGTTCCGGCTCAAAATCGTCCATGGACTTGAAATTCAGATCTACTTTGAGTTGGCCCGCTTTGGCATCGTCGCTTAGCTTATTTTCAACTGCGAAGGCCGTGTGAGGTCTCATGCTCTCGAGGACGCCGTCAAAATTGTCCAGTGAAACTTCGACAAATCGACGCTCCTTCAGCCGGGGCAGCGGCTCGGTGGGTTGGCCGCTCAAATCGGCCAGCACTCCCATTACAAAAGGAATCTCTTTGGCCTCGATAGCGTTCCCAACTTCAACGTCATAAGTGACATGAACTCTGGGGGGACGAACTCGCTCTAGCTTTTTGTGTACACTTTCCTTAGCCATTGCGCACACCTCACCGTTGGAAATCCTTGGGGAAAATCGGGGGACACTACCTTCAGCATCGACTGTGCAACAAAATCTCATGTATTTGAAGTCATGTCAAGTGTTGAATATCGTAAATCGACGTTGCCTTGGTGATATACTTGCCGACGCGCCCCGGGCTACAGATTCCGCTGTCATCTGTGCGCTGCCGCAATGACTTCCAAACCAACTTCTAGTAGGATGCGGTCCTAACGAGGATCCCAGCCGTGCAGCGCCTCGGCAGGTACGAAATTCTGTCTGAATTGGGTCGAGGAGGGATGGGTGTAGTTTATAAGGCCCGCGACCCGTTCATCAACCGGCTCGTCGCCCTCAAGACGATTACCAACAATTTGGCCGACACCGACACCCTACTGAAGCGCTTTTATCAGGAAGCCCGGTCGACGGGCACTCTCCAGCACCCCAATATCGTCACCATCTATGAGCTCGGAGAAGAAAACGGCACTCCGTTCATCGCCATGGAGTACATCGATGGCGAAACCCTGGAGGGGCTGATCGCGCGGAAAGCCCCGCTTCCACTCGCGGTGAAACTTGGATATCTCATTCGCGCCAGTGAGGGACTGGCTTACGCCCACGAACACGGTGTAATCCACCGCGACATCAAGCCCGCGAATATCATGGTGACCGCTGAAGGAGTAGCCAAGATCCTCGATTTCGGCATCGCGCGCGTCGTCGATTTTTCCATGACCCAGGCAAACTTAGTGGTTGGCTCGCGTGCCTATATGGCGCCTGAGATGTATAAGGGCGAGCGCGCCGACGCGCGCTCCGATATTTGGGCGCTAGGTGCGACGCTCTATGAACTCATCGCCTATCAGAAGCCTTTCGCGGCCGAATCAGAAGCGGAGCTGATGTTTAAAGTCATCAATGAAGATCCCCCACCGTTGAGGACTCTGTGCCCCGACTGCTCGGAAAGCCTCGAGAGTGTCATCAAGCACATGTTGGAAAAGTCCGCCTCCGCGCGGTTCCAGAGCATGCCGGATGTGCTTCGCGATCTCGGCTCTCTCTGGAAACAGGCGCAGCAGGAAACCGTCCAGAACTTATTGGCGGAAACCCAAAGATTGACCGAAGTTCGAGATTTTCGTGGCGCGCAAGAACTTCTTCGCAAAGCCCTTCAGATTGATATTACAAACATGCCGGCCAAGAGTTTGCTGGACCAAGTGTCCAAGGAGGTCCGCCGGCAGGAGATTTTGCCGCAAGTCCAGAATCACTTAGATCGTGCGCGAGGGCACTTGCAGGCACGCAATTTGAGGGAAGCGCGCGGGGAAATGGACTTGGCTTTGGGACTGGATTCACGAAACGAACCGGCCCAGCTGTTGCAAAAGGAAATAGATGAAGCGGCGAAATCCGCGGAGCGTTTGGAGCATCAGCTGAGATTTGCCAAACAGCGGCTGGCGGAAGGGGCACTGACGGAAGCACGGGAGGTTCTGCAAGAGGCTTCGAAGTTGTGCGCGGAAGAACCTCGGGTGCACGAATTAAGGAAGCAGATCGTGGAGGAGGAAAGCAGAAGAGAGCGGCGGAGACAGTTAAGCGAAGTGCAGCAGCAAGCGCGGGGATTGTGGATGGAATTGAAATATGCCGAATGTTTGGCGGTGTTGGAGGAAGGGCTGAAACAGTTTCCCGGCGAGGGAGCGTTGCTAAAGCTGCAGGAAACCGCGAGGCAAGATTGGGCGGAGGACGAGAAGCAGCGGCGGTTGGGCAAAGCACGGAAACTTTTGGGGCAGCAGCAGTTCGCTCAGGCGAGGGCGATTTTGGAGGAGTTGGCGAAGCAGCATCCAGGGGATACATCAATCGGCAAATTGCGGGGTCTGGTCGAGCAAGGGGAATCGGAGCTAAAGAAACAAGAGCGTCTGGTTCAAGAGTTGGAGGGGTTGCGCACACTAGTTAGGGCAGAGCGATACGCGGAAGTGGTAGCGCAGGAAGAACGGCTGCTCCGTGAGTATCATCAGGATTTCGAGCTGAAAGAATTGGTGGGGTACGCGCGGGCCGAGTTGATGCAACGGCAGCTTCGAGACAAGGAACGGCAGTTTGAGACGCACATTCAGGGTTTGCTCCGGACAAATAGGTACGCCGAGGCAGCCGTAGCAGCACAAAAGGCGCTTCGTGAGTTTGACGGCCACCCGGGATTTCAGAAGCTTTGGGAAGTAGCCGAAAAAAAGAAGAAAGAACAGGAAGTACGAGACGAATATCAGCGGCGGATTCGGGATATTCAGCTGAGAATCAACCGACAGGAAGTGACCGATGCCATTGATCTGGCGCAGCAGACGCTAACGACCCTGGGACCGGACATGCAAGTTTCGCGTCTCCTGCAAGCTGCCAAAATGGAGCAGGAAGAGAAGAGCAGACGGGGTGGGGAGGAGAGGCTGGATGCCGCACAAACGCTGGTTGAAGGAGGAAAATTAGAAGAGGCAACACAATTGCTGAAGGATGCGTTCGCGACCCAGATCCTGCAGCCTTCCGATCCCAGAGCCAACCAACTCCTCGCTCAAATCGAGAAGACATCGCTCACCAAGCATTCGAGCCCAAAGCCAGCTGCGGGCAGGCCACCCGCAAACGTGCAGCAGAGACGGCCTTCCCCCTCCGTATCCCCGGCTGGTCCGCCGCCATTTTCCGCAACCGATGTACTCAGTCAGACGCCCCCTCCCGTCCCGCCTGTTTCTAGATCGACTGTCGTGCATCTCAATGAAGGGAGCCAATCCTCTACATCCGCAGCAGGCGTTCCTACCCAGAAATCTGGCGCCACCGCAAGGTATCTCCAGCCTCAAATCCGCAAGGTGCAACCTGTTGCTCCGGGGACGAAGTGGCACGTGGGCAGGTCCGTGGTTGCGGTGAAAACTCTTCTGGTCTCGTCAGCATTGTTCTTGAAGCAACGGTTCCTCGGAACAGCGCGCATGCCGAAAACCAGCTTGTCGGCGGCAGTGTTGATGCCGAAGCGCCGCCTGATAATCGGTGGGGTCGCCGTCGTCGTGCTCATCGGCAGCGTTGCCGTCGGGATTCCTATCTGGAGAGCACATCGAGCGTCTGGCCTTCTGTCAGCGACAGAGAACAAACTACGCTCAGAAGCCGAGCGATTGTGGGACAAGAATGAACCCGATCAATCGGAAGACAAATGGAAACAGATTTATGCAATCCACGGCGCACTCGAGAATAAGGCAACACAAGAGATTGCGTCCATAGAAGCGAAACGCGTCAAAGAACAAGAGCTCTTTGATGAGGGCAACCGTCTGGTCCAAGAAGACAAGAACAATCCGCAGACTCGGCAGGTCTTGCAAGAGGTTGTCAATCTGCACTTGTGGCACTCAGCGGAAGCCCTAAGCGCGTTGAAAGTCATTGATGAGGTCAAGCAAACTGCTGACACGCTTTCTGAGCAAGAGCAAGGGCTCTTTCGTGATGCAGAACAACTGTTCGGAAGTGGAAATTACGATGCCTCGCGGCGCAAATTCCGCGATCTGCTCAGCTTGCAGATTCCGAACTCCACGCTGCAGCCCAAGGCGCAAGAGTATCTAAACAAAATAAGGGCGCTGAATGACGATAAGAAGAATTACGACGCAGCTCTCGAGGACCTCCAGAACGAAAATTGGGACGCCGCGCGAGACGCATTCCGCACCATTGTCGATCATAAGGGGACGCTTAAGGACGAAGCGAAAAAGCGGCTAGACAAGATTGCATCGGCCCAAAATGCGATCGATTCAATCTCGGAACTAACTCGCTCACATTCTTACCGTGGTGCAAAGAGCAAGCTCGACAACATGCAGGAATGGCCGAAATCGTCTGAGCGGTTACGAAAGGCGCTTGTTTCCTCTGAACAGCAAGAATTCGATTCCATCAAGTCTCACGCCCAATCTCTGCTTCAAAAACAAGACATTGGCGGGCTCGAACACTTGCAAGACCAACTGGGTAACTATACGAGTCGCGCGGAGGATGCACCCACGCTTCGGAGCGCGGATGAGCTCAATCAAAATCTGAATAGCCAAATATCCCAGCTGAAACGGGAAGGAAGCAGTGATAAGCAAGCTTTCGAAAAGGCCGAAGCGGACTATCGAAAGGCCCGGGATGGGCGCGACATCAATCGTCTCAATACGGAAGTCCTTCACGAATTTGAGGAGATCGCTCGAGGGAGCGGTTATAACCGCACTGCCGCGGAGAGTTACGTCTCAAAGGTAATTCCCGAAATGACTCGAGATTTAACCAAGATTGTTTCGGAACAAGGAAAGGCTGTAGTCCCTCCGATCTCATGCGGTCCCGATTCAAAGGTAACACCCGAAAGTAAGGGACAAACCGTTCCTTGCGCGAAGCTCGATATCGATCCGCCACTGCGCTGGGTCGGGAACCCCACAATTGATATGCCGGGTGGGGCAATACAATCGGGAAAGTTACCCTACACACTGCATTTGATTGTCGTGGTGGACGGGAATGGCAAGGTGATTCATCTAGATAAGGACGGTCCGGCAGACCAGGACTTTTTGAAGAAAGCCAAAGACGCAGCCAAACACTGGCACTCTACACATCCATTTCTGAACGGGAAACCCGTCAATGCTAGCTTTTCGATTGACGTCACTTTCCAACCTTGAACACGGTCTCCTACGCCTAGTTTACTGCCTTTGTGGTTCCGGTATATGGTGTGAACCTGCGCCCTCACGCCGACTTCCTGAGGATTCTTCAGACGGTGAAAAGCCACGGGGCATCACCTCCGGCCCTCCACAACCTTGGTCCGTGTTTCTGATTTGCCCGTATGCGTAGGCACCCGCATAGGTCGGATTGGTCAGCATCGAGTGACAACAGAAACCGACGGAAATCTGAATTTGCAGTTCGCCACGGCGGGTTTCTGAAGAATGGCTTCGGTCGACCGCTGCCGAAATAGATTCAACTCGAATTCACTTATGGTGCCTTTCATTCCTCGAAGTAAGCGATCATTGGTTAAAGTCGGATCGTAAATACCGTCGAGATCTACGACGACGGCGCCCACCATTCCACATAAGTCAATCAGATGATGCCAGTCGCGACCGTTGCGCGCTAATCGCGAGGCCTCAACACAAAATACAGCACCTACTTCGCCGCTGCATACTTCGGCGGCCAAGCGCTGGAATCCAGGACGGTCGACCAAACCCGAACCGGTGCGTCCCTGATCGTCGTCAACGACGACGATTCGTTGGAAACCCAGCGCCCGGGCTCGATGCGGGAGGCTGAACTGCAGGCATGTGCTTTCTTGGTTGTGGATCAATTGACTAGGCTTGGACTGAGGAATGTAAACGACGGCTTTCTGAAGAAGGCGTTCAGGCGTGAGTCTCGAATTCATCCTCTCCTCCGTTATTCTTGTTGTTCGATTTTTCCTTCCGCTGTGTTGATTAGTAGTTCCATGAGAGCGATCGTCAGTTCCTTTTGCTGGTCGTCGGGAATTGCTGTTGGAGGCGCGTTGACGAGTGGAAGATTCATCTGTGGGTAGAGCGGCTTTGCCGATCGTTTCATCTGCTCCCTCCTTGCGTGATGAATTCGGAGGAGCTTTATCGCAATCGGCGTGAATAGGCAAACTCGTGAGCGGCTCACGTAGTTCAAAGAGTGCTTCTGCAGAAATCAGCGCGGGACCGAACGAGAATTGCGAACACTCTGGACTCAACATCCAACTCGGAAGTGGACTTTACCGTCTGACTCGCAAAAGATGGGTTCGCCGTCGCGGTTTTGTCGCCGTGAACGAACTGGCAGGGACAAACCGAAGAGCGGATGCCAACGGTAGTAGATCGTTACAGTCTCGAAATCATACGCATTACGTAGCTGGATCGGTCGGCTTCACCAGCTTCGTTTTCTCCACTGGTACAACCCAAGCTAAGGGGTTCTGGCTTTTACGCCTGTAGGTCTACCTCCTACTGAACATGTCTGCCTTTCCTCGACGCACTCCTACCGAAAATGTTATCCGACGGCGCGAACGCCTTTGAAATCAGCTACTTTCAAGAAGATGAAGCTGCGGCCTCTCGAGCCAGGCGATCAGAATGTAACGCAATATTATATTGCGCTGAAACCGCTGGAGGGAGTTTTTGCGTATCACCGGGGTGGTTCCAATACGTTTAGTACTCCTATTTGTCATGGAACAACGACGCCGTACTATGAACGTGCAAACGTCCGCGCAACGAACATTCGTCCAAGGGTCAAGAGAATAAAGCCAAGCAGTGTACTGGGTAAATTCTACCGAGTGCAGAGCGGGCGTGCACTGTTGTGCTCCGCCAAGAGGATCATCACGTGTGTGCTGCGATCTTTCGCCTTTCGTACGGGGCCCAGAAGCTGCCGCCGGGATGAAAGGCGATTCCACGCACGCAGAGCGTTCGACCCGGTAGTTGGGACGTCAGAATTGGGGCCGAACTTGAATTCCGAAGCAGGCTCCCATCAGGAAAGACAACAGCTAGTGGAGGAGGGGGAAATGACAAACCAACGGAGACTGATGATGGTAGCGCTGGCAGCGATTGCCATCTTGAACTTTCTTGTGGTACCGCGCGCCAGGGCTCAAACTTATAGTGATAGCTTCCAGGGGCCAGCCATCAATTCTTTCTGGACGCTTACGCAACAGTTCGGGACTATGACGCTGAGCACTGACCAGACGCATTCGGGAACGCAATCGGTGAAGTTCACGTCAACGAACGGAGGGCAGAGGGAGATGGACCTGACGCACGTTTTCGCATCGCCGCTGAAAGGCGACTTTTCCATTTATTATTACGACTTTGCCCCGGGCCAGCAGACATTATACGAGCACATTGCCCTTTTCAATTCTGTGACGCACGACCAGGCCGCCATTGGCACACAAGATTTTGATGCGACGTGCTATTTCGCGAGTGCGTACATTGGAAGTACCGCAACCGTGCTGGGGCCGAACGCCGGCTGCGGCAGCTTTCCACAGGCGAGCACGACAAATGTGCTGCGGACGGCGGGATGGCATCTGTTCGACATCAACGTTGCAGCCAGCAGCGTCACGTTTTCGATCGACGGCGTTCAAGTTTACATAAGCTCGGGGGACTTCAGCTTTGACACAGTCAGCCTGACGGTCAGTGGACCGTATTGGAGGCCGGATACCCTAGCATATTTTGATGATTTTTCGTTCATACCGTCGAACTGTGGTTGCGGAACGCCAGGTCCTGCTGGACCCGCCGGACCCCAGGGTCCCGCAGGTGCCACTGGAGCCACAGGACCGCAGGGCCCTGCCGGTCCGCAAGGACCTACCGGAGCCACGGGGCCACAAGGTCCAGGAGGGATTCCCGGTCCGATCGGTCAACAAGGGGCGACAGGTCCCACTGGGGCGCAAGGCACAGCAGGGACGAGCATCAATTGGCGAGGAGCTTGGACGAATTCAGCAAGTTACGCCGTGAATGACGCGGTGTCCTTCAATGGTTCCTCATACGTAGGCATGGCCGCGAGCACTGGGGCGCAACCCGACACAAATGCCTCGAACTGGAATTTGATGTCTTCGGCCGGTGCGACGGGAGCGGCAGGACCGCAGGGTGTCGCTGGACCTGCGGGTGCGACGGGGCCGCAGGGACCTGCCGGGCCGATCGGATTGCAAGGGCTGCCTGGGCCTCAGGGACCCGCCGGTGCCGCAGGGCTAACTGGACCGCAGGGTCCTCCAGGAACAACATCCTATTTCACAACAATCCAGAACTACACTGGATCGGTAAATCTATCTTGCCCCGCAGGGTATCAGGTAGTCGTAGCAAGCTGTACGGGATTTGATGCCATCTTGCACGGCCAGACGCCTGCGCCACCTTCGGGATCCTGGGCCTCTTACCTGACACCAAACCTAACTGCTCCTACCGGGGTACACTGCAATCTCGGCGGCCCCGGATTCCAGGCGCAAGCCCAGTTGAAGTGCTCGAAATAGGTGTCACAGCAAAACTTAGGGCGAAATGAAAATTTTGTTACTTTGGTAGGTTTCTCTAATCGTGACTATCTTAGAGTCCGGAATCGAGATCGTCTGCGGAGTACTCAAATAGGCTAGCACCCATGGATGCAAAGCCTACTGCACTCCCACAAGATCCGGAGTAGTAGGTCGCCAGGGAGCTGATCTCCATTTAGGCCTCATCGAGGCCAAGTTTCCAATCGCCAGTGATTCTTAGGAGGTCGTCATGGTCAAACTGACAGTCGGTTGGAACAGGAGCATCCTCGGCAAGGTCGGACCGGCCTCACCTCCACTCAGTAAGCCTCCCGGCTTGGCCAGACCACTCAATACAAGGACGTACATCGTTGTGCTGGCCGTCGATCGGCCCACTTTAGGATGCCGTCAAGCGTAGGACAAAGCGATTGGCCCCATGGTGTCAGACAGTATTCAACCTTCGGCGGCACCTGAGGATAGGCCGTACGCACGACGATTCCGTCCACTGCCAAGCTGCGGAGCTGCTGCCCCAGCATTTTCTGAGTGATGTTGGGTATGGCTCGTTCCAGGTCGGAGAAGCGCATCACCTTGCCTCCGAATAGATGGAACAGAATCACGAGCTTCCATCGTCCTTCCAATAAGCGGAGCGCTGCTTCTACGTCTGCCGCAGCGGATGTGGGCGTATAGCGTTTCGGCATCGATATTCCCCTAACGCACTTTTTTGTGCGTACTTCCTATGCTATCAGTACGATGCGAAACTCCTGACTGTGTAACTGCACGGAGGAGAATACGATGGCGCTCGATGTACCCGAACCAGTCGCTGCATACCTGGCCGCCGAAGAGGCGAAGGACGCGGACGCGCTTTCCTGCTGCTTCACCGAAGATGGCACTGTCCGCGACGAGGGGCAGGATTATCACGGTCGCGACTCGATCCGCCAATGGAAGCAAGCGGCGGACGCGAAATATCGATACGTCCTGCAGGCCGTCAACGCTCAGATGCATGGAGACAAGGTGACTGTGCGTGCCCGGCTCACTGGTCAGTTTCCCGGGAGTCCTATTGAACTGGACCACATCTTCAAACTTTCCAATGACAAGATTTCTTCACTGGAGATTCGATCATGACGATGACATATCCTTTCCTCGTTTCGGGAGATGAGTTTAAGGGCAAGCGGGTTCTGGTAACCGGCGGCACAAAGGGCATGGGACAAGCGATGGTACGCCGTTTTACTCTGAGCGGCGCTTCCGTCGCAACGACTGCACGCTCGCCGCTGCCAGAAGGGCAGGCGGTTGCTCTATTCGTGCAGACGGATATCAGTACGGCTGTAGGTGTACAAGATGCAATCAATCGCGTTCAGCGCGAGTGGGGTGGACTCGACATCCTAGTGAACAATGTCGGAGGGTCAGATGCTCCGAACGGCGGATATAAGGCGCTCTCTGACGACGACTGGCAGAAGGCACTCAACGTCAACTTGCTGGCATCCGTTCGTCTCGACCGAGCATTTCTGCCCGGCATGATCGAACGCAAATCAGGTGTCATTCTTCACATCTCGTCCATCCAGCACCGTCTGCCGCTCTATGACGCGACGCTTGCTTACGCTGCGGCGAAAGGTGCTCTCAATACCTACAATAAGGGCCTGGCAAACGAAGTTGGCCCGAAGGGCGTCCGCGTCAACATGATCTCGCCTGGATTCATCGAGACTTCAGGCGCACGCGGCATGATCGTGCGACTCGCACAGAGCAGCGGCATCAGCGAGGATGCTGCTCGACAACAAATCATGAACATGATCGGAGGCATTCCCATTGGCCGACCGGCCAACCGGAGGAAGTTGCCGAACTGGCGGCATTCCTAGCATCTGATCGTGCAGCTTCGATTCATGGTGCAGACTACATAATTGATGGCGGCACGATGCCTACCGTCTAATCATGCACTTTGTAATTCCCGCCTGAGCGCCATCGTGCAATCAGGGACAGTTCGTGGATTGTGCGATTCGGAAGCAATCCAGTTGGGCAACGTCCGGATAAGTACCGGGAAGTTGGCATCTCGTCAGGAAATCAAGCGCCGACGAGATGCGCGTCTACCGTTTCCTTTTCGGCAGTTCAATTTGTCGCCCTGGGAACGCGCGAGCGAACTTACTTTTGCGAAGGCAGGTCGATGAAGACGTAAAGCGCTGTCAGCTTACCGTCCTTCGTTATACCAACGTCAGTGCCAGTAAGCCGCTGAGGGTCATCGGGCGGTCCATACGACCAAGGAAGGCGACCGACGCCATGCATAGATTGTCCTGGCCCACGGACCGAGAACACATAGTCTTCAAACTGCGTGAAAAGGAGCTGAACAATGGCGTTAATCTTTTCGACGCCCTCATGAACG
>WNGI01005178.1_pt1 | contig 27894 bp, 27 predicted proteins | sample 5400621 | NCBI WGS metagenome assembly WNGI01 (sample SAMN13153374, study PRJNA577476) | soil metagenome | isolation source: 20 cm soil or saprolite under Garry oak tree replicate 1 | place: USA:California | collected 2016-06-15
CGGCCTCCCGAAGCTCGACGCGATGCTCGGCGGCGGCCTGCTGCCGGGCACGCTCACGTGCGTTTACGGCGCCACCGGCATCGGCAAGACCCACCTCGGCCTCACCTTCGCCGAGCACGGCCGCGTCGCCGACGGCGCGCGCGGCATCGTGCTGGACATGAACGGTCGCGGCGACTCCCAGCAGCACGACGAGTACGCGGCGAGGCTGTTCCGGTGGCCGCTCAAGGCGTGGACGCACACCGTGACGCCGATGAGCGAGCCGTACCCGTCGGCCGGTGAGCTCGACGCGTTCTACTCGAACGCGCTCCGCTGGGTCGGGCGCGTGCGCGACTTCCAGGTTCCGACACCCGACGGCAGCTTCGAGTTCGACTGGAACTGGAAGGCGACGTACGGCCACGCCCTCTACACGGTGCGCCCGTTCGTCTACTTCCACCTTGCCGCGGGCACGCGGCGCGTGGTGGTGGACGGCGTCGAGCCGATGGACGCGCCGGCAGACTCGATCCAGGTCTTCATGTTCAACGAGCTCTACCGGACGATGATCCACCGGGACGCCGAGACGCTCGGGATGGAGATCTGTCTGCCCGTGTGGAAGCACCGCGAGTTCATCGACGCCCATCGGTACGACCACACGCGCGTCACGACGCTCCTGCTGGTCACCACCGAGGAGACGCGGCTCGAGGACCTACTCGCGCGGAAGGTCGCCACGGGCGACGTCGGCGCCACCGCGAACACCATCCTGGCCCTCGGCAGCGAGCGCGTCGGCAGCCGGCTGGCGCGGCTGCTCTGCGTCGTCAAGCACCGGGGGAGCGCGATGAGCGACGGGATCGTCGAGTACAAGATCACGCCGACCGGCATCGAGATGTAGCGGGGCGGCGCCCGACGGGCGGGACGTTCTAGCGGCCCGCGAGGCGGGCGACCACCGGGGCGAAGGCGTCTCGGTCCGACTCGAAGACGATGTAGTAAGAGATGCCCCAACGCTGCCGCCGCGCCCGGAGATCTTCCACCAGCTGCTCCACGGTCCCGACGAGCGCGTAGGGGCTCCGGAGGATCTCGTCGGGATGGAGCTGCGTCCACCGGCGCGCCAGCTCTTCTGCGGCCTGCTGACGATCGCCCGTCACGACCACCCGCTGGACGAGCGCGTTCAGCTCGAGCTTGTCGTATCGGTCCCCAGCGGCCTCGCGCACGAGCGCCACCCGTGTGTCGACATCTGACGCCCGGAACCCGGAGATGTCGCGGTCCGCTCCGCCGCTCCTGAAGGTGATCCCCGTCAAGCCCACGATGTCAGCTTCCTTGGCGGCGAGGGTCAGGAGCCGGGGGACGTTGCCACCGATGAAGATGGGAGGATGGGGTCGCTGGACGGGCGAGGGGTAGATCGTGTGCTCCGTCACCCGGTAGTGGCGACCGGCGAAGCTGACCTGCTCACCCCGAAGCAGTCCCTTGATGATCGCGACCGCCTCTGCCAGCCGCTCGACTCTGGCGCCTCCTGCATCGAAGCCGAGGCCTGCCTGGTCGTACTCGGCTCTCATGTGCCCGGCGCCCAGGCCGAGCTCGAGCCGGCCGTCGGTCAGGAGGTCCACGGTGGCGGCCTCACGCGCGAGCAGGACCGGATGGCGGAAGTCGTTGTTGAGCACGGCCGTGCCGATCCGGAGGGTTTTCGTCACCGCCGCGGCGCTGACCAATGCCGGGATCGGCGCGATCATCTCGGCGAGGTGGTCGGGCACGGTCAGCGTGGAGTAGCCGAGGGCCTCGAGCGTCCGGGCCTTGTCCTCCCATTCAGCCCGCGATCCGGCGCTCCGGACGCTCACGCCGAAACGGAACGGCTTCATCGGCTGGTCCTACGTCTCCTGCGTCGGCACGAACGTCCGTTGCTCGATGAAGGCGCGCGGGCCGTTGAGCGTGTCGGGAAGGGCGAGGTTCGTGTTCCAGAGGGTGTTCTCGAGCCGCAGCCCGTCCTCGAGCGTCCGGCCGAGGCCGCGCAGGCAGGCCTCCTTGTCGGTCCGGAGCGAAGACTGGGGGTACGCGCAGATCCCCTCGGCGAGCGCCGTGCACTCGTCCAGGAGCTTCCGGCGCCCGACCACGCGGCTGACGAAGTTGATGCGGTACGCCTCCTTCGCGTCGAACCACCGCCCCGTGATGAGGAGGTCGAGCGCGACGCCGAGCCCCACGATGTGGGGCAGCCGCTGGGTCAGGCCCGACTCGGCCCCGACGTTCCAGCGGCGGTTCACCACGCCGAACTTCGCGTGGTCGGCGGCGATGCGGATGTCGCACGCCATCGCGAGCTCCATGCCGCCCGCGAGGCAGTAGCCGTTGATCGCGGCGATGATCGGTTTCCAGACGTCGATGCCCTTGGTGATGCCGCCGAGGTTCGGCCCCTCGTGCGCGCGCCGGCGGTTCCGCTCCGGCGACCGCTCCGAGATGGCCTTCACGTAGGACCGCAGATCCGAGCCCGCGCAGAAGGACTTCGCGCCGCCGCCGGTGAGGATCGCCACGTAGAGCTTCGGGTCGTCGCGGAAGTCGTGCCAGACCTTCCACAGGTCGCGGTCCACCGTCTCCTCGAGGCAGTTCTCGTGCTCCGGGTTGTCGATCGTGACGTACGCGATGTGCCCCTTCTTCTCGTAGCGGACCTTGCGCAATTTGAGTGCCACGCCGGCGCCCTCCTGTTTAAATCGTGGCGATGGGTAGCGGGACTCTACCATGGCCACGCTGCGCCTCGACCGGCTGAGCCGCGCGCAGGAGGCGGCGCTGCGCGCGGTCCTCGCGGCCGCGCCGCGCCGGAGCGCGCCCGTCCTCGTCGGCGGCGCGGTGCGCGACGCCTGGCTCTCGCGCGCGCCCCGCTTCGGCCAAGCCGACCTCGACCTCGCGGTTGCCGCGGGCGCGCTCGAGCTGGCGCGGAGGGTCGCCGGCCGGCTCGGCGGCGCGTTCGTCCCGCTCGACGCCGAGCGTGGCACCGCGCGCGTCGTGGCCGCGGGCGTCCGGATCGACGTGGCCGACTGGCGCGCCCCCACGCTCGAGGCCGATCTCGCCGCGCGCGATTACACGGTGAACGCGCTCGCGGTCCCGGTGCGCGAGCTCCTGCGGGAGGGCGCGGCACCGGTCGTCGATCCCACGGGCGGGCTCGCCGACCTTCGCGCGCGGCGGCTCCGGCCGCCGGACCCGCGCGTGCTCGCCGAGGACCCGCTGCGGGGGCTCCGCGGCGCCCGGCTCGAGGCGGCGCTGGGGCTCCGCCTGACGCCGGGGGCCGCGGCGGCGATCCGCCGCACGGCGCCCACGCTCGCGGGCGTGGCGCCGGAGCGGGTGAGGGACGAGATTCTCCTCGTGCTCGCGCTCCCCACCGCGGCGCGCGCGCTGCGCCGGATGGACGTGCTCGGCCTCCTGCCCGCGGTCGTGCCCGAGGTGGAGCCGATGCGGCGCACGGCGCAGCCCGCGCCCCACCGCTTTGCCGTGCTGGAGCACTCCCTCCGGGCGGTGGGGGGCGCCGACCTGGTGCTCGCCCGGACGGTCGAGCTCGTGCCCCTGGGCGAGGCGCTCGCCCGCCACACGGGCGAGGCGCTCGGCGGCGGCGTCACGCGGGGTCAGGTGCTGAAGCTTGCCGCGCTGCTCCACGACGTGGCCAAGCCCGAGACGCGGCGGGTGATCGGCGGGCGCGTTCGCTTCTTCGAGCACGACGTGGTCGGCGCCGCGCGCGCGCGCGCGATCGGCGAGCGGCTTCGCCTGCCCGCGCGCGCCATCGACGTCCTCGAGCGGCTCGTGCGCCACCACCTGCGCCCGATGCACCTGGCGGCCGCGGGACCGGTGACCCACCGGGCGCGCTACCGCTTCTACCGTGACCTCGCCGAGGACGCTCAGGACCTCCTGCTCCTCGCGCTCGTCGACGCCGCCGCCGTGACGGGCGCCTCGCCCCTCCGCGTCTGGCGCCGCGCGGACCTGCTCCGCGAGCTTCTCGCCGGATTTCCGGAAGTGCACGCCGTCCGCGCGGCGCCCCCGCTTCTCCGGGGCCAGGACGTGATGGCGCGGCTCGGGCTCCCGCCCGGCCCGGCGATCGGGCGGATGCTCGCGCGGCTGCGCGAGGCCCAGGACCTCGGGCGCCTGCGGACGCGAGAAGACGCGCTCGCGTATCTTGACTCTCTCGCGGGCGAACCCTAGAGTAGGCGCCGTCCACACGCTACTCATCTCCCTCTCGCGAGGAGGCGTTCTTATGTGTCTCTGGCGGAGCATGGCCGCGCTCGTCCTGGCCGTCGCGTTACCCGCGGCGGCCTTCGCAGCGCCGGCAGGGCAGGTCGTCATCGCGCAGGGCGTCGATCCGACGTCGCTCGACATGATGAACCAGCAAGAGACGCCGGCGTCCAACGTCGGCGCGCAGATGTTCGAGGCGCTGCTGGAACGCGACCAGAGCCTCAAGCTCGTGCCCGTGCTGGCCGCCGAGATGCCGAAGCTGGTGGCGCCGACCACCTGGGAGTTCAGGCTGCGCCGCGGCGTCAAGTTCCACAACGGCGAGGACTTCAACGCCGACGCCGTGAAGTTCAGCATAGAGCGTCTGGCGAACCCGGCCAACAAGCTGCGGGGCTCCTCGTCGTTCGCGCCCATCGATCGGGTGGAGGTGGTCGATCCGTACACCGTGAAGATCCACACCAAGAAGCCGTGGCCGACGTTCCTCGCCCACATCGCCCTGCGCCAGGCCTCGATCATCCCGTCCAAGGAGTACGCCGGCAAGGACACCGCGGCGGTCTCGCGCAACCCGATCGGGACCGGCCCCTACAAGTTCGTGCGGTGGGCGAAGGACGAAGAGGTGGTGATGGAGGCCTTCCCCGGCTACTGGGGTGGCGCGGCCAAGATCAAGACCGTCGTGTTCAAGCCCATCCCCGACGACGCCGTGCGCGTGGCGGCGCTGCAGAACAGCGAGATCGACGTGGCGGTCAACATTCCGCCCCACCTGGCCAACATCATCGAGAAGCACCCGAAGGTCTACCTCAGCACGGCGCCGTCCATCCGGACGATCCAGCTGATGATCTACACACACCAGATGGACGCGCAGCACAAGCCGATCGGGCCGTACAACGGACCCACCGTCGACAAGCGCGTGCGCCAGGCCATCGCCTACGCCGTCGACGCCGACGAGATCGTGAAGGGCGTGATGGACGGCAAGGCGGTGCGTGTGCCGACCATGCTGACGAGCCTGCACTTCGGCTACGACCCCTCGCTGAAGCCGATCAAGCAGGACCTGGCCAAGACCAAGAAGCTGCTGGCCGATGCGGGCTTTCCCAACGGTGTCGACATCGTCCTCAATGGGCCACAAGGACGGTACGTGCGCGACAAGGAGGTCGCCGAGGCCGTCACCGGGCAGCTCACCAAGGCCGGGATCCGCACGACGCTGCGCACGCACGAATTCGTCAACTACCTGAACAGCATGGTCTACGTGCACAAGGCCGGCCCGGTGTGGCTCATCGGCTGGGGGCATCCGACGATGGACGCCGAGGCGATCTACGTGCCGCTCTTCAAGTCCCCCAACATCTTCGTCAACTGGCACAACGAGGACTTCAACGGAATGGTGGAAGAGGCGCAGACGACGATGGACGAGAAGAAGCGCCTCGCCCTGTACCACCGGATCAACAAGCTGTGGATCGAGGAGACGCCGGCCGTGCCGCTCTATCAGCAGATCGATCTCTATGGCGCCAGCAAGCGTCTCAGCTGGAAGGCGCGCAGCGACGAGTTGATCCGCGCCTACGACATGGCGCTGAGGGACGGCAAGTAGGCGGCGCGTCGCCTCGGCGCTCGGGTCGCTGGAGTACTATGGGAGACGTCGGGCGGGCGTAATTCAGTGGCAGAATGCCAGCTTCCCAAGCTGGACGTCGCCGGTTCGAATCCGGTCGCCCGCTCCAAAACTTGCGAGGGGTTACGGGGAGACCCGTAACCCCTTCGCTGCGTCGGAGGCTGTGTCCACCAGCCTCCGGCGGACCACGCGCCGGACCTCCGTCAAATCGAACGGCTTCGTCAGGACCGGCACGCCGGTCGACTCGAGAAAGCGCTGCTTCTCGGCGTCCAGCACGTCCCCGGTGACGAAGATGATCCGCCGCTGGAGCGCGGGGAAACGTCGTTCCATCTCGCGATAGAGTTCGATCCCGTCCATGACGGGCATCTTCGTGTCCGACATGACGAGGTCGTACCCGCGCCGCTCGAGTCGGCGGAGCGCGTCCGCGCCGTTCTCCGCCGTCTCGGTCTGGTAGCCGTCGCGCTCGAGCGCCTCCACCAGGATCGCGGCGATCTCGGACTCATCGTCGACGACGAGGATGGTCTTCGGGCCCGCCGGCGCTGGCGCCTCTGCGGCGTCCGGCGCGGCCACGCCGGCGGGCCGCGGAAGCACGGGCAGCCTGATCAGGAACGTCGTGCCCTGCCCGGGCTCGCTCTCGACGCCGATGGTGCCGCCATGCTCCTCGACGATGCCCCGGCAGAGCGACAGCCCGAGCCCCGTCCCCTCGCCGGGCGGCTTCGTGGTGAAGAAGGGCTCGAAGATCTTGGCCCGGATCTCGGCCGGGATCCCGGGCCCGGTGTCGGCGATGGCGAGGCTTACTTGTGGTCCCGCGGGATCCCGCCCGGTGGTGATGCTGAGCCGGCGGGGCGAGCCGCTGTGGCGCATCGCCTGGTGGGCGTTCGCCACGATGTTGACCAGCACCTGGTGGAGCTGGTGCCCATCCGCCCAGAGCACGGGCAGATCCTCGCCGAGGCTGAGTGAGACCGAGACGTTGCCGGTCTTCAGCTCGTACGCCAGCAGCTCCACCGCCTCCCGCACCACCTGGTTGAGCTGCACTTCCCCGCGCTCTGGCGCCCGCCGGCGCGCCAGCGCCAGGAAGTTCCGCACGATGCGGACGCAGCGTCGGGCGGCCTCGTCGATCTTCTCCGCACGCCGGAGCACCACGGGGTCGCTCACCGTGCCGCGGAGAAGCTGCGCGTGGCCGGTGACGACCGCCAGGGGGTTGTTGAGCTCGTGGGCCACGCCCGCCAGGAGCGAGCCCATCGTCGCCACCTTCTCGCTCTGGAGCAGCCGCTCGGTGCGCTCACGGACGGTCTCCTCCAGGGAGCGGTTCTGGCGGTCGAGCTCGAGATAGAGCCGCCGCGTGTCGAGAAGGTTGCGGATTCTGAGCACGACCTCGAACTGCTCGAACGGCTTCGTGAGGAAGTCGTTCGCCCCGGCCGCCAGCGCCCGCTGCTTCGCGTCGAGCGTCGCGTCTGCCGTGAGCACGAGGACGGGGACGTATGCGCCGCTCGGGATCACCGATCGCAGCTGCCCCAGCACTGCGACCCCGTCCAGGTGCGGCATGAGCAGGTCGAGGAGGACCAGGTCCGGGTGGAACGTCTGGTAGAGGGCCAGGACCTGGCGTGAGTCGGTCGTCTTCTCGAGCTGCGTGTAGCCGGCGCCCTGGAGCAGACGTTCGAGGAGCCGCACGTTCGCAGGCTCGTCGTCCACGATCAGGATTCTGCCGGTCCGGAGGGCTTGCTCATTCATCAGGCGCCTCCGAGGCGGACAGTGTCTCGTCGAGAAGGGCAAGGAACTGTCGAACGTCCAGGGGCTTGGTGAGATAGGCCCGCGCACCTGCCGCGAGCAGCCGTTGAACCTGCCCTGGCGTGGCGTCGGCGCTCAAGATGACCACCGGTGTCCGTCGCAGCTCGGGATCCTCTTGGAGCTCTCGCAGCACGTGGTCTCCCGAGATATCCGGCAAGTGCAGGTCCAACAGAACCAGGTCCGGCCGATGCTGGTGTGCCAGCGCGAGTCCTAGCCGTCCCAGCATCGCGGGGATGAGCTTCACCCCTGGCCGCAGGGCGATCGTGCGCTCCACCAGACGCAGATTCGACAGATTGTCCTCGATGTAAAGAACGGTACCGTCCCGTTCAGCGGGCGAGGCGAGCACCGCTGGGCTTGGCTCGGTCCGAGTCAGACGATCCACTGGACTCTCTGCTTGGAGGAACTCGACCCAGAATGTGCTGCCCTTGCCTGGCGCGCTGTCCAGACCGATCACGCCGCTCATCGCTTCAACGAGTCGCTTGGACAGCGCCAAACCGAGGCCTGTGCCTTCTACCCCTCGCTGCTCGGCGCCCAGCCGGTCGAACGGCTGGAACAGCCGCTCTCGCAAGGCTGGGGAGATCCCCGGCCCAGTATCCGTGACGCTGATCCGAAGGCGACCTTCCGCAACCGCGTGACATGCAACGGTGAGCCGACCTCCGTCACGGTCGTATTTGATCGCGTTCGACACGAGGTTCAGGAGCACTTGCTGCAGCCGCTGGTGATCCGCCCACACGTGTTGAGAGTGGAGCGCCTCCCCGATGCTCTCGAGCTCGATCGAGCGTGCGACGGCCAGCGGCCGCGCCAGGTCCAAGACCTGCTGGATTGAGTCGCCCACGCGGACCGGTTCGGGCGAGAGCGGCAGCCGCCCCGCCTCAATGCGGGCGATGTCGAGAATCTCGTTGATGAGACTCAGCAGATGTCGACCCCCCTTGACGATCTGGTCGATACTCTCGCGGTCCTCAGGCCGCTGCGCGTCGAGCTCCAGGAGCTGCGCGAATCCGAGAATCGCGTTGAGCGGCGTACGGAGCTCGTGGCTCATGCGGGAGAGGAAGTCACTCTTGGCGTGATTGGCGCGAGCGGCTTCTGCCTCCGCGCGCTGCCGCTCTGCGACCTCGCGCTGGAGCTTTTCGTTGGCGGCACTCAGCTCGAGCGTGCGCTCGTGCACCCGCTGCTCGAGTTCGTCCGTGTGGCGCTTCACGCGCTCGCGAAGCCGCGCCTGTTCGAGGGCGATCGCGAGCTGCGTGGCCGCTTCCCGAGCGATGCTGACCTGCTCGGGCGGGAACTCGCTCGACGCTCCGCCGAAGCTCACGGCGCCGATGAGCTCGTCCCCGGCGATCATGGGCACGACCATGTACGTGAGGACGCCCGACTCGAGCAGGGCCTCCGCGTCGGGGCTGTGGGGCAGGGAGGCGACGTCGATCACCTGCAGCTCCCCCCGCCGCAGGGCCTCCACGTCGCCCATCAGGGCCAGCGGAAAGCGGACGCCGGGCCCGAGGCGGAGGCGGCGGCGCCCCACCGCCGCCAGCCATTCCACCTCGCCGGTCGCCAGGTCGAACAGGTTCACGATGGCCCGCGGCACCCCGAGCAGGTCCCGCAACCGCGGCAGGACCGCCTCGGCGATCGCCACTGGCGCCTCCGCGGCGATCATCGCCCGATCGATCTCGTGCAGGATCTGGAGACGTTCAGTGGAGCGGGCCAGCGATGCCTGCGTCTGCCTGAGCTCGGTGAGGTCCATGGCGACCGCCAGCGCCGCGCGCCGACCCGCGAACTCGATGGAATGGGACATGATGTCGACGTCCCTGATCCGGCCATCCTTCAGTCGATGCCTCCAGATGCCCGCGTGGTCCATTCCCATCGCAAGCCCGGTCACCACCTCCTTGAGCTTGGGCACATCCTCCGGCGGCCGAATGTCACTGATCCGCATGCGGAGAAACTCCTCCCGCGCGTAGCCGTAGTGCGCGACGGCCGCGGCGTTGACCTCCAGAAAGTCCAGCGTCGCCACGTCGTACACCCACATCGGGAGCGGATTGTGGGCGAACAGGAGCCGGAAGCCGGCTTCGCTATCGCGCAGGGCCTGCTCGGCTCGCGTGCGGTCGCTGATGTCGCGCAGAAACGCGCTGAAGAAGGTGGTCTTTCCCGACTGCATCGGCGTGATCGCGAGCTCCACCGGGAACTCGGTGCCGTTCCGGTGCAAGGCGGTCAGCTCGATCCGCCGATTGAGCACCGGGCCTTCTCCGGTGGCCCGGAAGCGTGCCAGGCCGCGTTCGTGGGCCTCACGGTGGGCAAGCGGGATGATCGTCTCGGAGAGGAGTCGACCGAGCACCTCCTCCTGAGGCCAGCCAAACAGTCGCTCCGCCTGCGGGTTCCAGCTCGTGATCAGGCCCTGGAGGTCGATCGTGATGACGGCATCCAGCGCATGGGCAACGAGCAGACGGAAGCGCTCCTCGCTTTGTCGCAGCGCCGCCTGGGCTTGCTGCCCCTGGCCGAGCGGTTTCCTCATCGAACGGGTACCCCCTGTGAACCCGTGCCGAGACCCGCCGGTCTCATCCGGGCGTCGCGGACCGCGTAGAACAATCTTGCCCATGGCAGGCCAATTCCGGAAGATCAGTTTTCTCTGAGCCACGTACCAGCGTCAGGCACGCTCCGTGCCACGGGGTGACAGTGCCCGCACCGACATAGAACTATCGGTTTATTCTTACCTCTCGGTGCGGTCGGTCCTCCAAGGCTGCGCGCTCTCGCCCCGCACCGCGCTGATGCAAGTGCACCAATAGGGTGCAGTCTGGCATTCGCAGGCTGACACCTCGTCGGATTGCGCGGCTGCGCCGTCGGGCCCCGAGCGTTTCGAGCCATGAGCCTTAGGCTGGACGTCTCCATGGAATTAGGCTAACCTAATGTCGCGATGCGGAAGACTGCTCTCCGAGCGCTCGCCTCCCTTGTCGCCGTGGCCATTGGCGTCGCGCTCGCCATAGCACCCCACCCGAGCGCGCAGACGCCTACGGCCAGCGCGCGCCAGCCGAAGCTGGTCCTCGCCGTGCAGCCGACGTCGACGCCGGAACAGCTCAGCGCCGACGCGAAGGAGCTGCGCGAGTTTCTGTCGCAGCGGCTCCACCGGGAGGTCGAGATCGTCTTCCCGATGACCTACGCCGGCGTCGTGGAGGCGCTCCGCTTCGGCCACGCGCAGGCCGCCTTCATGAGCGCCTGGCCCGCCCAGCTCGCGGTCAAGCACGCGGGGGCGGAGGTCGCCCTCGCCGAGGTCCGTGAGGTCGTCATCGGACAGGAGAAGAGGGCGGAGACCTACTACTTCTCCTACTGGGTCGTGGCCAAGGACAGCCCGGTGCAGCGACTCGAGCAGCTGCGCGGCAAGCGCGCGGTCTTCCCGAGCCCGCTCTCCACATCCGGCTACGTCGCCCCCCTCGCCAGGCTCGTCGAGCTCGGCCTCGTGCCGCAGCAGGCGGGGAAGGAGGCCGACCCGAAGGCGTTCTTCGGCGACGTCCGCTTCGCCGGGGGCTACGCCCAGGGCTGGGAGGCGCTGAAGGCGCGCCAGGCCGACGTCGCGATCATCGCCGGCGACGTCTCGGAGACGCTGTACCGAGACGTCCTCGCCGGCACGCGGGTCATCGAGCAGCAGGGGCCGATCCCGTCGCACGCCGTCCTCTTCGCGAGGGACCTCGATCAGGCGGCGAAGACGCAGCTCCGCGACGCGCTGCTCGACCTCGGGCAGCCCCAGCACCGGGGGCTCATGCGGAAGCTCGTGTCCGGCATCTTCGTCGGCTTCAAAGCGACGACGGCCGAGCAGCACCTGGCCGCCCTCGACAAGTTCCTCGCGCAGACCCAGCTCGCGTTCGTCGAACGACTCCACTGACCTCGCGATGACGGCGGACCGGCGCCCCGCGCTGGAGGCCAGCGACCTGTGGTTCTCCTACAGTGCGAGGCGTCCGGTGCTCCGTGGGGTGAGCCTCACCGCCGCGGCCGGGGAAATCACGATCGTCCTCGGCGTCTCCGGCAGCGGCAAGACGACACTCCTCAAGCTCTGTAAGGGATTGCTCGGGCCGCAGCGTGGCGCCGTGCGGGTGCTCGGCGAGCCGGTCGTCGCGGGTCGCCGCCGGCGCCTCGACCCGGGCGTCGCGTACATCCCGCAGCACCTCGGCCTCAGTTGCCGAGCCTCCTTCGCCGCCTGCCCGAGGACGAGCTGCGGCGCGCCCAGGCGCTGCTCGAGCGGCTCGGCATCGGCGGGAAGGCCGCCGAGAAGGTCTATGCGCTCTCCGGCGGTGAGCGCCAGCGCGTCGCCATCGCGCGCGCGCTGATGCAGCGGCCGCGGCTCTTGCTGGCGGACGAGTTCGTCTCGCAGCTCGACGTGCTCACGAGCCGGGACATCCTGACGATCGTTCGCGGCATCGCCGCCGAGGGTGTCGCGGTCGTCGTGACGACGCACGAGATGGAGCTCGCCGACCGGTACGCCGACACCGTCATCGTGTTGCGCGACGGCGAGAAGGTGCTGGACCGGCGGGCGCAGGCGGAGACCATCACCGACATCGCGCTGGCGCTCCGCGGATGATGGGGCGAGGCGCGCTCACGGCCTGGCTTCGCCGCCTCGGCGGGCTCGTGCTGATCGCGGCGTTGATCGCCACGCTGCGCAGCGTCGGCCTGCTCGATCCCGAGCGCCTCGTCCGCGGGGTGCGGAATCTCGGGATCTTCGCCAGGGGCCTCTTCCCGCCCGACCCCTCCACCCTGCCGACGCTCGGCGGGGCCATGCTCGAGACCATCCAGATCGCGTTCGCCGGCACGGCCATCGGCTTCGTCCTCGCGCTGCCGCTCGCGCTGCTCGCGTGCCCGGTGCTCTTCGGCCCTCCGGTCACGGCCTCGGTGAAACTCGTGCTCGCCCTCGTCCGTACCGTGCCGGCGCTCTTCTGGGCGATCGTCTTCGTCGTCGCCGTCGGCCTCGGACCGGCGGCGGGAACGCTCGCGGTCGCCCTGTATTCCCTCGGCTACCTCGGCAAGCTCCTGTACGAGACCTTCGACGGCGTCGACCCGGAAGTTGTCGAGGCTGTGCGCAGCGTCGGGTGCAGCCGCGCGCAGCTCGCGCGGTATGCGATTCTCCCCGAGACCGCGAACGGGATCCTCGCGCTGCTGCTCTTCATGTTCGAGTACAACGTCCGCGCCTCATCGATCATGGGCTTCGTCGGCGCCGGCGGCATCGGCTTCTACCTCCTCGGGTACATCCAGCTCCTCCGCTACGACCTGCTGCTCAGCGGCCTGCTTCTCACGCTCGCGGTCGTCATCCTGATCGACTGGCTCAGCGGCCTCGTCCGGCGCATGTTCCTCATTCCGGTGACGTCCGCGGCGCCCGCCGAGTGAGCCCGCGGCGGCGACCGGGAGGGCTCTCGCTCCGGCCCGGGGATGAGTCTGGCGGGCTTCAGGCGATGTCGGGGGCGCGAGACTCGGAAGGAACGGATGTGACGAGAGGCGAGCGTGCGCCGCGGCGGATGCGAGGGCGCGCGATGCGCGCGCCGAGGAAGAACGAACGCCAGAAGCTCTCGGGCACGATGAGGGGTGTCGAGCCGAACAGCGCCTCCGCGTCGAACCGGTGGGCGAGACGGTACCCGAAGCTGTAGAACGCGAAGATGTTCTTTGGCGTGAGGCGCCCGTTGAAGGCGATGTCGAGTACCAGATGCATCACGGCCCCCGCGAGATAGCCCGCCAGCCACATGGAGTCGATCGCCCACGCGAGCACCCCCAGCGCCAGGAGGAGCTCGTAGGAGTGGAGCGCGAGGACGAAGCGGCGCGCGCGGCCCGACGTGTAGTACCGGAGGAATGCCGCGGGCGTGAGCTCGCGCCGGCGCTCGACGGTCACATAGTCCACGACGTGGTCCACGTCGATGAGGAATCCACCGCCGACAATGCCGGCCGTGAGGGGGATCGAGCCGGTGGCGGCCAGGGCCGCGCCGCCCGCGATCGCCGTGGTGACGAGATGACCTCCGGGGCTCATGCGGTGGGTCGCAGGATATCGCTCACGATGTCAGTATCGCCGCAATGAGGATTCCGGAATAGCCTGGCGAACACACGAATCCGGCGGCGCATATCCCTGATACGCGCCGACGATGCCCCCGTCAGCGCGAGGGCGCGCCCTCCCACCGCGACGCCTGCGCGAGCTCCTCGAGCGTCATGACGCCCTCGTAGCGCTGGCCGCCGATGATCCAGGTCGGATAGCGGCGGACGTTGGCGCGCTCGCAGCGGGCCGGGTCGGGAGCGATCCCCCGCGGGTCACACTCCACATACGGGAGCAGCGCCGCCGCAGACCCGAACCGGGCCTGTTGCTCTTTGCACGCGGGTCACCAGTAGGCGCCGTAGAAGATGGCGCCCGACGCGGCGAGGTGACGCGCGAGCGCCTCCTGCCGAGCGGTCGCGGCGGTGGGCGCGTCGGCGACGAAGACGCCGGCGGCGAAGACGACCGTGGCGACCGCGAGCGTGGCGCCGATCGCCACGAGGCGGCGTGGCCGCACGGGCGATCGGCGCCCCGTCACGGCGGGACGCCGCGCGAGGAGCGTCGCGAGCAAGGCCACCGCGATCCCCCCGTCGGCCAGGCAGTAGGGGCACACGGCGCCGAGCTCCCACAGGGAGAGGTACGTGAGGTATGCCGAGAACGCGACGGCAGCCGCTGAGAGGGCGTAGGCGCCCACCCACCGACGCGGCGTGAGCCCGACGAGTGCGAGTCCGATCAGGACGGCGTACAAGACCACGCCCCAGGCAGCGGTCGGCGCGCCGAGGAACGTCGCGTACCGGCTCGCCTGGACCACGTCGCAGCCGCTGCCGCGCTCGCAGAAGGCCGCCGCGGCGCCCGTCCACTTGGTCCACGCGAGATACGCGGACACCGCGAGGCCGGCGGCGGCGATCCCCACCACTGGCCAGTCCGGACCTGGCCCGGGCTTGCTTACGGCGCCGCGCGCCAACCTAAAGGAGCTCCTTCCTGAGGCGCTCGAGAACGGTCAGCACGCGGGAGGAGGGCACCGCGACCAATCTACGGCGAACCCTTCTCGTCCGTCAAGCCATGGAGCCTGGTTGCCGCGGAAGGACGCCGAGGAGTACCTTGGCGGCCTGGGAGGCGCACAGATGATCCGCCGAATCCTCCATGCCACGGATTTTTCGCCGGCGTCGCAAGCGGCCTTCAAGAAGGCTGTGGAGCTGGCGAAGCAGAATCGTGCCGAACTGGTGGTGCTGCACGTGATGAGCCCGGTCGTGTACACGACGGGCGAGGGCTACATGTCGCCCAAGATGTACGACGAGCTCGCCGCCTCGACCCGGGCCTGGGCGAATGGGCAGCTCGACAGGCAGCTCCGGAAGGCGAAGGCCGCGGGCGTGCGCGCGCGGGGCCTGCTGCTGGAAGGGCTTGCGCACGACCAGATCGTTCGCGCGGCCAAGTCCCAGCGCGCCGACCTCGTGGTGATCGGGACGCACGGGCGCTCGGGTCTCGCGAAGTTCTTCGTCGGGAGCGTCGCCGGCCGGGTCGTGTCGGCCGCGCCGTGTCCCGTGCTCACGGTTCGAGGGAAATAGCCCGTTGAACGACCCTGGTGTGTCCGTGAGAAGCTCGTGCGGGGAGGGGCCATGCCACTGACACCGCACGTCGAACAGCACTTCACCGGGAGCCTCGTCGTCCGGGACACCGTCATCGGGATGTCGGACGGGCTCACCGTGCCCTTCGCGCTCGCCGCCGGGCTCTCGGGCGCCGTGGACGCCGCGGCCATCATCGTCACCGCCGGGCTGGCCGAGATCGCCGCGGGCTCGATCGCCATGGGCCTCGGGGGCTACCTCGCGGGCAAGAGCGACGTCGAGCACTACGCGAACGAGCGCGCGCGCGAGGAGCAGGAGATCGCCGAGAAACCCGAGCTCGAGGCCGCCGAGGTGATGGAGCTCCTCGTCTCGCACGGCCTCACGCGCGAGGAGAGCATGCCCGTCGTCAACGCGCTGAAGAAGCGCCCCGACGCGTGGCGCGACTTCATGATGCGCTTCGAGCTCGGGCTCGAGCCCCCCGACCCGTCGCGCGCCCGCCGGAGCGCCCTCGTGATCGCGGGCGCGTACGTCGCGGGCGGGATCGTGCCGCTGCTCCCCTACATGGCGGTGACGCGCGCCTCGTCGGCGCTACCGTGGTCCGTGGCGGTCACCCTGCTCGCGCTGGGCGTGTTCGGCTGGATCAAGGGCCGCTTCACCGGCGCACCGCGCGGCCGGAGCGCACTCCAGACCGTGCTGATCGGCGGCCTCGCGGCCGGCGCCGCCTTCCTGATCGCGCGGCTGATTTCTTAATGGACGTCGGGGGGAGCGGCGCCGCTCCCCCCGACACCCCCCACCGGTCACCCGCGGCGGCCTCACCGGTGGACCGGTTGCGCGGGCAAAGCCCGCGCTCGAACCGTGGTTCTTCCGACGCGCTCCTAGCATCCGCGCTGCATGAAGAGGAGCTCGGTCACACCCTGCTCGGTCTTCCGCTCCTTGATGTCGCCGAAGCGGGTGATGAGGTCGAGCATCCGGCGGTTGTCGGCGAGGACGTAGGCGCGGAAGCGGCGAATGCCGCGCTCGGACGCCGCCCGCAGGATGTCGTTGAAGAGGATCGTGCCGAGGCCGCGGTCCTGCCAGCCGTCCTGGACGACGAAGGCGACCTCCGCGGTCTCTGGATCGTCGGTCGGCTCGTAGCGGCCGACGCCCACCAGCTCCGGGCCGTGCTCGCCCGCGTGTTCGGCGACGACGGCGAAGCGCGTGCGGTAGTCCACGGACGCGAACATCCGGGCCCAGTCGGGGGGGAGGCGCTTCATGGTGGTGAAGAAGCGCTGGTAGAGGGTGTGGCGGCTCAGACGGTCGTAGAGCTCGGAGAGGCGTGGCGCGTCGTCTGGGCGGATTGCGCGGACGTGGAGGCGCATCCCGTTCTTGAGCGTGACGTCGCGCTCGAACTCCTTCGGGTACTCCGCGGGGCCGGTCTTGGCCGGGGCAGCCATCGTTGTTCATTGTAGTGGAGTTGCCACCGGCCACGCGTCGTGCAGTGATACAGTGAGGACGCGATGATCGTCGGCGTGCCGCGCGAGATCAAGCCGGGCGAGCAGCGCGTCGCCCTCACGCCGGCCGGCGCGCGCGCCTTCGCCGAGGCGGGTCACCGCGTGCTGGTCGAGCGCGGCGCCGGCGCGGGCAGCGGGATCCGCGACGACGAATACACGGCCGTGGGCGCGGCGCTCGTCACTGTCGACGAGATCTGGCAGCGCGCCGAGCTCGTGCTGAAGGTGAAGGAGCCGCTGCCGCCCGAGTACGCCCGGCTCCGCGCCGAGCAGGCGCTCTTCACCTACCTCCACCTGGCGCCCGCGCCGGACATCACGCGCGCGCTCCGGGCCTCCGGGACGATCGCGATTGCCTACGAGACGGTCCAGCGCGCCGACGGGAGCCTGCCGCTGCTCACGCCGATGAGCGAGGTCGCCGGCCGGCTCTCGGTCCAGGAGGGCGCGTTCTACCTCGGCCGCGCCCACGGCGGCCGCGGCATCCTCCTCTCCGGCGTGCCCGGCGTCCCGCCGGGGAACGTCGTCATCCTCGGCGCCGGCACCGCAGGTCTCAACGCCGCGCGCGCCGCCGTGGGCCTCGGCGCCGACGTCTCGGTGCTCGACGTGAACACCGACCGGCTCCGGCACCTGGACGATATCTTCCGCGGGCAGGTCGTCACCCTGATGTCGAACAGCTTCAACGTGGAGCAGGTGCTCCGCCGCGCCGATCTGCTCGTCGGCGCCGTGCTCGTCGCCGGCGCCCGCGCGCCGCGCCTCGTGACGAAGGACATGGTCGCGACCATGAAGGAAGGTGCGGTCATCGTGGACATCTCGGTGGATCAGGGCGGCTGCATCGAGACGATCCACCCGACGACGCTCCTCGACCCGGTCTACGTCGTCTCCGGCGTCGTGCACTACGGCGTGGCGAACATGCCGGCGCTCGTCCCGCGCACGTCCACCTTCGCGCTGACGAACGCGACGCTGCCGTACGCGCTCGAGCTGGCGAGCCGCGGCATCGCGGCCGCGGCGCGCGCCAATCCGGCGCTCGCGCGGGGCTTCAACATCTGTCGGGGCCAGGTCGTGCATCCCGCCGTCGCCGAATCGATCGGCGAGGCGCCGGCGTCGCTCGAGGCGTGCCTCGGCTGAGCTGACGACCTGACGGCGCTCGGTCCGGAACGCAGGCTCGCCGTGCCGATGGCGTTGGAGGATGCCCCGGCGTAGAGTAGCGCCGGTGGCGACACCGGCATCGGGACGACAGCTCTTCCTGGACGGCCTCCGCGGGCTGGCCCTCATCTTCATGGTCCTGAACCATACGGGCCGGTGGTGGATCGAGCGCCCGATGGGCTGGCCGCGGTATCACCTGGTCTACCTGACGGTGACCCTCGCCGCGCCGATCTTCCTGTTCCTCGCCGGCTTCTGCATGCCGCTCTCGTTCCTCAACTCGACGGTCACGCGCGGCGAGCGCTACGCGGCGGTCGCGTGGAAGTACGTCCGGCGCGGCGCGCAGCTCGTCGTCGCGGGCTGGTTCCTGAATCTGCTCGTGTTCCCCGACGAGCCGCTGTTCGCCGGCGGGGTGCTCCAGACGATCGGCCTGTCGATCATAGGGGTGACGGCGCTCCTGCCGCTGCTGGGCTCGCGCGCCGTGCGCTCTGTGCTGCTGGCCGCGACGCTCGGGATCTACACGAGCTTCGCGCTGGCGCATCCCTTCCTCCGCACGTGGGTGAAGGCGCATCCCGTCCTCGCCGACGTGTGGCTCTACGACTTTCCGCTCTGGCCGTGGTTCGCGTTTGCGCTCCTCGGCGGGGTGCTCGGATGGGTGTGGACCGAGGGCCAGCGGCGCGGCGACGACGACCGGCGGTACTTCGAGGTGATGAGCGTCGGGGGCGTGCTGTGTCTGGCGGCGTTCCTCGGTCTCGAGCTCGCCATCGGGACCACGCCGCATTTTTTCTCCGGGCGTGACCTCGTTCTCAATCGCCACTGGAATCCCGGCCCCGTGACGTGCCTCTGGATCCTCGGCATCATCTTCTCGCTGTTGCCGGCCACGTACTACCTCATGAAGGTGCGGCGGGTCCAGGCGCCCTGGCTGGTCGTCTCCTGGTGGCCCTACGTGCTGGCGAACGTGCTCCTGCTCGCGGCGCTCGTCGCGCTCGCTCGGGCGTGGCCCCCGTTCAAGCGGCGGGCGCTGGCGCTCGCGCGCTCGCGCGTGAGGCGCGACGCGTCGGCGGCCGAGGGCGCGCGGACCTGACGAGCCCCCGCGCGCCCGCCCGGCGTCGACTCACTCGTGTCCGTGCGCCCGCGGGAGCAGCCGCTCCACCAGGGCGCGCATCGCGTCGCCGTTCCACTCGCGCGGGCCGACCGCGACGCCCGCGACCTCGCCGCCCGGCCTGACGACGAAGGTCGCGGGGATGCCCGACACGCCCCACGCGGTGGCGGTCGCCATGTCGGGGTCGAGCAGGATCGGGAAGGTCAGCGCGAGGTGCGCGACGTACGGGTCGATCAGCGCCCGCGGCGCGCCGCGATCCACCGAGACGCCGAGGACGACGAGCCCGCGCCCGCGGTACTGCCGCCAGAGCGCCTCGAGTGTCGGCATCTCGTCGGTGCAGGGCCGGCACCAGGTCGCCCAGAAGTTCAGGATCACGAGCTTCTTCCCGTAGTCGTCGAGCGCGGCGCGCCGGCCGTCGAGCGTGCTCAGGACGAAGCGCGGCCCACGCTGGCCGTCCTTGAGCTCGCTGACGCCGGCCCGCTCGAACGGGTCGAGGACGGGGGGCGCGTGCCCGGCGTGATGGCCTCCCTCCTCCCCCGGCCGGCGGACGGGGAGGAACCAGACCAGGGCGCCCACGAGCACGACGGCGAGCCCCGCGCGCAGCAGCGTGTCGCGCCGGGAGCCGCCGACGAGGCTAGACGCCCAGCTTTTCACGCATCACAGGGCTCTCGCGCAGATCCCGCGAAGCCGCCTCGAACACGATGAGCCCCTTCTCCATGATGTAGCCGCGGTCGCAGACGGAGAGCGCGACGCGCGCGTTCTGCTCGACGAGGAGCACGGTGACGCCGAGCCGCTTGAGCTCGGCGATCATGTCGCGGATGTGCCGGATGAAGGCTGGCGCGAGCCCCTGCGTGGGCTCGTCCATCAGGAGGAGCCGGGCTCCCGCCATCATCACCCGGGCGATCGCGAGCATCTGCTGCTCGCCGCCGGAGAGCGTCTTGCCCGACTGGTCGATCCGCTCGGCGAGGCGTGGGAAGTGGTGGAAGACCTCCTCGAGCCTTCGGTCGCGGACCGCGGCCGAGCGGTCGGCGGCGGCCGAGAGGCCGAGCTCGAGGTTCTCGCGCACGGTGAGGCCGGGGAAGATGCGGCGGTTCTCGGGCACGAGCCCGATGCCGAGGCGCGCGATGGCGTGGGGCGCGAGCCGCGTGAGGTCCCGGCCCTCGAACGCGATCGAGCCGCGCGACGGCTTCAGGAAGCCGATCGCCGTCTTCAGGAGCGTCGTCTTGCCCATGCCGTTCCTGCCGAGGAGCGCGACGGCCTCGCCCGGCCGCACCTCGAGCGAGACGCCGAAGAGGATCGGCGTCGCGCCGTACCCCGCGTGGAGGTCCCGGATGCGCAGCATCAGTCCTCGCCGCCGCCCAGGTACGCCTCGATCACCTTCGGGTCGTTCCGGATCGCTTCGGGCGTGCCCTCGGCGATCTTCTCGCCGAAGTGGAGGACCGCGACGCGGTCCGAGATCCCCATGACGACGGACATATCGTGCTCAATCAGGAGGAGCGTGAGCCCGCGCGCCCGCGCGACGTGCCGGATGAGCTGCGTCGCGCCCTTGGTCTCGCCGGGCGTCATGCCGGCGGTGGGCTCGTCGAGCAGCAGCAGCGAGGGCTCGGTCGCGAGCGCCAGGCAGATCTCCAGGTAGCGCTGCTCCCCGTGCGAGAGGTTCTCCGCCAGTGCGTCGCGCCTGGCCGCGAGCCCGAAGGCGTCGAGGAGCTCGTCCACGCGCACCTCCACGTTGGGCCGCCGCCAGAGCGACGCGAGGCGGCCCGAGTCGGCCGAGCGCGACTGCGCGGCGACGCGCACGTTCTCGCCGACCGAGATCTCGGGGAAGACGTTGGTGATCTGGAACGTCTTCGCGACGCCGAGGCGGTTGATCGCCTCGGGCGCGAGCCCGCCGATCTCGCGGCCGCGGAAGCTCACGCGCCCCCGCGAGGGGGCATGGAGACCGGAGACGACGTTGAAGAGCGTGGACTTGCCGGCGCCGTTCGGCCCGATGACCGAGAAGACCTCGCCCTCGCGGACGTCGAGGCTCACGTCCGTCAGCGCCGCGAGCGCGCCGAAGCTCTTGGAGACCGCCGCGACCTCGAGGACTACGCCGTCGCGCGCCACTGCTTGAAGCCGAGGAGCCGGCGGAAGCCGAGCAGCCCATTGGGCATGAAGAGGACGATCACGATGAGAACGACGCCGATGACGATGAAGTACCAGTCCACGTACGAGGACACCTTGTCGCGGAGGATCGTGAAGAACACCCCGCCGATGATCGGACCGACGAGCGTGCCGAGGCCGCCGATCATCACGGAGATGATGAACTCGCCCGACTCCGTCCAGACCATCAGGTCGGGCGTGGCGAACGCCGAGCGGATCGGGTAGATCGCGCCGGCCAGCCCCGTGAGCAGCGCCGAGATCAGGCAGACCGCCATCTTGTAGCGCTGGACGCTGTAGCCGAGGAAGCGCGCGCGATCCTCGTTCTCGCGGATGGCGACGAGGACGCGCCCGAAGTGCGACGTGACGACCACGCGGCAGGTAGCGTACGCCAGCGCGAGATAGGCGAGCACCAGGTAGTACTTGCGCTCCGGCGTGTCGATCGGGACGCCGCGCCAGAGCTCTGCGTCCGGCAGACCCTGGATGCCGTCGGAGCCGCCGAACGTCTGTGTGTACCGGAAGAAGGTGTAGACGACCTCGGCGAAGATCAGCGTGAGCAGGGCGAAGTAGATCCCGCGGCGCGCGGTGGCGAAGTAGCTCACGACCAGCGCGTACGCGCCGACGACGAGCACCGAGAAGCCGAGGCACGCCCACAGCGAGAGCACGCCGCGCTCCATGAGAATCGCCGTCGCGTAGGCGCCGAGGCCGTAGAAGGCCGCGTGACCGAACGAGACGAGCCCGGTGTAGCCCATGAGGAGGTCGAGGCTCATCGCGATCGCGCCGAAGAGGAGCGCGTCGAAGGCGAGGAGCAGGTAGTACCGCGGCAGACCCGGCACCGCGGGCAGCGCCGCCAGCGCGGCCAGGGTGAGGAGCGCGCGCCACGTCAGGACCCTACTCAAGGACACCCTCCCGGCCGAAGAAGCCGCGCGGCCGCACGATGAGGACGATGATCATGATCCCGAAGATCGCGATCGCGACGCGCTGCGGGTTCATCCAGAGCGAGAAGAGCGACTGCGCCAGGCCGATGACGACCGCGGCGACAACGGAGCCGCCCATGGAGCCCATGCCGCCCAGGATGACCACGATGAACGCGAGGAGGATCATCTCGACGCCCATCTGGGGGTAGACGGTGAAGACGGGCGCGAGGAGCAGGCCCGCGAGGGCCGCGAGGGCGGCCGAGCCCGCGAAGGTCAACGTGAAGACCCGGCGGACGTCCACGCCGAGGCCGTCGAGCATCTCGGCGTCCTGCACCGCCGCGCGCACGATGATGCCCGCGCGCGTCCTGGTGAAGAAGAGCCAGATGGCGAGGAGGAGCGCCGAGGAGGCGGCGAGGAGGAAGAGCCGGTAGTCCGGGTAGGTCATGCCGAGGATCGGCGTCGAGCCGGTGAAGGGCGGCAGGATGCGCCGCATGTCGCCGCCGAAGATCTGGCGCACGCCCTCCCGGAAGACGAGCGCCAGGCCGAAGGTGAGGATGAGGCCATAGAGGGGCTCGCGCCGGTACAGCGGGCGGAGCGTCGCGGCCTCCGTGATCGCGCCGAGCACGCCGACGATCAGCGGGGCCGCGACGAGCGCCGCCCAGAACGAGTGCGTCCAGCCGATCACCGCGATCCCGGCGTACGCGCCCAGCATGTAGAGCTCGCCGTGAGCGAAGTTCATCACGCCCAGGAGGCCGAAGATCACGGTGAGGCCCAGCGCCAGCAGCCCCAGCGCGGCACCGAAGACGAGGCCGTGCAGGAGCTGCGGCAGCAGGACCGCGACGAGGTAGTCCAACGCGCGCGCTTAGTTCTTCTTCTTCAGCTCCCACGTGAAGCCGGCGACCGGGTCCTTGCCCACCATCGCCTCGCCGATCGTGTCGCTGCCGGCGATCCGGGCGATCGGGAGGTTCTTGCCGTCCTTCACCTGGTAGAGGTGCATGTCCATCACGACCTGGTGGTCGTCCTTCCGGATGCACTGCCGGCCGATGTGCGTGCCGTCCACGCACATGCCCTCGTGCGCCTCCGCGACCTTGTCCGGGTCGAAGCTCTTCGCCTTCTCGACGGCGGCGGCCCAGAACAGCACCGCGTCGTAGGCGCCGGCGGCGATGTTCGCATCCACGCCGAACTTCTTCTTGAACTTCTGGTTGAAGGCCTGCATGGCGGCATCGGGGTTGTAGGCGGAGAAGTGGTTCAGCTGGACGAACCCTTCCATGGGCTCGGCGATGGACGCGAGGTCCTGCTGGAGGAGGAAGCAATCGATCCCCGCGAGCCGGTACTTCTTCGTCATGCCGAACGAGTGGAGCTGCGTCATGAGCCGGAGCGAGTCGGTGCCGGCGAAGGCGAGGAAGAGCACGTCGGCGCCCGACGCGTTGATCGCGCCGAACCACGGGCTGAAGTCCTTGGTGTCGAGCGGCGCGCCCGCGACCCCGACCACCTCGCCGCCGAGCTTCTCGAAGGCCGTCTTGAACTGACGGCCGTCCGACTGGCCCATGGCGTAGTCGGTGTAGAAGATGTAGACCTTCTTGCCCATCTTGTCGACGATGTACTTCGCCAGGCCGTTCGCCTGCATCCGCGAGTCGGGCTGGTTCGAGAAGTAGTATTTGTGGAACTTCGTCGTCCGCATGAACTCCGCGCACGAGACCGAGTTCCAGTGGATGGTCCGGTGCTTCTTCGTGACGTCCATGACGGCCATCGTCGCGCCGGAGGACACCGCGCCGACGATCAGCTTCACGTCGTCCTGCAGGATGAGCTTCTCGGCCTTCCGCACGGCCGGGGCGGGCTTCGTCTCGTCGTCCTCGGAGATGATCTCCACCTTATGGCCGAGGACGCCGCCCTTGGCGTTGAGCTCCTCGACGGCCATCTGGATGCCCCACGTCTGGTACTTCCCGTAGCCCTCGAAGACGCCGACCTTGGAGCCGAGGTCGCCGATCTTCACGACCTTCGGCTGAGAGACGGCGGCCGGCGCGAGCCACGCGACGCCGGCGGCGACCGCCACGAGCAGGACGAGCCAGGAGACTCGCTTCATGGATTCCTCCTTGCGAATGTCGATGACGTGTCGACGAGGTGCGTGAGGATCTGGGCGATCCGCCGGAGCGCGTCGGAGAGCCCGGCGCCCGCCGGGGCTGCCGCCTTCGCATAGCCCTCAGCCTCGTCGAACGCGAGGCGCATGGCCACGGAGGTCTTGTCGTCGCGCATGGCGACGGCGAAGTCGATGAGGTTGTAGTAGCGCCAGATCGCCTCGAGGAAGCGCGGGCCGGCGGTCGCGCGCGCCTCGGGCGCGAGCCGCGCGTCGACGAGCTGACGGCCGGCCTCGAGCGCCAGATCGCGCGCGAGCGCGGCGAAGAAGATCATGAGCCGGCGCTCGACCTCCGGCGCATCGCCCGCCTGGAGGGCCGCGCGCGTGCCCGACTCGAGGTCCGGCGGAAGGATGGCGGCCTTCGCGCGCATCTGGGCGCGCAGCGCGCCCGCCTCGAAGAGCCGGCGCGCGACGTCGAACTTCCCGGCCTGGACGGAGAACTTGACCTGCTTGAAGTTCGTCGTGAGCTCGTTGTCCTGAGGGGTGTAGGTGCCGACGTGGTGCGCGAGGGCGGGCGCCGGGGCGACCACGAGCGCGAGGAGCGGCAGCACGCGGAGGGTCATCGCCGGGCGAGCCTCAGGACGACGAGGCCGGCGAGCCACCACAGCGCGACGATCATCGCCCCGCCGAACGGCATCCAGACGAACCACTCCGCGATCGACTTCCCCCTCTCGATCCCGTGATGCGGGATCAGCCAACTCCACAGCAGGTAGCCGAGAGGATAGCCTGCTCCGCCCGCCGTGAGAAGGGCGATCATGACCCCCCGGACGCGCCGCCCGCGGGCCAGCGTGGCCGCCACGGCGGTGGTCGCGAGGATCACGAGCCCCATGCCCTCGGCGTGCAGGTGGAAGAGGCGCAGCCCGGCGTCGAACTTGACGAGGGCCTCGTCCAGGATCCGCTCGTCCACGTCGCGCACGCCGACCAGGCCGTGGACCTCCGGATGGGCGAGCATGACGCCGCGCGCCCAGCGCGTCAGCTCGACCTTGAAGCGGACCATCGAGGCGCCGCCGGCCTCGGCGCACACGATGAGGACGACGGCGACGAGGACCGCCGCGAGCGGCGGGAGCCGCCAGGCGTCGCTCACGCGCGCCGGCGCCGGGCCGCGAGCGCCACCGCGAGGCCGAGCAGGCCCGCGAGCGTCGCGCTGCCGAGCGGGGTGAGGATCCAGGTCTCCGCGAGCGCGATGCCCGTGTCGCGTCCGAGCTCGAGCGCCGCGACGCCGTAGACGAGGTACCCGAGCGGGAAGAGGCTCCCGAGCCCGAGGAGCGCGTAGAGCAGCGCCCGCGCGCGACGCCAGGGGACCGCGCTCGCGACGACCGTGCTCGTGAAGAAGAGGATGAGGCCGAGCCCCTCGGCATGGGTGTGGAAGAAGGACAGCCCCGCCTCCGCGCTATAGACGGCGCGGGCGCGGACCTCGTCGTCGTACTCCGCCGAGCCCGACACGCCGTGGGCCGCCGCGTTCGCCGCGACGCGCGCCGCAGCCCAGCGCTCGGTCCCCGCCTTCCCCTGGGACATGACCGCGCCGCCGGTCTCGCCGAGGGCGAGCAGCAGGACGGCGAGCAGGAGGACGACGAGGGGCGGACGGGTGAGCGCGATCTTGGCCCTCCGATCTCGGGTGGCGAGACCTTAGCATCCGGGCGCGGCGTTTGTCATTACGCGGCTGCTGTGGCAAGGTTGGCGCGTGCGCACGGGAGCCGCCTACGTCGCCGCGCTGAGGGACGGCCGCGCCGTGTACCTCGACGGTGAGCGCGTCAAGGACGTCACCAGTCACCCGGCGTTCACCGAGCCGATCCGCTGCATCGCCCGGACCTACGACCACGCGAAGGCGGCGGAGGCCGACCCCGCGCTGACCTACGCGGATCCGGCGACGGGGACGCGCCACGGGAACATGTGGCTCGTGCCGCGCACCGCCGAGGACCTCGGCGCGCGGCGCCGCGCGCACCGCTTCTGGGCCGAGCCGTCGTACGGACTCATGGGGCGCACGCCCGACCACGTCGCCAGCGTGCTCACCGCGTTCTCGGCCTGGCGACAGCTCTTCGACCGGGGCGGCGCGCGCTTCGGCGACCATGTGATGCGCTTCTACGAGCGCGCGCGCGACGAGGATCTCTACCTCGCCTACGCGATCGTCCCGCCGCAGGTGGACCGCTCGACGCCCGCGCACCGGCACGCCGAGCCCTTCCTGCACCCCGGCGTCGTCCGGGAGACGGACGCGGGGATCGTCGTGCGCGGCGCGCAGGCGATCGCGACGTCGGCGACGATGGCCGACTGGCTCTTTCTCTCCTACATCACGCCGCTCGCCCCGGGGGACGACGCCTACGCGATCTCGCTCGTCGTGCCGATGAACGCCGAGGGCCTCCGGCTCTACCCGCGGCGGCCCTACGCGACCGCGGCGACGAGCGTCTTCGACTATCCGCTCTCCGCGCGCTTCGACGAGGTCGACACGACCGTCGTCTTCAACGACGTGTTCGTGCCGTGGGAGCAGGTCTTCATCGACCGCAACGTCGAGCTGGTCAACGCCCAGTTCCACGACTCGCCCTCGCACACGATGGCCAACTTCCAGTCGCTCGTCCGGTTCGGCGTGAAGCTGGAGTTCATGGCCGGCCTCGCGCTGCGGCTCGCCGAGGTCCAGGGCGCGGACGGCGATCCGAGCGTGCAGGCCACGCTGGGCGGCGACATCGCCGCGCTGTGCGCGGCCTTCGACGCCCTCGCGAAGGCCGCGGAGCGCTTTCCGCTGCTCGCCGGGGGCGTGGCGCGGCCGCACCCCCAGTACGTCTACGCGGGCATGGGGCTCCAGCGCCGGCTGATCGTGGACCTCATGCGGACGCTCCGGGAGCTCGCGGGGGGCGCCTTCCAGACGGTGCCGTCCTCGGAGGCCGCCTTCACGAGCGAGGAGACACGCGCCGACACCGAGCGCTACTACAAGTCCGCCGCCGCCCCGGCGCGCGAGCGCCTCAAGCTCGTGCGGCTCATCTGGGACTTCGTCGGCACCGAGTTCGGCGGACGGCAGCTCCAGTACGAGATGTTCTACTCGGCGGCCCAGCCCGTGGTGAACCGGCGCATGTTCAAGTCCTACGACTGGCAGGCCGCCAAGGCGCTCGTGGCCCGCTGCCTTCACGAGTACTGATGGCGAGCCTCGGGCTCGTCAACGTCGGCGCCCTCGCGAGCGGCGTCCTCGCCGCGCCGCGCCTTGCCGCCGAGACCATCTTGATAGAGCACGGCCGGATCGCCGCGCTGGGCGCCGCGGCGGCGACGGGCGCGGCGGCGGCCGACGTCGTGGTGGACTGCCGGGGGACGACCGTGATCCCCGGGCTCATCGACTCCCACTGCCACGTCGTCCTCGGCGACTACACGCCGCGCCAGAAGACGGTCGACTTCCTCGACTCCTACGTCCACGGCGGGATCACGTCGGTCGTCTCCGCGGGCGAGGGCGTCCACGCGCCGGGCCGGCCCCACGATGCCGTCGCCTCGAAGGCGCTCGCCATCGCCGCGGCGAAGTGCTTCGAGCACTTCCATCCGAACGGGATGAAGGTGCACGCGGGCTCGGTGGTGCTCGAGCCCGGGCTCGGCGACGCGGACTTCGCCGAGATGGCGCGGCACGGCGTCCGCCACGCCAAGTACGGCTTCGGCGGCTACGCCCATCCGAGGGACGGCGAGCCCGAGGTGCGCCGCGCTCAGAAGCACGGGCTCTGCGTCATGTCCCACTCGGGCGGCAACTCGATCCCCGGCTCGAGCCCGATCAGCCACGAGGTATTGCTGCACCTGCGGCCGGACGTCTGCGGCCACGTGAACGGCGGCACGACGTCGCTCGACGAGGCGGGGCTCGACGCGCTGATCCGCCAGACCGACATGACGCTGCAAATCGTCCAGGCCGGGAACCTCCG
>WNGI01002166.1_pt1 | contig 27888 bp, 25 predicted proteins | sample 5400621 | NCBI WGS metagenome assembly WNGI01 (sample SAMN13153374, study PRJNA577476) | soil metagenome | isolation source: 20 cm soil or saprolite under Garry oak tree replicate 1 | place: USA:California | collected 2016-06-15
CCTAGTGAGCTGGCATAACACCGTGACAGACAATTTGCCATACACCTCGGACAGAGTGGTGTAACGGGCGCATACCAGAGGCTGTTGATACGGCGAGCGATGTGCAACTCTTGGCACGGGACAATGCTTGTACCGCCCGCGCCTCTTACTCTAAACCGAGCGATTCGACGGTGACTTGGTCGATGGCCGCAGTGACGACCAAGCCGTGATCACGTTGATAATTCGCAAGGGCCGCTCGCGTGGCTGGCCCGAGAGAACCATTGATTGGCCCAACGTAGTAGCCCTCCTCCTGCAACGCACTTTGCACATTCACCACCACCTGATCGGGCAGCAGATTGCCGTAGGTGTAGATTGGACCGTCATAGTCGTAGTAATTGTAGGCCGGATTGTAGCCCCAAGCGGGATACCAGTACCCAGCATCCCAGTAGTAGAAGCCTGTGTTCACAAAAACGATGATGGTGAAATGTTTTCTCCACCAATTGCAATCGTGTCGTTCCTGGACACGGCGCCGGAGCGCATCGAAATAGTTGAGCCGATTGTTAACGGGCCGCTGGAAATTTCCGTCGCCTGTTTTTGCCACATTGCGCTGCTGCTGCGCGTAGCCCAATGTTTGTCGCGGCGCCCGATTTCTGAACGCACCTTGAGTGTTGATCGGAAACGGGGCACGTCGCACCGAGTGGGCTAACGAGGGGGAAGTTCTGGCGAGATTTGAGCTCGGCCGGATCGCGCTGCGTGCCTGACCTGAACCGCTCGTGGCCGAATGAGAGCTGGATCCCCCGCGGGCGGCGGGCTGCACAGTGGCACTGCTCGACTGGGGATCGCCAGCAACCGCCACCGCAGCAAGCGAAACCGTTAAGGAGCAAAGAAGGATTATCAAAAATTTCATTCGGTGTGTTCCAAGATTAGACCGCGCGACACGCTGCTTTATTCGCGATCTAAGCTGCGCTTTCAAACGTTGTTGCATCCGCTCGCCTCTGTTAGGTGAAACACCGGTGAGTGCAGCAAAGTTGCGCGCACCCGTCCTCGAAGCCATATCATACCAGAGAGCGCGCTGACGTAGAATGGAGCGGCTCTCTCCGATCCGCCCGACGGATTTGCCGCAGCGAACCGTCGCGCTCATTTGATGCGCCAGACGGACGCTTTCCGTCTCTTGAATTATCCGACGATCAGAGATCGCGTACGAGTTTAGCGTCCATATTCTCAGTGAGTGAACACCGATGGACGAAAATAGCCCTGCGCTTTAGCGCTGGGAGTGCGCCAATTTTAATCCCATCAGGGACGATAGCGGTGATTCTGCCGTCCCTGCGGGACTAAGGTGTCTAACGTTAAACATTATCCCAGCACCTAAAGTGCTGGGCTATTTTCATAACGGCTCCCGGCTGACGCTAAACAAATACGAGGTCGCCACCGCAAAACCACGCGTCGCTTTACATCTTGTCTCGCTGGTGCGGCTGTGACAGATCAAGCGCGGGCCCGAGAGGCACGATGCGAGTGGGATTAATTTCAGTATGCGTCATGTAGTAATGGCGCTTGATATGGTCGAAATTGACCGTCTCAACAATGCCCGGCTGCTGGTAAAGGTCCGTTAAGAAACCTTGCAGGTTCGGGTAATCAACGATGCGACGAATGTTGCACTTGAAATGGCCGTGATAAACCACATCGAATCTAACAAGTGTGCAGAAAAGTCGCCAATCGGCTTCGACAATGCGCCTGCCAAAGAGATATCGGCTTTTCGATAAGCGGTTCTCAATTTGATCGAGCGCTTCAAAAAGTTTTCGGCAGGAATTCTCGTATGGACGCTGCCGCATGGCGAAACCCGCTTTGTAAACGCCATTGTTGATGTTGTCGTAAATGAAATCGGAAAGCTTGGCGTGCTCTTCTTTGATCTGCTTGGGAAAAAGATCGAGCTCTTCGTCTTTCGTGAAGGCATTGAAGACGTCATTGAACATGGGGCAGATGTCGTCTTCGCAGTTGTTGACGATCTTTTTCGTTTTTTTATCCCAAAGCACGGGCACGGTGACGCGTTCGTCGAAGTTCGGATCGGTTGCTTCATAAGCTTCCCGCAAATAGTGAAAGCCATTTACCGGATCAGTTGATTCGAACGGCGCGCTCAGAGGCGTGTTCCCAGCGGGATCGCGAAAGGCCCATCCTCTTTCATCGCGAATTGGATCGACCACGGTCATACCGATCGCGTCCTCGAGACCTTTCAATTTCCGGAAGATCACGGTGCGACTCGCCCATGGGCACGCAAGCGAAACATATAGGTGATAACGGCCGGCCTCAGCCGGGTATGGCGTCGATCCATCATTGGAGATCCATTCGCGAAACGCGTCTTCCTGTCGTTGAAACTCACCCGTGTCAGATGTTTCCGCAGCAAATTGCGCTTTCATTTTGCCAAACCGATCTTCTTCAACACTTCGACAAAACGCGCACAGCAGCCCCAATCCACGCGAGCGGAATTGCCCGCCACTTCTGAAGCTCGAAGTCTCGACGCTCGATTATCGACTGGCATCTTTCTCCTACGGCCTAAGGTGAAAGTAGTTGCGGTCCGCCTCGAAGACATATTTTTAAGATTCAAGAGACCTGTCACGGAACCAGGACCGCGGCGCCGTTAATTTTTCCTGACCGCAGTCGATCAAGCGCGGTGTTCGCTTCTTCGAGCGGAAATGTTTGCGTTTCTGTTCGCACCGGAACACGTGGCGCGATGGAGAGGAATTCTTCGCCATCTCGACGGGTGAGATTTGCGACCGAGCAGATGGTGCGTTCGCCCCAAAGATCGACATACGGAAATGAGGGAATGTCACTCATGTGAATGCCACCGCAGACGACGATGCCTCCCTTGACGAGCGCGCGCAACGCCACTGGGACGAGCGCCCCAACGGGCGCAAAGATGATGGCGGCATCGAGTTTTTCTGGCGGCATTTCATCCGAACCGCCGGCCCAAACCGCACCCAACTTCCGGGCTGATTCCTGCCCGGCTTGATCACCTGGACGCGTAAAGGCGAAAACTCGCCGGCCTTCATAAAAAGCGACCTGCGCAATCAAATGAGCGGCCGAACCGAAACCATAAATGCCGAGCTTGAGTGGATCTCCAGTCTTACGCAAAGAACGATATCCGAGCATTCCGGCGCAAAGAAGCGGCGCCGCCGCCACATCGTCATATTCATCTGAAAGCGGAAAGCAAAATCGCGCGTCAGCCACCGCGAACTCGGCGTAGCCGCCATCAATCGTGTAACCAGTAAACCGCGCGTTATCACAAAGGTTTTCCCGATTGGAACGACAATAAGAACATTCGCCATCCGTCCAGCCAAGCCACGGAATACCTACACGATCTCCGACGAAAAATTTATCAAGATGCGAGCCGAGCTCTTGAATGTAGCCGACAATCTGATGTCCCGGAATCAGAGGAAGTTTGGGATTGGGCAGTTCGCCGTCGACAATGTGGAGATCAGTGCGGCAGACAGCGCAGGCCGCGACACGAACGAGGAGCTGGCCTGGTTGCACAGCCGGGGTAGGCAGCTCGCGCAACTGCAACGGTTTGCCCGGCTCGTCAAGAAGCATTGCGCGCATGAGGATTTACCTAACTCTCCAGTACGACATGCAATCAGAAGCAATAATTTTTACGATTGCAAAAAGTCGGCAGGGTCCGACACTCGAACATCGTAGCCAAAAGTCGCACCTCATGAGCTCTCCACCTACCGGGGATGAAGGGATGCACATCATTGAGCGAAAGCCGCAACGGAGGTTGCTTCAATCCGCCGTTACCAATCCGGAATTACAAAGCGCCCCTGGCGCCACGGACCAAGGTTCTGGTTTATCTTCAGCCAGACGGATCGCACTTATTGGCGGAATTATTTTGCTATTCCTCCTTCTGGCCGGGGGTGTCTTGTATTGGATCCAATCAGAACGGTATCCGGTCGTTGTGACAATCGGTGTGCCGGACAGAGACGCGTCGCAAGATCCGCTCGGTAAAAGAGCTGGACCGCTTGTGCCGGTAAATCCAGAAATGCTGCATGTCAGCTCAATTGCGCTGGGAAATCCTCGTCTGACAATCGTCAACGGAAAACGATTGGCCGAAGGGGACTGGCTCATCGTCTCAACCCCGGTAGGGCCTGCCAGCGTTCGTTGTATTCAAATCGAAGATGGCATCGTCCGGTTCAGGCACGGCGGAGAAACGCTCTCAGCCAAGTTACACGTCGTCGAGAAACCGGGCCACTGAGCTGCCGTGGTGTTCACGCGGCACAGCCTTCCAGCCCGTGGGACGATAAGCATCTTGCCTGTCCCAGAGTGGCAGGTTCGAAGCCTGCCCGCCCCACAGGAAAGATGGTTGTCCCCAGGACAAAGCTGCCTTGACGTCAACGCGGGTTGCCCCCGGTCTCTGTGTTGTTAACGAGCTCCTGCGGCAACGCGCTCGCCATCAGCGCCGACCGGCTGAACGGCGCCATCGCCTTCGTGGTGGGTGTGGGCGCTGCGCAAAAACGGCACCCGATCGAGCACATGTTCCTGAAACCATTCGAGCCACAGATAAATCACCGGCGTAACAAACAACGTGATCATCTGAGAAAAAATCAAACCACCCACGATGACGAGACCAAGCGGACGCCGCGATGAGCCGTCTGACCCAAAACCGAGCGCGAGCGGCACGGCGCCCATGAGCGCAGCGAGCGTGGTCATCATGATCGGGCGAAAACGTTCTACGCTCGCTTCGTGAATGGCCGAGCGCAGATCCCACCCTTCATCGATTCGTTGCAACGCGAAATCGACGACCATGATTCCGTTTTTCTTCACAATACCGAGAAGCAGGAACAACCCGATGACGCTGTAGAGTGAAAGTGTCGATCCAAAGATCCAGAGCGTGAATAAACCGCCAACGACGGCGGGAACGATGGCCGGAAACAGAACCGTGATCGGATGCACGTAGCTTTCGTAAAGAATCCCGAGGATCACGTACATAACGAAGATGGCGGAGAGAAGCAGCAAAGGAAGCGCGCTGAAGAGCTGCCGGAAAACAAGTGCTTCGCCCTGAAACGTGGCCTGCACGCCGGGAAACTGCCGGTTCACTTGAGTAAAGCTGTCCTCAATGAATTTAGTCGCATCGCCTATCGCGACGCCAGGTAGCAGATTGAAGTTAATCGTCACGCTGGTGAACTGGTTGAAGTGATTGACCGCTTGTGGACCAACAACAATATTTGATGAGGTTACAGCACGCAGCGGAACCAGATTCCTCGCCGTTCCAGTCGTAGTTGTGATACCGCCACTTGGTCCGAACGCTCCAGTCGCCGGGCTGCCGCTGCCGCGTACGTAGAGATTGTCAAGATCGCCCGGATTTGTCCTCTCGTTGTCTTTTACTTCCAGAATCACCTGATACTGATCTTCCGGCTTCTTGATTAAATAGACGTAGTTTTGTGAGTAGGCCGTTCGCAACAAACTTTGCACGGCGGAGGTCGAGACGCCGTAGGTGGCAGCGCGCTCGCGGTCAATATCGACCGTCAGGTTCGGCGTGCTGTTGTAAAAATCGGAGCGCACTGTGGCGAACCCCTTAAACTCGCGCAGCTTTGTCATCAACTGATCAGAGGCCGCATAAACATCATCGGGAACAATGCCGCTAATCGTATAGGCATATTGTCCTTGCGTCTGATTGGTCGCTCCGATGTTGATTTGCAGCACCGGATTCGGCTGCAAGACGGCCGTGATGCCCGGAATACTTCCAATCGACTTCTGCAATTGCAAAATACATTGATCAATTGGTGGCCGCTGGCTCTGGGGTTTGAGAAAACCAAAGATCAATGCTTGCGATGAAGCAGTGCGGCTGGAGAATCCGGCCAGCGTAAAAAATTGAGCGATGTTCGGATCCTCCTTCAGCTTTTGGTTGACCTGTTGTTGGTAGGCGCGCATTTCCGCAGGCGAAGAACCTTCCTGCGCGATGAAAACTCCCCTAACGAAGCCGCTGTCGCCCGGCGGGAGTAATGTGAATGGCAAATGAGTGAAGAAAAACCAGAGACCGAGAATGCAGACGAGAAGAATTGGAATCGTCAGCCAGGCGCGATCGAGAAATTTGTCCAGCGCCCGGCCGTAAGCTGCAATGACGCGTTTGATGAAATCGCCGCTCCATTTCTCCATGCGGGCGCGTTTATGTCCAGCTCTGCGCTCGCCGAGAATTCGCGCGCACATCAACGGGGTCAGGGTTAAGGAAACCAGACCGGAAGCAAGAATTGCCACGATGATGGTCACCGAAAATTCGCGGAAGATGCGGCCAAGCAATCCGGGCAAAAGCACCAGCGGGATAAAGACCGCGGCGAGCGACAAGGTCATTGACAAAATGGTGAAGGAAATTTCGCCGGCACTATTAAAAGTCGCCTTCAGGATCGATTCGCCATGCTCGGCGCGACGAACGACGTTTTCGAGAAAGACAATCGCATCGTCGACCAGAAATCCGATCGCGAGCGTGAGCGCCATCAACGTCAAATTGTTGATGGAATAGTTTAACGTGTACATCACCGCCACGGTCAGCAGCAGCGAAAGGGGCAGCGCGACCGCAGGAATCAATGTGTCTGTCGCGCGCCCGAGGAAAACGTAGATCACCATCACGACCAGCACGAACGCGATGACAAGGGTGAATTGCACATCTTTCACGGAATTAACGATGCTTTGCGAACGATCAAAGACTGGCACGAGTGTGATCGATCCAGGCAAGCTGGCCCGCAATTCCGGGAAAAGCGCTTTGACCGAATTCGCAACCTCGACGGCGTTGGCGCCGGCTTGTCGCGATACTGCTAGGACAACGACCGAGCCCGGCGGGTTGAAACCGCGCATCCAAAACGTGCGTGAGAGCCGCTCATCTTGGACACTTTGGCGAACATCGGCCACGTCCCGCAGAAAGACGGGCGAGTTATCCATGTTTCGCGCCACGACGAGATTGCGATATCCCTCGGCCTCATCGATCTGCCCATTCGGTTGCAAAACGAACGTGCGATGGGCGCCGTCGAATTGTCCGGCCCCAGAGTAGACGGTGCCCGCTTTGATCGCGTTCCCGAGATCGTCCATGGTCAAACCGCGCGAGGCGAGCGCGGCTGGATCGGCTTTGATTCGAATGGCGGCTTGCACGCCATACACGTTTACCTGTGAAACACCCGGAAGAATCGCGATGCGTTGTTGGACCGCAGTGGACGCATATTTGTACAGATCGCCATCCGTCAGCGTGTCGGACAATAACCCAAGCAAATAGACGGCCTGGTCGTTGGGATTTGTCTTCGTGAAAGTGGGCGGGCTGGGCAAATCGAGCGGCAACTTTCCGGTGGCGCGTTGGATTGCTGCCTGCACGTCGGTCGCAGCGTCCGTGATGCTTTTGCTGAGGACGAATTGCAGCGTAAAGGAGGTGTTGCTCTGCGTGCTTTGGCTGGTGATGATGTCGAGGCCGGGAATTTGCAGAAACTGTTTTTCCAGCGGCGTAGCGATGTTGTTCGCCATCGTCGTCGGATTCGCACCCGGGTACGAGCAGGTGACTTGTATGATCGGATAATCGACCGCGGGCAGATCGTTGACTGCGAGCTTGCCGTAAGTGGCGACTCCCGCGACGATCACCGATAACGTCAGCAAAACCGTCATCACCGGCCGGCGAATAAATGGTCCGGAAAGTCCGGAGCCACTAACCTGAATCAGCTTGGCCTCATGCGTAGCCGGCGGCGATTGTCGCGGAGACGGCGAATTGTGTTCATCATTCGCCGCGCCATCGTGTTGATCGGAGCGAGCCATAGCAAGCTATAGTGAACTCTGGGCCGTGATGGAGCGATCGTTCCCGTTATATGGTTTGGGATCAACTTTCGACCCGGGTGCGAGCGCGAGTTGCCCTGTAACGACAATCGTCTCGCCTTGTTCCAAACCGTTTTCGATCACAGTCAGATCGCCATCCTGCCGCTGACCCGTCTTGACCGGACGCAGATCGACCGTGTTGTTGGGCTTCACCACAAAAACAAATGGACCGCTTTGGCTGATTTGAACGGCCTGTGACGGCACCAGTTTCGCATCTTTAATCATGTCGAGAATGAAACGGACACGAACAAATTCCGACGGCCACAGGTTTTTCTCTGGATTGGGCGTAACCGCGCGCGCTTTCACCGTGCCGGAGCCCGGTTGCACAGCGGTGTCGATAAAATAAAGATCGCCAGTCCGCGGAGGGATGTTGCCGTCAGGCGCCGCGGTTTCGACCTTCACGTTGGGTCCGCCAAGATGTTGACGCACGAGCGCGAGGTCGGTCTCGGCCACTGTAAAATCAGTGTAGATGGGATCGAGTTTTTGAATTGTTAAAAGGTTCGTGCCGCTAGTGCCACCGGAGACAACATTGCCAACATCAACGTTCCGCAAACCGGCGCGTCCATCGATGGGCGAACTAATGGTGCAATAGTCCAGATTGACTTGCGCGGCCGCCACCGCACCTTCGGCGCTTTTTACTTTCGCCTCGTCGTTTTTCACTGTCGCTTGCGCGATATCGAGGTCTTGCGGCGAGATCACGCCTTTGGCGCGCAATTCCTGCTGCCGTTTCAACGTAATTTGATCCAGTACTAACTGCGCTTGCGCCTGGGCCAGCTGACCCTGTGCCTGAGTGAGGGCGGCCTCAAACGGCCGCGGGTCAATCTTAAATAGCAAGTCGCCCTTCTTCACGTCCGCGCCATCCCGAAACTCGCGAGATTCGATCTGACCGCTCACCTGCGCCTGAATCTGCACCGTCTCAACCGCGGCACACGTGCCGATCTCATTCAAATAGACCGGCGCATCCTTCGTAATCACTTTCGCCACCAAGACGCTGCGAGTCGGTGGGGCCGGAGCCGCTTTTTTTCCTCCAACAAAGGAACGCACCAGTCCAACGAGCACCATCAGACCAACCACCGCGAAAATAACGTAAAGCTTGCGCTTCCCACCAACGCGTTGCTCGAGATCGCCGACCAGGTCGCGCGCTGCGATATTCACTCGAGTCAATGTGGTCATAGCCGCGACCCTTTCTTCACACCGTTTACCCCTCCATTTCGGCTGTGGTTGGTTTGCTCCGCTCTTGCCCGGATCTGCGATAATACCCTGATACAGGTGTGTAGTTCGGAACGCGGAATATCGTCCAGCAACTCATGTCGAAGTTCGGCCGCGGCGGCATTGATTTGAGCGATGACTGTCTGGGCGCGCTGCCCCAGACGCACCAGCTTGCAACGGCGATCATAAGGCGCGCTTCTGCGCGTGACCCAACCGTCCCCTTCGAGGCGGTGGAGTAATGTCACGAGACTGGGCTCTTCGATTCCGAGGCGGGCGGCGATTTGTTTCTGGGTGAGAGCATCGGGTGCGATTGAAAGATGGAGGAGCGTCCGCCATTTTGCCTGGCTTAAGCCCATCGGTTTGAGCCGTTCATCCAATTTTAAGCGCCAAGCGCGGGCCGTGCCGTGCAAGAGAGGTCCGAAAACTTCTGAATCGCCCTGGGACATGGGAATTAGTTAGCATGCTAACTAATTCCGCTCTGTCAAACTGCCTCGCCAACGGATGTCTAAGCTAAACTAACTCATAATTAGGCCGGAAAATTGGGCAAATTGAATTACAGAGGACGATTTCATGTTGCATATGCGACACCAGATTGTCCGACCTAAGAAGTAAGAAAACGTCAATCGCCTCTACCTAATCGTTTCAAGACGGACCTACCACGAACAGAATCACCGTTTGGTTCCGGTAATCTTTCGCCCGCAAAACCGGACGCGCCCGGCGGGGTAACCATTGCTCGCTCCTGGCCGCCACTTCCTCGTCGTTCGGGAGGACCAGAAAATAATGCGTTTCATACGGAAGCTCTGCCACCCTGTCCACATAGGTGACTGGACCATGAACATAAAAAAAGAATGGCTGATAGTTGGGATTAACCGCGTAAAGAGTTTCGTTTGCAGGCACGGCCGAATTGATTTGGTCGGCTATGTTTTTTACTTTTTGGCGATGCTTCGAAGCAACTGCCGCGACTGGAAAGCCGATTAGCCCGATCGCAACGACTAATCCGATGAAAAGGCCAGCGGCACGAGGCCAAAGTGGCCGACCTAGCCGGTTCAGCCAGGCCGCTTGGGCAAAAGCATCCTGTGCAAAAACCATCCCGAGCAGCCAGCAAAACGGCGTGAGCACCGGCAACGAATAGCGCGGGGCGGCACCGGGAATGAGATTGCTGACGATAAGCGGGACTCCCGCGCTCCAAGTAAGCGCCCATGCCAGCTTGCGGTCACTATCATCGCGAAGCCTGCTGAAGCGGATCAATGGCGTGACGAGCAACCAGGGCAGGAAATACCCCAACGCTCGAGGTAAAGCGGTAATCCAAACTTGGACGTGAAAAATTCCTCCGGTGACCCGACCGGCAAATTGGCCAGACCATTTGCTCATCACTTTCGCGCTTTCGTTCATTTGCATGAACGGAATCGCCCAAGCCGCAAATATCGCCAGCATCACGAGGAAACCGACAAAATGAGATGGATGGGCCCTTTCGCCAGCCAGCCGAGCCCAAGGAAAATCCACGGCACAATCCAGGTAAGCCAGGGAGAACGGTTTTGTTGCCACCAAGTCAGCCAACAAATCATCGCCACAGCGCAGAGTGACACGTAAAGCGCTTCGATTTCGATCAGACGGCCTTTCGCCAATATGCCGAAATTCGTTAGCCATATTAAAGCGGCGATGGTCGCGCCGTCAGAACCGAGGCTGCGGCGTGCTACCGTGACAAACACGACTGCCACCATGAGGATGCAGAGAACTGAGGGAAGGCGTGCCGTCCATTCATTGCGACAGCCAAACAATTTGAACGACGCAGCGACAAGCCAGTTCACCAGCGGCGGTTTTCGCAAATAGGGTTCGCTCCCGACCTGCGGCACAATAAAATTACCGGTCTCAAGCATAGCCACTGCGGGCAATATGCGCCGGCCCTCTTCGCCCTTAATCTCAAATGAGCCGAGCGCGGGCAGATAGATTGCGGCCCAGACGGCCAGGACGATCGCTATCGGCGGGAGGCGGGACATGGGCTGACTCTGTCGAACCATGTGTCGGTTGCAATGGCATTCTGTGGAGCGATGGCGGTGGCGATTGACTCAAATCGGGCGCGCATACTTAGGTCGCAGCTTTGCATGGTTTTAAAGATCAACACCAAACGCTCAACGATAGCAGATCGGTAGTTGGACGTTGGGCGTTGAAAATTGATTGCCTCCGGGCCTCCCGCTCCCGCTTGACGGAAGCCCTTCTCAAAATTAGAATAAGGGTCTAGTCCGCGCTGATCGGAGTGGGAATTGATGTCCCACTCCTTTTAGTCTGCGGGCTAGATGTTTTTATGAACGCGGAATTTATTGCCATGCTCGATTACCTGGAGCGGGAGCGCGGAATCAAGCGCGAAATCCTGCTCGAGGCGGTGTCGAATGCTCTGCTCTCGGCTTCAAAGAAAAGTGTTGGAGCTGCGCGCGATCTTCGCATCGATATCGACCCAAAAACTGGCGATATCCGCGCTCTGGCCAACCTGGTGGTAGTCGATGGCGTGGGAAATCCACAAGATGAAATTGATCTGACCAAAGCCCGCCGCATCAAACCTGACGTGAAAGTCGGCGACACAGTCGAAGTGGAAGTAACACCGCGCAATTTCGGCCGGATCGCCGCACAGACGGCGAAACAGGCGATGATGCAACGCATTCGCCAGGTCGAGAAGGAAATGATTTACGAGGAATTTAAGGACCGCGCCGGTGAGATCGTCAGCGGCACGGTGCGACGTTTCGATCGTTCGGACGTGATTCTCGATTTGGGAAAATTCGAAGCAATCATGCCTCAGCGCGAGCGCGTAATTGTCGAAGATTACAATGTCGGGGACCGGCTGCGCGCCTACGTCGTCGCAGTCGAAAACGGAATTCGCGGTCCGGAAATCATCGTCTCACGCAGTCACCCGAATTTTGTGCGTCGCCTTTTTGAGCTGGAAGTCAGCGAGATAGCCGACGGCACCGTTGAAATCCGTGGCATCGCGCGCGAAGCCGGCTATCGCACGAAAATTGCCGTTTGGAGCGCCAATGAAAAAGTTGATCCGGTAGGTGCTTGCGTTGGAATGCGCGGCTCGCGTGTTAAAAACATCGTGCGGGAACTCAATAACGAGAAGGTCGACATCATCCGCTGGAGTTCAGACCCGAAAGATTTTGTTTTGGAAGCGCTCAAACCCGCCAAGGTCAAAAATCTCACCTTCGATACGGAAAAGAAGAGCGTGCAGATCTCAGTGGATGAAGATCAGCTTTCATTGGCCATCGGAAAAAAGGGACAAAACGCTCGCCTGACGTCACGATTGACCGGTTGGGAAATCAACATCGATAAGGACACATCAGCGACAACCGCGGTCGAACAGAAGGTCGCGCAAGCGGCCCAGACCCTGGCCGCCGCCCTTCCTATCACGCAGGAGCAGGCCGTGTTGCTGGTGAAATCCGGGTTTACGAATTTAGAGGGATTGCGCGATGCGGACGTGAAAGATTTTGTAGACATTCTCACCGTCGACGAGGCGAAGGCGCGCGAAATTCACGAGGTGGTACATCGACAGGATGGCGGACAGAAGGATGGCTCTGATGGTTGAGCCATGAAGCAAATTCTCGTAAATACCAATGGCAACAAAGACAAAGAGCAAAACAGCGACAAAGAAGCCGGTCCCACGCAAGGTGGCCAAGGCCGCTGATTCTCCCAAGTCTGCGGCCAAACCAAAAGTCGAAAAAAAAGCGAAAGTAGAATCGGCCGCGAAATCATCGCTGCCGGCGCCGGCGCAGGCCAAGAAAACCCCTGCTCGCCCCGAACCTGACACGCAGGCGGAGGCAAAACCTTCCGCGCGTCGCGGCGTTGAAACCGTTTCTTTGATCGACGAAAAGCAGCCGCGCAAGAAATCGGGCGACGGCGAGTTGAAAAAGAAGAGCGCTGTTCTACCGCCGATTTCACGCATCCGCGCTTCCATGGCAGCTACGGCTGCCCCTCCAAAACCGGCGCCGCCCGCCGAACCGGCTATTGAACCAACCGCGGTGGTTGATGGCGTCGCCGCACAGGCTTCTCCTGAAATCGCGCCGGAAGAACCAGCGCAAAATGTAATTCACATCAAGCCGCCAATTATCGTCAAACAATTGGCCGCGGAACTTGGCTTAAAGCCGCATCAGGTCATCGCCGAATTGATGAGTTTCAACATCTTCGCAAATATCAATCAGACGATTGAGCCTGATATCGCCTCCAAAATCGCGGAGAACCATGGCTTTGTTCTCGAGAAGGAGCGCCGGGAAAAAGGCGCCGGCGTCCACAAGGTCGAGCAGGTAGTTGTCGCCCCTCCCCCACCGGTCATTGAGAAAGAAGAAGAGCTCAAGCCCCGCGGCCCCATCATCACGTTTATGGGTCACGTCGATCACGGCAAGACTTCGCTCATGGACGCGATTCGAAAAACCCGCGTAGCCGCCGGTGAAGCCGGTGGCATCACACAACATATCGGAGCGTACAGCGTCGAACATAATGGAGCGCAAATTACATTCATCGACACGCCGGGCCACGCCGCTTTCACGGCGATGCGCGCCCGCGGCGCGAATGTCACCGACATCGTTGTCCTGGTGATCGCAGCCGATGATGGGTTGATGCCCCAAACATTGGAAGCAATCAGCCACGCCAAGGCAGCGCCGCATGTAAAAATTTTAGTCGCCATCAACAAGATCGATTTGCCGGCGGCGAATATCGATCGGGTAAAAAAACAGCTGCAGGAACAAGGTCTGACGCCTGAAGATTGGGGTGGCGAAACAATTGTTGTGCCTGTTTCGGCCACCCGAGGGACGGGCATCGACAAGTTACTGGAAATGATGACGCTGCAAGCGGAAGTGATGGAGCTGAAATCGTCGCCGACCGCCCGACCGCGTGGCACGGTCATCGAAGCACAAGTCGAAGCGGGTCGCGGCCCAACCGCTAGCGTTATTGTGCAAATGGGCACGCTCCGAATCGGCGACCCATTCATATGCGGCGATTATTGGGGCAAGGTGAAATCGCTCATGGACGACCGCGGTAAGCCGGTTAAGGAAGCCGGCCCATCGACCGCAGTCAAAGTACTTGGCTTCACCGGGCTACCAAATGCCGGTGATGAACTTTTGGTCATGGAATCAGAACGCGAGGCGAAAACATTGAGCGAGGAGCGGTTGCAAGCGAAACGAGCCGATAAACTGACCGTGCCGCAACGCGCCACTTTGGAAAGCCTTTTGGAAGCGGCCGACGGCAAGAAGGTTTTGCGCATCGTGTTGAAAGGCGATGTCCAGGGCTCGCTTGAAGCGCTCGTCGGAGCTCTTGAACAAATCGAGAGTAAGAAAATCGATCTCGAAATCATTCATTCAGCCGTGGGCCCAATTTCGGAGTCAGACATTTTATTGGCCAGCGCCTCAAACGCCGTGGTCGTCGGCTTCAACGTCAAAGTTGAAAACATGGCTGTAACGGCGGCCAAGCGCGAAGGCGTACAGGTTAAGCTTTACAGCATCATCTATGAGCTGCTTGACCAAATTAAAGAAGCGATGGCCGGCTTGCTCGATCCCGAGCACCGCGAAACCATTATCGGTCACGCCGAGGTCAAACAAGTGTTCCAGTTGAGCAAGGGGATCGTGGCCGGCTGCTTGGTCACGGATGGCCGGATTGCGCGTTCGGCGCGAGCACGTGTTTTGCGGCGGCGCCAGCCGGTATATGACGGCGGACTCTCCACGTTGCGGCGCTTTCAGGACGACGTGAAGGAAGTGCGCTCCGGTCTGGAGTGCGGAATCAAGCTGGGCGATTTTAGCGAATACCAGGTCGGCGATATTATCGAGTGTTATCAGCTCGAACAGATCGCGCAGAAACTCTAAGCAACACGTTAAGGCGCTGAGGTGTTGAGGCGTTACACAAATTCAACCCCTTCAACCCTTCAGCCGTTTAACACATCAACGCTACTTCCCAAATGAAACATCGCTTACTGCGCGTAAACGAGCTGGTAAAACGCGAGCTTAGCGGAATTCTCGCTCGCGAAGTTAGTTTCGAGTCAGCTATCGTTACTATTAACCATGTGGACGTAACGGCCGATCTCAAGAACGCGCACGTCTTTGTTAGTGTGCTCGGCTCGGACGATGGTACCGCCGTCATTAACAAACTTGAGGCTCATCGCCCCTCCCTCCAGGCGGAGCTGGCCCGCCATGTCGTGCTGAAATACACACCGCATCTCGTTTTTCATCTGGACGATTCCATCGCACGCGGCACTCGCGTTATCGAAATCATGCGCGAACTCGAAGCGCCGGAAGGCAAAGACACATGAACGCCAAATATTTCCGGAGGACAGCCTTCCTCCTGGCAAGCAAGCGTCTCGCCCGCTTCTGGACCAACCGGCTGGAAGCCTGCTCCCCCTGACAGGCAGAATGCCTGTCTTCCACCTCACTGACGCCGATTGCCGTTCAGCACACCGACCTCTACAGTGGAGCGGTCACTGTCTCAATACATGATTCAAGCCAACGCCAGCTTCGCCGAGATCGGTCGCGTTTTCCGCGAATACAAAAAATTCGCTGTCCTGAGCCACGTCCGACCCGACGGCGACGCTCTCGGCAGTCAACTCGCGCTCGGTCTATCGCTCAAGCAGTTGGGGAGGGATATCCGCATTTGGAATGAAGAGGGGATGCTCGAAAAATACTCCTTCGTGCCATGCGCAGAATTATTGACTAAACCGCCCGCCGCCGCGGAGGATTTCGATGTAGTCATTGCTCTGGACACCGCTATTCAAAATCGTCTAGGCACTTCACTCGAATCCATCCGTTCGACAAAACTTTGGATCAATATCGATCACCACCCGAGCAACCCGCGTTACGGCGATCTCGTGTATATCGATGCAAATGCTCCCGCTACCGGCCAGATTCTCTTCGAGTTGATGAATTCTCAGGAGTTGCCAATTGATACCCAGATCGCCGAAAACCTTTACGTCGCGATCTCCACCGACACCGGCTCTTTTCAATACCCAAACACCAGCGCGCGCACATTCGATATTGTGGCCGAGCTCGTCCGGGCCGGCGTTGACGTCGGCGGCGTCAGTCAGCAACTTTATGAGAATTATCCGCGGCGCCGGATCGAGTTACTGCGCGAGTTGCTTCGGACCTTGCGCTTCGAAGCAGGTGGGCGCATCGCCAGTTTCACCCTTAGCCTGAAAACTGCAGCCGAGCTGGGCGTTCTGCCTGAGGATAACGAGGGGTTGATCGATCACGTTCGCGCCATCCGTGGTGTCATCGTAGCGATTTTCTTCGAGGAGCTCCCTGATGGGAAAGTGCGTGTCAGCATGCGCTCCAAGAGCAACAAGATTGATGTGTGCGCAATTTGCCAGAAATTCGGCGGCGGCGGGCACACCCTGGCGGCGGGCGCACGCATCCGCGGCACACTAAGCGAAGTGGAACAGCGCGTGTTGGAGGCGGTTTCTGACGTCGTTAACAGCAACTCCTGACGGCGTCTTGCTCGTCGATAAGGCCGAAGGCATGACGTCGCACGACGTAGTGGCCTTGGTCCGGCGAAAACTTGAAATCAAGAAAGTTGGTCATTGTGGAACACTGGATCCCATTGCCACTGGCTTGCTTTTGTTAACGCTCGGACGCGGCACAAAAATTCAGGATCTTTTGATGAGTGAAGACAAAGAATATGCCGGCACGATGACTCTTGGGATCAGCACCGCGACACAAGATCGAGAAGGCGCAGTTCTTGAGGAGCATTCAGTTCCTTTGTTCAGCGAGAAGGAGGTGCGGGCCGCATTCGACAAATTCCGGGGCGACTTCTACCAGATGCCGCCGATGGTTTCCGCCATAAAACATGGCGGCGTGCCGCTCTACAAGCTGGCGCGAGAGGGGAAAACCGTCGAACGCGAGCCGCGGCTTGTGCACGTGTATCGTTATTCGATCGACCGAATTGCCCTTCCGGAGATCAATTTCAGCGTGCTCTGCAGCAAAGGTTTTTATGTTCGCACTTATGCACACGATATCGGCCAGGCTCTCGGTTGTGGCGCGCACTTGAAATCCTTGCGGCGGTTGAAATCCGGTCGCTTCGATGTCGCTCAAGCGATCACTGTTGAGGAGATCAAGACGGTATCGCGTCAAGAGGTCGTCGGTCATATGCTGACGCTGCCGGAAGTATCTCGTATGCGCGGAGCATGATGACAATGACGAAGCTCGAATGACGAAGGACGAAGGAAATCCAAATGACGAAGCCCGAATATTAGCGCGGGCGTGGCCCCTTCGGGCTTCGTGCTTCGTCATTGTTTCGTCATTCGTCATTCGTCATTCGTCATTTTTCCTTTGAATATCCTCCATTCCATCTCCGAGTTAACGCAGCTCCGCGGTCCGCTCTTCCTCGCCATCGGCGTATTTGACGGCGTGCACCTCGGACATCAGGCCGTTATTTCCACTTCCGCGCGCCATGTTCATTCTGCTGATGGAACACCGGTTGTGGTAACGTTCGATCCGCATCCGGCGAAGGTCCTTCGCCCACAAAAAGCACCGCACCTGCTGACCGCTACTCAACATAAAATCGCTTTGATTCGTAATCTCGGTGTGGCCCACTTGCTGGTGATTGAATTCAGCTCCGAATTTGCCGCAACACCACCCGAACAATTCATTTCCCAACTGGTCGCGCATTCCCAGGCTCTGCGCGAAGTCTGCGTGGGCCATGAATGGTCCTTCGGGAAAAACCGCGCTGGGAACCTTGATTTGCTAAAAAAATTGGGCGCGCGCTACAATTTCAACGTCGTTGGTATTCCTCCGGTCATGATGGATGGAGAAGTCGTGAGCAGCACCGCTATTCGAGAGGCGGTAGAAACCGGCGATCTAAAGAAGGCTGCGAAAATGCTTGGTCGCGAATACACTATCCTTGGAACCGTGATGCATGGCGAAGCCGTCGGTAACAAAATCGGTTACCCGACGGCCAACTTGAGCGCGCACAGCGAACAATTTCCGCCCAATGGAGTCTATTTCGCCGAAGCCTGGATCCACGGAGTGCAACACCACGGAGTAGTCAATCTCGGCTTTCGGCCAACGGTCAGCCGCGGCGAATCGCAACGGACACTTGAGATTCATTTGCTCGACTTCGACCGAGATATCTACGGCGAAGATGTCGAAATCCGATTCCTGCAATATCTGCGGCCGGAACGGAAATTTGAGAGTGTGGACGCACTGGCACGGCAGATCGACGCAGACGTGAAGCAAGCCCGCGAACTTTGCGCGGCTTAGGTAGGGACGCCGCGCAGCGATTCCCGCTGTACGCGCTTCTGTAGCGACGGTCTAATTCAGCTCGTCGGAGTAACTTCTTTTTGTCATGTCGACCGAAGTGTCCCGCCATTGCGGGATCACTATTCTCTGAAGACCCGGTTGCCGACATCCATCCAGGGCGGGTTCAGTCGGTCTGATTAATTCAATTTTATTCGCGCCCTGACCATTTTTCTTGCTGCTCTCGTATTACGTCGGGTCTGCCTGCGGCGAGGAAGATATGTGTCAGATTTGAACAGTAAGAGATTTCTCCACTTCGGTCGAAATGACAGAAAAAAGTCCCCATGGTACATCTGTAGCAGCGCTCTGACCGCCGAACCTTAGCAGCGCAGCGCGCTGTCTCTACCTTAACCGGTATTTCGCCGCCCCGATCTTTTGCAATCCGGGAACATTTCTCCCCGTTCCGTTGAACCAAACATAGAGGTTGGCAGTGCGAACGCCCAGTTTGCCCGACAACTCCTGAATGGTTGCGCCCTTGCTTCCGGCTGCGCGCAAGGCTCGCAGGATCTTCTCCTTGAGCGCACCACGCTTCGCGCGCCGGGTGGGTTTTGGTCGGCCCGTCCGGCGCGACACAGTAACCGGGGCACGGAGGGCGGGATTCCGCGAAGGAATTCCAAATTTGCTTTGCACGCGCACCATCTCGCGATCGATGTTTTGAATCTGCGCCATCAACGCCTCTTTGCGCTGAGATAGCTTAACGAGTTGGCGCAAAGTCGCGCTCGGAATCGAAGTAAACATCCCTCATTGTCTCGCGCCGGAACGACAATGCAAATGCCCGGACGATCTAAGATTGCAGTTCGCGACTCTTAGATAAGGCCGCGGCAAAACCAAGAGCTGCAACCAAGACGCCGCTGGCCAGCGCAGCCAATAATAGCCACCACATGGGCAAAGTTGCCAAGCGCATCAGCTCGTGAATGATAACCCGGCCGCCATCGGAAATAATGTAGGCGATAATGCTGCCAAGCACAGTCAATCCCATCAAAATGATCGCGCGTGCCGAGCGTCTTTGCGGGCGCGGGGCCGGCAATTGCCTCAACACCCGCTTCGTGAAGCCATCATCGTCGATGTACGGAGTCGCCTCGCGCAACTGTCGATCCAACCAATCTTCCTGGCTTGTTTGTTCCATTTTAATTAGGCCCCCACCCTGCCAGAGCGCGCTTTAACTTCTCCCGTCCCCGCAGCACGTTCGTTTTCACCGTGCCGATAGGGATTTCTAATACACGCGCGGCTTCATCATGCGTTAAACCATTCTGACAGCAAAGCAAAATCGCCGAACGCTCATGCAGCGGCAACAAACTCAAGGCATACATAAGGTCATGTCTTAGGGCCGGATCGCGGACCTGCGGGTCGGGCTCCTGTTGCTGTCCTTTTTCATCAATGCCGACAAACTCTTTACGCCTTCGCGCTTCTTCGCGAAAACAGTTGTAGGCAATCCGATAAAGCCAGGTGGAAAAGCGGGCTTCGCCACGAAAGCTGCGAATGTGTTTGTAAGCGCGCAAGAACGTCTCCTGCGCCAGGTCATCGGCCAAGGCCACGTCCGTGCGCGTAAGTTGCCGCAGCAGTCCCCGAACCGCGGATTGATGGCGACGGACCAGTTCACCAAAGGCGTGCTGGTCATCATCAACAAGAACTCGAGTGACGAGGTCCGCATCAGTTAGCTCCACGTGCGCAGATTAGGGCAGCGGCGGTGGATTGTCCTTCTTTCCCTCCAGCTTCCATACCAGGAGATAACCAACGCCGATCAAAAACGGGATAAGGCCTATTGCCCACGCGCCGCCCTCCCAATCATTCATCGCCCCGAGAAAGACCATAAGTCCCAAGCCGACCATCACCAGAACAACGCCGCGGCGCATGTCCGAACGCTGGCGCTGCGCCGGCGCAGGTGGAGCGAGCAAAGCGGCCGGAACCTCCTGGCCTTTTTCGACCATCATGCGGATGGTACGATGCATCATTCGGTTTTTCGAGAAACCGAAATACATGATCACGGCCACGATCAAAATTGGCGCGCCAAAGATCGTGAGGAAAACGACCGCAACAATCGGAACCACCAGCGCCGGAATATCATCATGCGAGCCGTCTCCCTTTGCCTCCGTGTCGGAGTCCTGATCCCCGATTGTAAAATTAAAATGTTTCTTATGCTTTTTCGCGATCGACCGCTCGAGCTCGCTGGCTGGAGATGCGGTCGGTGAGGCACTCACTGCCGGCGAAGCCAGCGCCGGTGAACCTGGGCTTACTGTGGCTGGAGGCTGCGGGGGGAGGGTTGGGCTCTGGGCCAGGAGCCTTAGGGCAAGCCCTATAGAGCAAATCCAAACAATTCCTAGTATCTTCATAGTCATCCTTTGTTGTGAGATGCTGGCAGCCCGCCTTTTAGATTCAAAAATCTCAGTATTTTGGCCTCCCAAAGGCAATTAAAAAGGTTGCGCGGTCAAGCTCGCTGGACATTATTCTTCCCTCTCAAAATGCGGGTGTAGCTCAGTGGTAGAGCACCTCCTTGCCAAGGAGGACGTCGCGAGTTCGAGCCTCGTCACCCGCTCACCTGTGGCCGCCTCGCTCGGTCGAGGCGTCTTAACGAAAACACGGTGGCAGAACGCTGTGGCTACAAGGAATTGTGCGGCAGGAGCAGATGCATCTTTCACAATGCGGCATACACTCCACTCCCACACTCCACTGCTCCATTGCGCCACGCTTCCATTACTCCCGCACGCGACCAATTCCTACGGCTGACGAAGCAAGGGAATCTTATCCCATTGGCGATTGATCTTGTCGCTGACGTGGAGACCCCGGTTTCCGCATTCGCCAAGCTCCAGAATGTTGGTCCGTGTTTTTTGTTCGAATCGGCCGAGAAAAACGACGAGCTGGGGCGTTTTTCATTTATCGGGATCGATCCGCTCCTGATTTTCCAGACCTTCGGATCGATGATTTCGATCACCCAGGATGGCCGGACGCAGAGCTTTGAAACAACAAGCGACCCGCTGACTGAGTTGCAAAAGGTAATGGGACGCTTTCGCTTTGTCGCCCCGCCCGACATCCCTCACTTCATCGGAGGCGCGGTCGGCTTCATTGGTTACGATATTGTCCGACTCTTCGAGCCGACGGTCCCGATTCACCCGCTCGACGACCTGCGATTGCCTCAGATGACGTTTATGATCGCGCGCACGATGATCGTTTTCGATCATCGTTTTCGCACGTTGCGCCTCGTCAGCAACGCCTATGTGGTTGATTCCATTTCTGCGAATGACGCATACGATCGCGCTGAGCAAGATCTGCTACGCACCCTGGAAAGGCTCAATCAACCAACAGTGTCTTCACCAGTTGAGGCTCAACCCGTCGCCCGACTGCCGGATGCGCAAAGCAATACAAGCCGGGCGGAATTCGAGGCTATGGTGGATCGAGCGAAAGAACTAATTGCCGCTGGTGACGTTTTCCAGGTCGTTCTATCGCAACGCTTCGAAACGGCATATTCCGGCGATCCGCTCGACCTTTATCGATGTCTGCGCTTCGGCAACCCATCGCCTTATATGTTTTATCTCAATTTCGGCGACGATTTCACAGCAATCGGCAGCTCGCCGGAATTGCACGTGCGCGTGCGTAAAAGGATCGCAGAGATTCGGCCCATCGCCGGGACACGCCCCCGCGGAAAAGACGCAGCCGACGACGACCGTCTCTCGCAAGATTTGCTTCGCGATCCAAAAGAACGCGCTGAGCACGTCATGCTGATCGACCTTGGTCGCAATGATCTTGGTCGGGTGGCCGAATTCGGAACCGTCAAAGTAACCGAGCGAATGGTAATCGAACGCTACAGCCATGTCATGCACATCGTCTCGCACATCGTCGCGCATTTGCGCGAGGGTAAGACTACGTTCGATGCCGTTCGCGCCACTTTTCCCGCCGGGACAGTTTCCGGCGCGCCCAAAATTCGCGCCATGCAAATCATCGCTGAGCTGGAAAAAAGCCGGCGCGGATTTTACGCCGGCGTTGTCGGTTACTTTGGATTTGATGGCACGCTCGACAGCTGCATCGCTTTACGTTCGATCGTGCTCAAAAACGGCAAAGCTTATTTGCAAGCCGGCGCCGGCATTGTCGCGGATTCGGATCCGGCGCGCGAATATGACGAGACCATGAACAAAGCCAAGGCGATGCTCGAAGCGATTGCTCGCGCAAAAAAGGTGTAGCGACAGAGCCTGCCCTGAGCGATAGCCCGAATGGGCCTGCCGCCTGCGAACTCCAATTAAAGGGGCCGAGACTGCTGCCTCTGGATAAAATGCTGCTCGTCATCGATAACTACGACTCGTTTACCTACAATCTTGTCCAGCTCTTTGGTGAGCTGAAAGCCGACCCGCTAGTTCGACGCAATGACGAGATCTCGCTCGACGACGTCAAGAAACTGAAGCCGGAACGAATTTGCATATCGCCCGGTCCAGGCCGCCCGGAAAATGCCGGAATCAGCGCGGAGGTGATTCAGGAACTTGGACTGTCAACGCCCATTCTCGGTGTTTGCCTTGGTCATCAATGCATCGCGCAAGTTTTCGGCGGCGAAATCGTACGCGCGGAAAAATTAATGCACGGCAAAACTTCAACTATTCGCCACAACCGGCAAAACATTTTCCAAGATGTCGCTCAGCCGCTAGAGGCGACGCGTTATCATTCTTTGATCGTACGGCGTGAATCGCTGCCGGATTGCCTCGACATCACTGCCGAAACTGACGCGGGCGAGATCATGGGTTTGCAACATCGCGAATTTCCTCTGCACGGCGTTCAGTTTCATCCTGAATCGATCCTGACATCGGAAGGCAGAAAGTTACTTGCGAACTTTTTGCGGATGTAGGCGACGCACATCTAAGATCAACCGTACCGCCGCCTGTAAAGCGTGTCATCCTGATCCCGCACTCGCGGGAGAAGGATCTCTCATACTGATTTGATCACACTGGACTCCCCGCTGGACAATTAGATGTTGCATATGCCACATCTAATTGTCTGGGATTTTGAAGCATAAATTGCCCGACACGAGTAAACGTAAACTACGACTGCGAGATCAGCGCTGCGCCGCGTCGCGACCCCGTTGCTCGGGATGACACCGCAGTTCGTGTTCCCGGTTCCACGGGTCGACAGCGTGACCGCGCCTTGCGATTGTTTTTTCCTCTCCGTCAGGGAGAGGACTTAGGTGAGGGAATTTAAAATAGTTTCGAACTGACCCCTCACCCTCCCCTCTCCCTAAGGGCGAGGGAAATTACCGCGCGGCGAGCAAGTGAAGCGCGGCACGAAAAGTCCGAGTTCAATCCATCGTCGAGAAGATTCTCGTTGTCGGCCGCAGCACGCGTGTTTGCTGTCTTTGACATTGAGCGTTGGACGTTGAGCGTTCTTTTTTTGCATCAATTCCGCGCACCTACGCGATCACTTCATGTATGGCCTTTAGTTCGCGGACCATTTGTTCGAACTCTTCCAACGTGAGCGATTGCGCTCCGTCAGACAAAGCTTCGTCCGGTCGCGCATGCACCTCGACCATAATGCCGTCGGCACCCACAGCCACGCCGGCGCGGGCAAGCGGTGTCACCATATAACTGCGCCCGGTCCCATGTGCCGCATCGACAATCACCGGCAGATGCGAGATTCGCCTCACCGCCGGCACCGCGGCCAGATCAAGCGTGTTGCGGGTGTGCTGGGCAAATGTGCGGACACCACGCTCGCACAAAACGATCTGGTAATTGCCTTCCGCCATGACGTATTCGGCCGCCAGCAGCCATTCCTCCAGCGTCGCCGCCATCCCGCGTTTCAGCAGCACGGGTAAGCGAGAACGACCAGCGCGCTTTAGCAAAGTGAAATTCTGCATGTTGCGCGCGCCGATCTGAATCATGTCGGCATACTCCTCAATCAAGTCCATCGTGGCATCATCCAGCGCTTCCGTCACAATTTTGAGGCCGAATTTGTCGCGCACCTCAGCAAGTATTTTGAGACCTTGCTTGCCCAAACCGGCGAACGCGTAAGGCGATGTGCGCGGTTTAAAGGCGCCGCCGCGGAAAAATTTCGCTCCGCTTTTCTGGACAGCTTCCGCCACCGCGAATGCTTGGTCACGGTTTTCCACCGCGCAGGGACCAGCAATGATGGCGAGCGATCCATCACCAATCGTCGCACCACTGATATCGACCACCGTGCGCTCAGGCCGCAAATCGAGCGTAATCAATTTATAGGGCTTCGTCACTCGGATCGCCTCAGCGACGCCGGGAAGATTCTCGAAGTGACTAAGATCGACTGCCCCCTGGTTGCCGGTCACGCCGATGGCCGTTCGCGTCGCTCCGGGCATGGGATGCGCGCGAAATCCGAGCGACTCGATCACGCGGATGACTCCGGTGATCTCGGGCTCAGTGGCACCGGCATTCATGACAATCAACATGGCGTAAAGAACCGTTACTTACCGAGACGAATGGCTTGCGGTCAACTTCAACGCGCCCTCATTTTTGGCTCCGGCGCAGATGACGAAGTCGGTCTCCTTAACGGATTGCCTGTTTTCCGCTACGCAAGAAAGACCAATTCGCACGCGAATTCGGCCCCAAGAGGCTTCCTTCTTGCCCAGCCGGGAGAATATTGCATAGTGAGCACCCGCCTTTTCCAAAGGCGCACACGGTTGATAATCAACGACGGCTAGGTAGCTCAGTTGGCAGAGCAGAGGACTGAAAATCCTCGTGTCGGCGGTTCGATTCCGCCCCTAGCCACACCGTGAATCTGTAGCGGCGATCTCCTTGGGGGCCCGAGCCTCCGAAGGCTGCCGATCGTCACATGCTAAATTCTCCGAATTGCCATCGCCGCAAAAATTTGTTCGCCATGCGATTATTAATTGTTTCAACCCTCCCGGGCTCGCTTTGGATTCGCGCGCCGCTATTCTAGCTGGTACGCCTTACGCCTGTGACCTACGATTGGAAAAATGCGGGAGAAGAATGGTCCGAGCCGTGGGGCAGTTCCGCGGCTCAATGGCACGGCGCAATTTTCCCCCGCATTCGCGACTGTCTTCCGACCGGCACGATTCTCGAGATCGCGCCGGGGTTTGGCCGATGGACGAACTACCTCAAAGATTACTGCGAACAGCTTTGGATTGTTGATCGGGTTGAGGAATGCATCGAAGCGTGTCGCCAGCGTTTCGCCGGCGATTCGCGTCTAAGCTACTACGTCAACGACGGTCGCTCGCTATCGATGTTTCCCGATGAGTCGATTGATTTCGTATTCAGCTTAGATTCGCTTGTTCACCCCAGGGGAGAGATCGTCGAAGCGTACCTCACCGAGCTTGGTAAGAAATTGAAAATCGGAGGTAAGGGATTCATTCATCATTCCAATCTTGGCGAATACGCGAGTGGCACGCACGAACGCCTTCCGAAATCAGTTAGAAAGCTGCTGGTTAAGGCGAAGATCCTTGATCGTGAACGTCATCGTGATCCAACTATGACAGCCGATCTGTTCCGGGCGTTATGTGAGCAGAATGGCCTGCATTGCATCACTCAGGAACTCATTAACTGGCGGAGTAGACGGCTGATTGATTGTTTTTCCCTTTTTGTGCGCAACGGCTCGAAGGTGCAAGGCCCAACCCGAGTGGTGCGTAATCCAAACTTCATGCGCGAAGCCGCAAGAATCCGCCGAGCGGCGCAATTGGCCGTTCCATGAGGCGACAGGTCTCGCCGAAGTGACTGCGGGAAAGGCACCCATTCGCCTCGTTCGAGTGTTGGCCGATACCTGTTTCGTCCTTGCGCTTGACTCCGTTGCACTTTCTCAACTGATACATTATATTGGCTCAAATGAGCACGGCGACCCTGAGACGGCCACAGTCAATTGCGACCATCCATCACCAAATCGAGCGGATCCGTGCCGGGCTGAGTTTTCGCTCAGTCGAAAACCTCCAGAAGGCGCTCAATATTCCCATGGATAAAATTGCCACGACTCTTGGCATCTCGCGGGCGACGCTTCATCGACGCAAACTTCAGGGCCGGCTCGACAAAGCCGAATCGGAAAGAGTCGTTCGATATCAACTGTTACTTAAAAGGGCTTCAGACGTTTTCGGTGACCAAGAGCGGGCGCGGCGCTGGCTAACGCATCCGCAGCCCGGCTTGGGCAACACCGTCCCGATCGAATTCGCGAAGAGCGAACTGGGCGCACGCGAAGTCGAAAATCTGCTCGGCCGCATCGAATACAGCGTCTATTCCTGATGGCCGAGGTCACCGGCTGGCGCATTGTAAAACAGAAGCATGCGTCTGCAGCGTTCTCTGGAGAAGGAGCCCGCTTGTTTGAGGGCCGATGGAATTCCGCTGGCGTTCGGATGGTTTATTGCAGTGAGCATCTCTCGCTGGCCACACTGGAAATTTTGGTGCACGTCCAGCCTCTCATTATGCGCGACAGATTTCGCGCTTTTCGCGTGACGTGGGATGAGGCCCTGATGATCGCGATAGACGAACGCCAGCTCCCAAAAGGCTGGAACTTGCAGCCGCCAGGCACTGCTTCAAAGAAAATCGGCGATGACTGGATCAAGTCAGGTCGTTGCGCCGTCCTGGCCCTGCCCAGCGTCATTGTGCCAGTCGAACGAACGTTCCTCCTGAATCCGAAGCATTCCGATTTTCGGAAAATAAAAATCAAAAACTTGGGAACGTTCGCTCTCGATTCGCGCCTGTGGCAGTAGATTTCACCACGACGTAGCTGTAGCTACGCGATCAGGAGACGCCGCTGAACCCGGCGACAGAGCGCCGTAGCTACATCATTCGAATCCGCGCCTAGCGGCACAGGAACCGCACCTTATTCCGTGCGTAATGCCACCATCGGGTTGACGCGAGTGGCACGACGAGCTGGCAGAAAACAGGCGAGAAGCGCAGCGGCGGCCAGCATCATACTGGCGCTAATGAGCGCGAATGGATCGCTCGGGCTCACTTCGTAGAGAATCTGGGAGAGAACGCGGCCTGCTGCCAAGGCGAGCAAGAGTCCGACGGCGACGGCGAGCGCGGTTTGTGCGTACGCTTTCACGCCATAAACACCGACAACGGCAAGAAGGAGCGCGATGCCGCCGAAAGCGCCGAACAATGTCGCGCCCAGCCGAACGATCCAAAGTCCGACGGACCTTTCCGTAAGATGGACAAACGGCGCGATGCTCAGGATGGGAAGGTCAGGATCGATATCGCGCAGCGTCTGACGCATCGTCGGGATCATTCCGACAACGGCATGTCGATCTTGCGTGTTGAGACGAACGTGGAGGAAAACGTTGCCGCTGTAACCTTGCGCGAACGGGACAAACAATCGCGCGAGGGGCGTGTCGTTCTGCACATCATGACGGTGCGTGCCGACAACGCCAACAACTTCCATGTCGTTAGGCGAACCATCCTTAGGCGGGATGGTGTAGCGAACGTGCTGGCCGACAGCGTCTTCGTTCGGGAAGAGTTTCTTCGCCATCTCTTCGTCGATGATGGCGACCCGCCGCCCGTCTTTGTCCTCGCACTCGGCCTGAGTGAAATCGCGGCCACGCAATAGCTTCACGCCTAGGGCCTCGAAATATCCAGGCGTGCTCGCAGTGTAGAGCGCGGTCGCGCCCGGATCGGGCGCCTTTGGATCATTCGACAACGTGGTGCGCGTCGACATGATGCGGCGCGTGCTC
>WNGI01002290.1_pt1 | contig 27886 bp, 24 predicted proteins | sample 5400621 | NCBI WGS metagenome assembly WNGI01 (sample SAMN13153374, study PRJNA577476) | soil metagenome | isolation source: 20 cm soil or saprolite under Garry oak tree replicate 1 | place: USA:California | collected 2016-06-15
GCGCTCGTGTTCTCCGCGACGAAGTCGCGCCAGTAGCGCCACTCCGGATTCAGGGCGGCCGTGGCTTTCTCGCCAACGAACGACGCGAACGATTCGTTGAGCCAGAGGTCGGTCCACCACCGCATCGTGACGAGGTCGCCCCACCACATGTGCGTGAGCTCGTGCGCCGCGGTGCTGAACGCGCCCTTCAGGACCTGGATGGATGCGTTGCGCTCGTCCGCGGCGAGCAGACGCGTGCGATAGGTGATCGCGCCCGGGTTCTCCATCGCGCCGGCCTCGAAATCGGGGATGCCGATCGCGTCCACCTTGTAGTAGGGATAGGGGAGCGCGGTGTATCCCTGGAGCCACTCGACGGAGCGCATGTGCGCGTCGCGCGCGTAGATCCCCTGCGCGGCAAGTCCCGGGGGAAGACACACGCGTACCGGGATGCCCGATGGCGTCGTCGCGACCGGGGTGAACTCGTACGGCCCGACCGTGAACGCGACGAGGTAGGTGGAGATCTTCGGCGTCTCTCGGAAGACCGTCCGCGTTCGCCGCTCGTCCACGGATCCTTGGGACGTAACGGGCATGTTCGCGATCGCGGCGTTCCCGGCCGGGTGGATGAGCTCGACGCTGAAGCGCGCCTTGAACTCGGGCTCGTCGAAGCACGGGAAGGCGCGCCGCGCGTCGGCGGCCTCGAACTGCGTCGCCGCGTAGCGCTCCTCGCCGCGCAGCGAGCGGTAGAGGCCCCGCAGCGATTCGCGGATGCCGCCCGTCCACGAGATCTCGAGGATGTGCTCGCCGGCCGGGATCTCGCGCTCGAACCGCAGCGCCGCGGTCTGCGCCTCCACGTCGTACGTCGTCTTCTGCGCGACGGCGCCGTCGAGCGTGGCCTTCTGGATGTCGAGCTCGAGAGCGTGCAGCACGATCTCGCGCGTCGGGCGCGAGGTACGAAGCGCGATCCGCTCCCAGCCGGTGGAGGTCCACGTGTCGAACTCGAGCTCGAACCGCAGCTCGTAGCGGCTCGGCAGGACCTCCTTGGACAGCCGGAAATTGCGGGACTCGTCGCTCAATCACGCCTCCCAGCGGTGCTGGGCGGAAGCGTATCGCGTCGTGCGCTGATACGGTTCTTACATGCCGCCACAGTTCATCTACACGATGTACGGGCTCAAGAAGATCGTGCCCGGGACGCAGCGCGAGATCCTGAAGGGGATCACGCTCGCCTTCTACCCGACCGCCAAGATCGGCGTGCTCGGCCCGAACGGCGCGGGGAAGTCGACGCTCCTCCGCATCATGGCGGGCGTCGACAAGGAGTACGTCGGCGACGCGCGCATTACGGAGGGCTATCGCGCCGGCCTGCTCGCCCAGGAGCCGCAGCTTGACGCCGGCAAGGACGTGCGGGGCAACGTCGAGGAAGGCGTCGCGGACCGGCGGGCGGTGCTGAAGCGGTACGAGGAGCTGTCGGCGAAGTTCGGCGAGCCGCTCTCGGACGACGAGATGGACAAGCTGAACACCGACTTCCAGAAGGCGCAGGACGAGATCGAGGCGAAGGGGCTCTGGGATCTCGACAGCCAGATCGACCATGCGATGGACGCGCTGCGGTTGCCGCCCGCCGAACAGGACGTGAAAACGCTCTCGGGCGGCGAGCGCCGTCGCGTCGCGCTCTGCCGGTTGCTTCTGTCGCACCCGGACCTGCTGCTGCTGGACGAGCCGACGAACCACCTCGACGCCGATTCGGTCGCGTGGCTGGAGCGCACGCTCACCAGCTACGACGGCTGCGTCGTCGCGGTGACGCACGACCGCTACTTCCTCGACAACGCCGCCGGCTGGATCCTCGAGCTCGACAAGGGCGCTGGCATCCCGTACGAGGGCAACTACAGCTCGTGGCTGGACCAGAAGCGCAAGCGGCTGGCGGACGAAGAGAAGCAGGAGTCTGCGCGACAGCGAACCCTCGCGCGCGAGCTCGAGTGGGTCCAGGCGTCGCCGCGCGCGCGGCAAGCGAAGAGCAAAGCACGCATCGAGTCGTACGAGCGCCTCCTTGCGGAAGAGCCCGAGCAGCGCGAGCGCGAGCTCGAGATCAGCATCCCGCCCGGACCGCGGCTCGGCGACGTCGTCATCAACGCGGACAAGCTCCGCAAGGGCTATGGCGATCGCCTGCTGTTCGACGACCTCACCTTCGCGCTGCCGCGCGGTGGCATCGTCGGGATCATCGGTCCGAACGGAGCGGGGAAGACGACGCTGTTCCGCCTCATCACCGGCGAGGAGAAGGCGGACGGCGGCTCGCTGGTGGTGGGCGAGACGGTGAAGCTCGGCTACGTGTCGCAGTCGCGCGACGCGCTCGATCCGAAGAAGAACGTCTGGGAGGAGATCGCCGAGGGTCAGGAGACCATCCAGATCGGCGCCCGGACGCGCAACGCGCGCGCGTACGTCGCGTCGTTCAACTTCCGCGGGGCCGACCAGCAGAAGCGCGTCGGAGATCTCTCGGGCGGCGAGCGCAACCGCGTCCATCTCGCGAAGATGCTGAAGTCGGGCGCGAACGTGTTGTTGCTCGACGAGCCGTCGAACGATCTCGACGTCGACACGCTGCGCGCGCTGGAGGAAGCGCTTCTCGACTTCGCGGGCTGCGTCGTGGTGATCAGCCACGACCGCTGGTTCCTCGACCGCGTCGCGACGCATCTCCTCGTCTTCGAGGGCGACAGCCGCGTGCGCTGGTTCGAGGGCAACTACCACTCCTACGAGGAGTTCATGCGTAAGGAGAAGGGCGCCGACTGGGAGCCGCACCGGATCCGCTATCGGCCGCTGACGCGCGCGTAGTCGCGCTATGCCGTGCGCGGCTCCGGCTTGTTCGGATCGATGCCGAGATCCGCGATCGCCTTCGCGACTTCCGGCGGCGAGTACTGCTCGCAGAGCGCGAGCGCGTTAAGAGACGCGACCGCGATGCTCTCCGCGTCCACCTCGAAGTGGCGGCGCAGCGCGTCGCGCGTGTCGCTCCGCCCGAAGCCATCGGTCCCGAGCGGCACGAAGGGCTGCGACAGCCAGCGCGAGATCTGATCCGGGATCGCCTTCATGAAGTCGCTCGCGGCGATGATCGGGGTCGCGCCGCCGAGCACCTGCACCACGTACGGAATCTTCGCGGTCTCCGTGGGATGCAGCCGGTTCCAGCGCTCGACCTCAAGTGCTTCGTTGCGGAGCTGCTGGTAGCTCGTGACGCTGTACACGTCCGCGGCGACGTCGTATTTCTCCTGGAGGATCTCCTGGGTCCGCAGCACCTGCATGAGGATGGGGCCAGACCCGAGCAGCGTGACGCGGCTCCGGCCTCCCTCGCCCTTTCGGAAGAGATAGATCCCGCGGAGGATCCCATCCTCGACGCCCTGCGGCATCGGCGGCATCGGGTAGTTCTCGTTGTACAACGTCAGGTAGTAGAAGATGTCGGCGTTGTCGACGAACATGCGGCGGATACCGTCGCGCACGATGACCGCGGTCTCGTAGGCGAAGGCCGGGTCGTAGGCGCGGATGTTCGGCACGGCCGTCGCGAGTAGCTGGCTGTGCCCGTCCTCGTGCTGCAGGCCCTCGCCGTTGAGCGTGGTGCGCCCGGCGGTCGCGCCGAGGAGGAACCCGCGGCCGCGCGCATCACCGAAGGCCCAGATCTGGTCCATCGTCCGCTGGAAGCCGAACATCGAATAGAAGATGTAGAAGGGCAGCATCGGCTCGGCGTGCGTCGCGTAGCTCGTGCCGGCGGCGGTGAAGCTCGCCATCGATCCCGCTTCAGTGATGCCCTCTTCGAGCACCTGACCGTTCGTCGCTTCGCGATAAGGCAGCAGCGTCTCGGCGTCGACGGGCTCGTAGGTCTGCCCCAGCGAGGAATAGATGCCGACCTCCTTGAAGAGCGGGTCCATGCCGAACGTGCGCGCTTCGTCGGGGATGATCGGCACGACCCGCGCGCCGATGCCTTCGTCGCGAAGGAGATTCCGCAGCAGCCGCGTGAACGCCATCGTCGTCGACGCGGCCGCCTTGCCGGAGCCCTTCGGGAACTCGGCGAACGCGGCCTCGGCGGGCACGCCGAGCGGCTTCCCGCGCACGACGCGCTTCGGCACGAGACCGCCAAGGGCACGCCGGCGCTCGAGCATGTAGCGCATCTCGGGGCTGTCCATCCCCGGGTGGTAGTACGGCGGATCCTCTTCGAGCTTTTCGTCGCTGATCGGAAGCTCGAGACGATCGCGGAACGTCTTCAGCTCTTCGAACGACAGCTTCTTCGCCTGATGCGTGATGTTGCGGCCTTCGACGTTCGGCCCGAGCGTCCAGCCCTTCACGGTCTGCGCGAGGATCGCGGTCGGCGCCGCGGTGTGGCGCACGGCCTCGTGGTACGCCGCATACACCTTGCGGTAGTCGTGACCACCGCGGCGCAGCTTCATGAGATCCGCGTCCGACAGATGCTCGACGAGCTTGCGGAGGCGCGGGTCTGGCCCGAAGAAATGCTCGCGGATGTACGCGCCGTCGGCGATCGTGAGACGCTGCGACTCACCGTCGGTCGTCTCGTTCATCTTGTTCACGAGCACGCCGTCGACGTCGCGCGCCAGCAGGTCGTCCCACTCGCGGCCCCAGATCACCTTGAGGACGTTCCAGCCGGAGCCGCGGAACACCGCTTCCAGCTCCTGGATGATCTTGCCGTTCCCGCGGACCGGACCGTCGAGACGCTGCAGGTTGCAGTTGACGACGAAGGTGAGGTTGTCGAGACCCTCGCGCGCCGCGAGGTGCAGCGCGCCGAGCGACTCGGGCTCGTCGCACTCGCCGTCCCCGAGGAACCCCCACACGCGCTGTGCGCTGGTGTCCTTGATCCCGCGGTTCTGCAGATAGCGGTTGAAGCGGGCCTGGTAGATCGCGGTGATCGGCCCGAGCCCCATCGACACCGTCGGGAACTCCCAGTAGTCGGGCATGAGCCGCGGGTGCGGATACGAGGAGAGGCCCTCGCCGGGTTTCGTTTCGCGCCGGAAGTGATCGAGCTGGCTCTCCGTCAGGCGGCCCTCGAGGAACGCGCGGGCGTAGATGCCAGGCGACGCGTGCCCCTGGTAGAAGACCTGGTCGCCGTCGTTGCCGTCGTCCTTCCCGCGGAAGAAGTGGTTGAAGCCGACCTCGTACAGGGTCGCCGACGAGGCGTAGGTCGCGAGGTGGCCGCCGATGCCCTCGTAGTGGTGGTTCGCGCGGACGACCATCGCGACCGCGTTCCAGCGGATGAACTGCCGAATGCGGTGCTCCATCTCCTCGTCGCCGGGAAAGTCCGGCTCCTGCTCGGGGGAGATCGTGTTGATGTACCGCGTCTGCGTGAGCGGCGGGAGCCCGACCTGGAGCATGCGCGCGCGCTTCAGGAGCTTGTAGAGGACGAACCGCGCTCGCTCGGGGCCTGCTTGCTTGACCAGGGCGTCGAGCGACTCGATCCACTCGTCGGTCTCGGCCGGATCGATATCGGGGAGCTGTCTTTTGAACTCGTCGAAGACTTCGTGCATCCGATGAAAGTGTACGTGTGACGGCCGGCTGTCGTGCAGAATACGCCGCGCGCGATTCGAAAAGCGCAGACCGTGTGATCGGAGGCACAGGTGGCGACGAAGAGACCGGCGCGTGCGCGACCCAAGCACAAGGTCAGCAAGAGGACGACGAAGCCGAAGAACCCGAGAGCGAGTGACGGCGGCACAGTTTGGGTGGAGGTACTGCCCCCGACATGGCTCGAGCGGAAGAACGAGCCGATCAAGAAGAAGGCCAGCAGCAGGAAGAAGAAGCGGCCGAGTGCGACCGAGCTTCTGGTGCGTTTCCGTGTCGGGGCCGGCCGCCGGAAGAAATAGCCGACCGGACGCAGGAAGGTCAGACCCTGATCGAAGTTGCGACAGCGACCCGACGGATCAGCTGGGTAGTCAAGGCATCGAAGCTCTGCAACCTGCGGTGCCGCTACTGCTACGAGTGGAACGATCTCGCGAAGCGCGACCGCATCGCGCTCGGCCAGTGGCGGTCGCTGCTCGTCGCGATACGGACGTACCACGAGGCGATCACGCAGCGATCCAAGGTCGCGACCGAGACGGACATCGTTTGGCATGGAGGCGAACCGCTGCTCCTCCCCTCGGACTACATCGCCGCCGTGATGGCACTCGAGCGTGAGATCCTCGGCGAGGGATTGCAGCGCGGGCAGTACCGCAACTTCCTCCAGACCAACCTGTATTCGGTCCAGGAAGAGAAGCTGCAGCTGCTCGCGCGCGAGCGGATCGAGCTCGGCGTGTCGATGGATGTCGTCGGCGGGGTCCGCCTAAGCGCGGGGGGCGAGGAAACCGAAGATCAAGTCGCACGCAACATCGACCTCCTTACGAAGCACGGGACGGACTTTGGTGCGATCGTCGTGCTCGCAGGACACACCGGTCCACACGTCACGGAGATCTACGACTTCTACGAGAAGCTGGGCGTCGGGGTGCGTTTCCTGCCCCTCTTCGATTCACCCCTCAACCAAGCCGGCGCGAGCTTCGCGGCGACGTATCCCCAAATGCTCGAGGCGCTCGAGGCACTGTTCGTCCACTGGATCGATCGACCGCGGCACACGAGAGTCTCGCCTCTCCACGAATACCTGGAAACGATCCTCTTACGGATGCTCGGGCGGTCGAGGCCGCGTTACGACCGGCGGGCCAACGGCGAATACGTTCTCCTCGTGAACACCGACGGGTCGCTCTACGAGCGCGCCGACGCGTACGACCGCATGAAGATGCTCGGCAATGTCTTCGAGCAGTCGATGGACGAGATCATCTCGTCCCCGAATTACCGTGCCTCGCTCGAACGTGACGAGGCGCTGGCCGCACGGTATTGCAGCTCGTGCGAATTCCTCGGCGCGTGCGATACGTCGCCGCTCTTCGAGAGCCCGCGCCGGGACATCGGCGAAGTCCGTTGCCATGTCGCATATCCGCTCTACCGGTTCATCGACGCCTACGTGCACGAGCGGCGCTACACACCCGCCGACGTGCAGAGGATCCTGACCTTCGCCTGACCGTGCCACACTGACGGCATGCCGGACGAGCCTCGATCACCGCGACGCCGGTCCCGCGGCGGACGACGCCGCGGCCCGCGTCCCCAACAGGCTCCGGCTCAGCCCGAGCGAACGCCGGCGCTGCGTGATCCACGGCGCGCGGCACCGCGCGATGCGCGAGCGGATCGGCGTCCAGCACCAAGGCGCGCGACTCGCGGCCGGCCGGTCCGCGCGCCAGATGAGATCCGAGTCGGCACGCCGGTCGTGATCCTGCTGGATTGCCGCGAGGGCGATCCAGACCGCACCGGGCAGGCCGCGACCTTCGAGGGGTTTTTCGACTTCGAAACCGGCGAGCTCCGGCGCGCCGGGACCGGCATCCCGCGCCTGCGGGTCGCCGAGGAGCGCCTCTGGGGCTTCGAGTGCTGGTGGCGGCTCGACCCCCAGCGGGGCGGTTTGAGCGACGCCGACCGCGCCGAAGTCGAAGAATCCAAGCGATTGCTGCGCGGTTTGATGCGGGATTCCAGGCGCTCGACGCGCGTCCCGCGCTGATACCCGAGCGTCACCAGTTCCCCCGATACGGGTACTAGTTCCTTTCCGGTACGTACGGTTTACCCGCGCCTGACTTCCCGCCGTGTGTGTGCGCGCCCACAGTCCTTCGTGGCGGCGTGACACAGAGGGGTGGCACGCAGAGAGGCTGGGGGAGCTATGGCGTTCCTACGCATCCGTTTCTGGCAGAAGGTGCTCGGGGCTCTGCTCTGCGTCGGCATCGTGCCCGTCGCGCTCGTGAGCATGGTCTCGATCCAAACGACACGTCAGGACCTGACCTCTCTCGGCGTCACGAACATCCTGCAGCGCTCCACCTCGACCGCCGGCGCCATCGATGCGTATCTCCAGAGCCGACTCGGTGACATCGTGCTCGTCGGCAAGCTGCCGGACATCGTTCGCTTCGGCCAAAACCTGAAAGACCCCGCTGCGAAGGCGGCCGCGCGCGTGGCTCTCTCCGCCGCGGCCGCCCGCTCGCCTGAATACGAATCCGTCGCGGTCGTCGACCCCGACGGCAACATCACGGCCGCGTCGATCCTCACCGACGAGGGCACCAGCGTGAAGTTCCGCGAGTACTTCACGACGGCGTTCAAGGGAACGCCGTACATCAGTGACCCGAGCTACTCGGTGATCACGAACAAGCCCGCCCTCTTCTTCTCGGCGCCGGTGAAGGACGGCGACAAGGTCCTCGCGGTCGTCCGCACGCGCGTGAACATGGCCGCGATCTGGGACGTCGTCGAAGGCGACCTCGGTGCGGTCGGCGAAGGCGCGCACGGCTTCCTCGTCGACGACTACGGCATCCGGCTCGCGGTCTCCGAGACGAAGGGCCACCGCGATCTGGCCGAGTCCCTCATCTACAAGCCCATCGCCCCGATCGACGACGAGACCGTGAAGAAGCTCGTCGCGGACAAGCGCTTCGGGTTGAAGACGCCGGAGCAGCTCGTCATCGATCCGCTGCCCACGCTCAAGACGGTGCTCGACAAGCTGCCTCGGGGCATCACCACGTCGTCACAGTTCTCGTACGGCGCAGCGTCGGCGGAGCAGCGCGGAGTCGTGACGCGGCTGACGGCCAAGCCCTGGGCATACATCCTGGCGGTGCCGATCGCGACGTACACGAAGGCCGCCGACGACGCGACGCTCAACGCGATGAGCATGGTCATCGTCGGCCTGCTCCTCTCCTTTGTGATCGGCGTGCTCCTGACGCGTTCGCTGGTCCGCCCGCTCCGACGGCTCGTTGGCGAGGCGACGATGGTCTCCACCGGTGACGTCGACCTGCGTTACGCGCGCTTCGACACGCGGTCGGGCGACGACATCACGCGCGAGGTCGCGTCGGCCTTCGACCGGATGCTGAACGCGCTCCGCTTCTACGCGTTGTCGGACGACGCGACCACGGGCGAAGATTGAACGCGTTTGCGCAGCAGCTGCTCGGCGTGGCCAAGGGCTACCTCGGGCCGGCTACGCAAACGTTCCTTTCGTCCGAATTCCAGGCGCTGGGTGTCAACGCCAACACCATCGGTCCCGCACAGCTCGAGGCGCTCGTCACGCGCGTTCGCACGAAAGCGGCGCGGGCGATGGGCGACGAACGCGCGGCGGAGCTCGCCTCGGCGCTAGCCGCGTGCGGCGCGGCCCAGAAGCAAACGAGCGGCGGTCACCGTCACGCGAGCGACGCGGCCGAGAAGCTCCTCGCCGGCGGTCGCGCGCATCCCGCCGAACTCGCGTACCGCCAGCTGGTCGAGAAGCACGGCGACATCGATGCGTACTGCGGTCTCGCACGCGCACAGGCCGCGCAGCAGGATGTCGGCGCGGCGCTCACGACGCTGCGCGATGCGGCGGCGAAGTTCGCGCAGGCCGGCGATCGCGCCAGCGCGGTCGGCCTGCTGCTCGAGGCCGTGGCGATCGCGCCGTCGGATCTCGCGGCGCATCGACGTCTCGCGGCGGCGCTCGCGAACCAGGGCGACCTCCCAAGCGCGATCCGCGAGTACGCGCGGTTCGTGGATATGGCGCTCGCGCAGCAGGACACGCGTCGCGCGTGGCTCGAGCTCGCGTATGGACGCGAGACGCTCGGGGACCTGCCCGGCCTGCGCGCCATCGTCGACCGCGTCGCGGCCGCGTCCGGTGGGTCAGCCGGCCCCGCGCCGCGGACCGGCGAGGTGCCGCCGATCATCGCGCGGTCCGAGCTCGCACCACGCGCGCGGGCGCCGCAGACGCACATTCCCTCTCCGGTCGCGATGCCGCGGCCGGCCGCGCTCACGCCACGGTCCGAGCCACCGGCACTGCGGCCGGAACCGCCGGCTCTACGGCCCGAGCCCCCTGCTCTGCGACCCGAGCCCGCTGCTCTGCGACCCGAGCCAGCCGCTTTGCGAGCCGAGCCGACAAAGCCTGCGGCGGCCCCGGCGGCTCCGAAGATCCAGCCCCTCGGCCAGCGCCTGCACGCATCGGAGCCAACGACCCGACCTTCCGCGTCACAGACGACCGTCGTGCTGAAGGGCGCGAGCACGGTCACGCATGCCGAGCAGGTCGATCTCGGTGGGCCCGTCGATCTTCTCGCGCGCGCGGGCTTTGGAACGAACGGCCACAAGCCTCAACCTGCGGCCGCGCCCGTGCACACCTTCCGCGCGGCACGCCCACCGCTCGATATGGAGCCGGAGATCAAGGCGCTCGTCCCGAAGGGCAACGACCTGGAGGCCGCCAACATTGCCGCGACGCGAGCGACGCTCCTCATCGGCATGCGCGACAAGCGTGCGACCGACGGTACGCTGGACGCCGCGCGCCGCCTTCTGACCCTTGGGAAGCTGGTGTCAGCCTCAGACCTGCTTCTCGACTACATCGCGCATGGGTTCACCGATCGCGAGGCGCAGCGGCTGCTCATCGAGATCGATTGCGCGATCGGCCGCCGCGACACCGCCAAAGAGAAGTGCCACCTGTTGTCGCACGCCTACCGCCTCGACGGCCGTACCGATGTCGCCGAGGACGTGGAGCGCATCGCCCGCATCCTCTAGCCCACCGCGTCAGGCGGTGGCGAATGGTTGCGTGGGTCCACGGCCGACCGCGCGCAGCAGGAACGCGAGCACGAGGCCGGCGATGAATCCACCGATGTGCGCGAAGTACGCGACGCCCCCGCCGGTCTGATCGGTCACGGCGATCGAGCCGAAGCCCGAGACGAACTGGATCAGCGCCCAGAGGCCGATCATCAACACGGCGGGCACCTCGGTGATGAAGCGGAAGCCGACGAGGACGCGCACGCGATTCTGCGGGAAGTACACGAGATAGGCGGCGAGCACGCCGCTGATCGCGCCCGATGCACCGAGGCTCGGGATCACCGAGTTCGGGTCGGTCGCGATCTGCGCCGCGGAGGCGATGACGCCGCACACCAGATAGAAGGCGAGATAGAGGAGCGATCCGAGCCGCCGTTCGACGTTGTCGCCGAAGATGAAGAGGAACAGCATGTTGCCGCCGATGTGCAGCCAGCCGCCGTGCATGAACATCGACGTGAAGAGCGTCAGCCAAATGGGGCTCGGGCCGGGCGCCTCGACGATCGTTCCGACGGTGCCATCGGGAAGGGTGATCGAGACCGGGCCCACCAGGTCGACGCCGGTCGTGATCTCCTTCGGGATCGTGCTGAAACCCATCGTGAACGCGTCGCTCGGGAGCTGGAGCAGGACGAAGACGAGGACGTTGATCGCGATGATCGCGATGTTGACGATGGGGAGCCCGCCCGGCTCGTCCTGATCGCCGATGGGAAGCATGCGGCGGCAGTATGCACGTCGCCTGCCCTCGAGGAGTTTCGCCCTAAACTTGGACGACCCGAGCAGCGCCGAAGGCGTCGGTGCGCGTCTCCTGGGCGACGTAGCCAAGTGGTAAGGCAGAGGTCTGCAAAACCTTCATCGCGGGTTCGATTCCCGCCGTCGCCTCCGAGTCAATAGAACCGGACCGATCGTGCTCGTAGCGTTCTTGCCACCGCAGCTGTCGTTACCTCGCGAGCACGTCGCGCAGGTTCGCGGTGGGGAAGTCCTTGAGCTCGTCCTCGTCGTACCTACCGATGTACCGCGTCGGCATCGCTTCCCGCTTCCAGCCGCCGATCTGCATGATGACCTGCAGCGGCACGCGCCGCTTCTGCAGCCGCTTCGCGGCGTACCCGCGCGAGCGGTACTGGACGAAATCGCGCACTCCGGACTTTTCGAGCCGGCGTCGCAGGATCTGGTTGCGGCCGTTCCAGGAGAACTCGGTGAAGCCCCGGCCGTCGCGGTTGAGAAAGAGCGGCTCTTCGCAGGCGAGATCCGTCGGACCGTCACCGGCCCACGCCGGACGCTCGAACCGCAGGTAGCTGTGAAGGGCGGACTCGGCCTCGTCGTCAAGCGGGATGACGCGGTCGGTGCCGGCTTCGGTCTTTGCGCCGCGGATCCGGATGTGTCCGCGTTTCTCGCGCTCCCGCGGCTCGAGGTCGCGGAGGGCAAGGCGCCGGACCTCGTCGGGCCGCATCGGCGCCGACATCTGGAGGGTGAGGGTCGCGCGCTCGCGCATCGGGTATGTGGCGATCTTGGCGACCGCACCGAGAATCGCCTTGACCTCACGGTCGCTGAAGGGTTTGCGTCCGAGCTGCGGGACCGGAGGGAGCCTCAGGTCGCGGAGGATCGAGAGGCGCTGGTCACCGCGTGTCTCGAAGTACAAGCGCCGCTCGGCGAGCCACTTCGCGAGCGCTTTGAGTGCGACCAGCTTGTTGCGCTCGGTGTACCGCGGTGCGTGCTTGTCCTTGGGGCGGAAGTTCGTCCCGAACGCCGACGCGTTCTCGTACGTCAGGTCCGCGAGCGTCGGCTGTGTATCGCTCTTCGCCTGAAGCCACTCGACGAAGAGGCGCAACGAGATCGTGTACCCGCGAAGTGTCGTCTCGCGGATCGGGGCATCGCGCCGGAAGTCCGCCATCGCGTCTGTGAGCGGGTACGAGGGCTTCAGCATCTGGAGCTCGTCTTCAGTTGTGAATGTCCACGCGCGTTGTGCGGCCATGTGCCACCTTCACGCGCTCCCGGCTGACCGTCGCCGAGCCTATCACCGTGGAACCACCACGAACGCTGGGCGCAGGGTTGGCGAACTCGTGCTATCCATCCACCGCCGCCGCGATCTGCTCTGGAGTCGCGAAGAGAGAGGACTCCTTCTTCCCGGCGACGCGCCAGCGGGCGCCGAATAATCCGGGTTCGCCCAGCAGCGCATCGATCGAGCAGAACTTGAAGACCATCCCACCCGCCGAGTACGGGTTGGCCTCGAGTCTCGCCGTCGCCGCGTCGTACAGCGACGCAGCGCGCGAAGCCGTCGGTGTGATCGTGAGCGTCATCGGCCAACGGGGCAGATGCGCGCGCCAATCGCCGTCGTATCGGGCCGAGATGTACCGGTCGACCTTGCCGGCGAAGAAGCGCGTCCCCTCGGTCCCGAGATCGACTTCGACGAACGCATCTAGCAGCAGCCGGCCCAGGCGATACACGAGTCGCGCGTCCGGGAGGAGCGCCTTGCTCCCGAGCTTCAGCCCGGTCTGCCAGTCGCACTCCCAAAGCTCCAGCTCGTGACCGGGACTCCCGCGCGCGGCGCGGCGGAAGGCGAGCTCGACGTCGGCGGCCATGACGCTGTGGGCGAAGAGGAACGGCGCGCGCGCCGCCGGTCGATGCGCTGGGAGGTCGGGGTAGAAGGTTGCCGCCAGGCGCAGCCCGGCCGTCGTGAGGAAGTACCCCGGCAGTGTTGAGCCGGCCACGGCACCGCCGGTCTGCCGTGGCGTGGCGGCAACGAGCCCGTGGCGCTGGAGGCGTCCCAGGAGCCGCCAGGTCACGACCTGCCGCGAGCGCGGCGTGAGGGTCGACTCTGCGAACAGGAACTCCTCGAGCTGAGGGCGGGTGAGGAAACGGTGGAGCGCGAGGAGCCGAACGACATCGGTCTCGCGACGGCCCGCGGTGATCATGGGCTCTTCTCAGACGAGAGGACGAAGGATCTTTCGAAAGAGAAGAAACTCAGGTCAGGCTGATTGCGCCCGCTCGCGCAGGGCCCGGACGAAATCGTGAATCGCCTTATTGGCCGAGACCAACGGCGCCCCAACGGCTGCACCAACACACCGAGCGAACTCACAGTCGCGGTTTACCGGTGGTTGCCTCGGGCCGACCATGACGCATGTCACATTCACGATGTGACTCGACTTGCTGTCGAACTCCTGCGCGAGCGTTGCCGGCTGGCGGCGAAGCCATGCCTCCGGGTCGGAGCTCGCCAGCATTCGGGTGCTTCTGCCGTGGCGTGTAGAGACCCTGTTCACCGGACCTGGCTGGGACTGCGCCTGGGCGGACTTGGGCTACGACCTCCGCCCGAGGACGATCGCGATTAGTTCCGCACGATTCCCCACCGCGTAGATAGCAAGCAGTTGCGACACGTGGTGCTTCACACCGCGTTCGGTAATTCCGAGTCGCGTTCCGATTTCCTTGTTTGTCATTCCTTGGACCAGCAGATCAAGCACTTCCTGCTGGCGCGGCGATGGCTGCCTAAGCGTCGAGTTCGCTGGCATTTGACCGAAGGTACAGTTGCTGGCCCGTATTTCAGTAGGACTATTCGGTCAGGAAGAGCATCGAAGAGTTTCGGTGCGGGCTGCGGGCCTCGATTCGACCGTTATCCGGAATGCATTCATCCGGGTTGCGCTGAACGGAGCGAAAGTTTGACGCAAGCTTCAGGCGAGCGTCGGCAGACACGCCGAGTCGATACCCTCACAAGGAAACAGGTCGCGATCATCGATCTGATCGCCGATGGCCGGACCGACAAAGAGATCGCGTACAGGGTCGGCATGTCGTATCGGACCGTGCGGACCCACCTGGAGCGGCTTTACGACCTCAACGGCGTGCACTGCCGTGCAGCCTTGGTCGCGCTCATCGCAGAAAGGCATCAACTCTCAGACCATCGTCAAAGCCCTAACAATCGCGAAGGTGATAGTCGAGACTCCTAGCTCGACCGCGGCGCCGGACTCTGACTCTGCCGGGCGTTTGTCCATCGGCCTGCATGCTCGCCGCCGAGTTTGCGCTTAGAGCGGCCCACTCCCTCCTGCCGGGGCGAGTCGTGAGTCGCGATATCGACCAAATGTGTAAAACGAACCCCAGAGCTCGGCGACAAGTTCGCGACCACAAAGGTTGAAATCCCGGCTAACCCGTCGCCCGTGCAAGCGAACGCCACTATTGCGTTTCACCGGAATTCGCAGGTCGCGCCTTGAATGGCAACGCGAAACTCGTTTGCAAGAGCGGTGCGCTCTCCGAAGTGGTCATGACGACGGAGTAGGGGCGCCGTCCGCGACGACCCAGCCAACGCGTAGTCGCCGGTCAAAGCTGAGTCGCGCGCCGCATCGAGGATGAGGACGACCTCTTCATCCTTGAACGGAGGTCGGCCCTTCTTAGGCTGTTTCGGAACGTGAACGGTCTCGACTGGATCGCGCTCAAGGATGTGGTGTTCGACGAGCCACTTGCCGAGCTGCTTGGCTGCGATGCCGTCGTGATGAGCGGTCGTCAGCCGCTTGGCCTTGAGCTTCGCTTCGATGTGCTGATCGAGCATCTCTTCCGTGAAGTCCGCGAGCGTCGCGCATTCGAGGCGACGCAGGGACTTCTCGTAGGAGCGCCGTGTCCATTCGCGGAGATCGTGCCGACTGAGCACGAACGACTCGATGACCTCCCTGAACGGCGACGAGAGGCTACGAGCCATAGTTGCCTCTGGAATTGAAAAGGTGCGTGCCATCCCGAGTCTCTTTCTGCGGGGCGGCTCCCAGCCCAGTCATTTTGGACGGCTTCCGCGGCCTAGGCATCGGTTCGATGTGGCCCGACCGGCTGGTGGGAGCGGCATTGGCGCGTGCGGTCATGTCTCTCTTCCGTCGAGGTCGGACTCGAGGATCCCAACCGCACGCGCTGCAGCGACCATCGGTTCATCCGACGTCTCGTCAGAGACACTCGGGAGCGAGACCCTCCGAAGAATCGCGAGCGTCCAGGAGACGGTAGAAGCTGGCTCTCGGGATCAAGGTTTCGTCGAGGCATTAAGCGCTCTAAGCAGCTCCCCCGTCCGGCTGCGCGCGGCTGGCGCGAGGCGTCGGGTCACGGAGTCGACGCCACCAGAGCCCGCTCGATGATCGCATGCAGCCCGCTCTCTCCAGCGCGGTGCCAGATCTGTGCGAAGGGTCCTGCGGGAGCGACGACGTCGTCGAGCGTGGCGAAGCGAAACTTGGTCATCTTGTAGATCCGCGCACCCTCGCCTTGGGCGTCAAGCACCGTCTCCGTGACGCGCTTCAGCAGCCTCGCACGCGTCGGGCTCGGCGTGACCGTGAAGATGATGGGCCACTCTCTTAGGTGCCGGCGCCAGTCGCCGGACCAGTAGAGGTCGAGATAGCGCCGGACCTTGCGCTTGAAGACCTTTGAGCCTTCCGTCGCGCGATCGATCTCGATGAAGGCTTCGAGCGTGTCGTTTGAAGTGGCATAAGACATGTGCGCATCAGGGACCACGACGGTCGAGCCCAGGCGCTCAGCGGCCTGCCAATCGCATTCCCACTCGAGGACCTCGTGGCCGGGACGCGACCGCGTCAGGCGCCTGAAGGCGAGCGCCACGTCGGCGCAGGCCAGGCCGTGCTCCATGAGCGTGCTGCTGCGGATCCCTGGACGGCCCGCACGCAGAGCGGAGTTCTGCTCGCGGGCGCGGTTGTAGCCGGCGGCGGTGAGGAAGTAGACGAGGCGAGCGGTGCCGCCGGCGGGCGTCACCACGCGTGGCGTCGCCTGCACGAGTCCCTGCTGCTTGAGCGCACGAGGATCCGCCGGACGATGACCTGTCTGGAGAGCACCGTGAGCGACGACCCGGCGAACAGGAACTCGTCGATCTGAGGTTGGGTGAGGAAGCGGAAGCCAGCGAGGTGCGTGAGGACTTCGTTCTGTCGAGCGAATGACAGACTCATTCGAGAGAGAGAAGTCAGGTCGAGCTTCGTTGACTTATCGAGCAATCCCGGCTAATTGGCGTTCTTTGCCGGAATGACTAGAGAACAACCGAAGGAACACGTCTCCGTGACCTTGTGGCGTTCCTTCCCAGTCGTCACCAAAGGTTCGACGACGGTGCTGGCAGCGGGCATGACATGACCCAGGCGCTGTTCCATCGGCAGCCGTAATAGCCGCCGGTGGAGCGCGACGCGCATGAACTGCGTCACATCAGCCGTGTGACCTGAACAGGGCGGTGTCGGCGATCGCGAGCACCACCCTGCTCTTGAGACCGTTCAAACCGGCCGTGAGGACAGGATCGTCCTGGGCGGCTTCGGGTCATTTCCTTCGAGATATGGGTCACTTCTTGTTCCGCGAACGGAACGGCAGCAGAACGCGCTGTGCTAAGGGACCGAAATCGAAAACCACCATCGTGGTAGGGAAGAATCTTCGTGACCCTTCGCACGCGCAACGAGGCTCGAGGCGGCCATAAGTGGCTCGACATCGATGTTCCCAAGCGTGTTTTCTTACCGGAGGACACAGCCCCGACCTCGTCGAACGCCAAGGCGTCGGCTCACGAGCGTGCCTCGCGTGCGCCGGTCTTCGAAATCACAACAATGACTCGGTTCTTACTCGTGTAGGAAGGTACGGTCGTGACCGCACAAGAGCAGCGGCTGGTTGACGAGGTGCGGGGCGTGCCCCCGGAGCTCACGGACGACGCCTGCCCTTTCGTCTATCCATGCCATGTGGAGGCGGGATAAGACCGTGCTCAAGCGCCAGGACGACAGCCTCAGTGCGGCTCTCTACGCCGAGCTTCCGGAAGACGCTCGCAAGGTGCCAATTCACGGTGCGCTCGCGAATGTCCAGAGTCGCCGCAATTTCTTTCGAGGTCTGGCCAAGCGCCGCGAGACGCAGGATCTGCATCTCTCTGGGCGATAGACGTAGCGCCAAGATGCGCTGCCCTTCCTGGCTGTAGCCGACCGCGATGGCTAGACCTGCAGACGTCCTATTTAACTTCGCCCGTCTGCGAATTGAACTGCCCGAGCCATGGGTAATTCGTACCGGGACCGGCAGAAGCGAATTCATCAAGCCGCGGCGGTTCAGGTGCAACAGCTTCGCGCATGCACGCACGGCTTGCCCGAGGCGACGCGCCTTCCAATCGTTCCGCGAGACGAGCACTACCGCTTCCGCTCGCACGCACGCACGGCCGTCGCGAGCATTAGGGCACTTCAGCGAGACGACACAACGCTCGCTCGGTCTTCGCTCGATCAACTTCCGTAAATAACGGCTAGTCGGATGGCCTCCGATGCACCACTGTCCTGCTAATGAAGAGCACGCGAAATTCGGCCTCGACGCTCAAAGTCGAACCGGCGACTGGTTTGAGAAGTACACCAAAGGATTGCTAGATGAGGACCGGAATCCGAATCACGCTGATCGTTGCCGTAGTCGCCTTCGTGACCCAGGGCCTGACGACGCCCGCCGCCGCCTGCTATCGGACGGGACCGCCGTTCCTGCCACAAGACGAACGCGTACCGTTCAATGGCTCGGATTTCCTGATCGGCCAGGACACTCTGGACGCGAACACGCGCGGCATCCATGGCGGTATCGCGATCGCACCGGGGACTCCAAACCCCGACCCGAGTCACTCCAGCGCAAGGAACAAGATCGGCGTGATGATCTCCGCAAAGGAGCTCTCGCCGATCAATGGCCGCGGGATCTGGTCGGAAGTCGGCTGGCAGATGGGTTACCTCCTAAGGCTCCCGCCCGGCCAAATTCCCCCCGACGTGTACTCGGACTCGCCGACGATCTTCTTCGAGGGCATCGACAATGTGGCTGACTTCCGCGACACCTTCGGCGCAGCAGACACCCTCGGCGAGTATGAGGTCAGTTGGGCGGGTGCGATCGGCTCGCGCTGGAAGTACAACGCCTGGTACAAGCAGGGTGGGAGTTGGTTCATCGCTGGCTACGCGGAGCTTGATGGAGAGATGACGATCGCAAATGCCCAAGGTGAGGCTTCAGACGTGCCCGACGGTCGCTGCCTCGCACTATCAGCATCGAACACCACGCTCCACGAGGAGGGCAGCCCTGTTGCGCTTCAGATCCTGACCGACACGTGGCACATTTGGTCCACGGCCTATCCTCGCGATGCACATCCGGACAACGCGCAACCGTATGTCTTCACGATCTTTTCGTCATGGGATCACTTCGGTGTAGGAGGGCTGGGTAATCGATGAATAACTTTCAGAGCCAGCTGCGACTCGCGGTCGTCACCACTGTCGCGGCTCTTAGCGCGTGGACCGCCGTGAGCGTGCTTGCGTCGACACAGCCGACAAGTCCAGCCGACAACGTGCGCATCGGTTCGAGTAACACGATGGAGATCGCGCCGCAGGCTCATGTGCTCGGCTCCGCGCGCTCGGTCGTTACGGGCGCAGCCGATGCAGCTGCTGGCGTCTGGGTACTTTCGCGTGATCGCGCGGATCAGGCGTTGTGGCTAAGCCAAGTGGCCGCTTCGGGAATACTCTCGGATCGCGCGTTGCCCCTAGGTTCGGCTGGTATCCAGGCTGGGCTCGCGCCTACGGGCACGGCAGTGTGGGCGGGCGCGGGATCGCGCATCGTGCGAGTCGACCGGCTCACGGGCGCCACCAAGACCTTTGAACTAACTCGCCCTTCGGGGGCCGTGATCAGCGCGTCGCGTGCCCCCGACGGCACCGTGCTCGGACTCGGCAATGTCACCAGCCTTGCGCTCGACGCCGACGGCCAAAACCTCTGGATCGCGCGTTACGCAGCGAACGCGATCACCGTATTGCGAACGAGCGATGGCAGCAGCCACGAGGTACCGATCGGGAGCGACTACGACGCCGACCGGCTCGTACTTGCGCATGATCACCTGTGGTTCACCGTCAACTCCGGACCGGGTGGACGGTTGGCTGCGGCCATTGGCCACTTGAATACGCAGTCACTCGACGTGCGCTTCCTGCCGATGTTCGCGCGGAGCCTGACGATTCGACCCGATGGTATTCACGCCTTGGGCGACACATGGGCACGGATCGATCCTCTCACCCAGCGCATCATTCCGGTCCTGAGTCCGGCTGCCTCGCTCGATTCTTCGACTGAGACAGTCGATGCCGCCGGCAACCTGGTCGCGCGTGGTGCGGGTCAGACCAAGCTCTTCGTCGTCAGTCCACAAGGAGCCAGCCGCACGATCAGCTACGACCAAGGCAGTTTCATTAACAGCGCGGGCACCCGGGTCGCCACGAACTCGCCACTCGCCTTCGCCACAACCGACACTGCCCAGACGCTCTGGTTCGCGCCACGGGGAGGGCCGACCGTATTCGCCGTGCGCTAAGCCGACGCGAGTTGATCGTGGCTGCCGTAGGCGCGCTCGGTGGCGGCGCCGCTGCGTATTTGTGGCGATCAGCGCCAGCCTCGTTGCCCGTCGGGACGTCACCTTCTTCCACTGTGCAAGCCGAAGGAATCCAAGAGGTGCTGGCGTGGGGGCAACGTGTTGCACGGCTCGACGTAGGACCCACTGGCGTTGCCTGGGATCCGCGTGGCGAGCGCGTCGCGATCGAACAGATGATGTCGGACGGATCCTCACGCGGTACCGGCATTTACGCGACGTCGGGGTGGACGGCGATCACCAGCCTACCCGTGCGCCGGCCGTCATGGTCGCCCGATGGCTTACGTCTAGCCGGCGTCGACGCGGATGGGAGTCTTCAGATATATCAGGCAGCGGACTACTCCCTAGCCGAGACATACAAGCTCGGCACCAACACGGTCGGTTGGGATGGCGTCACGCCCGTCGTGTACACGGGAGAGCTCGTCAGGGTCGATGCGGGGGGTTCGCGCGCGATCGACCGTTGCGCGGACGGCTGTGTTCCAGTGCGTTGGTCCCCGACCGGCGGACGCGCGGTCGTGACTCGCATACGTGGTGATGACCGCGAGGCGGCCGTCCTCGATCTGCGCGACGGCCGAACGCTCGCGGCCCTGGGGCCGATCATCGGAGACGCGATCTGGGCGGCACAGGCAACTGTAGTCGCCTGGCCCACTGCCGCGACAATCGGCGTATGGCGTGAAGGCGCAGACCCGGTCATGATGAAGGTGCGCTCGCTCCCGAAGGCAGTTTCCCCTCGCGGTTCCCTGGTGCTCTGCCGCACCCCGGAGGGCCAATGGTCACTCGTGCGCGTCAGCGCCATGACCCTGACTCCCACTAGCGTTCCGAGCGATTTGGATCAGGCGCTCGATCTGACATGGTCACCGGATGGACGCTTCATCTGCTCGCGTGTCAGTACCTATGGCGGTGTAAGTCGGCTTGAGGTGTGGGAAGCGGCCTAATCGGATCGGCGGCCAGCGCTAAGAGGTTCTCGAATCGCCCTAACCGGATCCGCACGACGCGCAACGCGGCGCCGGGCGTCGTGTCCCCGCGAGCTCGAATGGGCAATCAGTTGCCCTAGAAGACCAGGCCTTAGGCAAGGTCACCAAAGTCATTGAACAAACCGCCTTACCTGTCGAGTCGCTTTCCTGCGCGCGCTCCTCGTGGAGGCCGCTTTCCTAACGCGCGCAGTTGGTCGGTCCGGCGCGTGTTCATTCGTATTTGGTCGCCTGGGCCGCTTGCGTAGGCCCGCTCCCTTTCAGGGAAGAGGTCACGCGGTCTGAGTCGCGCGTCCAATGGGTCGTGGAACAGGTGATTCGGTCGAGGCTGCGGTGCTGCTGGGAGCCGCTACCCGCCGTTTCATTCGCTAATCTCGGTGCGCGTCTTGTAGAAGGACCAGGTCATTAAAAGTCCCCTGCTCTACCGTTGAGCTACGGGCCCGCACGTTTCCGGCCATTTTCTCATCAATCGCACAGGGAGTGAGCGTTTCAGACCGGGTGATTCGACGGCTCGTTTTGTCACCCTACGCGGACTTCCGGCTGTAGATCGTGGAGAACGCCGTCGCGGCAGGTGAGCGCCGGAGTTCGGCGGGCGTGCGCAGGTACTTCGCGTACTCGCGGGTCTGTTGAGCGGTCTTGTGCCCGGCCATTTGTTGAGCGTCCCAAGGATGGACGCCGGTGCGCCACCAGTTCACGATTCCCGTGTTGCGACCGCGGTGGCTCTTGTAGTCGACCGACTTCGGCAGGCGCTTGCGAACGCGGCGGAAGATCTGCGAGAAACCGTCGTATGAGAACGGGTCGCCGTGGTTGGTGAGGAACAGTGGACCTGGCTGCCGGCTGGGCCGCCAGTCCTTGACGTACTTGTCGATGAGGGTCACCACGCGAGGGTCGAGTACGACAGCCCGGACCCCAGCATCGGTCTTGGACTCGCGGACGTAGACCACGCGCTCGACGAGGTCGATGTCGTCTGGCCACGTCAAACGGTGGAGCTCGCCGAGTCGTAGGGCGCACGCGATCGACATCACGACGATGAGCTCGTCGCGCTCGCTCTGAGCTGCCGTACCGGGATCGTCGGAGATCTTGACGTTAGCCGCTCAGGCGCGGGCGCTGAAAGACCCGAACAGTCCCAACGGTCGAACCCCGACGCATTCTGCGGCCGTTCTGTTCGCGGAACGGGAAGTGACCCAGATCTCGAAGGAAATTACTCGAAACCGCACAGGACCATACCTGTCCTCGAGAGGTGCTCACGCTGGAAATTGACGTCAGCGCGATACGAGACGGGAGCGAGTCCTCCTGACAGATGCTCGACGACGAGAAATGTGAAGGCTTCGATGATCGCAGGGCCCTTACCTGAACGGCCTGTCGGTATTTCTACCGACTAGGCAGAAGCGTGGGCCGGCGCAGACTACGCCTACTTTCGATTGGAGGTTTGACGTGGAGGGACTCCGCGCGAACTCGATTGTCCTCGCACCCCCTCGACGCCAGTTTCTTGGCGTGGTCGCCCTGCGGTCGATCGATCCCCTGCGGCGACCCCCCTCGGGCGCAGTGCAACTCCGGACGTGACTTCCCCCAAGCCGCGCAGGGATGCGTGCGCTCGATGACTCAAAAAGCTCGCGACGACGGCGATGCGCTTGACTTCTCGAGTGAGCGGGCGACTGGCGGCCTCATCGTTGCGCAGTCGTCATGACTTTCGTCGTCGATTCGTCATTGACGTGAAATCGGCCCAAGGAGGCTGAAATGGCGTGCTGCCTGGTGACGGTCGATTGGGAATGCATCTATCCGGACGATTGCAGTTGCTGTTCGGGCTGCATCCCGTGCGCCTGCTGTAACTCGAGCAACTGCAGTGCGGGCTGCCAGTCAACCTCAACGTGTGGTCAGGGCGGCTGCTGCATCGGTAATGCGAGCTCCTGGGGATACGCGTGGAAACAGGAGAGTTGTCCATGCGGCTACTGCCCGAACTGCGGGATCAACCTTGGATTCAACGTCGATGGTGCGTCGTGCGGGACTTGGTACCAGGGCCAGCGATTCGATACTCAGAACGAGCTTTCAGGTCCTGTGGCTGATCTCACCGAGTCCTTGTTCATGCAATTCGCACCGCTCGGCCAGGGTCTGATCACAAACATGCGGATCAGCAATGACGACTCCTGCACGGGTTGCTAGTTGAATGGAGGACGGCTGTGCAAGTTTCTCGCAAGACTTTTCTCAGAATCGCTGCGGCCACCATCGGAGCGACTGCCTCCTTTCTGTACCCGGGTGTTGTCGGCGTAGCGGCAAGCATTCATCCACGAACGACAAAGTCAGGGGCCGGCGCATCCCCGCAGTCCATCCGGCTCGAGGGGCCGGATCCGACATTCGCTACTGGCAGAGTGGTCGCCAAGAGCACCGATGGCGTCGTCATCCAAAACCCCGAGAGCGCACGCGCCATCCGATTCCTCGCCGGCACGCTCGTATGGAAGGAGGTGCTTATCGACCCTGCCCTGATTCAAGTCGGAGACTGGCTACACGTGAAAGGCACACCGTTGGCCGACGGCTCGTTGGTCGCGAGGAGCGAGTGGGTCTTTGTGAACATCGGGCGTCGGACGGGCACGCTAGTGAGCACTTCGCCTGCAGGAGTCACCGTTCAGCACAACAAAGGCACCGAGACGCTTGAACTAGCGTCGACTCTACAAGTCGTTTCGGTGAAGACCGGGGCACCACTTCAGGGTGGCGTTCATGCCCTCATCCCCGGGATGAACGTCGGCGCCGTAGGACTGCGGCTATCGGGGGGTAAATTCCGCGCGACAAAGATTTGGCAGTAGCAGTAAAGGGCCGGCGCGAGGTGCCGGTTTCATGACGAGCGCGATCAACAACGATTGGAGGGTCGATTCTGCAAATGGAGATCATCTCGTACATCTGTGGGATCTGGCTTGGCTCGCTCTTTCTCTACTCGGGCCTCCTCAAACTCGCGCACTACCACAAGGCGCGTGCCGCGCTCGTGCCTTACGACATTTTGCCTGCACGCGTAGCGTCAGGCGTCGGGGCAGCTCTTCCATGGGTGGAGGTTGCAACAGGAATAACCGTGCTGACGGGCGTCGGCCATCCGCTTGGCGCGGGGGTCGGGGCCTTGCTCGGAGTCGCGTTCGCCTATGCGGCGGCGCGCGTGCTTCTGCGTGCCGCGGACGTGCCGTGTGGCTGCACTGCCTCATCATCTGACCGCGTCGACGCACTCACGCTGTGGCGCGGACTCATGATCGTGGCTGCGAGCCTGCTGCTGATCGCGATTCCGAGCGTTACGCCCACGCCGACGACTGTCCTGGCGGTTACGTCGATCGTCGTTCTGCCAGCCGCCCTCGTCTTCAAGCAAACGCATCGGATGCACAGAACGGGCTCGCGTCGTGACCGCAAGACAGAGCCAGTGCCGGCTTCGGAGATTGCCCGACTGCGCTCGTTGCTCACGACAACGTCGACGAGTTGACAGGACGCACGACGTGCTCCCCTGGGGAATATCAAGGTGGTGGCTCGGGAAGCGGCCAGTAACGAAACTGAGCGCGATATCGCATTACATGTAAGGTGGCGCACTCGATCGAGCCGAGCCAATGGGAGGAGCTCTACCGGGAGCATTTCCCACGTCTGTATCGCGGACTCCTCGTCGTCGTTCGAGACCGCGATAGGGCTCTCGACGCCCTCCACGACGCCTTCCTGGAGGGCCTTCGTCATCCGCCTCGGCACGAGGTCAATCTTGTTGGTTGGATCTATCGGGTTGCGATCAGACGTGTAGGGCATCAGACACGCCCGCCGCTCACACGACTCCTGCAGCAGCCTTTGGCTGATGACGAACTCGAACAGTTGCTTGCTCGAATCGAAGTTGATGGCCTGCTCAAGTCGTTATCCGAGCGTCAACGTGCGATCGTCATCGCTCAGTACTACCTCGGTCTTGAGCAAAGGGAGATCGCAGCGCTCTTCCGCATCCGACTAGGGACCGTCAGCGCGACGCTCGCCAAGGCGAAGGCCAAAATGAGAGCGGAGGCACACCATGCAACCTGTTAGCGTGCTCGACGATCGACTGGTGCGCGACATTGAACGCTTGCCGGTCCCTTCTGAGGACGTGTGGGTCCCGACGCAGATCCACCGGCGGCCACGTCCGTTCATCATGGCACTCGGCATCTTCGCCGCGCTGCTCGTCGGCGTCGTCGTGGGAGACACGTTGCTGAGCGCGCGCTCGACGCTTGCATCGCGCGCGAACCGCGGGCCGGCGAGCGAGACGTCACCGCTGCCATCTGCGAACGCCAGATTTGGCTATGTCCTCCTTCTGCCGTCCGGGTGGCGGCGGTCGGAGGCAGAGCGAACGCTCGCGAGTGAGGCGGGACTGCTGGAGCGTCAGGTGTTCACGGCTCGATCTGTGGCCGATGAGTCGCGATTCGTGGGCTCCCAGTTTCTTCCTTGGGATCTGTTCGCCGAGGTGTGGGATGGTGGAAATAAGTCCCCTGAGGAGTGGGCGCGACGGTGGTGTAGCGATCCGTGCGATGTCTTGTTGTCGTCCGCAAACGGTGCGCGTGAGGCGATCGCTTCGGTGCAATCACCGATGCCCGGTCGTGTATACGTGTTCCAGCATGGGAGCACCGTGTTGGTCCTCCGATATGGCCTCGGGGATAACACGAATCGCCCGACCGCCGTGACGGAGCAACTCTTGCAGCAGATCGCTGAGTCGGTCGCATGGTAATAATCGTCTAGGCGGGAACCTCAGTCGACTGCCCGAGGCGGCCGTGAGGGAAAGCGACGAATCCCAGTGAGTTGCGCGACGTTGTCGCTGCACCCTTCACGATCCAAGGTCGTTCAGGCCACCCTCTCATCAATGTCGTCGCGTGCGGCGGCCCGCAGAGGTCTGCGCACCCGAGATGGTCAGCTGGGAGCGCGACTTTCTTGAATTTTCCAATGTTCTCGAATGCTCGAGCGGAAAATGCGCGAGAAGTCTGCAAAGATCGCGTTTGACTCAGTCGTCGAAGGGCTCAGACGTTCGACCATCCGTTGTCGGGTCGAGTCCAACCAAGTGGCGACAGGTGGTATTTGTCCTACATAGACATATTGAAGGTGTAGGATAGATACCACCATGGCGAAACAGGCCGCGACTCCCGCCGCGCCCGGGCGCAAGCAACTCCTTGGGGCGCTGCGCTCGCACGGTGGTTGGCTGCGGCAACGTGAGGCCCTCGATCTCGGCGTCCATCCCCGCTGGCTGAGCCGTCTGGTCGCAGAAGGCATGATCGAACGCGTCAGCAAAGGTCTGTACCGGCTGCCGCAAGACACCGGAACGACAAACGCGAGCTTCGTCGTCGCGGCGCATGCCGTTCCCGCGGGCGTGGTGTGTCTCCTCTCCGCGCTGGCCTACTACGAGCTCACGACGAGTAACCCCTCCGAGGTCTACCTGGCTATTCCCCGGACGGCCTGGGCGCCAAAGATCGATTACCCGCCGATCCGCTTCTTCCGCTTCAGTCCGCGAATGATGGCGTTCGGAGTTGAGGTCGTGCGCATGTCACGGGATTCCTTTTCGATCTTCAACCGGGAGAAGACGATCTGCGATTCGCTGCGTCACCGAAGCGTGGTCGGTCAGGACGTCGTCATCGAGGCACTGCGCAACTACCTGCGCTCGCCGCGTATGCGCAATATCGACCGGCTAATCAGCACGGCCCGCAGGTGCCGCGTCGAAAAGCGGATCCGCCCGTATCTCGAGGCCCTCGCGTGACCAAGCCGCGGCGTGAGCTGAAGGACGTCCCTCACTCCGTTCATGCTCGGCTTCTCGCCTTCGCCAAGAGGGAGAACATCAACGTCACCGCGTGCGGTGACCCGCAGAGGTCTGCGCACCCGAGATAGTCAGCCGGGAGCGCGACTTTCTTGAATTTCCTCATGTTCTCGAATGCTCGAGTGGAAAATGGGCGAGAAGTCTGCAAAACCTTCATCGCGGGTTCGATTCCCGCCGTCGCCTCATGACGCAAGGCGCTAAGAACTCCGCAGCGCCCCCGACGACCCTGGACATCCACCACGCTCCCGCACCCGAGCGGTAGTCAACGAACTGATGGCGGCCATCGGTGTCGAGTCCATTCGGCCCAGTTCGCAAAGCCATCAGGCGGTCGGCCAACAGGCTCAGTTCCGTCGAGCTCAGCCGCGCTAGGGACGTCGAACTTCGCCGCGAACTCAGCGAGCTCTTCGTCGGAGATTGGCCAAGTCTCATGAGGAACCTCGGCCAAGCGCTGATCGAGACGGTTCCGCTGTTCGTCGGGACCGAGTTCGAAGTAGAACATCACGACCGAGGCCCCAACGTCGGCAGCCGCTTGCCTGAGGGCTGATCGTTCGTCACGACTCCATAGACCGAAATCGAGGACAACGTTGGTCCCGAGCTCCAGGGCACGCATAGCCAGCCGGACAAGGCGACCCTCGATCACGTCTGAAGCTGAGGCTGGATTCTCCGAGCCGAAGAGCGCCTTCATCCATTCGTCTTTGGTCAGCCGAAGGGCGTTGTGCTCCGCTTCGATGAGCCGCGCGGCGGTGGTCTTGCCGGTGCCGGGCAGCCCAATTGTCAGGAATAGGGTGGGCCGCTGCATCTTGTCGTCACACTGCCCCAAACCTTGATCAAGTCGCAAGGCGAAATCGACCATCCGAAAAGCCGGCGGAGGTCGACTCAATCGTCGGACGGATCGCCCGCCTAAGCTGCATGTACCAAGCGCCCGAACACGAGCCGCAGTCTGATGTTTGTGTCGTGGGTGTTCGATTCCCGCTGTCGCCTCTGTGTGATGCGTCGAGCGGGCCTCGATGTACCGTACCGCTAGTGGTTGAGGCTTGGGGATGATGCGTCGCGTCCAAATCGTGTCGAACGCGGTGCTGGCCCGGTTGGCAGCGGTCGGCGCGGATCCCCGGGACGACGAGCAAACGCGGCAGGGCAAGGTGCTGCTTGTCCTGACCTCGGTGTTGATCCTGCCGATCGCGGTGGTGTGGGGCAGCCTGTACCTCATCTTCGGCTCGCCGGTCGGATATGTGCCGTTCCTGTATGCGCTCATCCTGCTCGGCGCGATCATCG
>WNGI01000879.1_pt1 | contig 27855 bp, 24 predicted proteins | sample 5400621 | NCBI WGS metagenome assembly WNGI01 (sample SAMN13153374, study PRJNA577476) | soil metagenome | isolation source: 20 cm soil or saprolite under Garry oak tree replicate 1 | place: USA:California | collected 2016-06-15
AAAGCCGCACGTTTTCCCAGCAGCCGCCCGCAGACCACGAACAGGATGATCGTGAGTGGCAGAAACAGAAGGAGAAACTCGTAAGAGTTGAAAAGCATGCGTTCTTGCCCCGGTTAGAATCTGCTTCCGTCGAATTGGTAGCGGCCTAACAGGAGAAGTTGCGCTCGCGGGGTAGAATCACAGCAGCCGTGCCACTGAGACAGAGCGGGAATTCGGGCAAGCCCGGACCGTACTTGCTTCACATCGTCTCTGAATCGTCATTGTGTCGGACCACTCGAGGCTTGAGCAGGCTTCGCATGATCGTCCGCCTCGGATGGGTAAAAGAGGAACCTGGCGTAGATGTAAGCGACCGCTTCATTGAAGACATCTTTCACGCCCTGGCTAAAACGCCACCAACCTTCCGGATCGTAACCCGGGTCGGGCACCGCGATAATACCAACTTCGACGTTCCTCCCTAACGCTTCCTGAAAGAGAAGGCGCGTGCGACGCGCATGGACATTTTCCGTCACAATATTGATGCTAGGCACGGCCAGATTGTGCTGACGAAACCAGTTTCGCAGCGCGATGGCTGAACCATAAGTTCTGTCGCGGTCCGACACCCGTGAGGGAACCATCTGGAGGGATTCGTCTGCGAGACCGTACTTTTTCAAGAGCTCTGCGCCCACACTGGCGGAAGTTTGGTAATCATTAATATAGCGTCCGCTTCCCTCGACCGGCCCACCAGTGCTAAAAACGCGCTGATAGGAGCCCTTCCGGAATTCCTCCACCGCCGCGCGGATAGCGTATTCATGGATCCAACCTTCGACCACGAGAACATTTGCGCTCGTACGGTGCGTCACCGCCAGAAACGGGTAAACGCGAAACAAAAATACACAGCTAGTCAGCAGGACTCCTGCGAAAACAATCGACCATCCCTGCCATGACAAGCCCCAGCGCTCCTTTCGCGTAAAGACTCCCCAGAGCTTCCGTGGTGGGTGCCCCAATATGGGACTTCCGCGTGTGAGCGGAGACATCGTAGTTCCACAACACTATTTCATACTAGACAGATGTCTCCGGGATCTCAGCAACTCTTGAAGAGCATTTAGGAGACTCAATGCTGCACGGCGCGAAGGAGGATAGACATACACAAAAGCAGCTCCAGCCAAAAGGCCGACCGGGACGCAAATGAGCAACTCAGTAAACGGAGCCAAGTTCCGAACCATGTTGTGTGTCAGATAAGTCGCACCAAAGATGACCCCCCAGACCGGCAGGTGGCATAAAAAACCCATCCACAAATCCTTTGCCGTCACGGGACCACGCCGCCCCGCGATCCAGTATAAAATGGGCAAGTTGATCAGCAGACAGGAAGCGGAATAGACAATTGCCACGCCGGCAGGTCCGAAGGGCAAGCCTGCAATGAAGGAGGCAACAGTAACAAAGGAGATGATCAAACTAGCAAGCAGCCAATCCCTCCCGCGACCCTGGCTGTAGAACAGCCAAGTGGAGGCTCCAGAAAGTGGATAATGGAGCGCTGCAAACGTGAAACCGGCAAAGATAATCGCCGCCTTTTCCCACTTCTGCCCGAGCACGACAAGAGTCAGCGGATGGGCCAGCGCGAGGACCAAACCAGTAAAGAAAAAGCCCATCAACGCAATTGCTTCGTACACCTGGAGGAAGGTGGCGCGATAACGCTCCGGCTGGGTTTGCAGTCGAGAAAACGCCGGCAGAAAAACGGCTTGGATGGGGTTCAGGAATTGTTCCAGAGGTCGTGTGAGCAAAGCGCTTGCCCTTGAATAGAGTCCGATTGAATCCGGTCCATAGAACCGGCCGACCAAAAGGTTGTCGGATCCTCGAGCAAGAGAGCATATAAACGTTCCGACAGTCAGGTTGGCTCCAAAACTCAATAAGGACCGGGTTCCGCTGCGCGGAGTAAAGAATTGAGGGCGCCAACGAGAGGCCACCCACACAAGGGTAAGCCGGACAACGGCCATGGACACGATCGATCCCACCAGGGACCAGTAGCCACATTTCAACAAAGCCATGCCGACGCCCGCCAGGGTACCCGCCAGCATGGAACTGAGCTGGATAGCTGCCATCACTTTGAAACGCATCTGCCGGGTCAGCAGGGCCCAGTGCTGGACGGCCGAGCCAGTCATTAGGAACGTAATGGAAAGGGCCAGCGTGATGGTCACCAGTCGCGGGTCCCGATAAAACCAGGCGATAACCGGCGCGAAGCCCGCTACAATCAGACTCATTAAGCCGCCAACCGCGACGTTCATCCAAAAGAGATTGGACACTTGGGCATGGGTGATGCCTTCCCGCTGGACGGTGGCTGTGGAAAGGCCGGCATCTCCGAAGGTACGCAAGAAGCCCATTACAGTTGTTACCATGGCTACCAATCCGAAATCTTGCGGGGTCAGCAATCGCGCCAGAATCATGATGGTCCCAAGGTTTAACAAGAACTGGGCGCCTTGGGCGGCCATCGTGACGAACCCACTCGAGATCGTGCGAATTTTAAGGTTCGCCAATAGATGGCCGGTGACAAAATGCCGCTCGTTTGGGTCGCTTCCAAGGAGGCCATCCTCCTCCACTTCCGGCTTTTCGGGCAAACATGCCGCCGCCGAACTCGTGTTCACAACGTGACTTTGGTCAGCGATGGAATTATCAGGGACCATGTAATTTTGTTAAGAGGTGCAGCCTAACCGCTAAGCTTTGTGAAATGCAGCCGCGTTTCGTTAGGCATCGGGTCAGATCCAAGAGCGCGCAGAGTGGTTCAGCTTTAGCATGGGATGCTCGCGATACGGCGGATTGCTGCAACTCCTGTAAATTACCAATCCCTCTGACCCGGAGCAGGGGTTGTGCCTGGCCGATCCACAAATAGCGTTCGGCATTTCAAATAGGCTTCTTAGGGTTGGGGATTTGGCCTTCTACAGCGAATGCTTCGAACTGATTGATCTCTTCACATTCGATTAGGCTACCGTGCAATTCGATACCTCGTAAATTTTCATCGCTACTTGCCCCCGGCTGATAATATTGAATATCCTCGAACCCAATTCTCGTCATCATGACATTGATCGTTTCCCGGTCATACAGGAACTGGTGTCCCCATGCGCGCATAGCATTATTAATAACAAACACCTCTTTGCAATAATCGACCTCTGGCATGAACCGATCTGTCACCCAGTCGATATAGTGGTTTTGGAATGCTGTCTTTTCCTTCCAATGCAGGCCGGTGTAGACCTTCAAATCAGGGGTTGAAATACGGATCTTTCCACCCGCCTTGAGCACTCGGAAACATTCGCTCAGCATGAAAACCGCACTTTCATGGTCGATATGCTCTATCATGTGCTCAGAATATACGTAATCGAAAGAGTCATCATTAAATGGGAACCGTCTTGTTGCATCGAGATACGCGATTTTTCGACTGGTGGGTAACAGATCCGTATTAAGCCACCCGGCCAATGGGCTGTTACTCGTCCCCAACTGCAACTTCTTGATTTGATTATTATGTAAATAGCTTCGTATCTTAGGGCGGCGTGTCATGAACCCATGGATTTTTTTAATATCCACAAGCCCTTGGCGACTGGCCCTAACGATCCCGACAAGAAATCCGGACCGCTTTAATAGGTTTTTGATCTTTTTAGGCAAATTTCCTATTATCCCGTTTCAAACCCGCGTTTTGAGCTTGCTGTAGCAGGTTGAGCCGTGTTGCATGGCCATCAGGTCGTTGGCGAGAGGGGTAAGAACGGATTGCAGGAACTCTTGCGACGATATCAGCTCTTCAGGAGATTCAAATAAACTCTCGTCGTTATCGCAGCGACTTTGTCCCATGAGTATCGTTTGTTCGCATACTCCTTGATCTCTATCCGCCGAGGTTCAAGGTTTCGGAATAATTCGCTCTCGAAGTATTTACAGATCACGCTGGCCAAATCGGATGAATCCTGCGGCTTGAACACAAACCCGGTTTGACCTTCGATGATTTCTTCTTTCAAGGTCCCTACATCCGCGGCGATGGCAGGCAACCCAAAGCTATAGCCCAGGAAAAGCACGCCGCTCTGAAAGATGCGGGTGTATGGCAGAATCAGAACGTCGGCCGCTTTGAAAAACAATTCCGTCTGCTCGTCCGGAACATACTCGATCTTCTCAATGATCCGATCCCGAATCCCGTTGCGGTCAATCGACTGCTGGATCTGATTCCAGTAATCGTCGGATCCCTTTGGCTTGCCCACAATAATCAGTCGGTAGCTTCCATTTCTCTTGTCGTTTTGCCTCTGCGATCGAAAGGGCCGTGTCCGGCACAGTGTTGTTAATCCCAAACGGAATAACGCTCACTTTGCTTTCCCGAATGCCAAAGTCGGAGAGAAGTTCCCGCTTCATCTTTTCGGTGTGGACAAAAATGTGATCGCTCAAAGCGTATTGAATCTTCAGCGAAAACCGGTTTAGCCAGGAATCGTTTAAATCGCGCCTGCCGATGTTCACGTTGTGCGCCGTGAGAACAACTTTTTTGCCGAGCAACTCGTAGTAGAGCATTAGCAGCGTGCGATCGAACAATTCAAATTTGTTGTTCCACAAAATATGAAACACTTTCGGCTTAGCAGTCGCAGCATAATGGATTAAACGCCAATAGTAGGCCGCTACTCTTCCAATTTTCATCGGGAGACTCGCTTCCCGAGATTGATCACCTCGCAGGTTAAGAAAATTCACTCGGGGATTATCAAGCACCTCGGGCACGTTCAAATCGTCGCTACCAATAAAATCAAGTAATATGCCGTCTGAAGCGAGCACCGTTGCCAGGCCAAGCGCGTAAGGCTTATCCCCGCCACCAGTCAGTAAGGCAACCTTCGAGTCGGTTGATGGTTGATCGTCGATAGTTGATCGACCCAAGCGGTATGATGCGTGATGCGTGATTTCTGACCTCCGATCTCTGACCGCTGACCTCTGATCTCTGATATCTGTTCCGTGGGTCATTTGGCAGCAATGCGATTGCCGACTGGGACCGCAGCTTCGAGTTGGGTCATCACCGCACTTAGCACCTCATCCACGCTTACAGCCGTCGTTGCGCGGCTGTCGTACCCCCGTTTGTAAAAGAATTCCTCCAGAAGAGGCGAAACCATCTTTTTCTGAATCCCATAATCATAAATCTCCCAAGGGCTGGTGCAGGTGAAGATCGAAATGCATGGTGTTCCCGTTCCAAGTGCAAAATGCATGGGCAGACTGTCGCCGCCAACCAGGCATCGGTGGTTTCGCACGTCCGACAGATGTTCGAGAAGCGATGACCTTTCCGGCAGCACGTTTACAGTCAGCCCCTGCTCTCGAAGTTGCTCTTTCAGTTTGTCGTAGTAAGCCCACTTCTTCATTGGCCAAACTGGGCCAGCGTCGGCCGCTATCGCAACGTCGCCTGATAATCCCGTTTCGATCGGTTCCGGCAGCAAGTATGTCTCACCGGAAAAGCGAAAACCTAAGCCATCAAAGATCAAGTCTTGGTAGCTATGCCGATTCTGAAACTTGAGCCTGTCTGCTTGCTGTTTTCCATAGGTACTAATCAGACTTAGATCAAACCAGCGCCTGGAATCGTTCGTGTAATGCAATGAGTTCTTGGAATCGACGTAGGCACCGAATCTCTGGCCGCACCGCACGGTTTTCAGAAACTGCGCGACATCCAGCGTGTCTTCCAAATTTATTACAAGATCGTAATCAGTATCTAATGCTCTCTCTCGTTCTTCCCAGGAAAAGCAGCGCACATTATCCTTCACGCCTTCGAGCAACACAGTATTCTTCGGCGCCGTCAGCCAGGTAATTTGTGGATCCAGCCGGCTTAGTAACGGCGTGGTTCGTACCACATCGCCAGTGGCGCCCAGTTTAAGAATTAAAACATTCATTGAAGGCGATTTCCTGAATGCTGGTCAGGGACCTTTCCACGAACTTAAGATCTGAAAATGAGTCTTATCCCACTAATACCTGTTTCTTCGGGTCGGGGGTTTTGCCCTCTACAACAAATGTTTCGAACTGATTGTCAGAACCGTGAAAGGTCGTCCTCTCTCCCCGCGGCGACTTAAATCTTTTGAAACCGCGCTGTTATCGGATCCTCTTTTTCCCTCACGCTTACATAAACCGGATGTGATTCCGGATCGAAACCAAACCGAGCCATGCTTCTCTTACAGAGCAACGTGACAAGGAATTGTTCAAGTGGAGTGATCACATTTTTCCATTTTGACGCTGCCCTCGCGTCCGCCTTTGTTCGCACCTCTCCGGTTACAGACGAGCGCTGTGTCCGATTTTCGGGCTGTTCAAGCATATTACTCGCGTACTCTATCCCCACGAACTCACAGATCTGCTTAAGGATTCGGGTAGGTTCCATCACGAAATCCTCGTATTTAACCAACAAGTAGTTCGAGTGATTCTGGAACCTGGCATGAACCCGTGACGCCCAAACATATTGTAGAACCACGAACGCTATCATGATTTTTCTTATGAAATACTTCAGATAGGGGAACCTCTGGTTGTAGATAGCCGTACCCCCGGGATCGTTCGTTTTCGAGATGGCGATTGCTCGTGGATCCCTTGTCATATGTATGACCTTTGCTTGTGGAAACCAGCTAAGAAGCTCATCTAAATGGTTTACATAGACCGGGAATGCGACCACGCACCTTCGGTGGCCGTTGAACTCAGTGATCTCGCGAAGGAGAGTCCGCAAAATACTGGCCAGCGAACGATCCGACGCGCTCAGGGAGCAAAACACCCGCTGCTTCAATTCGTCTTCGCCAAGGGCCTTGATCCCGCCCCGCATCCGCCAAAAAGTACCAGTGATGCCAGGTATTTCGCCATGCTCGGAAAAAATGATTTCGACCATTTTTCGCAAGTTTTCGTCCCGTGAAAGGTCGCCGACTTCTTTCCTCAAAAAGTATCGGAAGTCCTTTCTCCAAGGAGTGAGGTAAAGTACCTCGGCCAGTTCCAAAACACCGGGACTTCTCCCCAAGATGTTTTCTAAAAGCGTGCTCCCAGTCCTGGGCAACCCCACCACAAAGATTGGCTCTTCGTATGCGTTCATCGCGTGTTCAAAACATGGGGATTGTTCACCACATATTGTTCATCTCTCGATGCCAATTCGGGCGGTTCGTGCGTGGAACCATTGGTTTCCAGCAGCTGCCTTCGCATGAACTCGATGCTAAGGATCTTGGTGATCTCGTCGGTGTAATTGCCAGTGCCCTCGACGTGACTTTGAACAATATTCTCAACTCCCTTACTCTGCAGATAGGGACTGCTTAACGTACTCGGGTCGAGGAGGGTTTCCTTTATATAATCGGCCAATTCATTGCGATACCAGATCCGGAAGTGATCGATCTTATGCCGGCCCAGAAAGAGCCTCTCCAGATGCAGCGAAGCAAGCGCGCCGTCGAGCTTTGCCAGCCATTGAGGCATGCCTTCGTTGTAGGCATATTCTGCTTTGAACGTAAACTCATGGAACCAGCGGCGGAGTTGTTTAAGAATTGGGGGTGGCCGTAGATTAAATCCCCGATCGGTCCATATTTTGGCCAAAGAGGGGTTTCCCTCGCTTATAACGCGAAGGAGAAAGAAGATGTCCAAACATTCGGCTGGCGCTTGATACGTGAGAGCAACAAGATCGTTGTCCAGGTAGGGCGTGCGCAAAATGAGCTGGGATTGTTCCAACGAGAAGGTTGCGAAGGCATACCAGGGCGCCTGCTTGAACGCAGAGAAAGACGCTTTGTGATCTGTTAACTCGCTCGCGTAGGTCGCGGTCGCGACTTGCGTAAATCGTAGTATCTCAGGAGTAAACAAATCGCCCGAAAGAGGCCCAGGCTTGAATGAGACCTTGCGCCTCAGCAGTTCACCGCCGTAGCCACCACTCAGCCGCACTGGCGCAATCTCGCGAGCCAATGGCTGCAGATACAAATCGACCGCGCCGGTCACATTTTTGTTTCCATCACTGATATAGACGGCCCGTTCAGCAAGCTTCGGAAACTCGGAAAGGAACGTGCCGTTAAGTGGAATGGTCTGATGGGACTGACCGCAGATTCCCGCTACTTTACGGGCAATCCGCACATCCCAGCAATTGCGATATTGACTGCCCCACGTATAGCAAGGGAGCGCGCCAGGCTGCGGATTTAACCATGCCAGGATCATGCGGCTGTCCACGCCTCCGGTCAGCGACAATGCAGATCGCTCCGCAGGACGGAAGTAACGGGGGAGAATCCGTCTCCAGATAGCTTTGAACGTCTCGTAATATTCCGATGGTTCAAGCTGCGGCTGCTTCTCCCAAGTGTCCCTGCTAAAATACGCTTGCTTTTGGGGCGACCCGCCGCCGGAAAAGGTCCAGAGTGAGCCTCCGGGAACAAGCGATATTCTGGAAAACAAGGTCCTGTTTTGTAAGACACACCCGCAAGTCAGGAATTCGGCAAAACTCCGCGAATCCAGTTCGCGCGTTTGGGAAAGCACCTTAAGCAGCGCCTTGGCCTCTGACGCGAAATAGAAGCCGCTGTCATTCTCGTGAAAGTAGATTCTCCCCATTCCATAGCGATCGTTGAACAGAAAGATCTTTTCCTTTCGCAAATCAATCAGAACTCCCCCAAACCACCCGTTAAGGTTTTTCAGACAGTCCAAACCTGTTTCCTCGTAGAGATGAACAAGATAGCTTGCCTTTTCCAGCTGACATTCATGTCCTCGCGCTTTCAGACGAGCAATTTCTTCCCCATCTGAAAACACTTCTCCGCAGAAGATTAGGCAGATGTCCTTCTTCTCGTTCCAGACCGGCATGCAATCGGCAAACGAGCCGGGCAGGCAGGTCCAGCCAAGCCACACCCCCATTCGCTGATCGATGTGAGTTCCATTCGTATAGAACGGCTCGTGCCGCATGGAACTTACCATCGTGCCAATAGCTTCGCGGTTGTCCCGGAGACGACCTTTCCCAATTATTCCGGCGATTCCTGGCATGTTAGGTTTGAACGTGCTTCGATAAAACGAGACTTGCTAAAAAGGTGCCTTCCAAATTCAATGCATTGGTAGGTTTCTATCCGAGCGCAGGCCCGAAAAGTAGCCGCCCTCCTAGCTACGGAAGCTATAGGTGAAGTTTCTTAGCTTCTTTAGTGGGTTCCTAATTTGCTTTGGAACGATCTCTTTCCAGCCGCGATAAATGCCGAGCTTCAAAGCTAGCGCGCCTTTTTGTGTGAGCGGTACGAAATACCGGGGAAGATCAAATTTTTGAAAACCATTGTTTCGTTTGAAGTCGCCCAGGCCGTTGTCGAGCCAGTATGCATACGCTAGATACGGAATTCCTTTCTCCGCGCAGCGTTCCACGGCTTTGGCCAAAAGCGCGTTCGTAGGCGCCAGATCGCGACGTGCGATTTTTGAGATAATCTGGCCAAGAACCGCGTATTTTCCGGCATCGGCCAACATAATGAAACCGACCAGTTCGTCTCCAAGATACGCGCCCAAAATTTCCTCCCGGAACAGGAACCGGCTGAATTGACGTTTTATCGTTTCAAAGTCCTTCCCATAATGCAAAAAAGACCGTCCTTGCCGGATGGGAGTCTCGTTGAAAATCGACGTTATTCCTCGAACGAGTTCGTCGTCAAAGTCGGTCTGCCGCACAGCTATACCCTTCTTTTGTGCTTTCCTGACCTTGTTTCTTGCTGCCCCGTCGATCTGTTTTTCCCACCAAAAAGAAAAGTCCCTTATTGGGAGAGCTGCGATGGAATCCGGTTCCATACAATAGGAGTATTTGGGCTCCGTGTCCGGCAAGCGTTGCCAGAATGTCAGGATATCCGCGCGACGCCGTCCCCCTCGCAGACTATCGATGAGCACTTCGGGGTTCTCCACATCCTCGAACCACTCCTCCGCGAGCCTAGCAATCCGTGGGATCTTGCCGTCGATAATGATCTTTTTGCCATCAATCTCCATATTCATGCCAGCAATCCGCATTCCCGAGTCAGCCGGAGGCGCCCTTTTATCTGCAGGGCCGGCGGAGAGGGGAAGGATTCGAACCTCCGATACAGGTTTTCACCGTATAGCAACCCTTGCAGGTTGCTGCTTTAGACCACTCAGCCACCTCTCCAAAGCAGACTTAACACCGATAAACCAGCGCGCACACCCACTCTGTGCAGAAAGAAGATCTCAAGCACGTTGTTAGGCAAGTACCTCGCGTCGCCCGATGTAGAAACCATCACAATGCACTGTGCTGAAGCCATGGCGACTTAGCGCCGCTGCAAAATCTCCAATGTTTTGCTGTCCATCTGGATCCTCGTGAATTTCGGCAACAATAATCGAAAAGCGCGTGAAGGCTGCGGGAGCAGCTTTGAGCATTTCCCATTCTGCTCCCTCACAATCCATCTTTAGTAAGTCAAAACTCCCTTGTACTTTTTCCAGCCATTCATTCAACGCAATCACCTGGACTCTTTGCTGCTGAGTAGTCGAGCTGGTCGCTCTTCTGTGAAGGCTGCTTCTCGCATGGGTGATAGGATCAGCCCACATCTCGCTCTCACGCGTGCTTCCTCCCATCGCTTGCCTTGATAACCAAACGTTATCACATCCATTCTGACCAACATTGAATTGGCATAGACTGAACGAGTCCGAGTTCGGCTCAAAGCAAAACGCCTCGTTAACACCGTGCCGCCGGTGCAGCCATATTGTAAAACTACCAATATGCGCTCCAACATCGAGGATTCGGAGCGGCCCAGCCGGCAATAGTTCCAATATAGGGCGATAGGTTTCCTCCACCAACACTTCCCGAAGAATCCAGAGATCGCCGCCACGGGCCCGACCCAACATGCTGTAGTCGATCCCGTTTTTGTGTATGTGGTATGAACAATAAGCTATTTTGATCCATCCCAATCGCGCCAGGAAAACCAGAAGGGGATTCCGAAAGTGCTTGAACAACTGGTAGTACTGCTTCCCCTTGTTGCTAATCAATTTGAGATTCTTATTCACCATCCCTGTTCTCGGGACACGTCGAGTAATTAATTGGTTGTCGCGTTTTCATACAACGACGGCCTCACACCCGACCACATCCTGCGCAACCACTGTTCGAACATAACCAAGCTGAACAGGAGCTTGTGATTGTCTTGTCGACGCGATCGATGAGCTTCGAGAAGTCTTTGTACTGACTCGGGTCTAAGCAGCTCGAACATTAGAGAACTTTCATCCAGGAGCAATTGCGTAAGCTCGCCTTTCAGCGACGAGTGGAACCATTCGTCCACCACGTTCACAGCAAATCCCCGTTTCTTTCGCTTGAGGATGCGCTGCGGCAAATAACATTCGCAAACTTGCCGATGCAGCCACTTCCGAGTTCCATTGCGGATCTTGAAATTGGCGCCGAGCCGCTGGACGTATTCAACAACGGTGCGATCGAGGTAGGGCACACGGACTTCGAGACTGTGCGCCATGGATAGCTTGTCGGCATACATGAGGAGCTCGTCTGGAAGAGAGGAACGAATTTCAAGGAGTTGAAAGCCACCTAGTTCATCGGTGTGCGCCATTTGCGGCAGTAATGCTTGCCAATATTCCACCAATTCATGGCTTCGTCTTTTGGGAAGAACATCGTCGCGGAAAAGTCCGTCTATGGTCTCCGCCGGGACCAAGGAAAAAACATTCTGATAGCGCCTCAACCTGTCGTCACTTCCCAATGAAGAGACACCTCGCTTCAATGTTTCATTGCGGGGCAATCCGTTTACAGCAAAGCCAATCATCGAGCGGAGACCTCTCGGCAATCCTCGCCACCAATCTCCGTAATAAACGCCCAGATGCCGTTTGTAGCCGCCAAACAATTCGTCCGGGCCTTGCCCGATCAGGGCAACTTTGACGTCCTGGCGCGCTCGCTGTGAGACAAAATACATGGGAACGATGGAGGAAGCCGCCACGGGCTCTTCCAAACATTCCACAATACCCGGCAGAGATTTTTCGAATTCGGATTGATCGAGCCTCACACTTGTGTGTCGGGCGCCGAGGAGGGAGGCAGTCTCGGATGCATCAGTTAGTTCATCATCTTCGAAGGTCTCTCCATAACCTATCGTGTAGGCCGGCCAGGGACCGCCCTGTTCATTCATCAGGGCCAGGAGCAGTCCTGAGTCGAGTCCTCCGCTCAAGAGTATTCCAACCGGGACGTCGCTCAGAAGATGTCGTCGGACAGCCGCCCTATATAATTCCAGGAGTTCACGCGTGGCTTCTTTCTCTTCTTTCGGGCCTGAAAACGGAGTTGGCGCGTAGTTGTACCAACGCTCTTCCCGACATCTGCCATTTTCAATAACAAGCATCGTCCCCGGCGCGAGTTTCCGGATGTCTTGAAATATTGTTAAAGGAGATGGCGTGTAGCGAAATCGCAGAAACAAGTTCAGCGCGACGGGGTCCACCTCTTGTTTGGAATTTTCAGCGGCAAGAATCGGGCGGATTTCCGACCCAAACGTCAATTCACCGTGCGCGATTCGGTAATAGATTAGTTTGATGCCCATGGCATCTCGAGCCACGATTACCCGGTTTTTTTTCACGTCCCAGATGGCAAGTCCAAACATGCCATTTAGATGATTTAAGACTTCGGTGCCCCACTCTTTGTAGCCGTGAACAATCACCTCCGTGTCAGAATTTGTGCGAAACTGATAACCGCGTTTTTCGAGTTCAGCGCGCAGTTCTTTGAAGTTATAGATCTCGCCATTTAACATGACCCACACCGTTTCCTCAGCGTCAGACATCGGTTGATGACCTCCGGCCAAATCGATGATGGAAAGGCGCCGAAAGCCGAATCCAAGAGAACCGGCGAACAAGTAACCCTCGTCGTCGGGTCCGCGGTGGGCTATCGTTCCGGTCATTCGCCGAATTGTTTCCAATTCGACGGGCTCGTTTCCGACAAAGTTAAACTGGCCGCAAATGCCGCACATATTATTTCAAGTGACTAGTGACGGGTGACGAGAGTTGAGAGATGAGGCTCTGGGGCCTGAATCACTCGTCACTCGCTTGTTCAGGTCTATCAACTATCCGCCACCCTTTTTCTAGCCAGAACGATATAATCCATTCCACTCGATCTTATGCCGGGCACGTTGTGGTCGGCGAGCCATTGCAGCCAACCATTCAACCTGATCGAGGTTAGTTCTCCGAAAAACCGCCGATAACGAAAAAGAGGTTGAAATCCTACTGTCGTTGCTTTGACCTTCGCAAGCCCGACAGATGAGAGCCACCGCTCTATCTCGCGCAGCGAATCGAGCTGCAACGGTGGCCGGGTAGCTTCCGCCGGAGGCCTGCGAGAGCGCCGCAGAATCTTTCGGGCAACCCTCTTCGCAGGTTGCAGCGCGGGGCAAAGCCAAGGGTCCAGAGCATGATCGATGCGCCAACGATTACCTGCCGTCACCACGAGGAATCCACCCGGTTTAAGCACTCGAGCCATTTCTCCCAAGGCCTTTTTTGGGGAATGGAGGTAAGGTATCACACCAATAGCTAGGACAAGGCCAAAGACGTTATTCGGAAACGCAAGGCTGTGTGCATCCCCCAGACTGGTCAAAACCGAGGAACTCACCCCAGCACGAGCCACCGATTCTCGCGTTGAATTCAGCATGTCTGCGACGGAGTCCATCGCCTGCACGAGATAACCGCGCTGAGCCAATGCGACGCTGCTCAATCCGCCCCCGCATCCGATTTCGAGAATTTGTTCCCCCAGCGGCATTGCCAGCTGATCGACCCATTTCAAAACGATCGCCAATCGCTTCCGATAGATTTCTCCCTCAACACTAGCTTCCTCGTAAACGTCTCTCCATTGAGCCGCATTCGATTGGAAGTGCGCGTTGACGACTTTCTGCTGCTTAGCGCTGGAAGAAATGTCGGTGTGAACCCCCGACAAGTTATCGACTGACGTTTCCGATTTCAGATTTGACCTTTCACAAATTACGACATTCGCATTGAGAATGCGGATTCAGCGTTAGCCCTAAGATCTCGATTATCAAAACGAGACAGAGCTTTATCCCAAGATCGGATCACGGTCCACCTGAACCGCGGCATTAGGATCCGCGCACGTTTAGCCAGCGGCCAGCCAAAGCTTTTCTGGATCCAAGCGTACTTCCAGGACAGACGCGGGACCTCCAGCCGACCCCCGAGAGTCGCAGCGAGTTGCTCCGCTTGCCTAACGATATCGAGTCGCTCCGGATAAAAGGTGTGGAGCCAGTCTTGTAGATATTTGATACACACCTCCCGAACCCGTTCGGTGTCCTCCAATGATCGAAGGTAACTGATGTGCAACTGCATGGCGAGGAACAGGTCCTCCATCTTCCGTTTGGATCGACCGATATGGCTCACTCGACGAAAATCTGACATGCGGTAAAAAACCTTCGCCTCTGGGATGAATCTAGTACCGTCACTTGCCAGGAGAACGCGGCAGAAATACTCGCCATCATTATTTACTGACAATTGTGTATTCCACGGCCCAGCGGCTTCCGTCTGTTCGCGGCTGACCAGCCAGGTCGCCGTCTGCATCTGAAGGTTTTGACCCATCTTCCGGAGAAGCCATTCAACTGGCGACAGATCACACCAGAGCGCGGTCGGAACAAACTTGGCCCTATAGAGACGATACATAAACCATCCCCACGCTGAAGAGAGGAGCATTCGCTTGCCTGCACCATGATCCAGCGCCTCCATTTGCCTGGCGATTTTGTCGGGCGCCATGAGATCATCGGCATCCAACCATTGGACGTAATCGCCCTGACAGATCGACAAGGCTCGGTTTCTGGCCGCTGACGGGCCCTGGTTGGCCTGGGTGACAACGGATACCTCCTTGGAAGCAAACTGACAAGCGATGGGCAACGTCCGATCGCGAGAACCATCGTCAACGACGATGATCTCTTTCCTGGGCCATGTCTGGTCCATCGCCGACTTGATTGTGTCCGCGATCCACTCTTGGGCATTGAAAGCCGGTATAAGAATGGACACCAAAGGTTTCATCAGGTCAGAAATTAGAGGCCAGCGATCAGAACTGGGAACCGCCGTTTGGTTTCGAGTTCAAGCTGTTTGCTTGAGCCAGGTAGCAAGCCAAACTGCAAAACATCTGCGACTGGCCCCAGCGGTGCATCGGAACATTGTCCCAGCCCAAATGCAATCGACGCGAACGGAAGGAACCGTCCGGTTTGATCCAGTCTTTCAGAATCCCTTCTGTGACCGTTTCCAACGTCATTTCCAGCTGCGGGAACTGGTCCCGAAGCAGGAGGCATAGGTTGATGCTTTCGGCGCAGTCGTAAAGTTCGCGCTTATAAACAGTCAGACGCGGGGCCTTGGAAAAAGGTTTTGGAAGTCCGTCATCGTCAAATAGGTTCTCCAAGTAATAGGCAACGCCTTTCGAAAGCGCTTCCAGACAAGCCTCGTTTCCGGTCAGGGAATGAATCTTGGCCAACGCCTTCATGACGAAACAGGTGTGGTAGTGATCGACAAAATCGCGCACTCCATCTACTGCGTAATACCATGAACCGTCGCGATTCTGATTCTCCAAAACAAAATTCAAGTTTCGCTCGGCAATTCTCCAGTAATCGTCATTAGAGAACACGCGGGAAGCACTAGTCAGGAGAAAGGCGCGGTAAGCAGCGGCGTTGATAACTCCTCCCTCACCAAACGGACTGTAGGAGCAACTGCTGGCCGTTTCCGATGTCCTGAAATCCTTGATATCAGTACAGACATGTCGAACAATCGACTTGAGTATCCGTCTCCACTCTTCTCGCCGGTCGACCTCCAAAACTTGAAGAAAGGCCTCATAAATGTAGGGCGTGGTCGTGATCAAAGGTGTTTGCGCTGCGGCTACCCCCCCGCGCCAAACCCAGTCAAACGGATAGCCCCAGCAATACTCCTTGAAATCGTGGCAGCGCGACGCTGTCAGCTCATTCAGAAAATGAATCGCCTTTTCGAGATGAGCGGGATTTCCGCTTGTTTCGTAAAGAAACGCGAAACCCATCGCGTAATGCGCGTCCGCAATGGGGAATCGGATGCGATGGTGGAACAGCCGGCGGGCCGAAGGCAGGAAGGCCTCAAAGAAAATCATGGGAGCGACCGCCCCAGTTCCAATAATCCGGTTCCGGTAATAGAGCGATTTGGCGGCCCTGCCCACCGGACCGGCGAAGAAGCTCTGGTGATCCCAGGAAGTCTCACCAAAGCGATCGAGCCATTCGGTGAAATTGGTTAGAACACTAGACACGCGGTCCGCCATTGGTTTGGCTGTTATTACTGCTTGCATCGATCTCCTTCGTTCATCGCCCAATTACCCAAACGAGCCTGGAAGGTGCAGGTTGTTTTTCACGATGTAGTTATCGCGCACCTCTGAGAGGTAGCGCCGCAGCATCGCCTTAAACCTATAGGACACATTCTCGCCGCTATATCCGTTCTCCGCGAACTCATGAAATCTAATGCCGATCGTCTTACTCTGGCCAGAGCCCAACTCGGTTTCAAAATTAATGTGGTCATTCACGCAGCTCCAAGCTATCGGAGCCGATCCGTCGCAGATTTCTTTGATAGCTGAAGGCTCGCACTCGCGCCTTCGGATCAAATACCGCTGCCGCGAGCCAGAGCGATTCTCAAGTCGCAACTCAGCGCCGTACATCTCAGTTTGCAGCACGCCGGGTGACAGTTGCCGTTGCCGGCAACCACGTCTCACCACGTCCCCCAGGCTGCGCCACGATAGCGCACAATTTAGGGCATTGAGGCGATCGATGAAGTCCAGCAGATGTGTGTACTGATTACGGCAGAAATCGTGGTGGATGGCGACCACGCAGGGTTTTCCGAGCAGAATGTCAAACGCGAAGTTTTCGATTCCTTCGCAGGGATCGCGCCGAGTAAACATGGGGAAACCTTTATAGCGCATCACTGCAACGTCCCAGACGTCGGAAATCGTGACTGCCTGCGGGTGTGGATCGGTACTCACGACGTCGTTGTTGACGGCGGCAGTGAAGTTGGAGCGCTTAAGCACATCCATGGCAGCTTCTGAAAAGACACCCTGAGGGAACACCATGATCCTATCGTGGTGAATTCCCGTCTGCGTTTCGTGACTGGACATGCGGTCAACTGCCTCTCTGGTCATCCGGCGAAGGCGTTCCCGGTCGTGACTTCCAAACTCCGCCGCCGTATGATCGCAGCCGTGAATGGAAAGTGAGTAATGCTCCGGCTTCTGATTGAACAAGCCGACGACTTTTGAATTGCTTCTGCGCCAGTTCCACGGGATGAACGCGATATTGGTCGAGAAGCGGTGGCGTTCCATCAACGCCAGCAGTTCCTCGAAGTTAACGCAACCATAGCTTGGTTTGAGCAAAGGATCGTCGATGACTAGACAAGCATTCGCCTCCGGTGCCTTCCAGCAGGTCTGCGCAAAAGCCCACTTGATGTATAGAACAATTGGTACCGCAGTGAGAAAGTGCTCCCGGACGTCAAAATTTGCCGTCGCCAGTTCTGCGTCGATGTCGATGATGCTCCTGGCGATTGAAAGAAAGACCGGCACTTGGCGATAATCAAATTTCAGGAACGGTGCGCCGGAACCAGTTGAAATGATGTTGATTGCATTCCCTTTGGAGCTACTCAGAACGAGATTAGCATCCGTATCAGTTCTGGAAGCAGTAACGCGTACGCCGGCCATCACCCCACAAAAGTCGTTCAAGCGATCCGACACGACGAGGTCCCCGCCAGAAGAATTTGTCTGGTGGATTACGGCTCCATCATCTCTGGCGAGCATCCTTACAAGCCTATGTCGATTCGCAGGATCATTTCCTGCATAAACAAATGCCGAATGAATCCGCCCTCTGAAGTGCTGCATGCAGTCCGGATTCCGTGCCGACTCCTCTATCAGTTTCAAGAAGGCGTCTGACGAGCAGATCAATCTGGATTTTGGAGAACCTTGATGACCTACGCCATCCCGAGCCAAAAACTCTCCTGTAGTCAGAGTCCGCCACGGGACACCAAAAAAGCTGAGCAGTTTGGCTATATTATTGCCTTCCGACGATGACCCAGAGGCTGTCAATAGTAGCGCTTCATCTGTCACGGCGAGTTTCTCTTTACTTGGACAGGGTCCGCGTGAGTGAGGTGCTTGGGTTGGCCGGCTTTTTCGACGCTACCAGCGACCGCATAGCACGAGACCTGCCGACCTTGTTCAGGACCGACATTGGGCTAAGAAGTCCACTCATGAATTCGGCGGAGGAATGTGGATCCAACGGAAGCGGTCGCTTCACCGCACTTCCGGCAGCTTTGAATAAATGGGGCGGCGTATTTCATCCAAGAAAGAAGATAAAGGTTCCTGCCCGGCCAGCGTCTGCGCAACACGATAAGCCGCGACAAAACAGAGTTGCTAGGCGGGGAACCGGTCAAGTGCGCTACCCCGTTGCCACCCGTGGAAGGGGAGTTAAGGTTTATTCCCGTAAATCATTCGATGCCAGCCCCAGCGCCGGCCAAGCCATTTCGCCACGGAGTCCGGGATAGCTCTGCCGATAAACGACCAGTGTTCGACATTAAACTCCCAGACTTCCTGCGTCACATTTTCAAAAGCACCGAAGAGAGCGGCTGCCTCCTGATAATTGTACACGCGCGCCAAGGGACAAAAAGGACCATCCGTATTCATGCTGATCCATTCTTCTTTTGAAATGTTCTTCTTTTTTTTGAGGAGATCTCTGTGCCCCTCGAGCTTCCAGCGGTCAAAACCGGTAACGGCGGCAATCAATTGGGGCATGAATTTCGGCAGGAGACACCATTTAAGTAATCTCCGTAAGAACATAATCTCTATGTAATAGTTTATGGAGCTTCGGTTGTACAACATCACCGTAAAAGTACCTCCCTTCCGCAGGACCCGGTAAATCTCACTGATAATCTTTTCGGGAACAGGTGAGTGATGGATCACACCAAAGCTATATACATGGTCCACGCTGGCGTCAGGAAACGGCAATCTCTTTTCCGCATTTGCAACTTCGAACCGGCCGGGCACCCCAAACAAGTTGAATCGCTCCCGCGTGAGTTCCACGGAGTTTGGTGTTAGATCAACTCCAACATAGTTCGCTCCGTTCCTTGCGAACTCGATCCCGTCAGTTCCGACTCCACATCCTATCTCAACCACATCCTTTCCCCGAAATGAGTCAAACTTGGCAATTATCGGCACGTGCCATTCCCTGCCCTGAAACCGTTTTCGGGAGATTTCCTCAAAATATCGGCGCCTCTCCGCCTCTTGCGACAGCCCGGATTGGCAAGGGTTTGCATTCCAGAAACTCTTTACATCGCTAATAGTTGTTTCCATAAGCTTTTAACTCTGCAGTCTCAATCGCCCGGTCTTTACAAAATGCATCAACAAATGCTTAAGCCGTTCAAGCTGCTCCTGACGATGGAACTTCAGCAATTCTGCGGCCACCGGTCTTTCCATCCGAGAAGCAAACGAGTAAAAATATCCGGAGAGCAGCACGAGCCCACCCACCACATAAGGCTTCTTCATCATTTGGAAGCTAACCCTGAAGACTTGCCATAGCGGGTGATTGCCAAGGAAGTAATCCTTCCTGCCGTAATCAAACCTAGCCTTCCAGGTGTTACTTTCCGTGGCGCCCATAGGGCGGTGGTGATAGAAGAACTTTTCACCGAACGACCTCGTCTGCCAACCTTTCAAGCGAGCGGTCCGCACCGCTACCCAATCAATCCCACCCCATTTAATCGGTGTGTACCCGCCGACTTCATGAAAACACTGACGCCGGAATAGCTGGCACGCTCCAAACACGTCCCGCACGTTGTAGAAACTGTCCTTCAAGGCATGATAATTCGCTTCTCGCATCGGAGTGCCGGCCACACCGAGTCCGGGAAATTCACAAAATTTACCGACCAGGAATTCGAAATAATCACGTTCAAAGGAGATGTCAGCGTCAAGATTCCCAATTATTTCGAACGGAAGCGACCGAACCTGTTCAAACCCGGCATTGAACGCGTGGGCTTTACCGGCGAAATTGCGATCCAGGCGTTGCGAACGGCGGATCAGTTCAATCCACTGATAACGCTTCGCGTAATCTTCGACTATCTCCGCGGTTCGATCCGTTGAACCATCGTCCACGATGACCCATCGTTCGGGCAACAGTGTCTGCGCGATCACAGAGTCGAGTGTTTTGGAAATAAATCTCTCCTCGTTTCTCGCCGGAGTAATGAGGACGTATTTCATGAGTCAGAACGCAGCATCAAGCCAACGCCCAACGCTCAACATCCAACGCTCAATTAAGAGACGAGGACAGAGGTCGGAAGACATTCGTGCCGTCAAATCGTTAAATATTAAAGGGCGGGATGCGTTGCTGAAGTCCAGGTTTGTTCTCGACGCCCTGTGTCTTATTACACCACAGACGAAAGCGAATGAAGCACCGATTAAGAAATCGACCCGGCAGACCTATCTGTGAAAATCTGTGTTAATCTGTGGCGAGGTAAACATCTCTTTTTCGACCTCGCGATTCGTTGGAATTAGCGGTTTCTTGGTGTCGGTCCCGTAGATCTGAGCAAAGATTTCATCCATGATTCGGGCCGTTAAAATGATTTCGCGATACGGAATGGGAAGCGGGGCTCCCTTACGGATGCTGTTATAAAAGCGTTCGATCAGTTCTTTCATCCCAAAGTCCTGATAAAGCCGCCGGGATAGGAAACTGGTTAGGTTAATCCGTGCATTTCTAAGATGTTCCCGGGCAATTTTCAGCGGCGGAACAAAATAAGTGAGGTAACTCTTGTAGGAGCGACCTTCGTGGCGAATGAGACTTCCCGTAATAATGTCCGCGGTGATTGAATTCGCCGGGCCATAAATTCGCAATTGATTTACCCCCTTGGTTTGAGTCGAAAAACAGAAAAACGCCGTCGTTCCGTTCTTGTCTCGAATTAAAACCCTTAACTCATCCAAAACTCCAGCTCCGCCCAGGCTTCGGAGTCGCGGGCTTTGATCAGCTGTCGCCACAATTTCGGTCAGTTCATCGTCGAGAAATTCGGTCAGCTTAGCGATCCCATGGCTGATAATATTGTGAAATAATTGCCCAGGAAGTTGGCGCACCCAGTGACTGCGATTTCCCAGAACCGGGCCCACGTAACTTATGTCTCCTAAATCGTACGACCAATAGCTTTCCAGGTGCACGGGCTTTCCACCGAGAAATCCTCGCTCGACCAGGCGCCGCATTTCAAGCATCTCGAGCGTGAATTGATAATTATGACCTGCGGTCATTTTAAAACCGCGGGCTTGGGCAAGTTGGATTAAAGATTCCGCCTCATCAGCCGTAATCGTGAAAGGTTTTTCCAGATAAACATGGCTTCCGTACTCAAGACATTTCCTGGCAAGTGAAAAATGACTCTGTGGAGGAGTGGTGATGTGAACGACGTCTGGGGAACTCGATCGCAGCATTTCTTGCACATCTGAAAACGATCGCGGGATGCCGGCGCGTTCAGCGAGTTGTCCCGCCATCAATAGTTCCCGGTCGCAAACGGCGACAATCTGGCAGTCCGGAATCCGGTGAACGGCGTGGACGTGCTGGTCGGCGACTTTGCCGCAGCCGACGAAGGCGATTTTCAACATAGTAGACAGTCAATAGTGAACGGGCGCCTAATCCGCACTCTCCGCGGCATCCGCGGTTTCCACAAATTGGGCCGAAAACGAAGCTATTGCTTGTTCCATGTTGATCCTTGGCTTCCAGCCTAACCGGTCATGAAGCTTCTGATTAGAGTAGCGGTTTCCTTTCCATTCGGCAGCGCAGCGACGTCGATTGAACACCGGCGGAAGCTGGCCCTTTGACCACTTCGAATATTTCTCCCAGAAGAGGCACATTCCGTATGCGAGAAAGTAGGGAACACGAACGGAGAGAAAAGGCGTTACGCGTTTCCTGTAGGCCTTAAGAAATTGTCGGCTGGTGAGAAGTTCGTCGTCAACAATGTTGAAAATCTCACCTTCTACACCGGGTTTGAGACCTGCTAAAACGATGGCTTCCGCGCAATTGTTGACAAACGTCAGCGGCAGTCGGTTTGATCCGCCTAGATGGATGAAGAACCCAAAAGTATCGATCCCTATGCGTCCGCTCAGTTCTCGTTTGCCGGGTCCGAAGACGGCTCCCGGCCGGATAATCACGTAAGGCAATTTACACCCCTTACCATATTCTTTGACCAGTTCCTCTTGTTTGAGTTTCCCGAAACAATAAGCGTCAAATCGCTCCTGTGGCGCGTCCTCCAACGCGCAATTCTCGTCGAGCAGCGCGCCGCGTTTCAGTTTCACGTTTGAATAAACCGCAAAAGAACTAACGTTCACAAAACGCTTGGGCTGCCCAAACTCCAGGAAGGCGTCCATCAGGTTGCGAGTAGCCAATGCCGAATTCATGAACGCCCCGGCAAAGGATTTCTCCATTCCAGCGGCGAGATGGTAGATGATGGAGACCCCTTCGGCTGCTTTCCTGCAGTCATCACGTGAAACGAGATCGCCTGCAAGCAACTCCACATTTTTTCCCGCTGGAAATCGGCCCAGCACCTCTTTTAACCGGTTCAGCTGGCTGGAAGGCCGAACAAAACACCGCAGATTAGAAAGGCCGTATTCGAGAAGGGTTTCGAGGACTTTTACGCCTATGAAGCCGTTCGATCCAGTGACCAAAATGCGGTCACCAGATGAGGCGATATACGCCACTTTCATTACGGAACTTAAGAAAGCCGAGTCGTAAACGTGGATGTGTCTTACGAACCCTCTGCCTACCGCGATAAAACGCCGCGTTAGAAAGTTGACTGCGCGAGTCAAGCTTCCGAGCAGAGAAGCCTAGGGCACAGTTCTAAGGTTTTGAGGGGGGGCCGGCGCGGTGGACGCACCGCTTACTAAAGGGTGTGGATAAGTAAACGGCGTGTAGCCGGGCATACGGGTGTTATTGAAATAATCACGATTCTCTTGCAGGGTTGACGCGTTAAAGGCACCGATATTTACATTCGATCCGTTGAGTTGATTATTCCAAGAGTAAACTGGTTCCAGCGCCTGATGAGGCCATGCTACCGAGCCGGTAGTTGAATTAATGGGTGTATCGCCTGTAAGCAGATCGCCCTTGCCCCTGCCCACCTGATCAAGTGCAGCCAACACTTTGTTAATGGCGTATCTGTTTCCAGTATTGAAGCTTAGGTTGACGCCATAAGTGGTGTCATACAAATAAGTGATCGTGTTGGACGTGTTTGATTTAATGCAAGAGCCGCGATTGGTTGCGCTGTTGTAGAGGATGTAGCCAACCCATTGGTTAGTCGTCCAGTTGGCGGTGCTATCGGTGATTGTTCCGTTGGTCGCGGCGCTAACTGTGCCAGTGACGTAAGGATTTTTGGGATCATTGGAGTCCAACCCGTTCACCCCGCTCGCGGTGCCCCACACAGAGAAAGTAGCCCACTCACGGTAAACTTGCAGTGACATACCACTGCCAATGTTTCCTGTGTAAACATTGTCGTGAATCAGGGCTGTGCCGGCTCTAAGTTGACCTCCCGTAGCGTTCCCAGCGTTTGTGAATTGAAACGTATTATTATAAATCTCAATCGCGCGCGACCCCCTGCGTCTCCCACCGCTTTCAGTCCCGTGAGTGTTAGCCAAGCAGTTGTTAAAAGTATTGTGGCGAGCGACGTATCTTGCCCCGGCTACGGTGTCTAAATTGCCGTTAGTTTGGGCAGAACGCCCATTGTTAAGAATGCAATCTTCTATGAATAGGAACTTGTCGGTTCCGAAGTGTGCGTCATCGGCCCAGGATCCGTCACCGAATGCCGCGCCTCCCCAAATACCCGCCCCAAAGGTGATATAACCACCCGACTGTGTAGCGTCATTGAGGCAGTGGTCAATCACTCCGGTAGCTCCCTCGGTGGCGTTTATGAAGTCCTGATACAATCCATCGAAATGAATATGGTCAATTCGCACCGAAGGACACAGCCCATGAATACGAATCGCTCCGTTGCCAGCGCCTGTTGTTAGTGATCCAGGCCGAAGAGTTATTCCAGACAAGCGAAAAGACTGGCTTGGGGACAAAGTAATATCAAGAATAGGCGCGTTCCCACCGGCGTCCCTTACAACGTTATCCAGAATGATTGTTTGATCGTTGGCGGAGCCGGTGACGTTTGCCCCACCAGCGCCGGTAGTATCGACTGTCGTCGCTCCTTGTAACGTTATGCCTTTAGTTACGGTCAGCTTCGATAACCAGCTGACCTGGCCCGCAGGAATAATTACGGTGTCACCGTCCGCAGCCAGAGCGACGGCCGAACTCACATCCGCGAGAGATGCAGTTCTGGCCCTAATGGTGGCGCCGGCTTCAGCCTGGCTAGGAACAATTAAAAATAAACTCGAAGCGAGCGCAGCCCAACCGCAGCTGGACACAAATAGGGTTCTTATCGGGGACATTTAATTAGCAATGTTTCGGGAATTATGAAAATTCTAGCAATACCTGTGCCAAGGGAAAATGTCAAGAATGTTGGAATCCTCCCCCTGCATGAGCGCAATATTGGTTCCGGACCCCCGATCGAAGGCAATGCTACCGACTCTGAATCCCGTGCGGGGAATAAGCCAACTCCATCTCCTCGTCCGGGCTGATGATCAAGGAAGACTGTTCAACTGGAACAAATTGGGCTTTCGGATAATCCATGGCAATGATGTAAAAAACAAACCAGATCGGACTAAGCCCTTTGAAGGTAGCCTCTGTCCAGTTGCACGCTACTACCGCGGCAAGAAAGCCCAATCGGAACCGGCCAAATTGGAAATTCCTCAAAAGCTCAAGACGTGTTTTTCGAAAAGTTGCAACGATCAACCCTATCAACATCGCGAGCCCGACCAATCCCAAGTTCAAATAGGTTTCAAGATAACCATTGTGAGCCTCGGTGGGCCGCCACCAGTGCTTCCCCCATAGCGTTTGCAGCCGCTCTCCCATCCAGAAACTTTCAAATCCCGCTCCGAAGATTGGATCGGTATCGAACGCTAATAACTCACGCCAGAGGTCGCCTCTTCCAGTTATCGTGGCGTCGTGGCCAGTAAGATCCACGAAACGTTGAAAAATACCGAATCCGAGTTGCGCCACGACAAGCGTAACCACGGTCAGCAGCACATACACGCCGATTAACCTTTTGTTTACGGATCGCAGACCGAGCAACACTACTATCAATCCAGCGATCAGCAGTGAAGATGTAGAAGTTGCACTGCCCGCCCTCGAAAGAAGCCACCAAATCATATACAAGAAAGCCGCAATCAGAAGAAGTTCGTTTCGCCGCGCTTTGCTCTTTTCAGTCTTCAGGGTTTGCAGCAAATGCCAGAAGAAAAAGAAACCCAGGATCATGCACATCCAGCCCAGTTCGTTCTTGTTGGTGTTGATTCCCATGTTCATGGGCGCACCGGTCCAGTCATCAAATCCCCGGCCTAATTCTGGATAATACTTAATGAACAGAACGGACATGGGAACTAGAACGTACGCACTTCGTTTCATTAGTCTCACGACAGCTTCCTGGGGATCCGGTTCCGTGAAAAGAATCAGAACCATGATCGGATGACCAAGTATTTTGATCCATCGCTTGAACGCTACGAAAGGAGAATCCGACCACAAGATGGCAACCAAACAGTAGAGAAGAAATGCCATGAGCCATCCATTGTTTCGAAATATTTCCGAAAGGCTCACTTGCCTCCTGTTAAGGATGTAAAAGCCCGCAGCAATCAATGTGAAGAACACAAACGCATCGAGAGGATTCCCTTCTTCCATCGATGAACCTTGCATGTACCCGCCCACGGCAAGCCATTGGGTCGGGGACCTCGACCCGATGATCAACATCCATAGGAGCGGAAGCCAAAGCGCGCCGGTCACATTGGGCTTTTCGCGAATGTCCCGCCGGAAAAGGAAGACGATGAAGGCAACCGTGAAAAGCAGAGCGGCCGTTGGCGGTGTGTGGAAACCCATGATTAGGTCCGTTAAATCGTTAAACTGTTAGAACGTTAAAGCGGAGGTGCGAAAAGAAGGAAGCTGCGAGGGACCCCGGCGGACAGGCTGCAGCGACGCTCTAAAATCAAACCAGCGCATAACCACCGGCCTCAACACGCTGCAGCACAGCTTGGAATTGGTTGCTCATCAGATACTCCGATTCCATCCGGACGATCGGATGCGTCATCAGTTCAACCTTGCTCGACTTCGCCAAGGCAATAACCCGATCTAATTTCTTCTCCCGAATGCTATCCGATAAGTCAAAGAAATAGTCCGGAAGCTGGTATCTTCGAGAGAGCCACCGATCGACAAGCGCTCGATAGGTCCGGTTCAACCAGCTCTTTTCGCCGGGCCAGAACGAGAAATTCCGGCGCATTTTCATGCCAGCTGGAATCGTGTTGCTCATAAGAATGTTACCGCAAAGGTGCATGTGATGATGCCCGTCGATGTGAGACGGGGGCCTTCCGAATAAACGGGCAAACTCTCCGGCCTGTGCTTCATATGAACAGGCGAATTCTTTCCGCAGAAAGGGATTATATAAAAGCTGCGCGTACTTGTTCCTCATAAGATAGCGGATAATCCTTCCGTGATACTCGCCCAGTTCGGCGGGGTAATTCTTTCCCGTTAATGCCTCGGCAAAGTTAAGATGTAATCCAACATCCAATTGAGTCTCTTTTGCCAGCTCGGCCGCGCGCTCGGAATCCTCCATGAAAACCATTGCACTAACCGACGTGATTCTTCCTTCCTGATAACACCTGAGTGCCGCATCGGTCTCTGCGGTCGAGCGCCCAAAATCGTCGGCGTTGACGATCAGCATAAGTCTAGGATGCCGAGCCCGAACAAGCTGCCATCCTGTCCGGCCGCCGGTCCGCACCGGCAGGAAGGGCCGTAAAAAAGCTTTCGGTACGTTCTACAACGTAGGCGATCATCTCTTCACCCATCTCAGGATATATCGGCAACGACAGGATGCGGGACTGATTAGCGTGTGCAACGGGAAAATCTTCGGGAGTGTGGCCAAGATAACTGTAGGCGGGATAGAAAGGTAACGCTTTCGGGTAGTTCAGAACGGTGGCGATGCCGGCATCGGTAAGATACTTTCTTAAAGGATCGCGGTTTTCCGTACGAATGACATAAAGGTGATAAACGTGGTCGCGATCAGGCGCGACCTTGGGCGTGATAATATCGCCCACTCCTTCCAGAAGTTTGTCGTACCGCACCGCGACGCGGCGGCGCGCCTCGGTCCAAGCCGGCAAATGCGGCAATTTCACGCTCAAAATTGCTCCCTGGAGACCGTCCATCCGGCTGCAAACCCCTTCCATCACATGCTCCCCCTTTCCGCCATGACGAGCAAAGGCCGCTGCCCAATCGGCCAGATGATCATCGTTCGTCACGACGCAACCAGCGTCGCCGTAAGCTCCTAAATTCTTCCCGGGATAGAAAGAAAAGGTGGCTGCATTACCAAATGTCCCTACCACCCGGCCTTTGTACTTTGCTCTGTGCGCTTGCGCGCAATCTTCAATCACCCAAAGATTATGCTTTCGAGCGATCGCCATGATGGGATCCATATCGGCCGGCTGACCATAAAGATGAACCGGGATGATACCGACCGTGGCAGGAGTAATCTTGGCTTCGATTAATGCCGGATCGATCGTGAAGGTGTCGTAATCGGTGTCGCAGAAAACTACGCGGCCACCGGCTTGACTTATGGTTTCCGAAGTTGAAATCCAGGAATGCGCCGTCGTGATGATTTCATCGCCTGGTTTCACGCCCAAGGCGCGCATCGCGATGTAAAGCGCGTCTGTTCCATTTGCGCACGACACGCAGTGCTTCACGCCCAAGGTTCGAGCCCAAGCATCCTCAAACCTGGTCACGTGCGGTCCTCGAATGAAAGCAGATTGAGCAATCACCTCGCTGATGGCAGCGTCGATTTCCGATTTGATGCTCAGATATTGAGCATGCAGATCAACGAAGGGTATGTTCACTGGAA
>WNGI01000567.1_pt1 | contig 27848 bp, 28 predicted proteins | sample 5400621 | NCBI WGS metagenome assembly WNGI01 (sample SAMN13153374, study PRJNA577476) | soil metagenome | isolation source: 20 cm soil or saprolite under Garry oak tree replicate 1 | place: USA:California | collected 2016-06-15
CGTGAGCTCGGTGCACTGGAGGATGAGGTCGTCTCGTCCGGGGTAGTGATCGAGCGTCGCGTCACCCGCGATGATGTTGGCCTCGCGAAGCAGTCTCCACCGCAGATCGAAGCCGCCGATCGGCGCGCGCAGCGCGAAGCGATCGAGGAACGGCCCCGACATCGCGACTGAACAGCCCGGCACCGCGGCGAGACGGCGCGCGAGCTCGTGCGCACGAGACACGCCCAGGCTCGCAGCCGCCCGCAGACCCTGCGGGCCCATCAGCGCGAGGTACACCGACGCGGTGATGGCCGCGATCGCCTCGTTCGTGCAGATGTTGCTCGTGGCCTTCTCGCGGCGAATGTGCTGCTCGCGCGTCTGAAGCGTATTGACGAAGCCGCGTGTCCCCCGCGCGTCATGCGTCTCGCCCACGATGCGTCCCGGCATCTGGCGGACGAGCTCCACCCGGCAGGCGAGGATCCCCAGATACGGACCGCCGTACGACATCGGGATGCCGAGCGGCTGACCCTCCCCCACCGCGATGTCGACCCCGAGGGCGCCCGGTGGCTCGAGGAGCGCGCTCGCGTGGGGCTCGATGACCTGGATTGCCAGCGCGCCCACGGCGTGTGCGGCCGCGACGATGGGGCGCACGTCCACCAGTCCACCAAACGCATCGGGATGCTGGACGATGAGGCAGGCCGCGCCATCGGCGTGTGACGGAAGCTCCGCGGTAGGAACCTCGACGATCTCGAGCTCGGGACCTCTCGCGTACGCCGTCAGCGTTCGCCGGAACTGGTAGTACACGTCACTTGCGATCACGACCTTCTTGTGACCCGTCGCACGCACCGCCATGAAGGCCGCCTCGGCGACCGCGGACCCACCCTCGTACATCGAGGAGTTGACGACGTCCATCAGGAGCAGCTCGCTCATGAGCGACTGGTACTCGAACATCGCCTGGAGCGTCCCCTGGCTGACCTCCGGCTGGTACGGCGTGTACGCGGTCAGGAATTCGCCGCGCAGCGCGAGGACCGGGACCGCGGCCGGAACATATCGGCGCTGCACCGGCCCGCCCAGGAAGAACGGCCCTGAACCCGCGGTGCGGTTCTTCGCGGCGATGGATTCCAGATGCTGCTGGATCTCGATCTCGGACAGGCCGGGCGGGAGGCCGAGCTTCGGGCGGAGCGCGTCCTTCGGGATCGCGGTGAGCAGCTCGTCGACGCTCTTGATCCCGACGCGCTTCAGCATCGCCGCGCGGTCGGCGTCCGTGTGCGGCGAGTAGGGGTTGTTGTTCAATCCCCTCCGGCGCCGGCGGTCTCGCCGATATGCGATCGGTAGTCCGACGGCGAGAGGAGCTGGTTGAGCTCACCCTTGTCCGCGAGGCGGACCTTGACCATCCAACCGTTCCCGTACGGCTCGGTGTTCACAAGCTCCGGCCTCTCGATGACTTTGACGTTCCGCTCGATGACCTCGCCGGAGAGCGGCGCGTAAATGTCGGAGGCCGCCTTCACCGACTCGACCACTCCGAGGCTCGAAAACTGGCGCACCGTCGACCCCTTCTCGGGGAGCTCGACGAACACCACGTCGCCAAGCTGTTCCTGAGCGAAGTGCGTGATGCCGATCGTCGCCACATCGCCGTCGGCGCGCACCCACTCGTGCTCTTTGGAGTAGCGCAGGTCTTCGGGAACTGTGCTCACTCAGGCCTCCGGTAAAAAGGTGTTTTCACTACCGTAGCGGGAACGTCCTTGTCGCGGATGCGAACCGCGAGGGCCGTTCCGACCTTCGAAAGAGCCGTCGGGACATACGCAAGGGCGATGTTCTTTTCGACCGTCGGGCCGTACGTGCCGCTCGTGACACGGCCGACGACCTCGCCGCCAGTGGCCACCTCGTGGCCGTGGCGAGCGACGCCACCCTCCACGACCAGGCCGGCGATCTTTCGGCTCGGGCCCTGTGCCTTCCGTGCCGCGATCTGATCGCGGCCGACGAAGTCTTTGTCCAGCTTGCACGTCCATCCGAGCCCGGCCTCGATCGGGTCGGTCGTCTCGTCGATCTCGTTTCCGTACAAGGAAAACCGCGCCTCGAGGCGGAGCGTGTCCCGGGCACCCAGGCCGATCGGCTTGATCCCTTCCTCGCGCCCGGCCACGAGCAGCGTTTCCCAGACCGTGCGTGCGTCCGCATTGGCCACGAAGACTTCGAACCCGTCCTCGCCCGTGTAACCGGTCCGTGCCACGGTCGCGTTCGTGACACCTTGCCGATCGGGCGACCCCAGGATGTGTCGCCGCGCGACACCAAAGGATGGCAATGCGCGCACCTCGGAGCCTGTCTGCCTGTCGAGAATGTCGGCCGCGCGAGGTCCTTGAATCGCGATCAGGGCGGTTTCGAGCGAGCGATCATCGAACACGACGTCCTTTGTCAGGTGCGCGAGCACGTGCGCGCGGTCCTTCGCGATATTCGCGGCGTTCACGACCATGAGGTACTCGGTCTCGGCGGTCCGATAGACGATGACGTCGTCGACGATCGTCCCGCGTTCATTGGTGAGGAGTCCGTAACGCGCCTGGCCGACGGCCAGCCCCGCGATGTCGCTCGAGACGAGCCGGTCGACGAGCGCGCCCGCGCCCCGACCCTGGAAGACGAACTCTCCCATGTGCGAGAGATCGAAGAGGCCAGCAGCCGAACGGACGGCGCGGTGTTCGGCGACGATGCCTTCGTACTGGATCGGCATCTCGTACCCGGCGAAGGGAACGATCTTCGCGCCGAGGGCGACATGCTTCTCGTAGAGCGGCGTGCGCCGCAGCGTCGGCGCTTCGGTCGCCATCACGCGGCCTCGCTCGCCGCCGCGAGGGCGCGGTCGAGGATGTCGCGATAGGTGTCGAAGGAAAGCAACCGCCGGGCCTCGTCGGCCGGCACCCAGCGGACCTCGTCGTACTCGTGATCGTGCCCGCTCACGTCACCGCCGCCGGTCGGCTCCATCAGGAAGAAGTGGACGAACTTGTGCACGCGCTCGCCCGGTGCGGCGAACCAGTAATCGGTCGTGCCGATGTCCCGGAGGATGCGGACCTTGAGGCCGGTCTCCTCCTCCACCTCGCGAAGCGCGGTGTCCTCGATCTCCTCGCCCTTGTCGGGCGTGCCCTTGGGGAAGACCCACGTCGCATCGGCGTGGCGCCCGGCGAGGACGACCTCGGGCTTGCCGTCGCGCTGGCGGACGACGACGCCACCGGCCGCGACGGCGTTGCGCACGCGGTTTGGACGGCGGGCACGGATGCTGGGCATCGAGCCTCCCCGGATCGTGAAGAGACGAGTCTAGCTAACGAAACGGAGCGACGAGCGATTCACTCGCGAGGAGCGAGTCCGTCAGCCTTGAGCGCGTGGCGAGTCACGGAGGCGCCAGCCGACGGGACGAGCTGCTTGATCAGAGGAGTCGGGTGTTGTTGATGACGAGGGCGAAATTGCAGTGGAGGAATTCGGCTGCGCGCCGCGACAGCATCATGCGCGGCAGGAAGATCTCGAAGTACTCCATGATCGGCGAGACCTCGGTGTCGACAGCGAGCTCGAGCGTGATGAGCTTTTCCTTGCGGCTCACCTTGATCTCCGAGGCTGTGACCGCGTAATTCACGCGGTCGTGGATGTCGAATGAGGTCGACTTCGGGTTCCGCACGCGGCTCCGGTGCACGTCGCTTTTGTCCGCGATGATCACGGCGGCCGAGACGGCGCTCACGGGAAGACCGCCCTCGTCCTCTTCGTGGTTGGCGACCGCGCCCATCATCGTCGCCACCTCGTCGAGCGGGAAACCGAGGTCGATGAGAATGTCCTTCGCGAGAAGCGCGCCGGTCTGGGCGTGCTTTTCGCGCGTCACGACGTTGCCCATGTCGTGCAGGTATGCGGCGACGGCCGCGATCTCGCAGCGCCGCGCGTCGTGGCCGAGGGATTTGAGAATGAAGCGCGCGCCGTCCGCGGACGTGTTCGCGTGCCGCTCGCCGTGCTCGGTGTAGCCGATCGCGCCGGTCTGCTGGTTCGCCGAGCGGATGAAGACCTTGACCCGCTCGTCGCCCTTCACGACGTCGAGCGTCGGCCCCTCGCGCTTCGCTTCGACGGGCGTCCGGGTCTTCGTCTCGGAGCGATGGACCTTGACCTGCTGGTCCGGAGGGTTGGTGTCGTCAGGCCCCGGTCGCGGGGCGACCGCTTCAGCCATAAGGTGAAACTCTAGTCCAGCGCTCTCTCGCCGAGCCTAGTCCGCGTACGCCTTCTGCAATCGCTCTGCGACCTGCTGCAGCCAGCGCAGCTCCGTGAGGCCCGCCCGGCACACCACCATCCCGCGCGTGAACGCGAGCCACGGTTTGAGCGTGCCGCCGAGGAGACCGAGCCACGTGGCGCTGGTCGCATCGACCTTCGGGCCGGGGCCCTTCACGTCGGCGGGCTCCGCGTGCAGCTTCCCATCGCCGGCCTGGAACTCGATCGCGCGGCCGATGTCCGTGAAGCGCAGCAAAGCGCGACCGGCCTTCACATCCTTGAGCGCGTCGCGCACACTCTCGGTCCCGCTCGCGGCGGTGAGGATGCGGAGCACTAGCTCGGGCACATCGTTCCCCGACCCGTCGGTCTTCGCGCGGGCTCGGGCCTCGGAGAGTGCTGCTGTGAGTTCTTGCTTAGTCACCTCGGTCAGGCTACGCGAGCTTGAGGTCGCTCCTGACGCCAACCGGAATCTCCGTACCGCGGTGGCGAAGCGCGAAGAACGCGGCCGCGCCGATCATCGCGCCGTTGTCAGTGCAGAGGCGCGGTGGCGGGACGCGCAGCGGATGGCCGATCCGTCGCGCGATCTCCGCGCGAAGGGCCAGGTTCGCGGCGACCCCGCCCCCCAGAAGCACCGTCTCGACCGCGTGTTCCGCGGCCGCGCGCGCGGTCTTCTCGGCAAGCATCTCGGTGATCGCCTTCTGGAATGACGCGGCCACGTCCGCGACGGGCACCTCGCCCTTCTTCTCGAGCTCGCGCACGAGACGCAGAACGGCCGTCTTGAGCCCGCTGAAGGAGAAGTCGAAGCGATCGGCGAGCGCGGCGCGCGGCAACGGGAACGCGTTCGGGTCGCCTTCCTTCGCGATCCGTTCGATGATCGGCCCGCCCGGAAAGCCGAGGTGCAAGAGCCGCGCGACCTTGTCGAACGCCTCTCCGGCGGCATCATCGATCGTCCGGCCAAGCGGCCGAAAACGGCGGTGTGCCTCCATCAAAACAAGATCGCTGTGGGCGCCGCTGACGACGAGGACAATGGCCGGAAGCTCCGGCTCCGCCGGGATTTCCTCGGTCTCGTACAGCCAGTTCGCGTAGACGTGGCCCTCGAGGTGATTCACACCCACGAAGGGCAGCCCCGCCGAGAGCGCCAGCCCTCGCGCGTAGTTCGCGCCGACGAGCAGGCAGCCGATGAGGCCCGGACCAACTGTCGCGGCGACCGCGTCGATCTCGGACAGCTGGTGTCCGGCGTCGGCCAGCGCCTTTTCAGTCAGCGCGTCGAGCGCGCGCAGATGCTCGCGCGCGGCGACCTCCGGGACGATGCCGCCCGTGTCCTGATGGACGAGCTGTGAGGCCACGATGTTCGAGCGGATCCGACGGCCGTCCTCAACGATCGCGACGCCGGTCTCATCGCAGGACGTCTCGATCGCGAGGATCCTCAATCGCGCTCCTCGAGCTGGCCCTTGAGCTTCGCGACCCGGTCGCGCACGACGCGGTCGCGGAGACGCTCTGTCCACATGATGAGAGCGTCCTCGTTGTTGTCCGAGTAATACCGGCGGCGCACGCCGGCGCGGCGGAAGCCGTACTTCTCGTAGAGCTTCTGCGCCGCGAGATTGGACGCGCGCACCTCGAGGGTCAGCCACTCGGCATTCAGCGCCGCGGCCATCTCGAAGACACGGACGAGCAGTCGCTCACCAATGCGTCGCCGACGCTGATCCGGGTGGACGGCGAAGGTCGTGATGTGAGCCTCGTCAACCATGAGCCAGAGACCGGCGTAGCCGACGATCCGACCGCCTTCGCGCGCGACGATGTAGCGAGCGTTCTTGTTCTGCGTGAGCTCGTGGCGAAACGCGTTCGCCGGCCAGGGGACCGGGAACGAGGCGCGCTCGACCTCCTGCACGCCGTCGATGTCGTCCAAGCTCATGTCCTCGATGACGATCGGAAAGGTGGCGACCACGTCCTGACGTTACCCCTATTAATCGCGCTTGGGGAGGCCGAGTGCACGCGCGTCGGCAGGCGGCGGCGCGAAGGGCTGGTCGAAGGAGACCCGGATCGATGGCTGGCGGACGTAGAGCGGCTCGATCTGGCTCATCTTGACCTGCGGGCTTGCCTCGAGCGCGTTCCAGCCAAGCTCGGCGAGATAACCCGCGCGCCGCACACGCGAGGCCGGCGACGCGAAGAGCGCCTTCGGGCCGAGCAGGTCCCGCAGCGTCTGCTCGGCGTCGGCGTCGATCTCGCCGACGAAGAGCGTGTGCGTGCCGATCTGCCGGCAGATCTCCGCGAGGCTCGCGACCATAAGGGGCGAGCGGCGCATCCACTTGCGGTTCCGCTCCTGATAAAAGGCCGCGTAGTACTGATCCCGGCCCGCCGGCAGGAGTGGGCAGGTGCGCAGCTTCGATGGAGCGTGCGGATATGCGAGAACGTCGAGGGTCGAGATGCCGACGAGGGCGGCGCCGCTCCCGCGCGCGATCCCCTGCCCCGCCGCGATCGCGACGCGCAGGCCGGTGAATGATCCGGGTCCAGTCGCGACAGCGACGCGGGTCACCGCTGAGAGCGCGGTGCGCGTCGAGAGCAGGATCCGCTCGATCGCGGGGAAGAGCTCGTCGCCTTGCCGGCGCTGAGCGCGCCAGGTCTCTTCGGCGAGAACGTCCCTTCCGTCGAAAAGAGCGACCGACGCCCAGTCGGTCGACGTGTCAAGCGCGAGCAACACTGCTTTGCAGCTCCAGTACGAGACGCGCCGAGCGTGGACCCGTCGCCGATATGACGACGCGGCGCTTGGTATCGGCGATGTGCTCGAGCCGCACGTCGAGCCTGTCGTCGGGCAATCCCGCGCCCGCTCGATCCGGCCACTCGATAACGGTCACGCCGCCGGCCTCGAGGCATTCCTCCCAGCCGGTGTTCGAAAGGTCCGTTCCTTCGAGGCGGTACAGATCGATGTGGAAGAACGGCAGGCGTCCGCCGCCGTGCTCGCGCAGGATGATGAACGTAGGACTCGAGATGTCGCCGGGTTCGATGCCGAGACCCGCTGCGACACCCCGTGCGAGGACCGTCTTCCCCGCTCCCAGCTCTCCCCAGAGCGCGAAGACGTCGTTCGGTCGAGCCGAGCGCCCCAAACGTTCGCCGAGACGTTCGGTATGAAGAGAAGAGTGGCTTACGAGATCGATGGTCGGGACGTCGCCGGCGTCACCCACTTGCCGCTCCGCGTTGGAACTTACGGCGGTCAAGGACCAGTCGGATCGTGATCCCGAGGAACGAGCCGAAGAGCGCCGCCCAGATGGCGAGCCACCATTCCTGGGGGACCTGGCACAGGAAGGCGACGCCGCTGCCGCACCCGAGCGCGCCGACGAGCGGGATGAAGCCGAGCGCCCCGATGAATGTGCGTCGGCGTGCGAGGGACCGCTGCTGCGCGGCGAATGCCTCGCGCCGCTTGTCCTCCGACCGCACGGCTCGTTTGTCAGGCCTTGGAGCGCGCTGCTCGTTGGCGTCGCGCCGCGCGCGCCGACGTGCTCGCCTTCCCACCTGCCGAGGCTAGCGCTTTGCGTGGAAGGGGCGGACGTTCGCCGAAGGCACGACCTCATCGCCGTGGCGCACCGCGCCCGCGCGCACCTCGCTCGGGAACGTGACCTCTCCATTGACGGTCTGCCGCCCGAAGGCGCGGACGCTCGCGTAATCCGGTGCGAGCGCCAGGTCGAGTTCGGCGGTCGCGAAGTCTCCGGCATCCGCCGGCGCGAAGACGAAGAGTCGAGCCGATGCCGTATGGATCGCCGCGCGCGAGCCCGCGAGCGCGACGAGTGGCCGGAAGATCGCCTCGGGGAGAGCAGCCGCGCCGAACCCGATGAGACAGATGACGGTGGGGCGGTCGTCGCGGCCGGAGTATCCCGACACGGTGACGGTCTCTCCGTAGACGACCCGGAGTCCCGCGGCGGGTGCCCCGCCGGCGACGACTCCGGACACCCCGCACGCGTGTGCCCGCGTCAAGACCTCCGCGGATGCGCGCGCCCCGCCGATCATGATCCGTCCTCCGAGACGCACGTCGAGGCGCGATGCGGCAAGGTCTTCCGTCGGCGAATTCACGCCGAGGGTCAGCTCGCCGATGGCGTCAGGTCCGTACGCGGCAGCGCCGGCGATGCACCAGGCGGCGCCCTCGACGGTCACACCCGCGTCGTCCGAACGCGTCACGGCGCCATCGAGCGTGGACCGCACGATCCAGCGGCCGACGATCGGCGCGATGAAGAGGTCGCCGTTCGCCGTCAGATGTAGCAGGCGCCCGTCGATCGGCGCCTTGAGCGTCCGCGGAAAACGCCGGCCGCTCCGCGCGAGAAGCATGCCCGCGATCACCTCGCTTCCGATCGGCACGCGAAGCTCGCGCTCCATGTCGGCCGCCGGCAGGCGAAGGCGGCGCGCGCCCTTCACCCGGATCGCCGTGCCAAGAGCGACGCCCGCTGCGATCACGTCTCCGGCGTTCACGTTCTCGCCGAGCGAGGTTCTCTCGACCACACCGATGGGCAGGGGATGTTGCGCGGTCCACCGCCCGTGACGCCAGGTCACGCTGGACCCGCCGAGGGCAGAGCGCGCAGCGTGGTGTGCCATCGCGACACGGCGGGGATGCGCTCGGCATCCCGATTCGGGAGGATCAGGGGACGGCCGCGGGCATCGATCAGTACGCCGAGCAGGCCGGCGTGAACGATCCCTTTCGGACGCGCGCCTTTGACCGACACCTCGACATCGCCCGATATCGGCACGAGCGTGAACGAGCCCCGAGCGACGCGGTGCTCCCCGCGACCCCCAGCGTGCGTGAGGCGGACGGCGGCCGTGCGGCGCGGCGAGACCGAGAGGACGACCCCGATCCGTTCCGCGCGGCCGTCATCAGGCTCGCGGAACACGGTCGTGAGGGCGGTGGGCTCGAGCCCGTCGACGGCGACGAGAAGGGTCTGTGCCGCGCGCGGAAAGGAGGCGGCCCGGCCGGTCACAAGCACGGCCGGTGCCGCGCGCATCGCGATGACGTTGAGCCCCGCGTATTCGGCGTCCCGGAGCGCGTGAGCGATCGCTTCGCGCGCGAGGGCCATTTCAAGCGCGAGCGCGGACTCGGTCGCGGGTAGTGCGCCGGGCACCAGCGCCCGATTGAACACGCGCTCAAGGAGCGCAGGCGCGTCGACGGGACGCGGCAGCCATCGCCGCACGCGGTCCAGACCGGCCCGGGTCACCACACGATCGGCCGCTGCGCCCAGCCCCAGCGGCACGATGTGCGCCGCATCGAGGCCCTCGGCACGCGCGAGCACGCACGAGGTCGATGACTCCGAGACATCGATGGCCAGCGCATCGGCGCCGCTCGACGCGGCGAGCGAGCGCGCCGCATCTTCAATCAGCTCGTCGCGAAGGGTCAGGTCCTTTTGCGCGCCACGACGGAACGCGCGCATCGCGGCCACGAGCTCCCTCTCGTCGCTCGACACCTCGAAGGGCAGGCCCGCCGCTGCGGGCCGGAGCTCTTCGGCCGCACGGAGATCGGCGATGGCGAAGATTCGCGGCGCCGGCCGCTGCATGACGCAACCGAGGCGGAGAGCTTCGAGCAGCTCGGCCATGGCCGGGAGATCCTTTCTCTCCGGACGAACCAGCACGACGTCGGGTGCCGCATCTCGGAAGGCCTGCGCGAGCTCCCCGAATGAGCGCGGATCGTCGGTGGGCACGACAGCGCACGGCTCCGCGGCCGCCGCGAGAGTGACGCGGGCGACCTCGCGACGCGAGGCCTCGTCCCGGCCGTAGAGGAGCGCGACGCGCAGCGGCCTCCCGAGCCCGACGCGGGGTTCCTCGACCGGAGCTTCCTCTCCGGTCGAGAGCGTCACCGTGCCGGGGTCGTGGTGCGCGCCGCCTCGCGTACGAAGGCGTCGAAGATGCGGCGCGCCTCGGGCGAGACCTCGCTGGTCCGCTCGGGATGCCACTGGACGCCCACCACCCAGCGCCTGTCAGTCGCTTCGAAGGCCTCGACCAGATCGTCGACGAAGGCCGTCGCGATCAGGTTGCGTCCGAGAGTCCCCTCCGTAACCGCCTGGTGATGACGCGAGTTGACCACGAGCTCGCCGCCGGTCGCCGCGGCCAGCCGCGAGCCGGCACGCACCATGACGCCGTGATGCTCGACGAGCCCCTCGCGCTCCTCGGGCTTATGCCCGATGACGTCCTGAAGCAGCTTTCCGCCGCGTACCACGTTCAGGACCTGAAAGCCGCGGCAGATGCCCAGCACCGGCAGATCCCGAGCCAGGGCTTGATGTGCGAGATCGATCTCGAGTGCGTCGCGGTCGGTGTCGACGTCATCGCATGCGAGATCCTCATCGCCGTACCGAGCCGCCGCGATATCACCGCCGCCTGAGAGGCAGAGGCCGTCCACGTCAGTGGGGATCGGGTCACCCGGATGCAGCACCACGACGTCCGCGCCGGCGCGCTCGAGCACATCGCGGTAGCGCCGGTGCGATCCCTCATGGAGCGCGGACCGACGAGAGAGGGTCAGGGCGATGCGGGGACGCACCTCTTCATGGTATGGAATCGCGCAGGCTGGCGCGGTCGATGAGCTCGATCAATACACCGCCCGAGGCCCGCGGGTGGATGAACGCGACCATCCCCTCGGCGCCCCGGCGCGGCGTCCGATCGATCAGCTCGACGCCGTCGCGGCCGAGCGAGCTGAGAGCCCCTGCGAGGTCGTCCACGACGTAACACACGTGATGCAAGGTCGGCCTGCCCCGCTCGGCGACGAACCTCGCGACTCCCGATTCCCGGTCCGTGGGCTCGATCAATTCGATGCGCTGCCTTGCGTCACCGACGAACGTCACACGGATGCGCTGGTCCGGAAGGTCGCGCACCGGCCCGGAGCGCAGCCCGAGCGTGTCGCGATAGAAGGGCAGCGCGTGCTCGATCCGCGGGACCGCAATGGCGATGTGGTGCAGCGGGCCCAGCTTCATGTGCGAGGTGGGACGTAGGTGCCGAAGACCTCGCGCAGATCGGCGCAGATCTCGCCGAGGGTGACGTCCGCCTCGACGGCGGCGAGGATGAGCGGGACGAGGTTCGCGGATCCCCGAGCCGCGGCGACCAGATCCGTCCGCGCCTTCTTCGCGCGCCCGGGATCGCGGCCCGCGCGGAGCTTCGCGAGCCGGGCCTTCTGGCGCTGCACCACTTTTTCATCGACACGCAGAATCGGGACCTCGGGCTGCTCGCCTTCGGCGCGATAGGCGTTGACGCCGACGATGACTTTCTCGCCGCTCTCGACCGCGCGCTGCTGTTTGTACGCGGAATCTTCGATCGCACGCTGCTGGTAGCCGCGTTCGATCCCGGCGAGCGCTCCGCCCAGCTGGTCGATCTTCAGGATCTCCGCCCGCGCGCGCCGCTCGATGTCGGCGGTCAGGGCTTCGATCGCGTAGGCGCCGCCAAGCGGGTCGATGGTCTCGGCCACGCCCGACTCTTCGGCGAGGATCTGCTGGGTGCGGAGAGCGATGCCCACGGATTCCTCGGTCGGGAGGCCGAGCGCCTCGTCATAGGCGTTCGTGTGCAGCGACTGCGTCCCGCCGAGGACCGCGGCGAGCGCCTCGATCGCGGTGCGCACGATGTTGTTCTGCGGCTGCTGAGCGGTGAGCGTCGACCCCATGGTCTGCGTATGGAAGCGCAGCATCCCCGCCGCGGGCCCCTTCGCGCCGTAGCGGTCGCGCACGATCTCGGCCCACAGGCGGCGCGCGGCGCGGAATTTCGCGACTTCCTCCAGCAGCGTCGAGTGCGCCGCGAAGAAGAAGGAGAGCTGCGGCGCGAACCGATCGACGTCGAGACCTCGTTCGACCGCCGCGTCGACGTACGCGATCGCGTCGGCGAACGTGAACGCCAGCTCCTGCACCGCGTCCGCCCCCGCCTCACGGATGTGATAGCCGCTGATCGAGATCGGATTCCACCGCGGCATGAGATCGGCGCAGTAGGAGATGAGATCGGTCGCCAGACGCATCGAGGGGCGCGGCGGGAAGATGTATGTCCCGCGGGCGATGTACTCCTTGAGGATGTCGTTCTGCGTCGTGCCGCCGATGCGTTCGGGCGCGATCCCCTGACGCTTGCCCACCGCGACGTACATCGCCAGAAGGATCGTCGCGGTCGCGTTGATGGTCATCGACGTCGTGACGTCGCCGAGCGGGATGCCTTCGAAGAGCCGCGCGAAATCATCGAGCGAGCTGATCGAGACGCCGACCTTGCCGACCTCGCCCGCGACGCGCGAATCGTCCGCGTCATAGCCCATCTGCGTCGGAAGGTCGAACGCCACCGAGAGGCCGGTCTGCCCGTGCTCGAGGAGGTAGCGGTACCGCACGTTCGATTCTTCGGCGGTGCCGAACCCCGCGTACTGCCGCATCGTCCAGAGGCGTCCGCGGTACATCGTGGGCTGGATGCCCCTGGTGTACGGCGGCTCACCGGGCAGTCCGGGGTCGACGCCGTCGCCGTCGAAGAGGGGCGGCAGCGGCGCGCCGTACGTGGTCTCGAACTTCGCCCGCTCGGGGATCCGTTTGGTCGCCTCCGCGTAGGTGCTGCGCTCCCATTCGGCGCGGTCGCGGCTCTTCTTGCGCACGTTGGCGATGGTACGCGGGGCTATCGTCACCAACGTGGCGCGGTTTCTCGCGGGCGCGGTGCTCGCCGGGGCTCTGTCGCTCGGTCTGGGCGTTCGCGCGGACGCCTGCTCCTGCGTGGAGCAGAGCGGAGCGCAGCAGGCCGCACGGGCGGACGTGGTGTTCCGCGGCACCGTGACCGTCATAGAGCCGCCGATCACGGGCTTCCGGATCTCGAGCGCCGATCCCATGAACATCCGCTTCGCGGTGGACGCGGTGTACAAGGGCGAGGCGACTCGCACGTATTGGGTCTCGACCGAGCGATCGGGGGCGAGCTGCGGCTTCGACTTCCTCGTCGGCAGGGAATACACGGTCTTCGCCGGTGTCCGCGAAGACCGCGTCCACACAGACATCTGCTCGGGAACGATGCAAGGTGGGCGCGATCCGGCATCCATCGGGCTACCCGCGGGCCGCGCGCCCCGCGATGACCCGCCGTCGACCGCACTCATCGCGGTGATCCTCATCACCTTCGCGGCGGCGGCCGCGGCGGCCATCGCCGCCGCTTACCGCGGACGGAAGACGAGCGTCCCGTCGAGGTGACCCAGCCGATCGCGTGAGAAGCGCATCGGTTTGTACTCGCCCGCGGCCCAGAGCTTGGTCTGGTCGCCCCAGTATCTCGATCCGGGCTGGCCGGACTGGCCTTCCGGCGTGACCGACAGCGACGCGTCGAGATCGGCGAGGTCCGCGAGCATGCGCTCCGACGGATGGCTTGAGACGGCGAAGGGCGCGTTGATCGAGTACGCCTGTTTGTTCACCGAGTACTCGTCGCCGGCACGCTTGAGCGGACCGATGTTGAGCAGCAGCGCGAGCGGCCCGATCGCTAGGGGATGCGCGAATGTGATCGTATGCAGATCGCCCCACCGCCAGCCGGCCGGATCGGACCCGAAGCGCGCCGCGAGGTCACGGGCGGCGTCGTCGAGCGCCCGGCCCGCGATGGCATCGCGGCCCCTCACCGCGGGATCGCCGATCTCGCCGAACCACGCGTCGCTCGGTCGCGCGATGAGCAGGTACAACGCGAAGGTGATGCGAGCGCCTCCGGCATAGTCCCGATAGAGCTGCGGGCCGAGCTTGTCCTTGAAGACGCGCTCGCACATCCGGACGAGCCACGACTCGTAGATCGCCGCTGCCGGCGAGTCCGCCGCGAGGGCGCCGTCCCATGCGCGGACCGCCGCCTGCGCGTCGCGAGCGCGCTGCGTGGTCGGTGACGCGGCGAGGATCGCCTCGCGAAAGCGCGCGACCGGGAGCGACGTGAAATCGGTCTGCAGCGAACGCATCGCCGCCAGGTCGGCCTTCGCGGTGCTCGCGAGCCGCTCCGTGAGGTAGGTGGCGCGAAAGCCAGAGTCCCACTCGCCCACGTAGCCGACGCCATGCGGGTCCTGGGTTGGGCGATCGTTCGCGTTGACGATCACGCCCGACGGGGGGTCGGCAATGCTCGGGTTCGCGTCGCCCGGCAGCACTCCGGTCCAGTCGTACTCGCCGGTCCATCCAGGGACGGGCATCTGGCCGTCGCCCTTCCGCGCGGGCAGCCGGCCGACGAGCTGATAACCGATGTGTCCGTCGACATCCGCATAGCACGCCGACACCGCGGCGCCGTTGAAATCCGTGACCGCGGCCCGGAACTCGTTCCAGTTCCGCGCCCGCCCGAGCTCGAAGATGAAGTCGACGAGCCGCCCCGGATCGAGCGCGGTCCACCGCAGCGCCAGCTGAGCCGTCTGATCCTTGAGGATCGGCGTGATGATCGGCCCGTGCCGTGTGATCGTGACGTCCTCGACCACCGGATCCACGCGGCCCTTCACCTTGATCGTCTCGCGAACGACCGTCGCGGCCTCGAATGATCCCCTGTACTCGTACCGCCGCGGGTCGGTCGGGTCCTGACGCTCGACGAAGAGGTCCTGCGTGTCCGTATACGCGTACGTGAAGCTCCACGCGATCCGGTCGTTGTGGCCGATGGCGATCCCGGGGAGGCCCGCAAAGGTGAAACCGGCGAGCTTGTAGCCGGGTCCCTCGAGACCGATCTCATACCAGATGGATGGATTGCGGACGGCGAGGTGCGGATCGCCTGCGAGGATCGGCTTGCCGCTCGTGGTGCGCGAGCCGGCAAGGGCCCAGCAGTTCGAGCCGAGGCCGCCGCCGGACCCCGGAAGCACCGTGTCCAGCGCGAGCGCGCCGGGGCTCGTCGCGCCCGGTGCGAGAAGTGGCGCGACGGCCGCCCAGGCGCGCTCGTCGATCGCCTGCGTGCGACCCGAGGGATCGGGCATGAGCGTCGCGAGGACACCGGTGCCAAATCGGTTCGCCAGGCTCGCGCGAAGAAGCTCCTGCGTGTAGTTGGTCGCCGCGTCGTAGGCCTGCAGCTTGGCGACCACGATCGAGTCGATCGCTGTCCACAGATGGGGTCGGTATCCCAGAAAGACGAATTCTATCGGCAGTGATTCACCGTGTCCCTCGAGGAACTTGTTCACCCCGTTCGCGTACGCCTGGAGCGCGGCGCGCGTGTCTTCGCGGAGAAGCGGCAGCTCCTGCGCGGCGACGCGCGCGAGACCGAAGGTGCGCATCTGGCGGTCGGCGTCGAGCGCAGGCTCGCCGAGCACCTCGGCGAGGCGGCCGCTGCCGGCCCGCCGGTACAGGTCCATCTGAAACAGGCGGTCCTGAGCGGTGACATAGCCCTGCATGTAGAAGAGGTCGTGGACCGTCTTGGCGTAGATGTGCGGAACGCCATAGCTGTCGCGGAGGACTTCGACGCGCTGGTCGATCCCCAGAAGGCGGAGATCGCCGTCGATCGTCGCGAGCGGGCGATAGATGAGGATGAGGCCGGTAACGACGAGGCTCAAGGTGAGCAGGAGGCCAATCGCCACCCCGGCGACGCCGGCCTTCCGGCCTCGACTCACTCGACGATCACCAAAAGGACGGAGCCGCCTTCGACCTTCGTCCCGGCCGAGGCCGCGATCCGCGTGACGCGCCCGCGCGCTGGAGCGCGGAGTTCGTTCTCCATCTTCATCGCCTCGAGGGTGACGAGCGGCGCATCGCGCTCCACCACGTCGCCTTCCTTCACGTGCACCGCCTTGAGAAGCCCGGGCATGGGCGCGCGAAGCTCGACGCGTCCGGTTCGCGCGACCGCGGTGCCGCGCCTCGCGCGCAGCGCGCGCTCGTCGATCACGCTCGCGAGTACGTCGTGGCCGTCCACGTCGAGACGCATTGGCTCGTGTGTGATCAGCGTGGTCTCGTGGCTCTCGCCGTCAAGGGTGATCGACCATTGCCGCCCCGGGACGATCTCGCGCACGTCCGCGGCGACCGCGCGGTCGTCGATGAGGAAGCGGCCGTCCGGTGCGATCTCGACGCGCGCGCGGCGGTCGTCGATCGTCACCTCGTAACGCATCAGCGCAGCGCGTCCTCACGCGCCGATCGTGCCCAGGGCTGATCGATCGGCGTAACGGGCCGATGCTCGGAGCGAGCACGCGATGCCAGGACCGCCGCGAGGGCCGCAGCGGGGACCGCGCCGGCGGAGAGCTCTTCGCGAGTCCGGTTCTCCCACTGGGCGAGGAAGCTCGTGTCGTAGCGCCCGCTGATGAAGGCCTCGTGGAGGAGCGCGCTGCGATGGAACGGGAGCGATGTCGGAATGCCCGCGACGCGCATCTCCGCGAGCGCGCGCCGCATCCGCGCCATCGCCTCCACGCGGTCGCGCCCATGCGCGATGACCTTCGCGAGCAAGGGGTCGTACTCGGTCGCGACCGTCATCCCCGCGAAGAGCGCGGAGTCGACACGGATACCCGGACCCGCTGGTTCGCGCACCAGCGCGATGACGCCGCTCGCCGGAAGGAAACCGGCCGCCGGATCCTCCGCCGTGATGCGGCATTCGATCGCCGCGCCGCGACGCACGACCTCGGCCTGCGCGAAAGGCAGCGGCTCGCCCGCGGCGATGGCGAGCTGCAGCGCGACGAGGTCGAGGCCTGTGACCATTTCGGTGACGGGGTGCTCCACCTGGAGCCGTGTGTTCACCTCGAGGAAGTAGAACCGGCCCGTGTGATCGACAAGGAACTCGACCGTGCCCGCGTTGCGGTACCCGGCTTTCCTCGCGATCCGGACCGCCGCGGCGCCGAGCTGCTCGCGGAGCCGGTCGTCGACCAACGGCCCCGGCGTCTCCTCGATCAGCTTCTGGTGGCGCCGCTGCACCGAACAGTCACGCTCGCCGAGCCACACCACGTTGCCTTGACCGTCCGCGAGGATCTGCATCTCGATATGGCGCGCGCCGATGATGGCCTGCTCCAGATAGAGCGCGGACCGTCCGAAGGCGGTGGTGGCTTCGCCCGTCGCGCCTCGCCACGCCGCGTCGAGATCCTCCTCGCGCCGCACCGTCCGCATGCCCTTGCCGCCGCCGCCCCCCGCCGGCTTCAGCAGGACGGGGTAGCCGATCTTGCCCGCGGCCTCATGCGCCGCCGCAAGGTCAGGTAGCGGCTCGGTCCCCTGCGCGACCGGAACGTCGACGCTCCGCGCGAGGCGGCGCGCGGCGGTCTTCTCGCCGAGCGTGCGCTGCACGCTTGCCGGTGGACCCACGAAGATCAGGCCGGCATCGGCGACCGCCTGTGCGAACTCCCAGCTCTCGGAGAGGAACCCATACCCGGGGTGGATGGCCTCACAGCCGGAGCGCTTGGCCACCTCGATCAGGCGCGCGGCGTTCAGATAGCTCTCGCGCGGCGCCGCCGGTCCGATCGGATACGCGGCATCCGCGGCGCGGACGTGCAGCGCGTCGCGGTCGACGTCGCTGTAGACCGCGACGGCGCGGATGTCGAGGTCGTGGCAGGTGCGGATGATGCGAAGCGCGATCTCGCCGCGATTCGCGACGAGGACGGATCTCAGCGTCGCCGTGCTAGCGCGGTTCGGACTCGGCCCAGGCGGGAGGTCGCGAGTACGGGCTGTCCCACGGCTGGAAGGATCCATCGATCCACTCGGGCTCGCCGTCCATACACGCCGCCAACTTCCGGTAGAAGCGGTCTTGCTCGGGCGAGTTCGCGTTCTTCACGTAGGCCTCTTTCGAGGTGAAGTGAACGATCAGGCACGCCCGGCCGTCCTCCTTGTCCTCCCAGAGGATCTCGGAGTTGATGTACCCGGCCGCGCGGACCCGCTCGTTGTCGTCCCATTCCTTGCCGAGCGCCATGAAGTCGCGCAGGCACTCCTTCTTCAGCTTGAAGCGAGCGATCGTTCCGTACATCTATGCCCCCTCAGAGCGGGATGTTGCCGTGTTTGCGGCGCGGGTTGGTATCCCGCTTACCCGCGAGAGAGCGTAACGCGGCGATGAGCTTCCGCCGCGTCTCGCGTGGCTCGATCACGTCGTCCAGGTAGCCGCGGGCCGCGGCGACGTAGGGGTTCGCGAATCGCTGAACGTACTCATCGACGAGCTGCTTCCGTCGCGCCTCCGGATCTGCGGAGCTCGCGATCTCGTCGCGGTGGATGACGTTGACGGCGCCCTCCGGTCCCATAACCGCGATCTCGGCCGTCGGCCAGGCGACGTTGTAGTCGCCACGAATGTGCTTGCTCGACATGACGTCGTACGCGCCGCCATACGCCTTGCGGGTGATGACCGTGAGCTTTGGGACGGTCGCTTCGGCGTAGGCGTAGAGGAGCTTCGCGCCGTTGCGGATGATTCCTCCGTGCTCCTGCGCCGTCCCGGGAAGGAAACCCGGGACATCGACCAGCGTGAGGATGGGGATGTTGAATGCATCACAGAAACGGACGAAGCGCGCGGCCTTGATCGACGCGTCGATATCTAAAACGCCAGCGAGGACCATCGGCTGCTGCGCGACGACACCGATCGAACGGCCATCGAGGCGCGCGAAGCCGCAGATGATGTTCAGGGCCCAGCCCTCGTGGACCTCGAGGAAGTCGCCATCGTCGACGATGTGACGGATGGCTTCCTTCATGTCGTACGGCTTCGTCGTGACGTCCGGAACGAGGTCATCGAGCGCGGCGTCCTCGCGGTCGGGCGGGTCATCCGTTCTGGAGACCGGAGCGGGATCGAGGTTGTTCGATGGCAGGAAGCCGACGAGCCGCCGGATCAGCGCGGCGCAGCTCACCTCGTCGTCGGCTTCGAAGTGAGCGACCCCGGACTTGTGCGCGTGAACGTCGGCCCCGCCGAGCTCATCGAGCGTGACGTCCTCGTGCGTCACGGTCTTCACCACGTTCGGGCCGGTCACGAACATGTAGCTCGTGTCGCGCACCATGACGACGAAGTCGGTGATCGCCGGCGAGTACACCGCGCCGCCGGCGCACGGTCCCATGATCGCGGAGATCTGCGGCACCACACCCGATGCGAGGACGTTCCGCAGGAAGATGTCGGCGTAGCCCCCGAGCGAGACGACGCCCTCCTGAATGCGCGCACCGCCGGAGTCGTTGAGGCCGATGATCGGCGCGCCGTTCCGCACCGCGAGGTCCATCACCTTGCAGATCTTCTGCGCGTGCGCTTCCGCGAGAGACCCCCCGAAGACGGTGAAATCCTGCGAGAAGACGTACACATGTCGGCCATCTATCCGGCCAAACCCGGTCACAACCCCGTCGCCCATGACCCGTTCGTCGTCGGGAATGAGCTCGGTCGGCCGCGCCAGAACGAAGGCGTCGAGCTCGGTGAACGATCCCTCGTCGACCAGCAGATCGATTCGCTCGCGGGCCGTGAGCTTGCCCTTGGCGTGCTGCTGTTCGGTCCGCTGCTTTCCGCCTCCGAGAGCGGCTTTGGCGCGGACTTCCGTGAGCCGGTCCGTCGTCTTCACCGGAGGCTGAGGATAGGCCGCCGGCCGGTTGGCACGCGGATCGCTCTAGGTCCGAACATGCAAGAAATGCAGGAGAGCCGGATCGCCGGCGAATACCTACGTACCCTCGACTACCCGATCGCGAAAGCGGATCTGGTGCGTGCGGCCCGCGAGTCCAAGCTCGCCGACCCCATCTGCCAGACGTTCGAGAAGCTCCCCGATCGCGATTACCAAGATGCCGAGGACGTCACGGGGGCGCTGAACGCGGCGAGCTAGGACTGCGCGCTAAAGATAACCACGGCGCGCAGCGCGAGGACGCCGAGTAGCGCAAGGAGCGGGGCCGCGACGGGCGGCCACCGCCGACCGACGTCCCACCGCGCCATCGCGAACGGGGCGAGCAGACCGAGGGCCACGACGAGCCAGAGCACGATCCAGACGCCCAGTACCTTCCCGATCGTGCCCGCGATCGCGACCGTCACGAGGAAGATCGCGATGAGGATCGCTTCGAGGATCACGAAGTAGCGATCCGCCGTCTCGAGCCGATAGGCCGTGTCCGGATCGACGTCGCGCCTCGAGCGCGAGAAGAGCAGCAGCAGCGCGGCCGATCCTGACAGCGCCGAGGCGAGGAACATGCCGCCGAGGGCCCACCCGGCGTCGCTCCAGACGGGCTGGTTCGAGACCGCCAGCAGCACCCCGGTGTACGCGCAGATGAACAGCCCGAACAAGGTACCGATCACGTTCCACACCAGGCCCGCTCCCCCGCGCAGAACGCGCGCGATCGGAGCCGTCGCGCGGAACCATCCCACTTCGGCGATCGCGCCGAGGAACGACACGAAGGAGAAGAGCCCGAACACGAGCAGCGCCCACGACCCCAGGCTCATCGGCGAGTCGGGTCTGAAGGCGAGCCCGCCGCCCGGACTCGCGTCGACGAGCATGTGCCAGAAACGGAGCGGCTGACCTAGATCGAGCATGAGGAAGATCGGGCACGGGATGAGCGCGATGAAGCTGGCGATGAAGGCGGTGCGCGCGGCGCCCTCGTCGCGCGGGTCACCGGCGAACCGGAGCAGCGTTCCGAGCGCGTAGCTCCCCCCGGCTATGCCACCGAAGAAGAAATAGCCGAGGATCCACCATTGCCACTCGGGCGGTGCCGCAAAGTGCTCGGCCGGCGGCATCAGCGGGTGGTCGAGTTGTGGTTGGTGTTCGCCCCGTTCCCGTTCATGCGGCCGTTGCGGAAGGCGACGAGCCCTGCGATCAGGCCAAGGACCGCGGTAGCGACGCCGCCGACATAGCCCGGGAGGTTGTTCCGGCTGGGCAGCGTCGCGTTGGCCTCGTTCGGAAGCTTGTAGACCTCGGGCTTGTCCATCAGCAGGAAGAACGCGTTGAGCCCGCCGTACACCTTCTCGTCGCGACCGTAGAGCTGCGCCTTCTGGTAGCCCGCCGCCTTGAGCGTCGCGAGGCGCTGGTCGGCGACGGCATGGAGATCCTCGACGTATCCGAACTTGATGGACTCGGTCGGGCACGCCTTCGCGCAGGCGGGCTGTAGTCCACCCTGCAGCCGGTCGTAGCAGAGCGTGCACTTCTGCGCGATGCCCCTCTGCTCGTTGAAGCCGATGACGCCGTACGGGCATGCCGAGATGCAGTTGCGGCAGCCGTTGCACACGTCGTTCTGGATGTAGACCGTGTCGAACTCGGTCCGGATGAGCGCGTTCGTCGGGCAGACCTCGAGACAGCTCGCGTTCTTACAGTGCTTGCAGACGTCGCTCATCATCAGCCAGGCTTGGCCGCCGGCGATCGGCGTGGGCGTGACGACCATGCCGGTGTTGTCGGGAACCTGCTCGATGAACTGCACATGCCGCCAGTTCTGCGCGTCGAGCTGCCCGGTGTTGTCGTACGAATCGGCCGTGAACGTCGGAGCATCGCCCTCGAGCTGGTTCCACTCCTTGCAGGCGACCTCGCAGGCTTTGCAGCCGATGCAGATCGACGTGTCGGTGAAGAAGCCGAGCGGCTTTTCCTGCCAGGCCATATTCCTAAAACCCCATCAGGTTCGGGACGATCTTGGTATAGCCGCGCTCGGCGGCGGCCAAATCGAGCGGGATCGCCGCAAGCTCATCAACAAGAGGCACGGCCGCGGGCTCGCGGTGCTGGTCGACGGTGATGAGGTAGTGCCGGCAGATCTCGCAGGCATCGATCCGCAGGTGCGGCAGGCTCTCGATGTCCGCGAGGATCGGGAGCTTCGCACCCGCGTTCTCGCCGCAGCTCGCGCAGGTCATCCGCGAGTAGCTCCACGATGTGGCGCAGCGGCTGCAGATGAGCTTGCGCTGCGCCGTGACGAGGGCCTCGCCACTGTCACCGAAGACCGCGACCTGAGGAAGCCCGCCGCAGCGTGGGCAGTGGCGAGCGTCGCGATCGATGACGCGCAGGCTCGCCGCGAGCTCCGGCAGGGCCTCCAGGACGGGCGACGCGCTCGCACGTACCAGGAACTGGTCGGTCGCGGCCAGCGGCTCGCCTCGCAGCCACGCCTCGATGACTCCCTCGAGATCCCCGTCGTGGAACCGCAGGAGTACCGCCTCACGGAGGGTCTCGGTCCCGGCGGCGACTGCCGCGTCCATCACACCCGGTAGACCGACCCGCACGACGTACCCCGGGAGATCGCCCGCAGCAGGGCGATCGTGCTGGGCGCGCTCGAACGTCCGCTCCTGGGCGTCAAGCACAGCGAGGTACAGCCGCAGTGGGTCCTGCGCGAAGTCGTAGCGCGCGCCGAGCGAACGCGCGCGCTCGCGCCGCTCGCCGAACACGGTCGTGGTTTCACCGACGAGCGTCATCAGAACTTCTCGATGTTCACGAGGAACGCCTTGAACTCCGGCGTCCGCGCGCCAACGTCGCCGACCATCGGCGTGAGGGCGTTCGCCAGCCAGTACTTGGATCGTTCGGGGTTCTGCTCCGCCGACACGCCGATGAACCCCCAATGGATGGGGATGCCGATCTGATAGACCTTTTTGTTCCCTGCGAGCGTGACCGGGCCGAGACGCTTGGTCACGAGCGCCGAGACCTCGAGCTTCCCGCGTTCGCTGGAAACGCGCACCCGATCGCCGTTCTTGATGCCCTTCTCGTCCGCGAGCTCCTGCGGAATCTCCACGAACGCCTGCGGCTGCAGGCCCACCAGCAGAGGGACCTGCTGCGTGATGTAGTGCTCGTGCTCGGTGAGTCGGTAGCTCGTCGCGACGTACGGGTACTTGTCGACCTTCCCGAACCGGTTCGGACGGCCCGCCGCCTGGTCGTAGAGGAAGGCGACCGGATCCTCGGAGACGCTCGGGTGAAGCGGGTTCGGGATCGGTGCCTCATACGGCTCATAGTGCTCGGGGAACGGGCCATCGAGCATCGCGCTCGAGAAGAGCCGACCGACGCCCTCGCCGTTCATGATGAACGGGAGCCAGGCCGCGGGGTCCTTCGGGTCCATGGTCGCGGGATAGTCGGGAACGTCGCCGACCCACGTTGTCCCATTCCATTGGATACCGGGTCGCTTCGGGTCCCACGGTTTGCCAGCGAGGTCCGCTGAGGCGCGGTTGTACATCACGCGGCGGTTGAGCGGCCAGCTCCAGGCCCACTGGGGGAAGAACCCCATACCGGTCGGGTCGTTCTGCTGGATGTTCTGCACGCCGTTCCGGCGCTTCATGAGGTTCCCGGCGTCGGGATAGCTGCCGGTGTAGATCCAATCGCCGGCCGTGGTCGTGCCGTCCGCCTTGAGGTTGGCGAAGCTCGTCATCTGGCTTCCAGTCGAAAGGTCCTTGCCGTTGATCTCCTTCGCGATCTCGTCGAGCTCAGGCTTCTTGGGGTCTTTGTAGCCGAGAGTCATCGCCATGATCGGATCCGGGAACTTGCCGCCCTGGTTCTTGTAGAGCGTTTTCACACGGTCGAACAGGTCGGCCACGATCCAATGGTCATGCCGCGCTTCGCCCTCGGGCGGCATCACCTGCTCCTTCCACTGCGACCAACGCCCGCTGTTCACGAACGAGCCATCTTTTTCGATCCAGTGAGTCGCAGGCAGCATGAAGACTTCGGTGTTGATCTTCGCCGCATCCATCCCCGGAGCCCGCCAGAACTCCGAGCTCGTCGTCGGGAACGCGTCGAACACGACCAGCCACTTGAGATTCGCGAGCGCCTGAAGCACCTGGTTGGAGTCCGGTCCGATGCTCGTCGCGGTCATGCCAGACAGCATGACTCCCTCCATCTTGCCTTTGAGGGCCTGGTCGTAGATCGACATCCACGACGAGTTGGTCGCCGGCTTCGGGATGTAGCTGAACGCGTATTCGTTGTCTTTCGTCGCGCTCGCGCCGTACCAGCCCTTGAGCAGGCTGACCATGAAGTTGCGGTAATTCGTGCCGAAGAAGTTCCAAGAGTTCGGGTCGCTCTTGACCGGCGCGCTCGCGCGCACGTAGTCATCGAGGTTCTTCTGACCCGGCGCCGGGATGCGCAGGTAGCCGGGCAGGATCTCCCAGCTGATCGCGTGGTCGGTGTTTCCCTGGATGTTGGCGTGGCCTCGCTCCGCGTTCATGCCACCGCCGGGCCGGCCCATGTTGCCGAGGAGGAGCTGCAGCAGCGCGCCCGACCGGATGAGCTGGCCGCCGGTGGTGTGGTGGGTGAGGCCGACCGCATAGACGATCGTCATCACCTTGTCCGGCTTGCCCATCTCGCCGACGAGCTTCGCCACCTGCATGAATTGATCGACGGGGATGCCGGTGATGCTCGACACCATCTCGGGTGTGTATCGCGCGTAGTGCTTCTTCAGGAGCTGGAAGACCGACCGTGGATCCTGAAGGGTCTTGTCGCGCTTCGCGAATCCCGACGACGTCGTCGGCGGGCCCTCGACAGCACCGCCGGCCTGTGCCGGCGGCGTTGTGAGCTCGTAGGCCCACGATGAGACGTCGTAGGTGCGTGTCTGCGGGTTGTAGCCGCTGAACAGGCCGTCCTTGAAATCGAATCCCTCCTTCACGATGAAGGAGGCGTTGGTGTAATTCCGGACGTACTCGTCGTGGTAGAGGTTGTTCTGCAGGACGTAGTTGATGAGCCCGCCGAAGTACGCCACGTCCGTGCCTGTGCGGATCCGGAGATACATGTCCGCGAGTGCGGACGTCCGGGTGTAGCGCGGGTCCGCATGGATCATCTTGGCGCCACCACCCGAGCCTGGACCCTTCGTCGGATCTAGCTTGGCCTTGACGAACCACTGGAAGCCGACCGGGTGCGCTTCCGCCGGGTTCGCGCCATTGATCAGGATGAGGTCGGCGTGCTTGATGTCACGCCAGTGGTTCGTCATCGCTCCTCGTCCGAATGTGGCGGCCAAACTGACCACCGTTGGGCCGTGTCAGACCCGGGCTTGCTGCTCGATGTGCACGATGCCGAGCGTGCGCATCACCTTCGTCGCGAAGTACCCCTCTTCGCTCGAGAAGGCGGCGCCGCCGGCAAAGGCGACCCCCTCGGTACGATTGACGACGTTGCCGTTCGCGTCCTGGGCGATGAATGTGTTGTCGCGCGACGTTTTGATGTTCTGCGCGATCTTGTCAAGAACGAAGTCCCAGGGCTTCTCTTCCCACTTCGTGCTGCCCGGCGCGCGATACATCGGCTTTTCGACGCGACGCGTGCTGGTCGCGAGCTGCATCGCGGTCGCGCCCTTGGGGCAAAGACGCCCTTCGTTCACTGGGCTATCCGGATCGCCCTCGATCTGGAGGAGCTGGGTCTTTCCGTTGACCTCTTTCGTGTACGCGATGAGCGCGCAGCCGACCGCGCAGTAGGGACAGATCGAGTGGACTTCCTTCGCGCCGGCGATGCGAAGCTCCAGCGCTCGCTTCTTGGCGGCGGCGATGTCGAATCCCAGCGGGTTGGCAATGGGAATGAGCGCCATGCCGGCGGTGCCGGCGGCTCCGAGCTTCAGGAATTCACGTCGCGTGACTTCCTTCATCGGAATCGGTTATCCGTTCTACTCTCCACGTAACGCCCCTGCAAGTTCGGCGCTAGGGTTCTCGCCTGGTGAACGAATTCTTCGAGTCCCTCGGGAAGCGCTGGCGGAAGGCCGCCGAGCGTCGCGGCGCGACGATCGAGGCGCCGGAGCTCGATGCCAAGGTCGCGCTCGAGCTGCTCGAGCTTGCTCGCGTGGCCGCCCACACCAAGGAGCGGCGCTTCGCCCCCCTAGCGAGCTACACCGCCGGCGTCGCCGCCGAGCGGCTGCGTGCCGCAAAGGGCGCCGATGCGGACGCGATCGCGGCGTATGTTCGCGAGGTGCGTGAAGAGCTGGAGCGCGAACCTCCGGTCTAGCCGAGCGCGGACCGAAGCGCGGCGCCGGCGTCGTCGAAGGCCTGTCGCGCCTCCGGGAGATGCGTGAATCCGAGAAAGCCGTGGAACATACCGGGATAGCGCTTGAAGGAAGCCGCGATCCCCCGCTCGCGAAGGCGCCTGGCGTACTCCTCGCCATCGTCGCGGAGCGGATCGCATTCCGCGGTGATCACGAACGCGGGTGGAAGATCCCGCAGATCGGCCCGGAGGACCGAGGCGAGAGGGTTGTCGGCATCGGCGGGACCGTTGACGTAGTGCGATCCGTACCACGCCATGTCCGCAGCGGTGAGTCCGTAGCCTTCCGCGAACTCCCGGTGTGAGGGCGCCCGCGAGCTGAGCTCAAGGGCCGGGACGGCGAGGAGCTGGTACGCGATCTTCGGTCCGCCGCGGTCACGCGCGACCAGCGCTGCCGCCGCGGCAAGATTCCCTCCGGCGCTCGAGCCACCGACCGCGACCTGCGACGCGTCGATGCCCAGCTCCGGGGCGTGCTCCACGGTCCAGCGGACCGCCGCGTACGCGTCCTCGACCGGCCCGGGAAACTTCGTCTCGGGCGCGAGCCGGTAGTCGACCGAGATCACGACCACGCGCCCACGATTCGCGAGGATGCGGCACGAGCCGTCTGCGCCCTCGAGCGAGCCGACCACCCATCCGCCGCCGTGGAACCACACGAGCGCCGCGTTCAGGGCGCCCTCCGGACGGTAGATCCAAACGCGCAGTGCCCCCGCCGGTCCCGGGATCGAACGGGCGATGACGCTCGCCACCGGCTCAGGCGCCGGCTCCAGCGGAACGGGCGCACCGCGCGCCTGCTCGGGCGTCATCATTGAGAGGGGCGGCATTCGCGCGATCTGATCGACGATCGCCCGCGCGCTCGGATGAAGCCGATCTCGAACGACTGCCATACCTAACGCCCGATGCGCTCCGGCGATGTGTACACGTTGAAGCGATCCTCGCGCAGGAAGCCGACGAGCGTCATGCCGAAGCGTTCGGCGGTCGCCACGGCGAGGCTGGACGGCGCGCCCACGGCGGCGAGGATCGGGATCCCCGCGGCGACCGCCTTCTGCACGACCTCGTATCCGGCGCGTCCGCTCACCGCGAGCACGCGGTCGCGAAGCGGCAGCGCACGGTCGAGGAACGCGCGGCCGACGACCTTATCGACGGCGTTGTGCCGGCCGATGTCTTCGCGCAGCAGCTCGAGGTTGCCCGCCGTGTCGAAGAGACCCGCGGCATGGAGCCCACCGGTGCTCTCGAAGATCCGCTGTTGGTCGCGGAGCCGGTCCGCGAGACGCGTGAGGATGGACGCATCGAGCGTCGTTCCCGCCTCGAGCATCGGGAAATCGAGGGCGAGCGACTCCACGGTCGTCGCGCCGCAGACTCCACAGGCCGAGCTCGACAGGAACGACCGCTGGGGACGCCGGCCGCCCGCCGACCGTAAATGGACGTCGATCTGGTTCGACTCGACGAGGTCCGCCGCGACGGGAAGCGAGCCATCGCTCTCGGCGGCTTCGGCGCTGATGCGGACGCCGGCGACGTCGTCCGCGGACCGGATGACACGCTCAGCCCAGAGCAACCCGAGCGCGAGCTCGAGATCGTTGCCGGGTGTGCGCATCACGATGCTCAGCGGAGCGCCGTCCAGCGAGATCTGAAGGGGCTCCTCGGCCGCGACCTGGTCGCGTTCCTCGCGCCAGGCGCCCGAACGCCAGCGTGTGATCGCTACGGGCGGCGCCTGCGGTCGCGGCACGAGTCGATGCTAGGCGCTCGCTAGCATCGTTCGCGATGAAGATCGGTGTCGAGCTGCATCTCGGGAGCGTCGAGGTCGGCGAGCTTTTCGCCGATGCTCGTGCCTTCGAGGCTGCCGGCGCCGACTCTCTCTGGGTGCTCACCCGCGACGATCAGGATCCCTGGATCCTCGCGGCCGCGCTGGCTGCGTCGACGTCTCGTGTCCGCCTCGTGGTTCTGGACGCCGTCGAACGCCCAGGGAGCC
>WNGI01002004.1_pt1 | contig 27837 bp, 25 predicted proteins | sample 5400621 | NCBI WGS metagenome assembly WNGI01 (sample SAMN13153374, study PRJNA577476) | soil metagenome | isolation source: 20 cm soil or saprolite under Garry oak tree replicate 1 | place: USA:California | collected 2016-06-15
CCGAACAACATTCTCGTGTTGTCATTATAAAAAAGCGCGTTTTCGATTCCGGCGAAGCCGTGGCCCATGCTGCGCTTGAGCACGATCACGTTGCGGGCGCGATCCACATCCAGAATCGGCATCCCGTAAATCGGACTCGATGGGTCGTCGCGCGCGGCCGGGTTGACCACGTCGTTCGCGCCCACTACGAGCACCACATCCGTCTGCGGGAATTCGCCGTTCACCTGGTCCATCTCCAGCAGCTGATCGTACGGCACGTTCGCCTCGGCCAGGAGGACGTTCATGTGTCCAGGCATGCGCCCCGCGACCGGATGAATGGCGTACTTCACGTCGACGCCGCGCTTCTCGAGATCGGTGGCGAGCTCTCTGACCGTGTGCTGCGCTTCGGCGACCGCAAGACCGTATCCCGGCACTATCACGACGCTCCTGGCGTAGGCGAGTGCGATCGCCGTGTCCTCGGGGGTCGTCTGTTTCACCGTGCGACCGACGGCGCTGGAGGTTGCGGCCGCGTCATTGGTCGCCGCCCCAAACGCTCCGAACAGAACGTTGGCCACCGAGCGATTCATCGCGGTGCTCATGAGCAGCGTGAGGAGTGTGCCGGAGGCCCCGACGAGAACTCCTGCCACCACCAGCATCTGGTTGTGAAGCACAAATCCGGTGAGAGCCGCCGCCAGCCCGGTGAGAGAATTCAGGATCGAGATCACGACCGGCATGTCTCCGCCGCCGATTGGTAGCACGAACATCGCGCCGAGCACCAGCGCTGCTCCGAAGAGCGCCCAGAGTGCGCTGGCGCCACCACCGCCGACGACGACAAACCCACCGAGCGCCATCACGGAGAGCAGAATGAGCGCGTTGATCACGCGCTGCAGTGGAAACTGGAGCGGTCTCCCCGGAAGGATCTCCTGAAGCTTTCCAAACGCGACGATGCTTCCGGTGAACGAGATCGCGCCGATAGCGGTGCCGAGGACGATCGATGTCGCCTCGCCCATTCCGATCGACTCGCCCGCCTGAGTCAGCCGGAGAAATTCAGCCACGGACACGAGTGCTGCCGTCGCTCCGCCCATGCCGTTGAAGAGCGCGACCATTTGCGGCATCGCGGTCATCTGAACGGTCCGCGCAAAGTAGATCCCTATCGCCGCGCCGATTAGAGTTCCGATCGCGATCGTCCAGAACGAAACGATTTGCCGGTCGAGCAGGGTGACGCCGAGCGCTATCGCCATTCCGATGGCGGCGAGTCGGTTGCCGGATCGCGCCGTAGACGGCGAACTCAGGTGCTTGAGGCCGAAGATGAACAGAACCGCGGCGACTATGTAACTCACGGCTATGACGGAGCCGCGGACATCAAGCATCCTTCTTTTCTCCCGGTACGGTCTCGCGCTTCTTGAACATCTCGAGCATTCGATCGGTCACCACGAAACCGCCGAAGACGTTCGCCGCGCCGAATACGACGGCGATGAATCCCAGCGCGTGAAGCAGCGGAGTGTCGGCAGAGCCGGCGACGAGGAAAGCGCCCAGCACCACGATGCCGTGGATCGCATTCGTGCCCGACATGAGGGGCGTGTGCAGCACCGAGGGGACGCGGCTGATCACCTCGAAGCCCACGAAAATCGCCATTATGAAGACGTAAATCCCGAGAATCAGCTCCTGGCTCACTTTGCGGACCCTACGGTGGATGGTTTGAGCGGCGCCATGCCAAGCCGCTTGCGTGTCGGTTCATGCCTTACTTGCCCGTCGGCGGTGACGGTGACGGCATCGATGATGTCGTCGCCGAAATTCAGATTGAGCTCGCCCTTCGGGGCGAGCAAAGTTACGAGAGCGGAGATGTTCTTCGCGTACATCTGACTGGCGTGATAAGCCAGCTCGCTCGAGATGTGGAGCGGCGCGATGATCGTGACGTCCTGTCTCACCACCGTTTCTCCCGGCACGCTGAGCTCGCAGTTGCCTCCCTTTTCCCCGGCGAGGTCGACGATCACGGAACCCGGGCGCATGGCCCTCACCGTTTCCGCACTCACGAGCATTGGCGCCGGCTTCCCCGGGACGAGCGCGGTGGTGATGATCACGTCCGCCTGCAATGCACGGTTGTGGATCAGCTCCTTCTCGCGGCGGATGTGCAGCTCGCTAAGCTCCCTCGCGTAGCCGCCGGCGTCCTGTGCGTCTTCGACGTGGACATCGAGCTCGACGAACGTTGCGCCGAGACTCTGCACCTGCTCCTTGACGACCGGCCGGGTGTCGAATGCCTCGACTACGGCACCGATCCGCCGCGCTGTCGCGATCGCCTGCAGTCCAGCAACTCCAGCGCCGATGACGAGCACACGCGCGGGACGCACCGTTCCCGCCGCTGTCATTAGCATGGGGAAAAACTTTTGAAGAGCGTTGGCCGCGAGGAGGACTGCCTTGTAACCGGCAACAGTGCTTTGTGACGAGAGCGCATCCATCATCTGAGCGCGCGTTGTCCGCGGAACGAGCTCCATGCTGCAGGATATGATCTGGCGCTCGGCCAGCTGCTGAAAGAGCGCCGGATCACCGGAAGGCTGTAGCAAACCGATGAGGACCGTGCCTTCCGTGAGCATGTCCAGTTCGGCCTCGCCACTGGATTCTTCGCGTCCGGGGCGCTGGACCTTCAGAATCATCTGGGCGGTCGAATAGATCTCTCCGGCCGTCTCGACAAGCGCGCAATCGACGGCGCGATACGCGTCGTCGGTAAAACCGGCTCGCAAACCGGCGTCGTGCTCGACCACCACCTGATGACCCGCGCGCGTGAGCTGAGGCACCACTTCCGGCACGAGCGCGACACGTCTTTCACCGCTCGCAATTTCTCGCGGGACGCCGATCAGCATTCCGTAGCGTTATTGGCCGTCATGTATGCGCCATAAGATAAGCGCTCCCGATAGCTCGTGTTTATATTCGCTCAATGCCCCGCCAACTTCATTGGAGAGAGCTGACCGGCGGTATGATTGCCGCGGCCGTGATCGCGGCGCTGACCATCGCCGTTCTGCTGTTCGCGCGCGTGGGTGGGCTTCACGGCAAGAAAGTGACCTTGTACGTCGTGACCGGCGAGGCACCCGGTGTTCTTGCCGGTACCGATGTGTGGCTTGCCGGCAAGAAGGAGGGGGAGGTCAAGGATATCTCCTTCCGTCCCGCCACAGTCCCCGGATCGGAGCGGATTCTGATCAGGACTGAATTCCTGAAAGAAGCACTCCCGAGCGTGCGGCGGGATTCGTACGCACGGATAAAATCCGGCGGCGGGAGTCTGATCGGTGCTCCCGTCCTGTACATATCGTCGGGGACCTTGGCCTCGCCTCCGCTGCGCGATGGCGACACCGTTCATGCGCGGCCACCCGCCGTGCCTCCGGATCTCGCCGAAGATGTGGGGGCTCTCGGCCCCGCGTTCGCCAAGCTCGGCGCACAAACCAGGCAACTCAGCGCGAAGATCACCCGACCTGTCGGCACGATCGGCAGCTACCGCGAGGAGGGACTCCCCGATTTGGCGGATGTGAGCGCCGGCATGTCGAGCCTGAGCGCGAGGGCGACTCGGGGAAACGGCACGATCACCCGGGCGATGCGCGGCGATCTTCAAATGCGGGCTTCGCGTGTTATGGCCGCAGCTGATTCCATTAGGATTCTGATCGCGTCGAACAAAGGAAACATCGGTCGCTTCAGGCGCGACACGACGCTCGTCACCAACGCGAATCGCATCCTCGCGGAGGTCGACACATTGCGGTCTCTGCTCTCGAATCCCGTCGGCGCCATTGCCGCCGCTCATCCGGACAGCGCTCTTACGCGGCAGCTGGATCGCACCCATGTGCTGCTCGCTTCACTCATCAGAGACGTCAAGAGCAATCCGATGCGCTACATCAGATTCTGACTTGACCGCATTTTTCGCCACCGTTAGCTTCGATGTGAATCACGCGCGTTGATGCGCCGCCCTCCTTCTCCCCTCCGCTAGCACCTCAGCAACCGATCCCCACGAATTTTCCGAGCTCCATCGAGCTCGGAGTTTTCAGCAAGCTCCTACCTTTTTTCTCTCCCCCCCAAAGCGTGGATATCGCCGAGTTAAAGCGAAAATCCGTGTCCGAGCTCCAGGAGATGGCCGACGGGCTCAAGATTGACGGCTCCTCGGGTCTCCGGAAGCAGGATCTCATCTTCCAGATCGAGCAGAATCTGCTCGATACCGACATCATGCTGCACGGTGATGGCGTACTGGAGATTCTGCCCGAGGGGTACGGGTTTCTGCGGAGCCAGGACTGGAGCTACCTCCCGGGGCCGGACGACATCTACGTCTCACCGTCGCAGATAAAGCGATTCGGCTTGAGAACGGGAGACGAGGTCCGTGGACAGGTACGGCCGCCCAAGCCGTGGGAACGGTACCTCGCGCTGCTCAAAGTCGAGAGCGTCAACGCGGAAGATCCCGAGAAGGCCAAGGATCGCGTTCCGTTCGACAACCTGCGCCCGCAGTATCCCGATGAGAGACTCCGCCTCGAGACGAAGGACGGCGATCTGAGCATGCGCGTCGTCGACATCATGGCACCGATTGGCAAAGGTCAGCGCGGCATTATCGTGTCGCCCCCGCGCGCGGGAAAGACAATCCTGCTTCACAAGATGGCTAACGCGATCGCCGAGAATCATCCGGAGGTCACGATCATCGTGCTGCTGATCGACGAGCGCCCCGAGGAAGTGACCGAAATGATCGCAAGCACAACGCGCGCGGAGGTCGTGAGCTCGACGTTCGACGAGGGCGCCGCGCGTCACGTTCAGGTGTCGGACATGGTTCTGGAAAAGGCGAAGCGGCTGGTCGAGCACGGCAAGGACGTGGTGATTCTGCTGGACTCGCTCACACGATTCGCACGCGCGCACAACACGGTCGCGCCGCAGTCTGGAAAGATTCTCTCCGGCGGTGTCGACGCCAGTGCGCTCCACAAGCCCAAACGGTTCTTCGGCTCAGCGCGCAACATCGAGGGGGGTGGCTCACTCACGATCGTCGCGACGGCGTTGACCGAAACCGGCTCGCGCATGGACGATGTGATTTTCGAGGAGTTCAAGGGCACCGGGAACATGGAGCTCGTGCTCGATCGCAAGATCGCCGACCGGCGCATTTATCCGGCAATCGACATCTTCAGATCAGGCACCAGAAAGGAGGAGCTGCTCCTCAGCCAGGCGGAAATCAACCGCGTGATCCTGCTTCGTCAATTCCTTGCCGACATGCCGGAAGCCGAGGCGATCGAGTTCCTTCTCCGCCAGATGGCGAAGTCGAAAAACAACAAGGAATTCTTCACCCAGATGGCGCAGGGTTAGACCCGGGTGAACGCCGCCCTCGCTCGTTTTCTCGCGGTGGATTACGGCCGCAAGCGAATCGGCCTCGCAATCAGCGACCCTCTCGGGATGATCGCCTCCCCGGCGGGGTTCATAGAGCGGCGAGAAGGCAAAAGACCCCCCATCACAAAAATTGTCGCGAGAGCCACCGAGCTTGATGCTCAGGGGTACTTAATAGGGCTTCCGCTCGACGGAGAGGGCAATGAGACGGCATGGACGGCGGAAGTGCGCGCTTTGGGGGCAGAAATCGCGAAACGTACTGGCATGCCCGTTCGTTTCTTAGATGAACGGTTCACCACGGCGGTAGCCTTGCGCACAGTCAAAGAAATGGGAGAATCCACCCGCGGCAGGAAGGGCGATGTAGACTCGCTCGCGGCCACGATTCTGCTACAACGAGCCCTTAATGTTCCGAGCTGATCGGCGCTCCGCGCTCGTCGCGGCGTGCATGTTTGCGCTTGCGTGCGCGGGTCAACCGCACGGAGCGGCGACGCGCGTGATCATTCCCCGCGGCGCCAGCTTCGCACAGGCGGCAGACTCTCTCGCGCGGACCGGGCTCGTTGGTTCGCCGAGGATGTTCCGACTCTACGGTCGACTCACCGGCGGAGATCGCAACATCAAGCCCGGTACATATCTCCTGAAGCATGGTACGCCCTGGAAAGACATCGTCAGCGCGCTCAATGGCGGACACGGGCTCGTCAACACGATCACGATCCCCGAGGGTTACAGCCTCTCGCAGATCACGCCGCTTCTGGCACGAACGCTCAAAGTGCCGGCTGATTCGGTGGAAGCTGCCGTTCGCGACACCGCACTGCTGGCAAGACTCGACATCCCGAATAAGACTGTCGAAGGCTACGTCTTTCCAGATACGTATGCGTTCCCACTCGGAACCACGGCGCGGCAGGCTGTGCGCGAGATGGTCTATGCATTCGAGCGCCGCTGGAGACCCGATTGGGACTCGAGCCTGGTGGAACTCAAGATCAATCGCAACGATCTTGTGACGATGGCATCCATCGTCGAAAGAGAAGCCCGGCTGCCCGAAGAGCGCCCCGTCATCGCGGCGGTCTACTACAATCGTCTGCGCAGGGGAATGCTGCTACAGGCGGATCCAACGATTCAATACGCGCTCGGTCATCACGTCGGACGGGTGCTATACAAAGATCTCGCCATCGAGTCGCCGTACAACACCTACATACACAAAGGCCTTCCCCCGGGACCCGTGGCGTCCCCGGGCGTGGCGAGCCTTGCAGCCGCGGCGAATCCGGCGAATGTCCCGTATCTGTACTTCGTCGCGAGCAAGGATGGCCACCACGAATTCCGTATGACGCTCGACGAGCACACGACAGCCATCAGGCAGATACGCGCCACGATGCCGGTCAAGAAGCCGGCACCTCGGATGCTGGCCATGGCCTCGACACCCGGCCGGAGCGAAGCCAGTCGACCGACGAGGATCTCTTCGCGTGCCCCGAGCAAGACTGCGGTGAAAACGGCGAGCAAGTCGATCTCCAAACCCGCCAAATCGACACCGAAGAAGTCTACCAGCCACACATCGAGCACGAAAAAGCGCGCTTCCAGCAGGACGACGGTCACAAGCAGATAGCGCGATATGCTCGACCCGAAGATCCTGCGTCTGGTCGCCATTACGGATGACGCCGAGGATCGGCGAGCAACGCTGACTGACAGGGTCGCGGCGGCAGTTCGAGGCGGGGCAACGAGCGTCCAGGTGAGGCTCAAGGCCGCGACGCCACGGGAAGTGGTCGAGATAACGCGATCGATCATGAGCAGAGTATCAGTGCCGGTCATCGTCAACGACCGCGCCGACATCGCCCTCGCTGCTGGTGCAGCCGGCGTTCACGTGGGCGAAGCGGATCTTCCCGTAGCGGCGATTCGCAGATTTGCGCCGGCGAATTTCATAATCGGAGCATCACTCGGAAGCGACGCCGAGCTGCCGAACGCGAAGGATGCCGATTACGTCGGCATCGGCCCTGTCTACGGCTCGGACTCGAAGAGCGACGCCGGCTCGGCGATTGGCGTCGCGGGATTCAAGCGACTCGCGGCGCTGGTGGAACACCCCGCGCTGGCGGTGGGCGGGATAACCGCCGACCGCGCGCTTCAGATCACAGTCGCCGGAGCGGCAGGAGTCGCTGTCATCAACGCGATATTCAAGGCTGACGATCCGGAGAGTGCGACCCGAGCGATCGCGGCTGCCATCGGAAAGTGATGTCGGGCGCGCGCTGACTCTCTCCGTGCCGCCTGTTCACGTGCTTCGTCCGCGGCATGTTCGCCTCTCGCATTGCGTTCTCGATTCTCGCCCGGACGGGTGAACTGAGAAACAGATCGACCAGCTCGGGATCGAACTGTGTTCCCTTTCCTTCGCCGATCGCGCCGATGGCTTCCTTGAAACTGCGAGCGTGGCTATAGCGGCGGCGGTGCGTGATCGCGTCGAAGCTGTCCGCAATCGAGACGACGCGGGCAGTTAGCGGAATTCTCTTGCCCTTGATTCCGCGCGGATACCCGGTTCCGTCCCAGCGCTCGTGGTGCGCAAGAACTCCCTTCGGCAAGTCGGGATAGAACGGACTGAGCGGCGCGAGCACCTCGGCGCCACGCTGAGGGTGCGTCATCACGGCTCTTCGCTCTTCCGGGGTGAGCTTGCGAGGGTCGTGAAAAATGTCGGTCAAGGCTCCGTGCAGCTTGCCGATATCGTGAAAAAGGGCCACCCGCTCGACGCTGTGGAGGGTCCGCTCCTCGAGATCGGCTGCTTCGCCAAGAATGGCCGCGTACGTCGCGACGCGGCGGACGTGGGCGCCGGTATCGGCGTCATTGGCATCGATCGCATTGAGCAGCGTCTCCAGCGTAGCCGCGCTCAAGCGTTCGGCCATGGTGCGCATCCTGCGCTCGCGGAAGAGCAGCCCGGTCGCCGCCGCGCCAGCCGAGAGTTTTAGGATGTCCCTCATGTTAAATCCTTGCGCAAGAACCACACGAGTTCGTGGTTTCCTAGTCTGATAGCAACAACTGTCCTAAGCATGCACAAAACCAAAACAGGGAGCTATAGGCTTTGTAGCTACTAAGAGAAACTAGCGGCTCCTTGCTTCGGTACTCGCGTGACTCTTGAACCGGCGACACCCGCCAGAATTACATTCACGCATGACTGTTGCGCGCGTGAATGCTAAAGGTGCACGGCGGTGGATGAGCGGGCATCCATGGATCTATCGCACGGACGTGACGGAGCGGCCAATGATGGACGCCGGTGCGGTTCTCGTTCACGACAGTCGCGGCAAGCCAATCGGGTGGGCGCTCTGGAGTCCGCTCTCGGAGATCTCGCTGCGGCTGCTCGATCGCAATCCCGACGCGGTGATCGACCAGGGGTGGTGGGACGAGCGAATCGCATCCGCAATCGCGCGACGGGTGCCTCTCGAAGATCACACCAACGCGATCCGCCTGGTGCACGGCGAGGCCGATGGATGTCCGTCGCTCGTCTGCGACCGCTACGACGAGTGGCTCGTTGTGCAGTTCATGAGTGCCGGGCTCGAGCAGTTCAGAGAGGAGATACTCGCGTCGCTGCGCTCGCTGGAAGAGCCTTCGGGCATCCTGGCGCGCAACGATGTGCCGCTGCGCGCGAAAGAAGGACTGCCGCGAGAGACGGCTGTTCTGCACGGTGACGTCCCTCGCGAAATCGAGGTGCATGAGTACGGCGTCAAATTCCTGGCCGCCCCCTGGACCGGACAGAAAACGGGCGCGTTCCTCGACCAGAGAGAAAACAGACATTTCGTCGGGACGGTGGCGCGAGGAAGGGCACTCGACTGTTTCAGCTACCACGGATCGTTTGCGCTGCATCTGGCGAAGAAAGCAACGCACGTAACGGCGCTCGATTCCTCAGGTCCTGCTCTTGTCAGAGCCGCCGAGAACGCGGCGCGCAATTCGCTCGACAACATCTCATTCGTCGAGGCGAACGCGTTCGATTATCTGCGCGAGAAGGAGCGCGAAGGGATCACTTTCGACACGATCGTTCTCGATCCACCGGCTTTCGCCAAGACCCGGGCCGCGCTGCCGGGAGCGATACGCGGTTACAAGGATATCAATCTTCGCGCGATCCGTTTGTTGGCTCCAGGCGGGCTGCTGTATACCGCGAGCTGCAGCTTTCATCTGACCCGGCCTCTTTTTCAGGAGATGCTGCAGGATGCGGCCGCGGACAGCGGTAGGCGTGTGGCAATCCGGGCGCTCACGGGGCAGCCGCTCGATCATCCCGAGGTGCTCTCGATCCCGGAGACAGGATACATCAAGGGGGCGCTGCTCGAGGTGATGGATTAAGGGAGACTCGTGTGCGCATAGGCAACAAAGAGGAACTGAGCTGCAAACGGCACTGCAAACTGAATAGGCGGGAGGTCCCCAGTGGCGGAGATGCCAGTTGCATTTCTGCCTGCAGCCGATGATCACCCACGCTGGCATGAGGGGCAGAAGTACGTGGAGCGTCCCGCCTGAATAATTCGCTTGATCGTTCCACCACAGCGCCGGCATAACATTCCCTCACTATCGTAGACTGCGAACCGGCCGGCCTCCCGTTGGTCGGTGTATCGACCGGGTAGCCGCTTCTCCGGACTCAGCACGAGGCGAATCGCATCAACGAGCCTCTCCAGTTTTGCCCGACTTACTTTGGACGCTGATTTGCGCGGATTCAGCTCGGCCTCCCACAACGCTTCAGCCGCGTAGATGTTGCCCAGCCCGGCGACTACTGATTGATCCATGAGGGCGGGTTTGATGGCGATCTTCTTTCGCTTGAGCGCTGCTTGCAGATAATCCGCATCGAGCGAGGGGTCGCTGGCCTCCCGACCAAGTTTCGGCAGGGATGACGTGCCGTTCTTGTCGAGTGTGATCGAGGACAGCGCGCGACGATCAATCAGCGAGATGCGAGTCTCGTCGACGAGTTCGATGACGGCGCGCGCGAAGCGGTCCAGCGGGTCCGCGGTTGTGCCGACTTCCCAATCGCCGTTCATTCGGAAGTGCACTATGAGGGTGTCGCCGCTGTCCAGACGGAGGAGCTGGTGCTTCCCCCGTCGCTCGATGCTCTCGATCCGCTTCCCCTTCGCGGCGCGGGATTTCGCCGGTGACAACTTGCGCTTGAGGGCCGGATGGATCGCCCTCACTGAGGCGATCGTTTTTCCGAGGGCCGCGCGCGTGAGCTGCTGTGCCGCCTTCTCAACCTCAGGAAGTTCCGGCATTCAACCCGCGGTGGGCATACTAAGCTAGCATCCTTCCGATGGGGATCCTGAATGTGTCATCGTGGTCCTTGAGTGCATCCAACAGCTCTACCCCGGTGAACTTTCGCGGAAAACGCGGTACGATAAGCCGCTCGAAGCCGACCTCCAATTTGATCATTTGCTTCGCTGACATGTTCAGGCGAAGGCCCCACATGTCGCCTACGACACGGAACGACTCGACACCGTTCTCCTCCGCCTTTTGCATCGCGGTCGCGAAAAAGCGACACTGAGCCGCCGGAGTTTTCTGGTGTTCGCTCACGATGAAGCGGCCAGCCTTGATTTCCGAGTCCAATGAAGAGCGCCTTCGCTTTATCGCCTTCAGGACAACCCGTTGGACGCGTGACGGAGCGACGAGGAAGCAGACACTTTTCTTGCGCAGGCCTTCGAGCAGAAACGGAACCACGAGATCGAGCCGGCCGGCATCGCTTCCGTAGATGCCACACAGGTGATTCCCGTGGATAGCAGAAACCGGTTCGTCTCTCGAGTCTTGCACTTTCATTGAAGCCCCGTTCCCGTTCGTCGGGAGTCGCGCAGCAGCGGGCTGTTCCATGAAAGCCAACAGATCTGCGCGACGAAATCGGCGCTCGCGGCGCAGGCCGATGCGGAGGCAAGGCAAAACTCCGGCATTCGTCCACCGGCGGAGTGATGTCTCGCTCACGTTTAGAAGCTGAGCGGCTTCGTTGATATCGAGTAGCTCGACGGTGTCACTCAATCAAGATCATCCAGGAGGTGAGGCTGTGCTTGATAATGCCAGAGCCGCGCCACCTGCGGCTCGGGTTGACAATTTACGCGAGTGCTCTCTCGAGAGGATAGCGAAAGATGTCGCGGTGTCCCTTCAGAGCATTCAGCAGCTCGACTCCGGAAAATTTCCGCGCGTCATAGATGCATATCGTCACTACCGGATAATTTCGAGCGATGAGCCGGTCGTAATCGGCCTCGTACCCGACCAACGATTCCTCGCTCGTTTTCGAGCGCATGTTCCACATATCACCGATCACGCGAAAGGACTGGGTACCCTCGGCGACTTTTTCGTCGAGAAGCGTGCGATAGTATTTGATCTGCGCCCGCGATCCGGCGTGATATTCTGCCTGAAGCAGATACCCCGCGTCGATGTCGGCCTGAAGAGACGGGCGCCTTTTGTTCAGCTGCTTGAAAATCTCGTTGCGGACGCGCGGCTGACCTACGAGGAAGCAGACGCTCCCCTCATTGAGGCCGTCAAGGAGGAAGGGAACGGCGAGCGTGAGGCGGCCGAGATCGGTGTCGTATATCCCGCAGAGATGACCGCCGTGAGTAACAGTCACTGGTCCCTCTGACAGATCGGCGACCTTGCCCGCGTCATTCGCCGTGACGGATTCAAGGCTGGCACCGACGACGTGCGCGAAGCGCGCTGCCATCTCCGATGTCTGGCCCTCGAGGAATCCAAGAAGATCCTCGCGCCGGAACCTTCGCTCCCGCCGCTGTCCTACGCGGAGACAGGCGAGGCGTCCGGAGTTCGTCCATCGTCTCAGCGAAGCCTCGCTGACGTTCAGAAGCGCAGCTGCCTGGCCGATATCGAGCAGCTCGTTGGGATCAGCTATCTCCTGAGGCCTCAGGGGTTTACCCAATAGGCACCCCGCTCCGGTCGTGGTAACCTCCCTGCCCGACGCCCCGAGTGGCTGAACCTCTAGCGTCAGCGGTGATCCAGGCGTTGCCTAGCAAAGTACAGCAAAGTATAATAAAGGCAAGGTTAATAACAGTCATTTTCAAATGTACTAATGAAAGGGGCAGTACGGGGTGCGCAGTAGGCCCGTTGCGGTACGCAAGCGTCCCGGTGGAGCTGTGAGTGCCGTGTGTTTCCCCACTATGGAAAAGTCAATTGCGGGTACTAATGCTGGAAAACAGCGAGGCCGACGCCGAGCTGATTAAGCACGAGTTGAGCCGCGCAGGTCTGGCGCCGGTAACCAAGCGCGTCGACTCCGAGGAGGCATTCGCTTCCGCTGTTCGTGAATTCGCTCCAGAATTGGTTCTCTCCGACCACTCCTTCGCGCAATTCGACGCGCGTGCCGCCGTCCGCGTTCTGCGCAAGCTCCGGCCCGCGACACCCTTCATCGTCGTCAGTGGTTCACACAACGGCGAGAAAACAGTCGCGTGGGTTCGCGCCGGAGTAGAGGATGTCATCCTCAAGGCTAATCTCAGTCGCCTCCCCGCCTCCATCTCACATGCTGTTGCGATCCGTCGCCCGCTGCACAAGTTGACTCCCCGCCAGATCGAGGTGCTGCGCATGGTCGCTGACGGACACCGGACGCGCGAGATAGCTTCCAGGCTGAAGCTCAGCGTCAAGACCGTCGAGAGTCACCGCGGCGAGGTGATGAAGCGTCTCGAGATGCACGACGTCGTCAGCCTCGTTCGGTACGCCCTCCGCGTCGGGCTGATATCGACGGACTAGAGCGAGAGCATCGGCGGGGCGATCGTCCGGAGATCACCTCCGTCCAACAGTTGAGCTCGGCGAATCAACACTTGCGGCTTGGGTCTGGTCATCTACTTTAAACACCTGGCTCAGCACGTATCCTCTCCCCGACGCCATGACCCAACACAGTCCTCGCTCTCTCAAGTACGAGTACCAGCTTTACGTAGAGAACGAGATTGAGAATTACAAAGAGTCGGTGTCTCGCTCCGCCATTCTGAAGATTGGCGACGAAGCCGCCGCCGCTCTGCGCGCCGGCGAGCAGTTCGCGATGGACGAAATCCTCCTCTGGGCAGAAGTCGATCGCATAATCCGGAAGCGCATTCGCATTCCGGCGTACGACACCTGGCGGAAAAAACGCATCAAGCTCCTCGAGGAATACCGTCGCCCCGAGCATTGGGGGATTCCAGCCGACGGAATGCTTGCTCGCGAGATTCACCCTCCAGCTGAATCGAAAGTCCTCGTCGCGGGTGGCGAGATAGATCGCACAGCACTCTATCTCGCCGCGAACGGCTGCGATGTCACTGCGGTCGACCGCGAAGTGATCCCGCTCGAGCGCGTGATGAATGCCGCCCACGCTGCCGGCCTCGGCGACAGGATCCAGAGTTATGTCGCCGACATCAGCGATTGGTCACCCGATGTGCCACTCGGCGCCCTAGTCTGCACGCCGGACGCATTCGTCGGACTATCTCTCGAAGAGCGCGGTCGAGCGTTCGAGCTTCTTCAGAGCGCAACGCGGGACGGCGGCGTTCATCTGGTCGGAACGATAGTCCGGGGTCAGCGCGGTGTCTCGGTCGCGGAGTTGCGCCGCCAGTACAAGGGCTGGTCGATCTCAGTCGAGGACGATTCGAGTTCCTCCAAGAGCTTCGTCGCGCGAAAAATCGCTAGCTGACCCGAGTGTCATAAGGACACGGGTGTCCTCAGGCAGCGTGTCATTTCGCGACAGTTCCCTCCTCTCAAGTCTACCTCCCACTTGGAAGTCCTTGACTGGCAATCACTTGCGCCCGACGGCCTACTTGGCATGTCCGGTGCTTTCGATAGGGCCGAACAACAAGCAACACCCAATCAAAGTGAGAGCAGAATGAAGAAGGATCGTAAGGAAATAGCGTCATCGGAGCCCATCGGCATCGTCATCTCCCGGGGAGACAAGACTGAGCCCACTCCGGTTTTCTCCGCCTATGTATGGGGCCCGGTTCCGGACGCAGCTCAGGATTCGACGACACGCGCCGCCTAAGTTTGCCGGTACTACGCCTAAGTTTGCCGATACTATAAGGAAGGCCCCAACGGCCCCGCTATCTTCGCGGGGCTTTTTTGCATCCAAAACCAAAATCAACTTACGACTACCGGCCAAGGGCTTTGGGCGTGTCAGTTGGTGGCTGCGGGCTAGTTCTCTATTCACGCGTCCGCAAGATGATGCGGAAGGATCACGCGCCCGCCGCCGGCACCTGTGCTTCTGACGGCCCCTAGCCTGTAGTCGTCAGTTGATGTTCCCAGAACATCGCCCACCAACCTGCCTAAAGCAGGTACGCGCCTTGCCCGAATCCTCCTCGTGGAACAGTCAGCTCCCAACTGGGAGGGCGAGCGTCACGCGCTCCTGTCGCAGCGCATCTCCGACATTGGTCTCGAGATCCGCGGAACGCTGCTCGAGAAGCTGGTCAGCCAGCTCTATGAGGAGCTCTCGGCAAAGGGTCTCGATTTCCGGCCGCCGGTCTATCTGAGCGACCAATGGGGGTGTCCGGACGGAACGCCTCTGATCGGCGTTCCATTCTATCTGGCCGACGCCAGACTCTCCAGGATCGAGGAGGATTACTCATCGGCCGTCGAGAACGCCGAGGAATCGATGCGTTATTTGCGACACGAGGCGGGACATGCGTTCAACTACGCGTATCGTCTATACGACCGACCCGACTGGCGAAAGATGTTCGGACCGTACTCGCGCCCATATCGTGAACGGTACCGCGCCGATCCATTTTCTCACGAGTTCGTCCGACACATCCACGGCTGGTATGCGCAGAAGCATCCCGACGAGGATTTTTCGGAGACATTCGCGGTATGGCTCACACCGGGTCTCGATTGGCGTCGCGCGTACGAGGGATGGGGGGCGCTCGCAAAGCTGGAGTACGTGGACAGAGTGCTGAAGGAGATTGCGCACCAGATTCCCGACGTTCCGGAGCCATCCGATGATGATCTGCCCGTGACGGCGATGCAGTACACGGTCGCCGAGCATTATAAGGAAAATGAGGAGAGTATTCCTATCCGCGATCAGCGGATCTTCGACGGGGACCTGAGCACGATCTTCGTGACCGTCGAGCATGCTCCCGGCGCCGCGTCAGCGGCCGACTTCATATCCCGGCACCAGCGTGAGATCATCACTCGTATATCGTACTGGACAGGGGAGAACGCGTCGGTGGTGCGCCAGTTCGTGGATTTTCTCGCCGAGCGTGCGGGTGTGCTCGGTCTCAGGCTGGGTGGGCTGGAGGCCGCGACCCTGATCGAGCTCACGGCGTTCGGAACCGCGGTGATGATGAACTACCGTCACACCAACGCGATTGACGGAACCGAATCCGCAGGGGATTCGTGAAGATCACTGTTCTTCACAGCAAGGATGCTCTCGACCCGCCGGTTGACCCTCTGCTCGGCCAGCTCGATGCCGCGCTCGCGGAAAATGGACACACTACGCGGAGGTTGGCAGTCGATGATACGGTGCAACCGCTTATCGACGAGCTGACAAAGGAGCAGCCCGAGCTGGTGTTCAATCTTGCCGAGTCATTCAGGGGCAAGAGCGCGCTCGAGTCGAACGTTGCCGCGTTGCTCAATCTTCTCGACCTGCGTTACACCGGCTCCAGTCCCGCCGGCCTCATCCTCGCCGGCGACAAGACACTGACGAAGAAAGTGCTGGCGTTTCACGGGATTCTTAGCGCCAAGTTCGCGACGATGTACCGCGGGCAATCCGACTGGGTGGGCGACATCAAGTTCCCTCTTCTCGTAAAACCGCCCCAGGAAGATGCGTCCCTCGGCATCACGCAGAACTCCATCGTGAACGATGTGAAAGAGCTGCTCGATGTAATCAGCAGCACACAGCAGGAGTATCAGTCACCGGTTCTGGTCGAGGAGTTCATCGACGGCCGGGAATTTTACGTTGGCGTCATCGGTAACAGCAAAGTAGAAGCACTCCCGATAATAGAGCTCGACTTCTCGAAGTTTCCGGCCGGACTTCCGAAGATCGCCAGCTGGGAAGCCAAGTGGGGCGACGACGGTGACGAGAAAGGGGCGGAGTTCGAAGGGACGAAGTCGATTTTCCCGACCGATCTGTCGGAGGAGCTGACGAACAAGATCCAGCAAGTCGCGATCGATTCTTTCCAGGCGCTTCGCCTGCGGGATTACGCACGTATCGATGTGCGCGTCACGGTCGAGGAAGAGGTTTACGTGATCGAGGCGAATCCGAACTGCTACCTCGAGCAGAACAGCGAGTTCGCGCGGTCGGCCCAGAAGGCCGGGCTGGAATATCCAGCACTGATCTCCCGAATCGTTGAATTGGCGAGTGCGCGTTACTCGAGGTGATCGACTTACCGCGGAAAAGCCGGCTCGCGCCGGCTTTTCCGTTTTCTATGTTTCGAAGCGAGCTACCTGCGCTTGCGCGCGGCCTTGCGTGCCGCCTTGTTCCGCGCGCGTGTGCGCGCGCCCTTGCGCGCCGATGCGCTGCGGGCCGCCTTGCTTCCTCTGCGAGGGGCCTTCTTCTTCGCTGCTGCCATGTTGTCTCTCCACGATGAAGTAGAACTCTCACCAACTCCCAGGTGGAGCCGGCGAGTCCTGCACCGCGTCCTGACCGGCACGCGAGCCGCCAATCGAACTGACGGCGTCGACGAGCTCGCATCTCTGCTCGTAAGTCGTCGCGAATATAGAATGCAAGAGATGTGCGTGCAATGCTTTTTGCAGTCGATTCTTCCGACGTGGTGATCACTTCCAAAAATGCTTCGCAACAGTCAGGTTAAAACTCCTCGCGCAAAAACTTTTCTCGTTTCTCAACGGAGTAACAGCAAGTGAAAGCGCTGGTAAAGGAATCAGCGGCACCCGGTTTCAAACTGAAGGATGTCGAGGAGCCCAGAATCCGTGAGGACGAAGTTCTCATTCGTGTGAAGCGCGCGGGAGTGTGCGGCACCGATGTCCACATTTACGACTGGGACGCGTGGGCGAAGGGGCGATGCAAGCCGCCGTTCGTCGTCGGGCACGAGTTCGCTGGCGACGTGGTTCAGGTCGGCCGCCTCGTCACCGATGTGAAAGAAGGAGACCGCGTTACGGCCGAGGGGCACATCGTCGACGGTCGCTGCCTGCTTTGCCGAACGGGGAACGCGCACGTCTGTCCCTTCACCAAAATCATAGGCGTCGATCGCAACGGTTGTTTCGCCGATTATATCTCGATGCCGGCGACGAACGTGTGGCACCTGGCCGACGAAATCTCCTACGATGTCGGCGGAATCCACGACCCGATGGGAAATGCATTTCATACCGTGCTGACAGCGGGGATTCCCGGCGCGGTTGTGCTCATCACCGGTTGCGGCCCGATCGGAATTTTCGCAGTCGGGATTTGCAGGGCGGCGGGGGCAGCGCGAATCATCGCGACCGATATCAACGACACGAGGCTGGCGCTGGCAAAGAGCATGGGGGCCAACGACGCTGTGCATCCGGATGAGGTCGAGAGAATAGTGAAGGGGGCGACCGATGGGCTCGGGGCCGATGTCGTGCTCGAGATGTCGGGTGTGCCGGCCGCGATTCACCAGGCCTTTGCTCTCGTGCGCGTCGGCGGACGCGTGCAGATGCTGGGGATTCCGTCGAAGAAGGTGGACTTCGACCTGGCGACGGAAGTCATCTTCAAGGGACTCACCATCTACGGAGTAGTCGGCCGCCGCATGTACGAGACGTGGCACCAGATGACGCGTTTTCTGCGGTCGGGGGAGTTCGATCCGACGCCCGTCATCACGCACCGGTTTCCCCTCAGCGAGGCGGATGCGGCGATTACCGCGATCAAATCCGGCGAGGCCGGCAAAGTGATTTTCGAGATCGCCTGAACCTATTGAATCACCGAGAGGCTCAAGTGGCGCTGAACAAGAACTTCGATTCCGAGCTCCAGGCCGCCATCGAGAAGCTCAGGCAGGATCGCGTTTACAAACGCCTCAACTACCTGGCATCACCGCAGGGTGCGCGCGTTCAGATGGAAGGACGCGGAGAGGTAGTGATCCTTTCGTCGAACAACTACCTCGGCCTGTGCGATGATCCGGCGGTGGTGGCGGCGGGAATCGATGGCCTAGAAAAATTTGGCGCCGGCACGGGAAGCGTCCGATTCATTTGCGGCACATTCACGATTCACCGCGATCTGGAGCGGGCGATCGCCGATTTCGTGGGTACGGAGGCGTCACTCAGCTACGTCTCGGCCTGGAACGCCAACGAGGGTCTTACGGCGACAATCGTCGAGCAGAATGACTTCGTCGTGTCGGACGCGCTCAACCATGCCTCGATCATTGATTCCATCAGGCTCGCGAAGGCGATCACGAAGTGCACGACGGCGGTGTACCAGCACTCCGATCTCGACGATCTGAGATCGAAGCTCGAGAGCGCGAAGAGCGCCCGTCGGCGCATCATCTGGACCGACGGAGTGTTCTCGATGGAAGGGAGCATCTGCAAGCTTCCCGAGATCCTGGAGCTGGCGAAGGACTACGATGCGATTGTGGCCGTGGATGACTCACACGGAACCGGCGTTCTAGGAGCGAACGGGCGCGGTACGGCTGAGCATTTCGGAGTTCTGGGCGAGGTCGACATCATCACCTCGACGCTGGGGAAGGCGCTCGGCGGCGCGGCAGGCGGATTCGTAGCGGGTCCGGCGTCGCTCTGTGATCTTCTCACTCAGCGGTCACGACCGCAGCTGTTCTCGAATGCTCTGCCCCCTACCGTGGCGGCCAGCGCGCTCGGAGCCATCATGCAACTGGAGCACCACCCCGAGCTGGTGAAGAAGCTGCACGACAACACGCGCTACTTCCGCAGCGCGATCTCCGAGGCCGGGTTCAAACCATTGCCTGGAGAGACCCCGATCGTCCCTATAATCGTCGGGGAGACGGCGACAGCCATCCAAATGAGTGACATGTTGCTGGATGAAGGCGTCTTTGTGACAGGGTTCGGCTTTCCGGTCGTTCCTCAGGGGCAGGCGCGTGTGCGTTGTCAGCTCAGCGCTGCCCATTCACGCGACGATTTGGACCAGGCCATCTCGGCCTTCAAGACCGTCGGGACGAAGCTAGGCATAATCTAGAGGACGCCTTAATGCAGAAGCTCAGAGCAGTCGCTGTGGCAGCAGTCGCAACGATCGTCGTTTCCGCGAGCGCGCACGCGCAGGAGATGAAGAACTTCGACAACTCGTGGTTCTGGGGATTCAAGTCGGGGATCAACAGCTTCGCGGTGCCAGGCCATGGCAACACGTCGACGGTAGATCTCGGTATCGACTGGGTCATCACGAGGACGAGGGGCGGCCTTTATGTATCAGCCAACCAATCCGTCTTCGAGCGCGACCTCGAGTTCCTGGACCCGACATCGAATACGGGACAGCGGACAATTCGAGTGAACGACATGCGCCGCATAACCGTCGCGGGATTGGCATTCCCCAAGCACTTTGGCGGAATCACTCCTTACGCCGGTCTCGGATTTATGATCGCGGTACTCGGCGATGCACGGATCTTCGTTGACAGCGCGAACACCTTCCCGACCAATTCATTCCTCGATGAGGTCGAGAGAGAGCGCAGCCGTAGCACGGCGATGGCAATGGCGGGCGTTCAGATTCAGACCAAGCGCGCGGCGATCTTCGGCCAGGAAACACTAATCCCCAGCAATAACTCGTTCCTGTTCAGGAGCGTGCTCAACTTCTTCGAATTCGGAATCCGCATCAATTTCGGCAGCTCCATCGACCAGGATTAGCAGCTTTTGGCGCACCTGGCGATCGGACGAACGGCCCCCTCGGGGGCCGTTCTTTTTTACTACCTCGGGGTCAGGATGGGACGCCCACCAGCAACTTCAATACTGAAGCGGGGAGCCAACTGCTAACTACGCTCATAGCTGTTTAGCTTTCCGGTGGCGCGCTACGCCGAAACTTTTCCCTTTGATACGAACCGATTGCCTCTCACGATCCAACGAAGGGGCCAGTCGGCGGAGCGCGTGATGCCGATGCGGGTTGTGACTTCGACATCGTCGGCGCCGACGCGCTCTCCTTCGCGGATCACGAGTGGCTTCCGGTGCAGACCATTTCCGTTCATCGCGCCGGTGATGCCGAGAGCGGTGCAGAGCTTTCCCGGCCCGTTGGTGAGATCGGCAGTGTGGGTGATGCGCGGGCGGCGCTTGTGCATCATGGCGATTCCATCGAGCGGCTCCAGCGCGCGAACCAGCACCGCGCTGGGCAATCCCTCCGAGCGGGTGACGGCGTTGAAGCACCAGTACATCCCGTAGATGAAATAGACGTACGCGATGCCCGGCGATCCGTAGAGGTGCTCCGTCCGCGCCGTTCGTCCGACCGCAGCGTGGCAGGCCAGGTCATGCTCGCCGAGGTATGCTTCGGTTTCGACGATGATTCCGCTGGCGATCCCGTCGTCCGTCTCGCACTCGAGGACGGTGCCGAGCATCTCTCGCGCGACCGTCTCGGTCTCGCGCTCGTAGAAGCTGGATGGGAGAATGCGGCCCCGGTGGAACTGCGAACGGGGCCTCGAGCCAAGAAGACCCGCCGTCGAATCTTCCGTGCCCGAGGTTTTTTGCCTGCTCACACTATTCGCTAGCCGTCCTGCTGCGGCTCTTGCGAGGGGCGCGACGCGGAGATGGCTTCTCCGCATCTTCGTCCGATGCCGCGGCGGACTTTCGCGGACGACGAGGCTTCTTGTCATCGCCGGTTACACGCTTCCGTGCGCCGCGCGGCTTCAGCTCGCTGTCCGAGAGCGCATCCTCTCCGGTGAGAGGAAGGTCAGGAATTGATTCGGTGAAGACCGGCTCTGGAGCAGGCCTCGAGGTTTCGACCACGCCGACAGAAAGCAGATCGGGCGGCACGATACCCACGCGCGCACCGATCGGTCCCCGTCCGCGTCCGCGAGCCGGGCCACCAGCGCGTGCACCCATGCCGGTTGGAGCCGAGGGCGTCACAGGAGCGATCGGTTTCGGTGGTTCCGCGGCCGCGAGTTGTTCGCTGACCGGAGTCGAAGGAGCTGCCGGAGCGACTTCGTAGTCGCTGCCGCGCCGACGGAGATCGATGATGTCGGCGTCGTGAGCATCCTGGAGAATGCGAGTGAAGTTCCGCTCGCTAAGGCTCTCACTGTCCCGTCCTAGCAGCTCGCGCGCGGTGGCACGTACCTGGCTCGCGCGAACGGGTGCGTCGCCGTTGACCCCAACCGACCGGCGAACGAGGTCGAACGCCTCCTCGCGCCGGAGACGAAGTCCGCTCGAACCAATGCCATCACCGGCAGCAGGAGGCACATCAACTCGAGCGGTCTCGGGCTGCGCGAGCGGCGGAAACTCCGGTTCCGAGGGGGAAATCTGGGGTGCCGCTGTGGTGGCGGCACGCTGTCCACGCACTTCGCGGTCGCGACCCCGACCTCCTCTCCGCCCGCGACGCGAGCGATCAACGGGCTCACCTTCGGCGGCGGCCAGCCGCGGAACCTGAGGCTCCGCTTTCTCCTGGCCGGCCGGCAACGTGCGCGTGGCGCCGGGAGGACCGACTTCGAGCTGACCGTTCTCGAGCTTGGTCAGCGTCAACAGCCCACGGTGGGCAGCCTCGGTTACGAAGCGCGAGAATTTCGACATGCCGAGGTTCTTCTCGTCGAATGAGCTGTCGATTTGCTGCATCACCTGCTTGAGGCGGTCGGCGCGCATCACGTCGCCATTCCGCTTCATGCGAGTGATTGCTTCCGTGACCAGCTCCCACGGATCCTTCTTTACGACTTCCTCCTCGCCGCTCTTCACCAGGCCGGCGAGCGCATTGTAGCTGTAGTACTCATCACAGTTCATGACGAGGAGGTCGCTCGAGGATTCGCGGATGCCTACTCCGATGACGTACTTGCCGTACTCCTTGAGCTTGGTGACGAGGCTGGCGAAATCGGAATCGCCTGAGAGGAGAATGAAGATGCCGATCTCGGGCCGGGTGAAAACCAGCTCCATTGCATCGACGGCGAGGCGAATGTCAGTGGCGTTCTTTTTTGCGGAGCCATAAGCCGTCGCCATGATCATGTCGATCGATGATTCCGCCAGCGGCACTATGTACTGGGGATAGCGCCGCCAATCCGCGTAAGCGCGTTGAACAGAGACTTTGCCTTTTACGATGTCAGAGGAGAGGAGATTCTTCAGCTCTGTCTGAAGCTCGGAGCGAATGCCCATCGTGACGTTGTCGAAGTCGATGAGCAGCGCGGCATTGGGCGCGTGGTGGGGATTGGATAATGCCGTTGGGGACATTGCCTGCGGGCCGCGGTGTACCGGGGCGATTGCCTGCGGCCCTCGGTGTACGGGGGCTACATGCCGGTGCGCGGCTGGTGACGCGGACCGATGGGGTCGAGAACTCATTTTTTTTTGGGAATTACCTGTGCGAGGCTGCGTGCCTGCGAATATTTGCCGCGACGGCTGCACGCCGTATCAATCCTGCGACGGATGCCGCAGGCGGTGCGTCTTCAGGTCCATGCGAGCGCGTCAACCCTCAGTTGACCGGTCGCCGGATCCTCGAAGTCGCGCCGTACGGGTATAATTTATATCCAAACCCCCATGAATCAACTGCGTTTTCGCACGCGACTGGTCCTGATCCTGTCGCTTTTCGCGATCGTTCCGGCATTCTTGCTCACGTTATTGTGGAGCGGAACGGTCAGCACCGCTCTCCCATTCGTGACCGGACGACCGGCCTGGGACAGCGTGGCGGCGAGCGGCGAGAAGGCAATTGCGGCGGCGCGCCAGGCGCCGCTAACGCTGTCGCAGCGGCGGGCCATCGACGCGCATGAACGGGAGCTCCGCACCTCCGTCGAGCAGGCGCGCCGATACAGTTTTCTCGCCGGCCGCACCGTCCGCATCATCGCCATCGCGGGCCTTCTCGCGCTTCTGATCCTGACGGGCGCGGCGTCTCGAGTGGCGGGACATCTGAGCAGGCAATTGAGTCGACCTCTCGACGAGTTGGTGCGCTGGACAGAGCTGATTGGTCATGGTGAGCCCCTTCCCCCTCCTCCTGAGCGCACCATCGTGGCCGGGAGGCGGAACGGAGATGACGGGACGACGATCGAAGTCACGACCAGCAGGGTGCGGGGTGCGCCCGAGTTCGAGACGTTGCGACGCAGCATGCGGGAGATGGTGTCGGAGCTCGAGCACGGGCGCCGCCAGGCGGTTGAGGCAGAGCGGCTGCATGCATTCAGGGAGAGCGCGCGAAGAGTGGCGCACGAGATCAAGAATCCACTCACGCCTATCCGCTTTGCGCTTGCTCGCCTGCGCGGCCAGGCCCCCCAGGCGCTGCAGGAAGATGTCGATGTCATCGCGATGGAATCGGAGCGTCTCGATCGCATGGCGAGGAGTTTCGCCGAGTTTGGACGGCTGCCCGAAGGTCCACCCTCGGAGGTGGACATGGGAGAACTCGTTCGTTACACCGCGCGGAGCAGCGTACCGCCGGGGATTGCTCTCAATCTCCAGATAGACGAGAATCTTCCGCGGGTGTACGGCCACAACGGAGCGCTTGCTGGCGCTTTGAGCAACGTGCTGTTGAATGCGGTCGATGCTTCCGGTAACAACGGGCACATCACAGTGAAGGCCAGCGGTGTGAAGCTCGGAGGTCGGGATGCTGTGCGCATCTCAGTAGCCGATGACGGCAAGGGGATAGCATCCGAGAATCTGCAGACAATCTGGGAGCCGTACGTCACCAACAAGCCCGGCGGCACAGGACTCGGATTGGCGATCGCGCGGCAGGCGGTTTGGGCGCACGATGGAACCGTGAACGCGACGAGCACGTTGGGAAAGGGAACAGAGATACAGTTTACGATACCCGCAAACGGCGCTCACGCCGCAAGGATTGATTGAAATGGGAGTAGAAATAATCGTCCCGCTTGGCGCCTTCGCGACTGCCATTATTCTCGCCGTTGGTGTTCCGCTGGCGAGAGCATATTCGCGGAAGATGGACGCAGAGTCCAAAAATCCACGCATTCCAAGCGAAGTTACCGGGCGTCTCGAGCGGATCGAGCAGTCGCTCGAAGCTGTTGCGATCGAGGTCGAGCGAATCACCGAGGGGCAGCGATTCACCACGAAGCTGCTGTCGGAAGGAAGAGGTGCCGGCGAGGGGCGGCAGGTTCAGTCATCCTCTGCCTCGCCGCCGGATCGCGCGACATAGGTGCCCATGGTCCTCATCGCCGACGATGAGCCGAACATTCGGCGCATGGTCGGTGCGCTGCTCTCCGGTGAGGGCTACGAAGTAGTGGAGACGCCGAGCGGCGCTGAAGCTGTCGCCCGTGTCAAGGAGGGGGAGCCGGACGTCGCGCTCGTCGATCTGATGATGCCGGGCGAGCTCGACGGAATGGGCACGCTCGGCCGCCTGCGCGATGTCGCGCCCGATCTCCCTGTCATCATGATGAGCGGTCGAGCCGGCCTTGCCGACGCGGTGAAGGCGACAAAACTCGGCGCGTTCAACTTTCTGGAAAAGCCGCTCACCCCCGAAGGAGTTCTCCTGGCGGTGTCATCCGCATTGGAGCTGCGGCAGACGCGCCGCGTCGCGCGCGCCTTGCGCGCCGAATTGGGATTCGGCGGACAGATGGTCGGCAAGAGCAGCGCGATGGATACAGTGCGGCAGATGATCGCGCGCGTCGCGCCTACGGACGCGCGGGTGCTCATCACCGGAGAATCGGGCACGGGCAAGGAGCTGGTTGCGAGCGCGATCCACGATGCGAGCGCGCGACGCGAAAAGCCGTTCGTGCGCGTGAACTGCGCGGCGATCCCGCGCGATCTCGTGGAGAGCGAGATGTTCGGCCACGAGCGAGGCGCCTTCACCGGCGCCACTCAAACCCGCATCGGCCGGTTCGAGCTGGCGCATCACGGAACTCTGTTCCTCGATGAAGTCGGCGACCTGGGTCCGGACGCGCAGGCAAAGCTGCTCCGCGCGATCGAGGCCAAGGAAATCCAGCGCGTGGGCGGCAACAGAGTCATTCGCACCGACGTGCGCATCATCTCGGCAACCAACCACGATCTTCAGCGCGCGGTGCGGGCCGGAACGTTTCGCGAGGATCTCTACTTCAGGCTGCAAGTGATCCCGCTGGCGATTCCTCCACTGCGGGAACGCGGCGACGACATTCTCGAGCTCGTCGAGCACTTCTCAGAGCAATTCCTGCAGCGGAGCGGCCAGGCGAAACCGCGCTGGAGGAGCGACGCGCTCCAGCTGCTTCGTGATTATCCGTGGCCCGGCAACGTGCGCGAGCTCGCCAACATCGTCGAACGCCTGGCAATTCTGCATCCGGGCGCGGAAATCACGGGTCAACAGGTGGAGGATGTGCTGATCGTGGATCGCGATGAGGAGGCTGTGCCCCCAACCACGCCGACACGTGCCCAGAAACAAGTAGGAGACGCGCGAGAATCCGTTGCACTGGGGCCGACTTCACTGGCGGACAAGCTGGAGGCCTTCGAGCGAACGGTGATCGCGCGAGCGCTCGCAGAGGCGGGGGGAAACGTTGCTGATGCCGCACGAAGACTTCAGACAGACAGGCCAAATCTTTACCGCCGCATGAAGCGGCTCGGAATCAACGCGACGAGGGTATAACGCCGACATGACAAAGACAGCGAAGACGATGCGAGCGGTCTGCGTGCTGCTCGCGTGTGCCGCTCCCGCCCTCCTTCGTGCGCAGGCCGTCGACACAGTCCAGTCGGACACGGCCGCCGAGCGGCTCGGGCTGTGGGCGAGAACCAGCCGAGCCAGCGGTCTCGTTCTCAGCTCGGGCAAAACATACAACCGCGTCGAAGGGTTGCCGGTGTACATCGGCCCCATTTTTCACGACAGCATCGGCGCCGCCGATCTGAATGCGTCGGTGATGGGAATCATCCGGAGCGCGGACACCTTTCACTGGGACGACCAGAATCTCGGCCATCGCATTTCGGCGGACGTGCGCGTCGGAAGGGGGCGCGGCTACGGACTCGGCGTGTCTTCGTATGACGTGATGACATCGGTCGAGCCCTGGCAGCTTCCAGATCCCGATGCTGCGCTCGCGGCACTCTTCGGGCATCGCGATTTCCGCGACTGGTTCAATCGACACGGCGCCAAGGCAACCGCGACCTTCAACATGAGCGCACGCAGCAGCTTCTCGGCGGACTGGAGTGACGAGCGATGGGCATCAGCGCGCGCCCGACGAGTTTTCTCGGTTTTCGGAAATGGCAAAGCGTGGCGTGCGAATCCAGTGGTCGATGCCGGACGATTTCATCTCGGCGTCCTGCGCGCCAACATCGACACGCGGAATGATGAGATAAATCCGTCGACCGGCTGGCTGATCCTCGCCGAATACGAGCGCGGAACAGGAAGAATGACGGATGTCGGACCGACTTCTCCGCTGACGAGACCTGGCATTTCGCCGCAAGTGACATACGGACGCGGATTCGTCGATCTGCGTCGTTACAATCGCCTTTCACCGACGACCTGGATCAACGGGCGATTGGTGCTCGGCGGCTGGCTCCATGGCGATGACCTTCCGCTCGAGCGGCGATTCTCGGTCGGTGGAATCGGGACAGTGCCCGGTGTCGATTTCCGGGAATACGAGCCAGGAACAGTCGACGTATCGCAATGCAGCAGCGGAGGCTCGCCGCCACCCGGCGATCCCGCGCAGTGCGAGCGTGTGGCGCTGGCGCAGCTGGAATACCGAAACGAGCTGCACTCGTCGCTTTTCGATTTTCTGAACGCGAGGCCAATCCGGCTCCGCGGCGTCGGCTTTACCGTGCAGCCAACGGTGATCGCTTTCGTCGATGCCGGGCGGGGCTGGCTGGTCGGCCAGCCGTCGGGCACGCTCCAGTACTCGAGCAACAGCTTCCCGCGGTTCGGGACTTTCAGAACCGATGTGGGACTCGGCCTCGATCTCGGCATCATTGGCGTGTACGTGGCGAAGTCGGTGTCGAGCCCTAAGGAACCGGCAAACGTGTTTCTGCGGGTGCATCGGCGCTTCTAGATGCAGAAGCCGGGTTTCCAAGTCGATCGCGGCGTCGAGATTCGGCGATGCTGAAACTCTCGTTCGTCGCCGCCGCTGCGTTCGCGATCGCCGTACCGCTGGACGCCCAGAAAGTGCGTCTGGAGGTGCAGCTTCCCCAGCAGATCGCGTGGGCCGACGAGCCACCGGTGGTTTCATCGGCGGGATTGCTATCCGACGCTTCGATGCGCGATCTACTGGCGAACGGATTTCCCGCGCGCCTCCACTATCGTCTCGAGCGATGGTCGTCCGGCCGCTGGTTCGACGACCTCAAGGCCGCGTTCGAGTGGGATGTCATTCTCAAGTACGACGTCCTCGGCAAGAAGTACCAGGTAGTGCGCGTGGTGAACAAGAAGGCCGAGGCGCTCGGTGAGTTCCCGGTCGCCGGTGACGCGGAGACGGCGGTGGAGGCGCCGTACAAAGTCGCGATCCAGCTGCCGAAGAAGGGGGAGCGTGGGTATTACAACTTGCTGCTGGATGTGGAGACGCTGTCGCTGACAGATCTCGATGAGGTACAGCGGTGGCTTCGGGGGGAGCTCAAACCGGCGGTCAGCGGGAAGAAGAATCCAGGAACCGCGTTGGGGCGAGGGGTTCGGACGCTAGTCGTTCGGTTGCTCGGGGGGGAGAAGAGGCACTACGAGGC
>WNGI01001709.1_pt1 | contig 27825 bp, 20 predicted proteins | sample 5400621 | NCBI WGS metagenome assembly WNGI01 (sample SAMN13153374, study PRJNA577476) | soil metagenome | isolation source: 20 cm soil or saprolite under Garry oak tree replicate 1 | place: USA:California | collected 2016-06-15
AAGCGAGCGAGCAGGCCGGTCAGAAATCGACCCCGATCTGTGCGTTTGTGGGCTACGCGGGTTGGGGCGCGGGCCAGCTCGAGGCCGAGATGAAACAAAAGGTCTGGCTTCTGCAAAAGCCCAGTCGCTCCGTGCTCAAACTCGATCGCCTGCCGAAACTTTGGTTCGACATCATGCGTGGTCTCGGACCGTGGTATAAGATGCTGGCGGCGGCGCCGGATGATCCGTCGTTGAATTAGTAATTGGTGAGCAGCGACAAGTGATGAGTAAAGAAACTTGTCGCTCCGATGAGTTTTTACTTATCACTAATCACCATTCACTATTCAGATCGTAAGAAATGACCATTGGTGTCCCAAAAGAAATTAAAGAGCAGGAGCAGCGTGTCGGGTTGCTGCCTTCGGCCGTGAATCAACTCACCAGGCAGGGTCATTCGGTGCTTGTGGAAAAAAACGCTGGAATCGGCTCTGGCTATCCGGACGGAGAATACGTCAAAGCTGGTGCGGAGATTGTCGATCAAGCGGCAGAGGTTTTTGCGCGTGCCGACATGATTGTGAAAGTGAAGGAGCCGCTGGAGGCAGAGTTTCCACTGTTACGCAAAGGTCAGCTCCTTTTCACTTATTTGCATCTGGCCGCCAGCAAAGCACTCACCGAGGCATTACTGAGATCGGGAGTGACCGGCATCGCCTACGAGACGATCCAGATCAACAACCGTTTGCCGCTGCTCGAGCCAATGAGCGAGATCGCCGGCCGAATGTCGGCGGTGATGGGCGCCTATTTTTTGGCGAAGTTCAATGGTGGCAGTGGTGTGCTCCTTGGGGGTGTGCCCGGCGTTTTGCCCGGACGCGTCGTTGTGGTCGGCGGAGGGACTTCCGGTATTAACGCTGTGCGCATGGCGACCGGTCTCGGCGCCGATGTTACGATCCTGGAGGTCGATCTCGAACGAATGCGCTTTCTCGACATCACGATGAATAATGCGCACACTCTCTATTCCAACGAAGCGAACCTTCACGATTTGATGCCCGGATGCGATTTGCTAGTTGGTGCGGTGCTCGTGCCGGGGGCAAAAGCTCCGAAGTTGATCACGCGCTCAATGTTGAAAAAGATGAAACCAGGGAGCGTGCTCGTGGATATCTCGATTGATCAAGGCGGCTGTTCTGAAACTTCGCACCCAACGACGCATCTGGATCCTGTTTATGTCGAAGAGGGTGTGACGCACTATTGCGTAGCGAACATGCCTGCGGCTTATGCGCGCACTGCCACACAAGCACTTACCAACGTCACTTACCGTTACATCGAATTGCTTGCCGATCTAGGCTTGGAGGGCGCATACAAGAAACAACCGGCCCTTCTCGGCGGGATCAATACGCGGGACGGACGGCTCACTTGCCGAGCAGTCGCGGAGGGGCATGGCCTCAAATACGAGGCCCCACTTTAATCCGCGATTATCAAGCGTTTGCCGCTGAAAAATAAATCCAGACAGGGCCAAAAAGTGCCTTGCTCCGATTAATCATTTAAAGCAATATGCGCTTCCAACTACTATTATGAAAAAATATATCTGCATCCTGGCCAGTGCCGCTCTCCTCGCGGCGTGCGAGCAAAAGACCGAAACTACCGAGCCGGCGGCAAGCCCAGCTGCCACAACTCCGGCGACTACAACTGAAACAACTCCGCCCGTCCCGGAGTCGACGAGTCCGTCCACAACGGAGTACGGCACGTCCCCGGCTACTTCGCCAACTCCCTAATTGCGGCTGAATCCATCACGAAAGTCGATTCAGGGGTATGAAAAGATATATTTGCCTCTTAGTTGGGCTTGCAATGTTGTCGGCCTGTGAACAAAAGGAGACGACCGTTACTAATCCGCCCAGCGAGAAAAAGGAAAGCAATACAACTATCGTGAATCCATCCCCGGCTACATCGAGCAAGACGGAGACGAACACGACCATCAATAAAACTACGCCGAGCAGCGAAACGAAGACCGAGTCCAGTACGACGACGACGACTTCTTCGCCAACACCCTAGCGTTCCAGTCAGCTAAATTTGCGAAGTCTTCCCCTGAAATGTTTCGGGGGAAGACTTTTGCTGTACAGACCCAGAGCCAGTACTGTCGTGGTGCAGATCGGAGATGGCCATGCTGCAAACGCGCACACTTTCTTTCCCCAAGTCCCGGCGCTTAACACGCACTTCGGAATTCGAGCGTGTAAAGCAGGGCGGCACGACTCAACGCGGCAAGTTCATCCTGCTCGGCGTTCTCGCAGTGCAAAACTCTGGCGCCTGTCGCGCCGGCTTGGTTACGAGCCGACGTCTCGGCAGCGCAGTCCTGCGCAATCGGATTCGACGTCGGCTGAGCGAGATCGTGCGAACACACCAGTATAATTTGCGAGAAGACTTGTGGATTGTACTTGTCGCCAGGCGCGACGCTGCGAGCGCGAGTTATCACGCGCTGGAAGATGAATGGTTGCGTCTGGCAAAGCGCGCTTCTATTCTAGCGCTCTGATGCTCAGTTTCCTTCGCTTTTTCATTCGCATTTATCAATACACACTCTCGCCGGTCCTCTCGTTGATTTGCGGCCCCGGTTCCGGGTGTCGATTTAATCCGACGTGTTCGGCATATTTTTTGGAAGCGGTGGAGACGCATGGTGTCTCTCGAGGAAGCTGGCTGGGATTGAAGCGGTTGGCACGGTGCCAACCTTGGGGCGGGGCAGGGTATGATCCGGTGCCGGCGCGGAAGTCAGAGTGGCACCAGATTCCAATTTGCGCGGGCAAGGAAGTGGGCAAGTTGAAAACTGGCCCCACATTCACCCAATCAAATCTAGACTGTGTCTGTGAATAGCCGCTTCGGAATGAGTTATGGATCGAACTGCGTGGATTGCCGTTGCCCTTTGCGTGATTGGACTCGTCTTATGGGAGTTCTATCTGGTAAAACAGACACCACGAAAACCGGTTCCCGTCACCACTGGACCGACGGAAGCGTCCCCCGTACCAACGCCATCCACTAGCCCTTCGACAGCTCCGACGGCGGTCGCTCCCGCAATCGCGTCGAAAGCTCCGGAACCAGTTCCGAGCTTTCCCGAGAAGATAGAATCGCTGCGCAATTCGGATGTCGAGCTCCGCCTGACAAACCGTGGAGGTGGAATCAAAGAGGTAGTTTTGCTGAATCAAGTGGCGGAAAAAGGGGAACGTGTAGTGTTAAATTCAGCGGAGTGCGCGCCGATTGGCGCGATCACCGACCAGCCGTCGTCGCCCGAGCTTCTTGAGTTTACCGCCTCTCGCGAGCTGAATTCCGCGGTACGATTCGAGCGTACCACGGCGGAGCAAGTCACGATTCGGAAAAGGTTTTTCTTCCCAAAATCCGAGGAGAAGAAAGACAATTTTGTGGCCGAAATGGATGTCGACCTTGAGAATCGCGGCTCTCAACCATTCCAACGTGCTGGTTACTTTGTCGCGCTTGGATCTGCTGCTCCAATCCACCCGAAGGATTACCCATATTACACGCGGCTGGTCTGGTGCATCGATGGAAAAGCAAAAGGAATCGATGTTGGCTGGTTCGCCGCAAGCGGCGGATTTCTCGGCATAAACGCGCGTGCCGCGCGGCCTTTTTATCAGGAAAATATCGCAGGTGCGGAGTGGGTTGCTGTAAGCGATCAGTTTTTTACGACGTTGCTCGCGCCTCTCACCGCCAAGGCCAACGCGGCTTGGGGCCGGCGCTTCGATGTCGCGCGCGCGCCGGATCAAAAACTACTCGGAATTGAGGGCGCGCTCGGCATGCCCGGCTTTCAGCTGCAGCCTGGCCAAACTTACAGCGCGCGCTTTGAAATTTACGCTGGCCCGAAACTTTACCATCGCCTCGCGCAGCTCCCGCATAACGAAGCCGAGATCATGGATTTCGGGATGTTCAAGATTGTTTGCCAGTTCCTTCTCAACTTCATGAACTTGCTGCACAGCTGGCTGGGAAATTACGCGGCTGCCATTCTTGCTCTGACCACGATTATCAAGCTTGTCCTCTGGCCGATTCAAAACAGAGCGAACCGTTCGATGCGGCAAATGTCCGCGCTGTCGCCGAAAATGCAGGAGCTGAAGGAAAAATACAAAGATGACCCGACTCGGATGAACCAGGAGGTGATGAAGCTTTACAAATCGTACGGTATCAATCCCGTCGGCGGCTGTTTGCCGATGGTGATTCAGATCCCGATCTTTTTCGGCCTGTACAAAATGCTTAGTCAGGCGGTTGAACTGCGGAATGCGAAATTCTTGTGGGTAAAGGATCTTTCCCAGCCCGACACTGTCGCGCACTTGCCGTTGCTCGGCTGGCCGGTCAATATCATTCCGCTCTGCATGGCGGCCACGCAAATTTGGCTGATGCAGATGACTCCAAAGACCGGCGACGCCACGCAACGCCGGGTGATGATGTTCACGCCTCTGATCTTTCTATTTATCTGCTACAATTTTGCGGCAGCTCTGGCATTGTATTACACCACTCAGAATCTTTTCAGTATTTTGCAATTTTATCAGAACAAGAATCAGCCAATGCCGAAGCTCGAAAAAGTTGCACCCGCCGGAAAACGCAAGCGATGATGACTCCAAAGGAATTACTCGACACCATGCTGGGTTATCTCGGTTTCGTCGTGCAAATCGAGGAAACAAAGAACGAAGGCGGCAACTTAACGCTGCAAATTTACACCGAGGAAAGCCGGCGCTTGATCGGCCGAGACGGCGAAACGCTCGAAGCCATCCAGTTTTTGCTTAATCGACTCCTGCAGTCCAAAGACAAAGATGCCGAAAAAGTGATCGTCGATTGCGAACATTACCGCTCCATGCGCGAAGATCGTATCGTCCAGCGGGTGCGAGAATTGGCCGATCGGGTGCGCATCACTGGCCGTTCGCTTCAGCTCGAACCGATGAATTCCTACGAACGGCGTCTCGTCCACAACGCTTTCAAAGATGATCCCGATGTAGCGACCTGGAGCCCGTCGGATTCCGCGCGGATCAAGCAAATCACATTACTCAAGCGCCAGCCGAAGAGGGAAACCGCACAGAAAGAAGCGTAGGCCGCTACCGGAGCCTGTCCTGAGCGAAGTCGACAGAGGCGCGCCGATTTGTTGTAGCGGCGCTCGATGAGCACCAGAATGAATCAAAGCGACGGCCGCACACCGCCACTACCGATCACCGCGGAACCGCGCCGCATCTGTCCCGCTTCCTAAAGCGATTTCAGGCCGCCAACGAAACTTTTCCTGCAATGGGTTGGATCTGCCTTCGGCAGCATCCGCGATGATTTCGCCCAGCACAGGCGCGAATTTGAATCCGTGTCCGCAATCGCCCGCTGCGATGATTAACCCCGGACGTTCGGGATCGGGCGTGATCCAAAAATGTCCATCGTTCGTGTCGCAGTACAGACAGATGCGCGTGTACACAATCGGCGCGTCAGCGAGCGCGGGAAATGTGATTGATAAGAACTCGCGCAAATTCTTTTCTTCTTCGGACGTAACGGCGCGCTCGGAAGATTCGGGCGACATCTCCCGGCCGAGGCCATGGTTTGCGATTTTCACAACGCCTTCGCGGCTGAGCGGAAAACCATAATAGCCAGTCGTCGATATATCCGCGCCAAAAACCGGAAAACGTTCAGGCGCAAATAGTTCAGGTTGCCGAGGTTTAAGATGAAAGACCGGTTGTCCCGTGGCACGAAAAAACTTGCGCGTGAACGGCAGGACGTAGGGTGTCCATGCGCCGACGGCCATCACGACGATGTCGCCCGAGATCCGCTCTCCATTGTCGAGCACAATCCCAATCACGCGATCATCGCTTTCATCCAACTCAGAAAATCTAGCGCCTTCGCGCAGTTCGACACCGAGCGATTTGGCGCGCGCGATGAGCACCGCAACCACGCGAGCGCTTTCCGCATAGCCCGCTTCCAGTTCAAGAACGCCATCTTGATAAAGTTGCGCATTCCATGCCGGAAAACGTTTCCACAGCCGCGCCGAATTCATGCGCTCGATCCTATGCCCACGCCGTCCGACCTCGTGATATAGCTCGACGGCAAATTCTTCATTCCATTTCCGCCAAAGCGGAATCGAGCGCTCGGCCAGTGCCGTGTATTCTGCATCAGCTCCGTACGCTGCGCGAACCGCTTTGCTGATGTCGGTGGAGGCAGCCAGCGGATGTGGCAGCGGCCCCGGATCGACAAGAACAACTTTGTGACCGCGCTTCTTTAATTCAATCGCGGCCGTAATGCCATTAATGCCGGCGCCAACGACGATTATTTTCGACATGTTTCGAACCCTTGCGAAGGTGGATCGGGTTCTCCGAAGACGCTGCTAAAACCAGTCGCTGAAGGCGCAAGATGATGCGCGAGAAACATTGCGCAGAGAGATTCCAGGCGCCGAAGGCGCGTTCATCTTGGCGACGCGTTGAAGACAACGCGTTCCACCTTTGCGGCCGCTGGTGCTCGCCACGGATAGAACACGTGGTTATGGCAACGATGCAAAACGCGCAGACCGTTTTCTACTCGCGAGTGCTGACAATGTCCCTCGAATCGGCCGCCGCTTGGGCGGCAAGAAATTCGCGAACGTGATTCAATTCATCTCGCGAGCCGCTAGACTTTGCCGTTTGTGCAGCCAGCTTCGCGTAATAGCGGCTTGCATTTTCCTTATCGCCGGTTAGTTCGGCAGATCGCGCCGCTCCATATAATCCTCTGAACCGTCCCGGATAGATTTTGAGCGCAGCTTCGAATTCCCGCTGTGCTTCCTTCGATTGGCCCAGTTCGAGCAGCAGACTGCCCAGTTGTTCGCGAATCGGAACAAAAGCGCCCGGCGAGACCGGATGCTTGCCTAGAATGTCTTCGGCATCCGCGGCGCGACGCAGCATCTCGATCGCTTCGTTCCTTTGGCCTTGGCTTGCTGCCACCCAAGCCGAAGCCGCTTGCATCTGCAGGTCGAGATGATTCTTGAAATAGTCGAACTTTGGATCCTTCGTCGCGTCGCGTAGTTCGCGCATCCGCCCAATTGCTTTCCGCGCACCGTCAAGATCGCCGGTATGCGCTCGTCCGAGCGCGTGACCATATTCGATCAGCGCTTCCATGAATGGGAACGAAGACCAGTGTGGTAGGCCGGGAACGGTCAATTTCGCCGCCGCCGCCCAATCATTCCGCTCGAATGCGTAACGTGTTGGAATGGCAGCCAGGGCGTAAGCCGCGCTGAATTCCAGCTCGGGATTTGTCTTCCGCACTCTGGCAGCAAGATCGACAATCTTCTTCGCCTCACTGTCCTGGGCTTCCTGCAAATAAGAGTAGGCCATGTAATCGAGTGCGTGTAACTCTTCGGCTTCGGTGGCGTCGCGGTGGCGTATAGCCGCGTAAGCGCGCGAAGCTTCGGCCGAAGCTCGATTTGCGGCGATGGATTCATTCCACATCCCCAAACGCGTAAAAATGTGCGATGGCATGTGCAGCGCGTGAGGTACCCATGGCGCGATGGAATCATACCTTCGAGCCGCGGCCAGTCCGCGTTGGGCGAGCGCGGGATAATCGTAGCAATGGATCAGGTAATGAACGACGCCGGGGTGGTTTGCGTTTTGTCCCCACAGCTTTTCCAGCATGGCGGCTGCCTCAAGTTGCTTCGACAAACTCGTGTCATTGGGCGTGGCGTAACCGACAGCCAGAACCGCGAATGCGTAGAAGGTTTGGGTTTCGAAATCGTCAGGATATTTGTCGCGGAGCTGGCGCATTGCTTTTTCGTAGGCGATCACCCGATCGCGCGATCCGATTGGTCCGTGACAAGATTGTCCAACCGCACCGGCGGTCGAACTGTCTGGCGTATTGTAATAGACATTGAGCGCCGCGATGAATCCTCGCTCGCGATCCGTACCGGCGTTCATCTCCATCGCTTTTTCAATGGCCGCTTTGCCTGCGCTCATCTCGTCGGGAGTGGGCGGCGTCCAAATCGGATGCCACCACGTCATGGCGATTCCCCAGTGAGCCATCGCGCATTTCGGGTCGCGTTCGGCCACCGATGCGAAAACACGTCGCGCCTCTTCGTAGAAAAATGAATGCAGCAACGCCACGCCACGGGAGAATTCAGATTGCACGGCAGGCGCGCACGATACCGGGAACTCCACTTTCCCGGCGGCGCGCAAATCGCCCGGTTCGGGAACAGTTGCGCATTCGACGTTGCGCACCGCGAGACTACCGGCCAATCCGACAAGAAAAAAGATCCGACAGCAATAGGACCAAAACATTTTTGAGGCTACATATCTGTGGCTATGCTGCAAACTCGAAAATGATTTTACCACTGCGTTTCCCGCGGGCCGCGTGGGCGACCGCGGCTTTGGCTTCGCTCAACGGATAAGCTCTTTCGACTTTCGTTTTGAGCAATCCACGCTTCGCCATTTCAAACAATGGACGAAACGCGTCCATGCGCTCCTGCGTTGTCGCGTTGTCGTACCATTTGTTAATCCAAATACCACGGAAACGCAGGTCTTTGAAAATGAGCAGGCCATTCGGGATTTTCAGCGGCTGCAAACTCATTGCTCCGAAAGTGACCAGGGTTGATCCTGGGGCGAGACAATTTGCCAGACGCAGCGCGCTTTCGCCGCCAACGGCATTTAAGCCCAGACGAATCGACGCGCCGCTGGTAGCGTCTTTCACTTCGTGGCGAAGATTTTCACCATCGACAAGGACGACGTCGCCGCCTTCCGCGTGCAATTCATCGATCAATTCTTCGCGGCGAACGACATTCGCAGTTTTGAAACCCAACTCGCGGGCGATTTGAATAACCGCGCGGCCCGCTGCGGAATTTGCTGCGTTTTGGATCAACCAATCTCCACTCTTTAGATCGACATAATCATGCAGTAAACGCCAGGCGGTCATCGGGTTGATTTTTAACATTGCTGCATGAACCGGATCGATTTCCGGCGGAACCGCCACCAGCTCGCTCGCTTTTACGGCAACGGCGTCGCGCCACGTGCCGAGATTGTGCGGCAGGATCACCAGCGTGCCAGCCGTGATTGTTGAGGCGTTCGCGCCAGCATCGACCACTATACCCGCGCCCTCGAATCCAGGCGTGGCGGGAAGTTCTGGCCGCACCGGATATTTTCCTTCGATCTGGTTCAGGTCCGCCGGATTGATCGGGGCGGCTCGCATTCGCACCAGCGCTTCATCCGGCGCGGGTGCCGGCCACGGCCGCGACTCGATGCGCAGCACATCCGCCGGATTTCCGTGCGTTTCGTAGACGGCAGCGTTTATACTTTTGTTCATCAATGTCGTCGCCGCAGCATCCTCACGCTTCCGCAAACAATCTGCAAACCGGCGCGCGCATCGTACTGTTTGGTCTCGTCATCAATGTCTTCCTGGCATCAGCAAAAATTCTTGCTGGTTTGTTCGGTCACGCCTACGTGCTGATCGCCGACGGGATTGAATCCGCGTTGGATGTAGGCGGTTCAATCGTGATCTGGGGAGGATTGAAAGTTGCGGCGCGACCGCCTGACGCGACTCATCCCTACGGTCACGGGAAAGCCGAGCCGATCGCCGCGGTTGTCGTCGCCGTCGGCGTGCTGGCTGCCGCGCTTGGTCTTGCCGTTCAAAGTATGCGCGAAATTTTTCTGCCGCATCATGCGCCCGCAGCTTACACGCTCGTGGTCCTTATCGTCGCGGTAATCGTGAAGGAAATTCTGTATAGATATGTCATTCGGTTCGGCCGAAACATGGAAAGCACCGCTGTTCAAACCGATGCTTGGCATCATCGCACTGATGCCATGACTTCGATTGCCGCGTTCATCGGCATTTCTGTCGCGCTTGTCGGCGGCACGCCATGGCAAAGCGCGGACGACTGGGCGGCGCTTTTCGCCTGCGCGCTCATCGGGGCGAATGGTTACCGGATTCTTTCGCCCGCCTTGCACGAAATTATGGACACGGCGCCGCGCGGTCCGATTGTCAACTCAGTTCGAAATGCTGCTGCCGCCGTCCCCGGAGTAATCGAAGTCGAAAAGTGCCTGATTCGGAAGATGGGTCTGGATTTTTATGTCGATCTTCACGTGGGAGTGAACGGCAGCATTTCCGTGCATGAAGGGCACGCGATTGCGCATCAAGTAAAAAGAGCGATCCAGCAAAGTGACGCGCGCATCGCCGACGTGCTCGTTCACATCGAGCCGGCGCAAACGAAACTGTAGGGGAAGCGGTTCGCTTCCCATGGACGACAGCGTCGTCCCCTACAGTTGGTCGCTCTGCAAAATAGAAACCATTGCGTTCGCCAAAATCTCCCGTGCTAGTGCGATCTTTCTTGCAAAGGCAATGAGCCGGGCAATGGCGCCCGGATGCTTCAAAAGATGCAAGCCCAAGTTCATGATGCTGGTTCGCTGCCGCTCAATGTCGAACAGAACTTTTGCTGGAGCAGGAAAAGGTTCGCGTGGTGTGTCGCTAATCACGCGAAGCGAGAGCAGCGGAATGGCGCGCTCGGCGCATGCCCGCGCAATGAACTCTGTCTCCATATCGACTGCTGCCACGTCTGGGGGTTGCGCGATCTTGTTCCGCTCTTCACCCGATTCGATCATGGACGGCACTGTCAAAAGATCGGCGGTATGGATCGACAAACTTGAGAGGACCGAGCGCGCCGCGCTCAGTTCAACCGTCGAGAAATTTCTCGCCAGCAACAGATCACCGACATGCAATTGATCGTCTAGTGCTCCTGCAAAACCTGCGCTAATCAAACAATCGAACTCCCGATCTTGAAGAAACTTCCGCATCTGCCGCCGGCAGACCTTTTCCCCGACGCCGGTGTGAAAAACCTCGATTGCGTGATCATCGATCTCGCCGCTGACCGTCTTAATACCATTGCGATCGCTTCGGTGTTTCTTGTGGAGGGAACGCAAGAACACGGAACTTTCCGAGGGCAAAGCAAACGTGACCGCGATCATCCGCGCCAGAGGCTAAGGTGTGACCGGCTCAACGACTTGCACAATGAAGCTCTTCTTCTCGGAGCTCGCCGCAGTTGTTTCAGTAAGCGAAGGCATCGATGAGTTTGCCAACCCTCCGGCAATCGAGGCAATCGCCGCGCGAAATTCCGCTTCGCGATTGGATGGAAGATCAACAAGAACGCCGAGGCGATGCTGGTCCGGCAATCCTTTGGTAGCGGAACCGCCAAATTGGATGGCGATCGTCACGACTTCATTCGCAACAGCATCCAATCGCCCGGGAGTTGCGGAGATCGTGAGTTCGCTCACACCCAGCGGCGCCGGCGTGAGTGTGGCCGCCGCGTGCTCGATCGATTTCGTAATTTGTTGTCGCATTTGCGTTTCAAGCAGTGCGCGATTTGGATTTTTGGTTTCGTGCCTTGCGATCAACCAGAGGCCCGCGCCGACGTTGACGCCCATGAGAATGATAAACGCCACACCCACACGAAGCGCCATTTTTCGGCCGCGCGCCGAAACATCCACTTCGCCGGGTAGCAAAACCTCCCGAGAATCATCGCGCATGCCCGCGTGAATTTGTCGCGCGATCGCTAGCTCGCGTTGTAATTGCTGGTCTAAGACCAATCGCTGCTCCAACGCTATTCGATCTGCTGTGGATAATCTGCCGTCGAGATAATCGAAGAGTTTATCAGGATTCATGCATTGCTGACTGGGGAAGCGTGACGCGATACCCCGTCACACGCAATGCCGAAGTAGGACGACATGCGACTCATCGCTCTAGTGGCAGACGGTCGGCGGGGACTAATCGCTTAGTGTTGTTTGGTGAGCCACCCGAGCAGCTTCATTTGCTCTTTCCCAGGGTGGAAATAGAGTCGCTGTCGTGGCCGAAGACCGTCAGGCTGACGCGCGGACGCCTAGACGATGGTGGCGTCGCGCGGCGACGACGCTTGCTCTATGCGTGGCGCTCCTCGCGCTCTTTCATCGTCCGCTTCTATTAGGCCTCGGCCGGCAGTTGGCGCTGCGTTACGCTACCGGCGAGAATCTAAAGGCAAATTTTCGCCTAGAAGGTAACCCCTTTACGAATCTCACGGTGCGGAATTTTCATGCCTTTCCGACCGGGCCTTCAGCGGTGGAATCAATCGACATCGATTATCTCTATGTTGACTACAGTTTGCTTGGGCTCGCGCGGCACGGCATTTCCCATTTTCTCGATAACGTCGAAACGCGGTCCGCGCGGATTGTTTTAAATCCGTCCAAGGATCGGCCCAGAGTACACCCGCCGAAGAAAAAGGCGACGCTGCCAACGCTCTTTCCGGAACGAATTCGATTAACGGATGCAACGCTCATTATCAGAAACCAACCGCACGATTTCGTGGCCGAACATGTCGATCTTGATCTAAATCCACGCAGTCCTGGTGACGTGCGGATCGACAAATTGCAGCTGCCCGCCGGAGACGGCTGGTCCAAAATTAACGCGCAAGCTTCTTACACCAATAAGAACTTCATTCTTCGCGACCTCGTCCTGAGCGACCAGGAACAGATCCATCTTCTGAACGTCGATGCATCGCATATCGACACCAAGACTCTCGCCATCAATCTCGATTGCGCGGTTGGCGGCGGTAGACTGTCTGCGTCGGCCACATTTAGCGAAACGAAAACTTCGTTGAACACGAAGATACACGTTGCCGCTGAAACGATTGCGGCAGAATCGCTGAACAAATACGTCGATCTGCCCGAAGGATACATCTCCGGACAAATCGAACGTGTCACGGTTGATGGAACAGGCGTACTCAACGTGCCGCGAACGTGGAGTGGAACAATGTTTATGCAGATGAGCGATCTGCATCGACAAGAAATCGGTCTCGATAGCTGCGTTTTGGAACTTTCCGCGGGGCAGGGCAGGGCGACTTTACGGGCAGCGGACTTCGTTCAGGGGAAGAACGAGTTTCATCTTCGCGGGACAGCCGATTTGCCTTCCGATCTGAAAGAATTCGGCCGGAGCCCGGCGACTTTGGAAATTGCGGGGACGACGCTTGACCTTCAGCGGTTAACGGCCGGGACGCCTCAGCCGTTGACCGGTTCGGCTCAACTCAACGGCAAGATCGACGTCGAGAACGGGAAAGTGGAAGCAAATCTGAGTGTTTCGGGGGGATCCATCGGATTTAAAGACGGCACAATCGAGAAACTCAGCGTCACTCTTGGGGCATCTAAAATAGCGCCGCCGCCCGATACCAAGAAGTCGTGGTTCGCAGACCTTCGCACGGTGATGAACTTCGCTCTCTCTAATATCCATTACCGGGATTACGTTGTTGATTTGGTGGAAGGATCGCTTGGCGGGATTGACGACATCATGAAGCTCGAGCGGCTGAATCTGCGGCGAAACCAAAATGAACTAAGTGTTCGCGGCCGATACCGGTTGCCGGAAGAAGTTGGCAAAGCTGCTTCGCAACCCGCGGAGTTGGATGTTTCGTTGAACGCGCCCGAAGCCGGCGACTTTTGGGCCTCAGATTCTCCGGACAAGATAACGGGGCCGTTGCAAATGGCCGCGCAGATCGAGTGGAAACAGCAGACGGCGAACGGCCAGCTTTCGATCTTCGGGTCGAATCTGAGGATGCGGGACTTGGTGTTCAAACAACTGAGCTCGCAATGTTCGATTTCGAACAATGTGATTTATCTAAATGACTGCACCGCAAGTTTGAATGAAGCCGATTTCGTTAATGCGATCGGCATTCTAGACCTGCGCCCACCTTACCATTACAACGGAAAGGCCTCCGCCCATGTTTCGAACTTGTCTACGCTTCAGCCGTTGCTTCATGCTTCCGGCAACGAGAACGAATTGGCCGGCTCGTTTGCCTTTGATTGGGAAGGGAGCGGGAACGCCCAAACGTTTAAGAATTCAGGGAAGCTGAAGCTTGTTCTTGAGAAAGGCCGTTATGGCGACTTGCAACCGCTCCGGTCGAATATCGACGTGACCTATTCCCCTGATGGACTCGACGTGCCAATTATCTTTTTCGCCAGCAAGAACATGGATTTTCAGGCAATCGCCGAGGCAAAGGGCGAGACGCTGGAAATCACTAAAATTCAACTCGACCAGGGGAAGGCGAAATTTGCGGCGGGCTATATTTCCATCCCATTCGTGTGGAAGAATCTAGGGAGCAATGCGCCCGTATGTCCGCCGAACGGCAAAGTGTTCGCGAATGTTCAATCCGAAAACATCGACATAAAGAAATTTTTTGAAGACGTGGGCGCGAAGCCGGCAGTATCCGGGATCTTGAACGTGAAGCTCGATGCGCAGGGAACGCTCGCAGACTTGAACGCGCGGCTCGACGTGCAGGTGCGCGACTTACGAAGCGAGCAATTCCCGAAACTAGATCCGGCAACATTTGATGTCGCCGCGCAAGTCACACACGATCAACTGGCCGTTTCTGGAAAGCTGCAACAGACCCGGATTCAGCCGTTGGAGTTGAGCGCCAATCTGCCTTTTGACATACCAAAAATTGCTCGAGAGCGAAAAGTGCCCGACGAAACGCCAGTCAGCGCAAAAGCTCGGCTGCCGCGCAGCTCGGTGAATTTTATCCGCCAATTTGTGCCGGCCATTGAGCAATTGGATGGCGATCTTGGGCTCGATGTCGATGTCCGGGGAACGATCGCGCAACCTGTGTTAAGCGGCTCGGGCGACATGACGATTAATGTGGCGCGGGCCAGCAATGCGACGCTGCCTGCGCTGAATAATTTCAAAGCCCGACTCAATTTCACGGGAGATGCGCTAACGATTCAACAGTTCGGTGGAGAACTTTCCGGAGGAAAATTCACGGTCATGGGCGGAGTCAAATTCCCGAAATTGACGCAGCCGATGGTCGATCTGCAGTTAAAGGCAGATAGTGCGCTCGTCGCGCGCAATGACACACTGACGGCGCGCGCGAATGCAGACATAAAAGTGACGGGACCATTCGCGGGCGCAAACGTCACTGGGACGATCGCGCTGACGAACAGTCACTTTCTGAAGAATATCGATCTGATCCCGATCGGTCTGCCGGGCAGACCTGCGCCGGAACCGCCATCGTCGCGTCCGGATTTTTCTTTGCCGCTACCGCCATTCCGCGATTGGAAATTTGATATAGCAATTAAAACCAAAGATCCCGTGCTCATTCGCGGGAACTTGGCCACCGGCGGTGCGATTGTCGATTTGAAGTTGACCGGGACTGGGTTGCGGCCGGGACTGGAAGGCTTCGTCCGCTTGGAAAATGTGGAAGCGACACTGCCTTTCAGTCAGCTCCAAGTTTCTCAAGGATTCCTCTATTTTGATCCGAGCGATTCAACGAATCCGCGAATCGACCTGCAGGGCAATTCTGTCATCCGCGACTATACGGTGCGCGTTTACGTTTACGGAAATTTGCTGTCGCCGGAGGCGATTTTTACGAGTGAACCGCCGCTGGCGCAGGAAGAAATCATTTCTTTGGTGGCAACTGGCGCCACTAGAGCAGAACTGTCAGGAAGTGGTAATGTTCTCGCGGGGCGGGCCGCGACATTGCTGGTGCAGCAGCTTTACCGGAAAATTTTCAAGAAAGGCGAGCCGACCCAGGGCAATTCATTTTTTAATCGCCTAGACTTGGATGTGGGCGTGGTCGATCCCCGAACTGGGCGGCAGCAGGCCAGCGCCCGCTTTAAAATCAACGATCAATTTGTCCTGGTCGGTGATATCGGTGTCGAGGGCGACTATCGGGGGATGTTAAAGTACCTGATTCGGTTTCGCTGAGATGTGGCCCAGGGTCCTCTTCTATCTGGGAAGCGTGGCCCTTGTAGTGAAAGTCGCGGCCCAGAGCGCGGTCGATGTTCCGCGCCCCGAAGAAAAGCAAAAAGCTCAGCAAGCGGTAGCGAGGCAGCAGGAAAAGCGGGCGCAGCACACGAGCATCATCGAATTCCGCGGCGAGCAGGCTTTCGATGAAAAGACATTACGTTCGAAATTGAAAGAGGAGATCACCACGATCGATGATTACGGATTAAGTCCGGCGCGGGCAGACGATCTCGCGTTTTTTCTCGAAGTCTTTTACCGGAAACACGGCTACGCGAAAGTGGATGTGCATTATACGATCGAATCGCAGAATCGTTTGCGTCTCGACATCACGGAAGGTCCGCTGATGACGCTGGGCAAAGTGATCTTCGATGGAAACGCAAGAGAACCAGCCGACAAGCTCTTCGAGTACGCAGTTGGATCGACGCGCGAGCGCTATTCGAAGCTGCAGAAAAATTTGCCCTTCGTTGCCGCTGACATGGAGGAGGGAGCAAACCTGGTGCACCGCTTGTACGTTGCGGAAGGTTTTTTGAACGCTGTTATCGATCCGCCGCGTTATGTTTATCACGACCAAAGCAATCAAGTGGACGTGATTTTCCCGATTCACGAAGGCCAGCAATATTTCTTCGGCAGCGTTTCATTTACCGGGCGGACCGTTTACGACGCGGAAACACTGCGCGGGCAGATGCTCGATTTGCTGCAACAGCCTTACACTGACGCGCGTATCGCCGATATTCCGCGGCGTCTACAAGCGTATTTCAAATCGCGCGGGTACTACGACGTCAAGGTCGAGGCGACCGGCGCGCCGGAAGAAGCAGTGAAGGATCGAGTACCGGTGCAAATCGCCATCGCAGCCGGACCGGTTTATCACTTTGATGGCGTGAGAGTAAGCGGTCTCAGTCGGCTGCGTCCCAGTTATGTCATCAAACGATTCAATAAGTTGAGCGGCAAAACCTATAGTCCGGACGTTCTCGATGAGCGATTTCGCACGCTCATGCGGACTGGTCTGTTCAATCTATTGCAGATCAAACCGGTCCCCGTCGATGGAAATCTGTTACGGCTCGACGTCTCGGCGGAGGAAGCCAAAAGCAAGGAGTTCGGTTTTTCGGTCGGATACGGCACCTACGAGGGCGGGATTATCGGCGTGCAATTTCGCGATCGCGATCTTTTCGGTTACGGGCGTCCGCTTACGACCTCGGTCGAGGTTTCGCAGCGCGGCTACAAAGGTGAAATTCTCTACGAAGATCCCTTTTTTTTTGACACCGACTTTGCCTTCAAAGCTCGCCTTGCTGCGTTTACTTTCGATTTCGATGGCTACTCAAAGTTCGAATTAGGCGGACGACTCGAACTGACGCGTAAAATTACGAAATACGACGAGGCTGGCCTGATCATCGCTGTTCGGCACGTCAAGATATTCGATGCCACAATCAGACCGATCTTCCTGGGGGACCAATCCTATTTGGTGAACACTCTTGGTTTCACGAACACATTGGATATGCGGGAGAGCCCATACGTGGCGCCGCGCGGATTCCTGATCAATAACACCCTGGATTTGGCATCGAGCGCGTTCGGAAGCGATATCGAATTTATCCGGGGCACTATTCGGTTGGGTTACTATCTTCCGTTTGGACCGAAACCACTAACTCCAGGTGTGGTCGAAGATAAACCGGGCACTCCTTTGCAGCGCTGGTTCCAGCAATCCTCAATCGCCTTCGGCGCTCGCGCGGGGATTATTCATTCGCTGACGGTGAGTGGTCCTGAGGAAGCAACCGCAATTCCGATCGATGAACGCTTTTTTAATGGCGGCGCCACGACCGTGCGCAGTTTTGGTGAGCGCGATCTTGGCCCACACGACCGGAAAGGTAATCCCCTCGGCGGCGAATTTCTTACGGTGTTTAATATCGAATATACCTTTCCGATTTTCGGCGAGTTACAGGGCGCACTTTTCACGGATGCGGGGAATCTCCTGCCGACGTCGGAAGAACCGGGCCTTGACGACATGCGCTACGCGGTGGGCGCGGGGCTGCGTTACAAATTACCAATCGGTCCGATCCGGCTCGATTACGGAGTCAATCCCGATCCTCATGAAGACGAAGATTTCGGTGCATTCCATTTCAGTTTTGGATTTGCTTTCTGATTTGCACGTACTCGCGGCAAGTTCGCAGCGGCGGAAATGAAAGACCGAGAATTAGGTTTGCGCGGCGATGCGGGCGACCTCGGAGATATTTCGCCAGCAATTTTTCGCGAACAGCTTCGTCGGTTGGCCGATTGGATCGCTGATTATCGAGAAAAAATAGAAACGCTGCCGGTCGCGCCGGACGCCAAGCCAGGGGCGATTACCGGCGCCTTGCCAAAACAAGCCCCGGAAGAAGGCGAATCTTTCGAGAAGATTTTTGCCGACATCGAAAGCGTGATCGTTCCCGGTATGGTGCACTGGGATCATCCGATGTTTCTCGGTTACTTCGGCTGGACCACGACTGGCCCCGGAATTCTTGGCGAAATCATCACCTCACCGCTCAACGTCAACGCGATGACTTGGCGCACATCGCCGGCCGCCACTGAACTTGAAACACTCGTCGTCGATTGGTTGCGGCAATGGATGCAGTTGCCGAAGGAATTCGGCGGCGTTGTTTACGATACCGCTTCGGTCGGCGTGATGCACGCACTCGCGGTCGCCCGTGAAGAAGCAGCGCCGTTCGTTCGCAAATTCGGGCTTGTGGGACGCAGCGATCTTCCACGTTTTCGCGTCTACGTGTCCGATCAGGGTCACAGTTCGGCGGAAAAAGCGGCCATCGTGCTCGGTCTCGGCGAAGAAAATGTGCAACGCGTTCCGTGCGACGCCGCATTTCGAATGGACGTGTCGGCGTTACGCGACATGATTGCGCGCGATCTGCGCGAGCAATTCAAGCCGCTCGCCGCGATCGCGACGGTCGGCACAACGTCGACCGCGAGCATTGATCCAGTTCCCGAGATTGCGAAAATCTGTCGTGAACGCAAGATGTGGCTGCACATTGACGGCGCTTATGGCGCAGGCTTGGCGCTTCTGCCCGAACAAAAGTGGGTCACGGCAGGCTGGAGCGAAGCCGATTCGCTCGTCGTGAATCCACACAAAATGCTTTTTGTGCCGTTAGACTTCAGCGTGTTGTACGTGCGCGATCTCGAACGGTTACGCCGAGTCTTCACGCTTGTGCCGGAATATTTGCGCGGCGATACGGTGGAGGCGGAGAAAAACTACATGGATTATGGGGTGCAACTCGGTCGCCGTTTTCGTGCGCTTAAGGCGTGGGTCGTTTGGCGCGCGTTCGGTCGGGAAGGACTCGCGGCACGCATTCGTGATCATTTGCGACTGGCCAAGCTTCTTGCCGATTGGATTAGGAACGATAAACGTTTCGAATTATCTGCGCCCATTGTGATGGGCGTCGTTTGCTTTCGCTTTAAAGATGGCGGTGACGATCAAAAGACCGACGGAATTAACAGCGAAATTGTCGAACGGATTAATGCTTCCGGGCGCGCGTATCTCACGCAAACGAAACTGCATGGTCGCACCGTGATGCGGATCGGGTTGGGAAATGTTCTCACTACCGAGCAACATCTCCGCAACGCCTGGGAGATGATTCAGGAAACAGCCGATGAGCTGTAGCCGCGGCTCTGTAAGCTGCGCGCGCGCCGCACAGCGGCACGGCTGCAGAAAAATTATTTGGCGCGCTCTGAACGCGCCGTAAATTTAGCCCGCCAAACATAGTTCGACGTAATGATCACAATTTTAAGAAAGCATCGTCACTGGCTGATGATCGTGATCGCGATCCTGGCGCTGCCCTTTTGTATCTATTTCGTCAAAACAGATTACAGCGCCATACGCCCCGACCAATTCGCTCGCATCTACGATCGCAATATTCCGATGTTGGAAGCCCAGCAGAATGCCCGGTTGCTCGATCTAGGGCGCGCGCTGGGCATGTCTGATTTTGTGCAGAGTTTGACCATGGGGGCGACTGAACAGAATCAGGTCTATGCGCAATTCATTTTGAACTTGTTGATTTTGCGTCATGAGGCGGCTCGGCTCGGTATTCGCCCGACGTCCTCTGAGATTGCTGATATTGTCCGCGATTTGCCAGCATTCCGCAGCGAGGGTGGGTTCGACTTTAAGAAGTTCAACGATTTTGTGCAGAATGCGCTTTCACCGAACGGTCTCAGCGAGGCGCAGATCGAGGAATTGGTTCGCGATCAGCTTTGCTTGAAACAAATCAAGCAGCTTCTCGCGGCAGGCGTGTCGGTTCCGGAAACAGAGATCAAAGCTAATTACGAGCAGGCTTACGACAAATTATATGTGGACCTCATCCGGTTGCGTCCGGCTGATTTCGCGAAGGAAATTACAATTAGCGATGATGATGTGCGGAAATATTACGAAGCGCACAAGGCCGAACTCAAAAGCGATGAAAAGCGCAAGGTCGAGTTCGTCCGCCTGGCTTTGACTGATGACCAAAAGAAATTGACGGGAAAAGAACGCGTCGAAGCGTTGCAAAAGCTCTCCGACCGCGCGAATGATTTCACACAGGCGCTGCTGGAGAAAGGCGCGGATTTCAAGCAGGTAGCCGCGAAGTTTCAGTTGCCGATGCAACTAACCGGGGAATTCACGGCGGCGACTCCTGACCCGCAATTAAACATCGATCCACAACTGGCTGCCGCCGCTTTCAAGTTATCGATGCGGGAGCCGAACAGCGACCCAATTCAGGTGGCGGATGGGTTTTACATTTTGCATCTCGCCGGGATGGTCGAGGCGCGTCCGCTCACAATCGAAGAGGCAAAGCCGAAAATCGTCGAAGCAATCAAGAACTCTCGAACTCGGGAGCTGATGTCAACAAAAGGCGCAGAAATTGTGCATCAATTGCGCGAAGCAACCAAGTCCGGCCAGTCGCTCGAAGCGGCGATTAAGAAAGCGGGACTAAAGGTAGAGAACATGCCGCCATTTTCACTTCTCGATGAAAGTGCGGAAACTCAAGAAAAAGAACGAAAGAAAGAATCGCCCGAGCTTGTCGCAATTAAGTATGCCATGACGTCTCTGAATGCAGGCGAAATGAGTGACTTCTTGCCGTTGGACGACAGTGGGCTGATCGCGATTTTAGAAAAACGGGAGCCATCGGCGGATGCGAATGATCACGAAAAGAGAGCGGCCTTTGAAAACCGCATCCTGGATAACAAACGACAAATTGTGTTCTACGAATGGCTGCGCGACCGGCAGCGCGATGCTGGTCTTCAGTTTTCGAAGGGCTAAACACTAGAACGACATCGTCATTCCGAGAAGTTGGAGACGCGCGACGAAATCTTTGACAACGCAAGCGGCGATCTGGCAGTCGGGGAGCTGGAGAGCGCCGTCGAGAAATACCGGCGATGCGTTGAAATGGATCCGGGTTTTTTTGACGGCTGGCATGCGCTTGGGATGGCGCTGATGAAGCTCGGACGTTTTCCGGAAGCGATCGAAGCAGGAAAAAAAGCGGTCGAGCTTAGACCCAACGACCAAATCGGTTGGACCAGCCTCTCTCTATTTTACAATCGCAATGGCGACATCAAGGAAGCAGAAGCAGCCGGCACTAAGGCAAAGATTCTTTCCTGGGGCGGGAAGATTGCCAAGGATGGGTAGCGCGCGCGTCTCGCGTGCTGGCGATGGCGTCCCGCCATCGCGAACTTCTCTGATGATGCAAGCCAGCTGAATTAAGATTGTTTTGGCGAGACTCCAAAACCGGCACGCGAGACGCATGCGCTACCCAATGCTCTCACCAAATATTCACGCGCTTATCCGGCGGACGAACCATCGGGCAGTTGTCGGGCAAGTTGAATGCCTTCGCAAATTCGGGTATGTCGGAGAGCGGTCCATTAACTCGATAACGTGCGGGCGAGTGTGGATCGGTATTCAGCCGCAACTTTAGATCCTCGTCGCGCTGTTTGGATTTCCAAATGGTGGCATAAGAGAGAAAGAAACGCTGCGCCGGCGTGAGACCATCGATTTTTTCGCGCGATTTGCCAGCGAGCGCTTTTTGCAGAGCCGCATAAGCGAGCTTGACCCCGCCGATGTCGGCGATGTTCTCGCCTTGGGTAAGCTCGCCATTGATGTGCGAACCAGGGAGCGGCTCGTATTCAGAATATTGCTTCACCACTGCCTGGGAACGCTCTTTGAACTTGGCGGCCGATTCGGGGGACCACCAATCACGAAGATTCCCCACGGCGTCAAACTGCCTGCCCTGGTCATCAAAACCATGAGTCATCTCGTGTCCGATGACGGCGCCTATCCCACCGTAATTAATTGCGTCGTCGGCGTTGGCGTAGAAGAACGGCGGCTGCAGAATCCCAGCCGGGAAAACGATCTCATTCATATTCGGGTTGTAATACGCATTCACCGTCGGGGGCGTCATGCCCCATTCGGTGCGATCGACCGGTTTACCAATCTTCTTAAGCTGGCGGTTGACCTCGAAATTTTCAGCGCGGATCGCGTTGAGAACCAATGGACCCCTATCGATCTTGAGCTGCGAATAATCGCGCCATTTCTCGGGATAACCGATCTTGACTGTAAAAGCGGCGAGTTTTTTGAGCGCTTCCTGCTTGGTTGGCTCGTCCATCCATTCGAGGGTTTTGATCCGATCGCTGAGTGCTTCTTTCAGATTGTTCACCAATTCCAGTGCACGCGCTTTGGCTTCCGGCGGGAAATAATCGGCAACATAAAGTTTGCCGAGAGCCTCGCCTATGGCCCCATCGGTCGAAAGGACCACGCGTTTCCAGCGCGGCTTGATTTGTTTCGTGCCACGAAGAACACCCTCCTTGAAATTGAAATCCTCGTTCACGAAATCGTTCGAAAGTTCGGCTGCCGTAGCATCGATGAGGTGCCAGCGCAGATAAGTCTTCCAATCATCAATCGATGTCTTGGTAAAAGCCGCGTTGGCCGCCTTGAAGAACTCCGGCTGATGCACGTTGATGTCGCCTGGCTCAACCAGATTGATGCCTTTGAAATAATCCGCCCAATTCCAGTCGGGCGTCACCGCCTGGAGATCCTTCTGTGTCATTTTGTTGTAGTTCTTCTGCGGATCGCGCAGCTCCACGCGCGTGCGAGACGCAGTGGCAAGAGACGTTTCGAGCGCCATGATCTTTTTCGCGTCGTCTGCAGCTTTCTCCGCGGACTCGGCGACTAGGGTCAGCATTTTGGCCACGTGAGCGAGGTATTGGTCGCGTAACTTTTTCGAAGCTTCGTCCGTCTTGGTGTAATAATCTCGATCGGGCAGACCGAGTCCGCCCTGGACGGCTTGGGAAATCTCACGCGTACTGTCTTTGGCGTCTTGGCCCGAACCGAATTCAAAAAACGCGTCGACACCAATTGTGTGCAGGTGCGCGATTTCGTTAAGCAGATCATTACGATCTTTTATTGCGTCGATCCGTTTGAACTCATCTTGAATCGGCTGGATGCGCGCGGCATCGATCGTTTTCTCATCCATGCCACTGGCATAATAGTCGCCGACTTTCTGAACATCAGGAGCGGTCGTTGGATCTACATGACTACTTGCCGCTTTTTCCGCGATATCGTGCAGGGCGTCATTGTTATGCTCGACGAGCTGATTAAAACTGCCCCAGCGCGAATATTCCGGTGGTATCTCCGTGTTTTTGATCCAACCCCCATTGGCGTACATAAAAAAGTCCTCCTGCGGTTTCACGGACGTATCCATGTTCTTCGGATCGAGGGGCGGCGGATTTTTCTCGACCTTGGTCGAGGATTCAGCGCGCAAGCTGAATACGCAAATGAGGCACAAAAAAACGAGCGGAGTTAATTTGATCATCGGGGAAGAAACTAGAAGGCTCCGTTGTTGTCCACTCGGCTTGGAGTGACGTTTGGCGCCTCCGGCTGCAGAGACGCGTCTCCTCACGCGGAGAAATTGTGGCTGCGACAGCCGCCGCTACAGTTGTTCGACCTTGTAGCCGCGTTCTTCCAGCAGTTTTATAACGCTATTGGGACCAGAAAAGTGCAGCGCGCCAGCCACAATTGCAGTCGGCTTGCCGCTTTCTAGTTCTGTCACGATCCGCGGGACCCATTTGACGTTTCGCTCATCGACAAAACGTGCTGCAATCCACGAGGCCTCTTTCCGAAGCCGCGCGTCCCCCGCCCAAAGCGCAGCGGTGTCTCCTTTTCGCCACGCTTTCCGCATCCTGTCAAAATCGGCCCGACCAGTTTTGGCCCGAGCCAGGGCATCACGCAGAAGGATTTCGCCATCGCGGTCCGACAATCCTCCGACCACCGCTACATGTTCGTCAACCGACTCGAGTCCGCCTATCTCTTTCCCCATTCTTTTGGCGCGCTCCAGGAGGTAATTATCCAAACCATGAGAAGTCGAGACGTGGCTATAGCTCCTCGTGTCGACGAGATGCTGGGCGATCCACCATGGTTTGTACTGGCAATCGAAACCTTCAACCTTGAGCTTCTTCCCCGGCTGATCATGAGCGACGTTGACCGTCGAAATATTCGCTTGCAGCCAGGCCAGGAGTGCTGGGTTAATCTTCGAGCGGATATCTTGTCCGGGTGGGTATTTGGCGGCCGCCTTAGATTTGTTTTCGAATTCGGGTTGCCGGGTTGGATCAAATTCGAAGAGGAGACGCTGGGCTCCTTTCAGCGCTGTCGCATATGGAGCAGGCTAATCCTTTCGACCGAGCGCATGGATGGAGCCCAAAAGATAGAATGGGGCTTTTGCGTTAGTTACGCGCCAAACACAACATTTCGGCGCTCTCTGCGCAGCGTGAACCGGGATTGCGAAGAACAGCACCCCGAAGCTGAGCAGAACGAAGGTAGTCCAACCGCGGGTCTTCCGTTGAAAAAGCAAAAACATTTCCAGCACTTAGCGCAAAAACTCGCGCAGTCAACAATTACAAATTGGGATTCGCCGCGACACCTTCGAGAATCGCCATTTGAGATCAGCCCGTTTTCTTGGTACGCTACGTAATAATGATGCTGCCGGCGAAACGTTGGCTCGCCCCCACGGTCTTGAGCGTTTCCATGAGCCTGATTTCATGTGCAGCGTTTGCCGCGGATGATTGGCAGATTATCAAAGTCAGCGGCCATGATTATCTGAGCGTCGATAACATTTCGAAGTTTTACAGGCTGCCTGCGGAGGTCGTGCCTGCCGGCAAGACGATTCGACTCGAGACAGTAAAAAATCCGCTCGAATTTGTTAGCGGCAGCCGCGAGGTCATAATCAACGGCGCGCGCTCTTGGTTATGCTTCCCCCTGATCGAGCATGATGGAAAGTTTTTAGTCTCGCGCATGGACGTGGCCAAAACAATTGAGCCGCAGCTTCGTCCCCATCGCATTCCAAACATCGGCAAGCTCCAAACCGTCGTCATCGATCCCGGCCATGGAGGTCACGACAAAGGCGCGGTCGGCCGTTATGGTTATGAAAAGAATTTTGCGTTGGACGTCGCGCGCAAGCTGCGGCCTTTGCTCCAAGCAAAAGGGTTGCGCGTGATCATGACCCGCGAAGGCGATTACTTTGTGCCGCTGGAAGTTCGCGCGCAGATCGCCAACGCTGCGCGGGATTCCATTTTCATCAGCATCCATTTCAACGCGACCGATCGCGATCCAAACGCGACGGGTTTTGAAATTTTTTCCTTTACTCCGCGCGGGGCGCCATCCACGTCTGACAACTCCTTGGCCCTCAGCGCCCTGAACATGCAAGCCGGCAGCACGGTGGACACGCAAAGCATGGCGCTCTCGTCCTGCATCTACCATTCGTTGCTCGGTCACATCCCGGAGTTTGACCGCGGAATCAAGCGGGCGCGTTTCGCTGTCCTCCGCCTAACGAGAGTGCCCGCTGTGCTCATCGAAGGCGGCTTCCTGACCGAGCGCGGCGAAAGCGAGTTGATTGCGAAGAATGATTGGCGCACAAAACTTGCGCAGTCGATCAGTGTCGGGATTCAAAACTATCAGGCGTTGGCGGATAAAAAGCAGCCTCCGCTGCTCGTTGCCGATTATCGTCGGCAAGGAGGATTGCAGCCGGTCGAATCCGTTAACACAGTGGCGGATTCAAGTTTAGTAAACCTGGTCGGCGAATCTGAACTTCTTTCGTCATCGCCGCCGACGGCGGAAATTGCCCCCTCGCCATCACTACAGCAGCCCCAGCTGCCGACTTCGCTCGAATCTGCCGTCATCATTCCCTAAGCCGCAAAATCGTCTGAGTCGATTCTGTGGCGGCAGGCATCGCCTGCAATTCGCACGGCGTGCCATTACCACAGATCGGTTGACTTCATTCCCACGGGTCTTAATCTGACCGAGAAATTAGTGCGGGGGAGCCGCCTGGCTGAGATGATCGACGACAAAGGTCGATCGAACCCCTTGAACCTGATGCGGGTAATGCCGCCGAAGGAAGCGAGGCAGTCCATGCGTTTTTCCGCGCATGGTTTTTTGTTTTGCGGACAGAATTAATAAAATGAATGGAGCGACTGGGATGAGCGACATAGAAGGTAAAGCCGCGACGGGTAGCGGCGAGAGAGGCGGGAGCCGAACGAGTTTCAACAAGACGACCTCGAAAAAACCAGGCAACTCCAATTCTGTTCATTCTGTCGAAATTTCATTGCCGAATTCGCGCAAGATTTACGTGAACGGACAACTGCACACGGGCATTCGTGTTCCGTTTCGCGAGATCTTGCTTGCGCCGACAAAGAGCTTCGACGGCAAACTCGAGATCAATGAGCCTGTGCGTGTATACGACACGAGCGGCCCGTGGGGCGATCCAAAGGCTGACGTTGATGTAACGCGCGGGTTGCCGGCATTGCGTGCGAAATGGATTCGCGGTCGCGGCGACGTTAAAGAAATCGAAGGACGAAAAGTTCAGCCAATCGACGATGGCTATTTGTCAGACGTTCACGCGAAATCGGTTTCGCGGAACGGAAGTTCGAAGTTCGAAGTTGAAAGTTCGAAATTAGCGCGCAAACCGGTGCGCGCTTCGACCGGCCACCCGGTAACGCAGTTGTGGTACGCCCGGCAGGGAATCATCACGCCAGAGATGGAGTTCATTGCGATCCGAGAAAATGGAAAAGTGGCGCATGCCTCTGGCTTGCGTTCTAAAGAAGATAGCAAGCCGGAGGCTTGCTCTACCATATTTCAACACGCTGGCGAATCATTCGGTGCAAACATCCCTGACGAAATAACTCCTGAGTTCGTGCGCGACGAAGTTGCCCGCGGCCGCGCCATCATCCCTGCAAACATCAATCATCCGGAAAGCGAGCCCATGATCATCGGGCGCAATTTCCTCGTAAAAATCAACGCGAACATCGGCAACAGCGCTGTTGCAAGTTCGATCGAAGAAGAAGTCGAGAAAATGCGTTGGGCGACAAAATGGGGCGCGGACACCGTGGTGGATCTTTCCACCGGCAAAAACATTCACGCCACCCGGGAATGGATCATTCGCAATTCGCCGGTGCCGATCGGCACGGTACCGATTTATCAGGCGCTCGAAAAAGTCGGCGGCCGCGCGGAAGAATTGACCTGGGAAATTTATCGCGACACCCTCATCGAACAGGCGGAGCAGGGGGTCGATTACTTCACCGTCCACGCCGGCGTTCTTCTCCGTTTCATCCCTTTAACGGTTAAACGAGCGACGGGGATTGTTTCCCGGGGGGGAAGCATCATGGCGAAGTGGTGTCTGGCGCATCATCAGGAAAGTTTTCTCTACACCCGTTGGGACGAGATCTGCGAGATCATGGCCGCGTACGATGTTAGCTTTTCCATCGGCGATGGCCTGAGGCCAGGCAGTATTGCTGACGCAAATGATGAGGCCCAGTTTGCTGAGTTGTATACGCAAGGCGAGCTAACCCAGCGCGCCTGGAAACATCACGTGCAGGTGATGAACGAAGGCCCGGGCCACATCCCGATGCACATGATTCGGGAGAACATGGAGAAACAACTCGAGTGGTGCGGCGAAGCGCCATTCTACACCCTCGGCCCGCTCACCACCGACATCGCGCCCGGCTACGATCACATCACCAGCGCGATCGGCGCGGCCATGATCGGCTGGTACGGGTGCGCCATGCTTTGCTACGTCACCCCGAAAGAACATCTCGGGTTGCCTAACAAGAAAGACGTCAAAGACGGCGTCGTCGCCTACAAGATCGCCGCGCACG